>Ga0105240_10005263_pt1 | contig 19318 bp, 19 predicted proteins | sample KBSC54metaG_FD_80426 | JGI IMG/M metagenome (GOLD analysis project Ga0105240, IMG submission 80426) | Corn rhizosphere microbial communities from Kellogg Biological Station, Michigan, USA - KBS C5-4 metaG | ecosystem: Host-associated > Plants > Roots > Rhizosphere > Soil | place: Michigan, USA... | reverse complement strand
GATGATGTTGACCGCATCGAGCCGGCCGCCGAGGCCGACTTCGAGGATTACCGCGTCGAGCCCACGCGATGCGAACAGATGCAGGATCGCGAGCGTCGTGAATTCGAAGTACGTGAGCGACACCGGTTCCGGCAGCGACGTGCGTGCGGCTTCGACGGCCTCGAAGTGCGGCAGCAGTTCGTCGTCGGTGACGTTCTGCCCGTTCACGCGCGCGCGCTCGTTGAATTCGAGCAGGTGCGGCGACGTGTAGCAACCCACCGCATGACCGGCTGCGTGCAGGATCGTCTCGAGCATTGCGCAGGTGGAACCTTTTCCATTGGTGCCGCCGACGGTGATGACGGGGCATGCGAACGACAGCCGCAGCGCATTTTTCACCTGGTTAATCCGGGTGAGTTCCAAATCGATTTCAACCGGATGGGCTGATTCGAGATGGCTAAGCCATGCGTCTAAAGTGGAAGGTTTTGTCATGTAACTCGATATTCCGTTCAACGAGTGAATTGTTGTGTCTTGTTGTGTCGTGTCCGGCCCATTGATGTCCCGTTGCGGACACGTCGTCTGGATGACTTCCGTGCTCAATCGGTCTGCGCGACGACCGTCGGTGGGCCGCACGGTCTCCAAGGATAATCATCCGGACATCTCGAAATTGGACACGATACGAACGAAAGCCGAAATGGCCGAACCGTTTCTTGTTAAAAGCGTCGCATGTCGCGTTAACCCTCGTGTACTCGACCTCGCATCGCCATTAAAAAGCATGCTCTTTCCCCATTCATTCGGATTCTGGTCGAGTCCGGTTGTATACGAGACATTCAACATGCCTGCCTTTCGAACAGCGACGATCGCGCTTATCGCACATGTGCTGCTGCCGGTGTCGGCCTTTGCCTCCGTTCAGACGAACCATCCGTCCACGCTAGGTGCGCTGGCTCACATGCCGATCGTGGCGCCTGCGGGCCAGGACATTTCAGCGCTCAGGGCCGCACTGGCCAACCCGACCGTTCTCGTCGACGTTCCGCAGGAACCTCATCTGCTGGTGCTCGAGGCCAGCCCCGCGGTCGTCGAGGCCCCGGATCTCTACCGCGCCCTGATCGAGCGTTCGCTCAACGAGCAAGGCACGGTCGTGATGCACGGGGCCGCGGACGCGCTGGCTGCCCTGAAGCCCAGGGATGTACGCATCTGGCCGAGTGCGACGACCCTCGTGGTCACCAATCGCATGGGCATACGCGTGGATGCGATCCGCGATGAAGACAGCAGGAATGCCGACCATATCGCGCGTATCGCCGCTGCTCAGGTCGCGCACGCGAATGCCGCGGAAGACTCGCTCTCGCAACCGCATGCGCATCGCAAGCAGTCGCCCAAGGCCTCGGGCACGAGAGGTTTCACGAAAACCGTGAACTTTGCGATCAGGCCGACCTCGCCTGTCGAAACCTGCACCGCGTTCGGCAATCAACTCGCGGCCAGTGCGTTCGAGCGCCCGTTGACGTCCGACGAGCGACGCGCGCTGTCAACGGAAGTCGGTCGCTGGTGCCAAAGCGGCACGCTATCCCGTCATCCCGGCACGTCGATGCCATTGTCCGTGCCCGACTGGACAACGGCCGACAAGGCAAGGCTCAACCTGCTGACCGAATGGGCGTTGGTTCGCAGTGAAGACGCACTCACGCCGGCCAACTCAACGTTCTACTTCTGGATCAAGACCATCGGCGAAGGCGCGGGTTCGGGCTTTACGCGTGCGTTCCACGACACGGCGACATTTGGCAACAACGTCATGTACGGTCTGGTCGATGCGACGATTCACACGGGCTGGGGTCGCACTTATCTGCGCGAACCTCGTTCATGGACCTATCCGGCCGGCAGCGAATACTGGTCCATGCGCGACCCCGAACTCTTCGGATGCGACTTCGGTGACAGCGACAGCATCTGCCCCACGTTCGCCAGCGTCGTCAGGCTCTTTCCATCCGACAGCTTCAACAACCAGGTGACGGTCGCCGACGCGACGGCGCTTCAATTCGGCGGAACGGTCGATGTGAGCGGCACCGCATCGGCAACGCCGGGCGCCCAGGTAAGCGTGTTGTTGAATCTCAATCGCACTGACACGACAAGCAGAACGTCGACCGTCACGCTGACCCAGGCTCAAACGTCTCCGGCGAAGCACTATTCGCGCACGACTCGATGGCGCCCGGATGTCCCGGCCATATGGGACTACCTCGCTTCACGACGCATAACGGGCCCATTCGGTACCGCTACGCCAACCGCATCGACCCTGAATCCCCAATACGACGCGCTGTGGCAAATCCCGTTGCAGGTCAATCGCGGCAAAACCATGCGATTCACGATCATCTATGAAGCGGGATGGAACAATTGCGTGCGCGAAGACTGCGCCGGCATGCGACGGCCGCCCGATCGGACGATCCCGGCGCAACAGCGCGGTTACTGGGCCGATAGCGTTATCGTCCATCTTCCATCGTGACTCGCATTGCGCGGACGCCGCGGCGATCGACGCCCATCGCCCGCGCCACCCGGTCAGCGCTCGACGGCCACGCAAGCGTGCGCGAGTTCGATGAACGCTCGTGTCGCCATCGTTTGGTATGCACCCTTTCGCCGCAACAGGGCCGCCGTCCGTCGCAGCTCGGACGGGGTCAGCTCGATCGCCACGAGGTCATCCCGATTGATCGCGATGCTGGCAGGCAACATCGTGGCGAGGTCCGTCCGCTGGACGATCTCGATGACCGTGCTCAATGAGTTGGCCTCCATCTGGATCCGCGGCCTAATCCGGTTCTGGCGGAAATACCAGTCGATCTGCGCGCGCGTTACGAACTCGGAAGTCAGGAGAACCATGGATTCTTCATTGAGCATGTTGACGCCGGTCATCCGGCACTGAGCAAGACGATGATCGCGATTGACGACCAGTGCCAGCACTTCCGACAGCAGCGGCTGCGTTTCGATATCGAGCGACTGGACTTCATCGAACGCAATACCCACGTCGAGTTCGTTATCGACAAGAAGCGTCTCCATCTGTACCTGCGGCATCTCCAGAATGGTCATCATGACATTCGGATAGAGATCGTGGAAAGACTCGATCAGCGGGCCGACGAGATAGGTCGTGAAGGTAGGCGTAATCGCCACGCGCAACGAGCCGCAGCTGAGATCAACCACGTCGTGGATCGCCCGTTTGCCTTCCTCGAGATCCTGCAGCGCCTGCCGCGCGAATCGGAAATACACCTCGCCCGCATCGGTCAGGCACGTGACACGCCCCGTTCGATCGAACAATTGCGTGCCGAGCGATTCCTCGAGCCGACTGATCTGCTGCGACAACGCAGGCTGCGATACATACAACGCGGTGGCGGCACGCGTGAAGCTGCGGTGCTCTGCCACCGCAAGGAAATAATTTACGCATCTCGATAGCATTTATTCTCTCATAAGGTTGCCTTATCAATTTCATCATAAATCAGACTTTTACCCGTCTTCACAATATATTTATCATTCGATGCATTCATCAATCACAAAACAGCAAGAATAACCAATGAAAGACATTATTGAAGGATTTCTTAAATTCCAGAAAGAGGTATTTCCAGAACGCGTTGCATTGTTCCAGGATCTCGCGACCCAGCAGAGCCCGCGCGCGCTGTTCATCTCGTGCTCCGACAGCCGGCTGGTGCCGGAGCTCGTGACCCAGCGGGAGCCGGGCGACCTATTCGTGATCCGCAACGCGGGCAACATCGTGCCGTCGTACAGCCCTGCGTCGGGCGGCGTATCAGCTTCCGTCGAATACGCGGTAGCCGCGTTGCGCGTGTCCGACATCGTGATTTGCGGACATTCCGATTGCGGCGCGATGACCGCGATCGCGACCTGCACATGCATGGACCATATGCCTGCGGTGGCCAGCTGGCTTCGCCATGCGGATTCGGCCCGCGTGGTGAACGAGGCGCGCCAGCACGAGAGCGAGCACGCACGGGTGAATGCGATGGTGCGCGAGAACGTGATCGCGCAGATGTCGAACACGCTGACGCATCCGTCCGTGCGCCTTGCACTCGCGGAGAAACGTGTTGCGCTGCATGGCTGGGTCTATGACATCGAAAGCGGCAGCATCGACGCTTATGACGGCGCCAGCCAGCAATTCGTTTCGCTCGCCGACAATCCCGAGGTACGTGCCTTTCCGGTTCGTACTCTTGCAGCAGCAGCCTGACCTTCGACACCAGAACAAGGAGAAATCGCATGATCCAGTCCCAAGTGACCAAGAGCAACCGTCAATCACTGACTGAACTCATTCTCATGACCAAGGCGAGGAAGAATCTGTCCTTCGCACAGATTGCCGAAGGCACCGGCTTAAGCGAAGCATTCGTTGCCGCCGCGCCGCTCGGTCAGCATCCGCTTCCGGCTGAAGCCGCCCGGATCGTGGGCGACAAGCTGGACATGAACGCCGAAGCAGTTGCGTTCCTCCAGATCATTCCAGTGCGCGGCTGCATCGAGGATCGCGTGCCGACCGACCCGACGATGTACCGCTTCTACGAGATGCTGCAGGTGTACGGCACCACGCTGAAGGCCCTGATTCACGAAAAATTCGGCGACGGTGTGATCAGTGCGATCAACTTCCGGCTGGACGTGAAAAAGGTCGACGATCCGGAAGGCGGTTCCCGCGCCGTGATTACGCTGGATGGCAAGTATCTGCCGACCAAGCCGTTCTGATTTCCCTTTCCTTCCGACGCGACGATGGTTGGCGGCTCCCCGCCAGCTGTTGCTGCTTTTCAGGTCCATGACAGCCAATTTCCGACCTGCACCGCAAAAATGCGGACATCGTGCCCGCCGATTCCGGGCTGCCCCTAACCCCGCTCGCCAGCCACTCGCAAGCGCATTCATCGAGCGCAGCGAGCAGCGCCTACGCCCATCCGGTCAGCGCCCTTGATTCGACGCTCCCGCCACACGTCGACCGACGCTCACGACATCCGTCGCGCCGCACATGCGCAGCAGGGCCCGCTGATGCGAACGTTCAATGTCGCGATTCATCGGAACACTGACCAGTCATATTGCCTGTGAATGCTCGCACCAATAACGTCACTCACTGAATCTGTGACTGGCTGACGGTCGAACCGGCACGCACTTCGATTTGCGCGAACGAATGGCATCACCGGGTCGAATGGCGTATCACGGCACGAACGCTGTAGCCGCCGAATCAGCCAGCCACAATTCCTTGCGTCAATTTCGACCCAACCGAAAGCTACCAGGGAGCATCCATGCCGCTGACGATCTCGGGCACCCGAACGGTACCCGCACCACCCTCCATTTCCGGGCGCGACCAGAGCGCGGCAAGCGAAGTCCGGTCATACGAAAACGCCGGCGGTGCTGGAGAACAAGAAGTACATACTTCACGCATGCCTGATCGACGCAACAATCACCCGACACGATCGGAAGTCATGCGACTGCCGGATACCCATCCTCTTTTCGCCATCCAACAGATCACGTCGGGCATCCGCGAATCCGGCATGTCGGCGCAACCCGCCTCGCCCGCATCCACCCGTCGCACAGTGACAGAAAGGCTGGACAAGCCCGGCGCCAAGGCAGAAACGAAGAAACAAGCAAGCGCGCCGAACGTGCTGTACACCGTGGACTACCGGACTCGCGCGCCGAAGGGTGGACTCACCAACCTGACGTTTCCGGTTCACATCGACGAAGCACAGCAGAAAAGAAAGCCGGGAGACGCCGGTACGTACTTTGCGATGCAGATTCGCTTCGTCAAGGAGAACGGTGTGTCCCCTGGCGGGGGATATATTGGAATTCAGCCCAGAGGAGATGGCAAGGCACTGGTCATGTTTTCGGGTTCGGGACCGGCATTCACGGCACCGCACGGGCGCTCCGAATTCGATGGAGCCAAAGGCGCCAGCAACAGCACCCTGGTTGATTTCAAATTTGGCAACAAATACAACCTGATCATCGAAAGAAATCCGGAAAACAAGAAGGAATTCATCGCCTACATTCAGGACGTCACGAATCCGGATGCACCTGGAAAAAGGCAGGAAGTCAAACGGTTGCTCGTCAATCAAGATTCCGGGTTGATGGGATCGAACGTAGGGTTCGTCGAGCACTACGGCAAGGCAATCAACAGAAGTGCGCAAATTGCACCCATCCGCGGAGGATTCGGCGCGCCCTTCACAACCCGAGAGGATGGAAGCACGACAGCCGGTGCGTTGTCCAATGGGCGGTTTTCCGGGCGCTATCAGTCATCGTTGACAGGCGATCAGACATGCACAAAAGGCATCGATGGAAAAGCGCAATCCGTTGATTTTTCATTCAAAGGTTTATCATAAATCCATCACCACAAGTCGATTCGATCGCGCGCTTGTCTGGCATCTCCCCGTGCTTGCGCATCCTGCTTCGCGGAAAACTCGCGTCGGCCCGGTTTTTCACCCGACCTCGGCAAGATGAGACCAAATTCCGGCTTCGTGTTTCGATCGGGTGTTTCGCGGTACAGCGTCGATCTCGCGTCCTTGCTGGTGTTCAAATCGAGATCGTCGCTTTGATGCCGATGAGCGCGCACGCAACCTGACTGGCCTTACTGGCACGATGCGAATATTCGATCGTATTGGCAGTTATTTACCATTCATGCCTAATTTTTGAGTCTTTTATGAGAATCGATGTATCGACGCGCAGTGAAAACGGGTACAACCAGATCAGTGAAACCGGTGCCGGCAATTCGCGCGCTAGCCAGAACCCCTCCCGCAATCTCGGTCCGATCGAACTGCAGATGCTGCGCAACTTGCCAAGGCTAACCAGTGAGATGCGCATTCGCGAGCAACATGACAGCGCCGTCGGCAGCCAGCGTGCCGTCCGGCAGCGGCATGAATACGGAATCGGCAGCGGGAGCGGGAGCGGGAGCGCTTGGAACCTACATGCGTGAGAACGGGCTAGAGAAGGTCAACATGAATGATCTGTATCAGCTGGCGGAAAACACATCCGGCCGTGTTCCACCAGACGTTCAGCAGGCCGCACAGTACATGCTTCGGCATCGCGACGTCTACAAGCAAATCGAGACGCACGACGTGGCCGGCGCCGATGGCATTTCAAGCAGAAGCAACTTCGAATGGGCCGCCCAGGGCGGACTCCGCTCAACCGGCGGGCAGATGACCAACGGCGACACGAGCACCCAACCGGCAAATGGTCCACAACGCGACGACGGCGTGAATGCGCAGGCGACACCGGGCGTCGGCAACGTGAGCACCCAGCCGGCCAACGGCACACAGCAAGTCAGCGACATGAATGGGCCCAAGGCGGCAGGCGTCATGGCCGCCCACATGCATAAAAACAAGCTGGATAGCCTTAACTGGAATGCGGTGTACTTGCTGGCGGTCAACGCTGACGGCAACACGCCGCCGGAAGTACAGCAGGCCGCGAGATACATGTTGGCGCATCGCCAGGAGACAGCCAAAATGGCGGCGCTTGACCCGGACAGTCCAGAAGGCTTCATCACCGCAACCGCATTCAACAAGGCGGTTCAGGCCGACGACTCGGCTGGTGGATCGCCATCCATGGCAACTGAATCGGGTGTATTGGCAGCCCACATGCGCGAGAAGGGGATCGCGTCACTCAACGTGGACCAGCTGATCAAACTGTCGACTGACAAAGAGGCATCGCCGCGCGCGCGGCAGGCCGCGAAGTACGTGCTGGATCATCCCGAGGAGTTCAGGCGGATTCAAACCCGTGGCAGGGACGTCGCCAATAGCTCTGCCAGCGCCAGCGTAGAGGATTTCGAATGGGCCGCCCAGACCGGAACAGGCTCGGCTGGTGCGCGGACGAACGCCGACAACGTCAACACTCGACCGGACAGCGGCCCGCAGCACGACAATGAGCCGCATGAGCAAGAGAGGCCGCGTGCCGGCAACGAGAGCCCCCAGCCCGCCGCCGGTCCACATCAAGCCAACGACCTGAATGGGCCAAAGGCAGCTGGAATCATCGCGACCTACATGCGTAAAAATAATCTGGATACCCTGAACTGGACTCAAACCGCCAATCTGATGAACAATGCTTCCGGAAACGTACCGCCCGAAGTTCAGCAAGCCGCGAAATATATGTGGGAGCATCGAGAAGAGACGACCCGGACGGCAGCGCTCGATCCGGAGAGCCCCGATGGCTACATCACGGCAACCGCGCTCAACAGGGCCGCTCAAACCGACGACTCGACTGGCGGATCGCCGAATGCGACATCGGAATCGGGCGTCTTGTCAGCCTACATGCGTGAGAAGGGGCTCTCGTCTGTCAGCTACGGCGACCTGGTCAAGCTGTCGACCGACAACGAGGCGCCGCCGCGAGCGCGGCAGGCTGCGAAGTACATGCTCGATCATCCCGACGAGTTCAAACGGATGGAAGCGCGTGACGGCGCCAACCCCGACGGCTCTGCCAGCGTAGACGACTTCGAGTACGCGTCCCAATATGGGTTGACCAGCACGTAAGCCCAATCCGGGCAGTGGCGACGGGCGTTCTTCGCGTGTGGTCGGGAAACCGCGAAGAACGCCCTCGGGGCGACCGTCAACACGAGACCTGCTCGGCGAGGCGTTCATGCATACCCACCAGCCAGGAGCGAAATTCGCACGAATGGGCAAGACATCGCCATCGCCGGCGATGGTTCCCATCAGCTCGCCCGCCTCATCGAGGACGCTAGTGCCCAATGCCGGCGCACGTCCCTTCGCGTCACGAATCGTCAGCAGCAGTTGGCGCGCCTCAGTCGCGATGATCCCGTTGCGTGACGACGCTGCCGCGCGTCAGCCCCAGATCGAGCGCCGTCGTTTCGAGGCGCACGTTCAGCGGCAAGCTGCGCATAAGCGGTGGTCATGCTGGTCGATCGCGAGAAACGTTGATTCTCGCCATTGCCATCAACGGCGGCGAATAGCGCCGGTCGCGCAATATCGCCTTTCTGGAGGTCATTCAAGCGTCAGTTCGTTACCGCACGTTCCATGGCAATACTTCTTGACGCCAGCCAGCGCTGCCGGCTCTCCGATGATCGCCAGCAAGAACTTTTTTGATCAGGCCCCTGCTTCTACGTCAGAAAAATAACTTGTTCCTGCGACGGACCTCCGTCCCCCCCCCCAGCATTGATGCTTGTCTTGCATCGAACGGAAAAACCACCATTAAAATGCAAAACATTCCGATGACAGTTTGCGGAGTGCACGATGCCCACAGTTCCGTTTTTCGTACTGGTACGCCCCGCATGCGGACACAAACCCATTTATCGGCTGTCCGGAACACGAAACAATGCAGGCCATGACAACGCGGCCGTGATGCAACGCCATACCACCGACACGTCCCGTTATTGCCACTCAGGAGAAATCGTGCGTATTCGCCCCACTTACATGATTCGCATCGTTGTAGCCCTCGCGACGGCCCAGTTCGTCGCCGGCGCCGCGCTCGCGGCCGACCCGGCCAGCGGCACGGTGCCGCTCGCCGGCAGCCGCCCTGTGGTCACCACGCTGACGCCGGCGGACGATGTGTCAGGCGCCGCTCAAGGCGACGTGGCCCAGCTGGCGCAATTGCTGCGCGATGGCCAGCTAACCGAAATGCGCACGACGTATAACGGCAGTTACGGCGCCAGTCTATTTTTCCACACTCGAGAAATGACCTACTACGTCGCGCTCTTCCAGAACAAGAGCTTCTGGCGTGTCGTCAAGACCGACGAGCGCCCGCGCGCGGAAATGGTCTACAACAACTTCGTGCAGCAAACGGCCAAGCTCTCCGAAGTCGAAATCCAGCGGAGTGAACTCGACGCGCAGAAGCAGTTTCTCGAACGCGTGATTTCCGTGTCCGAACAGAAGGCCGATCAACTGCGCGCCGATCTCGCGATCGCACGCGATCAGCAAGCGCAGGTCAACGCACGCCAGCGCGCCACACGCCAGCAAACGGAAGCACTCCAGGTCGAGACCAAGGCCGCGCAGAATCAGCTCGACAACGTGCGCAAGCAGGTTCAGAAGCTCCAGCATGAGTCGGAATCCGGCCTGCCGGTGTTTCATCCGCAGCATTGACGCGTTGCGACCGGCTCATTCGGGCCGGCCATTGCCCGACGCTCCACATTCGCTCCGGCAGACTCGTTCGCCATTTCTTCGGATCTGATCTTGACGTTCATTCAGGAATACGATCTATTTTTTGAGCGACTGCCACAACTGAATCGTCATCCATCGACGGCAATCGCTTCAATCCAGCAGGAAGCGCATCATGAAGACAACCGGAATCCTGAAACTTATCGCGCTGGCTGCCTGCGCAGCCACGGTCGCGTTACCGCCGGCCCACGCGGCCAGCGCCCCCGCCGGCTCCGACCATCACGCATCGATCTACGGGTTCGACTACAGTCACCAGTACGCTTGGCACGTTGAATCGGGCGTTTCTCAGTCGCCGATCAACATCGACACGAAGAAGGTCGCGCAAGCGGATATCTTCGGCGACGAAGACGACACCCTCTCCATCCACTCCGATCATGCCCGCGCGAAAGTGATCGATACCGGACACACGATCCAGATCGTGCCCGGGAGCGGCAGCGCCACGATTCGTGGCCGGCACTTCGCGCTCCAGCAGATTCATTTCCATGCGCCGGCCGAGCACGCCGTGGATGGCAAGACCTATCCGCTCGAAGGCCATTTCGTGTTCCGGGCGCAGAATGGTCGTCTGGCAGTCATCGCGGTGTTCTATCACCCGGGCGCGGGAAACGCGCAGTTCGCCGCGGCCATGCGCGCGGTGAAGCACGGCGAAACGACCGAAATCGCATCGTTCGATGCCGATGCGCTGCTGCCGAAGCAGATCGGCCGCTATTACCACTACCTCGGTTCGTTGACCACACCGCCCTTGACCAAGAACGTCGAGTGGTACGTGATCGCCGACCCCGCCGAGCTTTCCGCCGCCGATATCGCTGCGTTCACGCAGCACTATTCGCACAACGCACGCCAGGCACAGCCGCTGAACGGCCGGCCGCTGCTTCGATACGACGTGCATTGACCCCGCTGCCCGACATCCACGCACTCCGCTTGACTCAACCCGAACCGGACCCGCCATGCCACTTGTTTCCGTCATTCTTCCCGTGTTCAACGGGGCGCGTCATATCTCGGAAAGCATCGCGTCGATCATCGGGCAATCGCTCGGCGATTTCGAGTTGATCATCGTCAACGACGGATCGACGGATCAGACCCGCGAGCGCATCGAAGAGATCAACGATTCGAGAGTCCGCTATGTCGAACTTGCCCGCAATATGGGATCGGCAGCCGCGACGCAAGCCGGTTACGAACGGTCGACCGGAAAATACATCGCATTGCAGGACGCCGACGACGTTTCCGAACCGGCCAGGCTGGAGACACAGGCGCGTCTGATGAATGGCCAGCCGCGAACGGCGGTACTGGGTTCGACGATGGTCTGCTTCGGTGGCAGCACACGACGGCTCACCGCGCCGCCGGACGATGGAAACATCAAGGTCCGGTTGCTGGCGGGTGCTGGAAACATCTACAACCCGACCGCGATGATTCGAAAATCGTTTATCGACAAGCATGCGCTCGGTTGGCGCGCCGAGCACGGCGCGGTATTCGACTGGGCGTTTTATATCGACGTCATGATGCATGACGGCACGTTCGCCAACATTGCAACCCCGCTGGTTCGATATCGCGTGCATGAAGCACAGCAGTCGAGAAACCTCGATCATTGCCGCCCCGTCATCGCGACGATCCGTCAGCGCGTCATGGCGAAGTTCTTTCCGGAACTGACCGCCGACGAGCTGACCACGCTGGAGCCGTTGCTTCAATGGGCGGGACCACCGCCTCTGGCGCCGGCAGCCGTCGCCGAAGGGCTCGCCATCCTGGAGAAGGCCGAGCAATCGACCGCGAGTGCCCGATGCGAAAATCATGCGGCGCTTGGCCACTATCTGAAGCAATGCAGACAGCGCTGGACTCAAGCGCTTGGCGCGCACTGACCCGTTCGACACACGCGCCCGCACGTCATCGACGCCAACTGACTCAAAATGAGTCCCGTCGAGCATTCGCCATTCAGCGATGCGCCAGGGAATACAACGCGCGCAATCAGAAAGGCACAACAAAGCCTAGATTTTAGAAACTATACTCGCAGAAGCAATTTCTCGGCTTACGCGATACGCGCGACACCGGAAACGGAATACGGCTCGAAAGCCTGGTTCACCCCGGCACCTGGGTCACGGTCACGTCGAGTCCATGGAACAACGAGGAAGCCGATGCGATCAGTTGTTCGAAACGGCTCGGCAGCCCGATCGAATACGGAACATTTGCCACGCCGGTGATTTACCTCTTGAGATTTTACGGTCTTGGCAACAGCAACATTTGCGACACCAACCACACCATCACCCTTCGCGACTCGGTCATATCCGGCAACGAACCCACCGCCCGACGGATCGTCAGATCGGCGGCACGACAGTTATGTTCGTCGGCACTGGCGCCAGCGCCGGCGCGGTGAACACCTCGAACGGGGCTCAGGCCGCCGCGATTACCGCCATTGGGGGCGCAGCGGTCGAAGCTGGTGCGGCGCTCACCGCGGTGATCACACCCGGCTCGATCGCCCGATCGGGTGCGCTGGGCGGCGGCTCCGTTTTGTACCGGAGTATCCTTTCGCTGGCCGATCAGTTTGGTTTTTGCCCAGTCGATCGACAAAAAAACCGGTCGATGTCGAACTCGGCGGAAATATCATCCTGTTTTCCATCGGCGCTTGTCGGACCGCGGAGTCCCCGGGGGATTTTTACAAGGATCCGGGCATCGAGAATGCATGGGTAGCAGCGGCTCGGCGTTGGCGACCGTCGGCGTCGGACTGGCGAGCATGCCCAGTGCTAAGGGAGCGCTGCAAAGGGTCAAATATGGCCGGCTGAACGACCTCACTCGATATCTGTCCCCCACCAGGGAGTTCGAGGTAATGGGCACCGCGTTTGGCGGTACCGGCGTGACAGCCGTCACCGCGGCCGAGCTTCCGCCGGCCAATCGCCGTCGTACGCCGAAGGAAATCATCCTCGAGCGCTACAGGGGCGGACGCGCAGGCGTCCCGCGGCCCGATCGCCAGCAGCAACCGGCGAAGTAGCGCCCCGCGCTCGACGGCGCCGCCGGACATCACGCGCCGGCGTCGGCCTTACCCGCATCGTCCCGATCCGGCTTCGCGGGTAGCACCACGCTCGCGGCGATCCCGATGGCCAGCACCGTCAGCACGACATACAGGCTGAGGATCGGCTCGATCGCATATCCGTGACCGAAAAGGTGGTCGGTGGCACTCAACGCCAGCTTCGCCGCGATGAAGAACAGCAAAGCCACGACCGCCTTCTCGAGATGCACGAGATAACGCTTCAGCGCCTCCAGAACGAAGTACATCGTCCGCAGCCCCAGGATCGCGAACAGCATTGCCGAATAGACGATCAGCGGATCCTTGCTGACGGCGATCACGGCCGGTACGGAGTCGAACGCAAAGAGCACGTCCGATACCTCGGCAACGACCACGCACAGGAACAACGGCGTCGCGACCCAGGCCCCTTTCCCCGCCAGCCGGATACCGGCGTTTTCCGGTTTGCGCGCCTCCGCTTCCAGCGCGGTGCGTCGAACGAAAAAGCGGTTTCCGTGCAACGCCGGCCATACCGGAAATATCCGGTGCACCGCGCGATAGGCGATGTGGCGCGAATAATCCGTTTCCGCGTCGTCATCGCCATTGCCGCGAAGCATCATGACTGCGGTCCATGCGACGATCACCGCGAACACGAGTTCGACCCACGGCCCGAGCGACAGCAGCCCGGTACCGATGGCGACGAACACGAGACGAAAGACGATCGCCCCTGCAATGCCCCAGTACAGCACACGATGGCGCAACGCCTCCGGCACCTTGAACCAGGCAAAGATCGCCATGAACACGAACAGGTTGTCGATACTGAGCACTTTCTCAAGCGCGTAGCCGGTCACGAACAGGCTTGCGGTGTCCTTGCCGTGCGCGATCCACAGATAGCCGGCAAACGCCAGCGAGATGGCAACCCAAAAGATCGACCATGACGTCGCCTTGCGCAACGAGATCGCGACGTGGTTGCGGTGGCTCAGCATGTCCACGGCAATCGCACCCGCGGCAAGCAATACAAATACGGCGATCGTGGCGGGCGGGAATCCCAGGGATATCGTCACGGCGTTTCTCTATCGTTTCAGAAAATGGGTGGCCGGCGATCGTTCGACTGCCGGTATTCATGGATCGCTGAATTGTCCTGCGGCCTTCCGCCGGTGCGCACCAGACGCATCCCGATTTGACCAGTACCGGTACTAAACACGACGTACGCACCGATTGACACGATTCGCAGATCCTCGCCCCGAAAGTCGGCCGCCCCAACTATCGACTTTTCGAATCCGTCCGGTTGCTTTTCACGCGCAGTCCGATTCCTGCTCGACGGACCGCTGATTAGACTGAGCCCTGATTTCACATTCAGGTGGGCGGCCTGCCGCCCTGTTCCATACACGAATCCGAGCGCTAACGAATCATTTCCTGACTGATACGCATCGATTTGTGGCATTACTTACTATCGATCCGTCATCGTCATGCAGCCCGTTCATGTTCACGGTTCGCGAGGCCGATTCCCGGCCGCGCCCTCCCTCCTCTCCCGACACCCTTCGCTGCGGCACCGGGTAAATCGCGCCATCGCCGGCCTGCTCGTGCTCTGCAGCATACCGTCGACATCTGCCCAACCATTGAATACGGTCTGGGCGGACAGGCTCGCACATCGTGCCGCGCCTTCCGCACCCGACAGGCTCATCGCACAGGTACGTGATGCGGCACGTTCGTGGCTGGGATCCGACACGCAGCGCCTCTTCACGCTCAATGTCGCGAGCGCAAGGCTCGTCGCGCCGGTCCGGACATTTGGCCCGATCGTCGGTGACGATCGACTCGGTATGCTGCCATCGGCCGAGCCCGACACCGCTCGCCCGCCGCACGCCGCATCATCACCGGTCAAGCGGCTCGAACCGCGCGTCGTTGCACTGGCGCCGATGATCGAGCCGATCGCGCGTCTCCATCAAGTTGACCAAGCGTTGCTGATGGCCATCATTCACGTTGAATCGCGCGGAAATCCCAAAGCACGTTCGAACCGTGGTGCGATGGGATTGATGCAGGTCATGCCCAGAACCGGCTCGCATTACGGCGCGCGCGATCTCTTCGACAAGCAGCAGAACATTACGGCAGGCGCCCGCCTCATCCGTGATCTGATGAATCGCTACGACGGTCGCATCGACCTGGTCCTCGCCGCATACAATGCCGGCAGCGGCGCCGTCATGAAATATGGCGGCCGCGTTCCTCCGTATCCGGAAACCCAGCAGTACGTGCTCAAGGTCGCGTCCTATCACGCCGCATATCGCGCGCTGCAGGGTTGAGCCGGCTCGTGCCCGACCTGATCCTCCGCGTTTCCACCGCCCCGCCAGATTCACCTTCCCACCTCGACGAACGCGAGATCACTCGCTGCTGCATGACCCGGCAGCAGCACCGCGACGTCGAATCCCCCCGCCGACCTCATGTCGCGTTCCACGGCCCTCCCGGCCACAACGAATAAAAAAATCCCGCCCAAAAGGGCGGGAAAAAGAGGTACTGCTTCGCGTACGGCCGGATCGGCGCGCTTATCCCGTCAGACACGTCGACCGACCGTACCTCGATTCTTTCGCCTGCCCTCCCTGGCTGCAATCAGACGAGGATGCATTTTCGTCATTGAAGTACGAGACCCCGGGATAGCCGCTCGACTGGCGCTTCCCGCGCCGACATCCGGTGCGCTGTACAACGAACGGACACGAATCGCAGGCACGGTATCGAGCCACGATCGGATCGATCAAACTGCCAATGCCATTGCGCTGCCGATATAGTAACGATCGACATGAGCCGTGCGCCGCGCAGGCGAGCTGGCCTGGATATCGGTCTACGTTAATCACTATGCCGAAGGCACGATTAGTGATGGTGAACGAGAGCTAATTCTTGCCAGTTCCGCACCGTTCGGCGAGGTCACTGCATCGAAGGGTCGTACATTCATGTCAGATTAACTTCACATCGATCGCATACCTGATCAAATCGACATCCCGTGTGATGCCCAGCTTGCCCATCGCGCTCCATTTCTGCGCACTGATCGTTTGCTTGCGGCGCCCCAATCGAGCTGCGATTTCGTTGATCGTCATTCCCGATACGAATAGCCGCAAGACTTCCAGTTCCCTCGGCGTCAATATGGGCGAACCGGCTGACGACGAACCGTCTCCGTTGATTCCCGAACGATCGAAGCGATGGCAGGCGACAGAAATTCACCCATCGCCTCGGCCGCTCGAATGGCCATCGGCATCGCGTCAAGATCGTCACGCTTGCTGAAGATGCACGAAATGCCTTGCGCCTGCAGCGACGCAAGCACCGCGGGGTTTTCGATCATCGTAAAGACGACGAGGCCGATATCCGGATGATCGCGTTGCAACGATGCCAGAACCCGCCCCTCACGGCCCGGCCACATCATGTAATCGGTGACCACGACGTCGCATTCACGGTGTTCCAGCGCGCTGACGAGGCCGCCCGGGCTGCGAGCGGTGCCGACGATCCGTATGCCCGGATCGCGTTGCAGTTCGTATGCCACGCCGGCAATCGTCGCGGGCTGGCCGTCGGCAATCACGACTCTCGTTGAAACAGCTTGCACGAATCATCCTCCCCATGATGGCAGTCCCGCGACATGCAGTCACTCGCTACATGGGGATTCTTCATCCGCTCCGCATCCGGAGCAATCGGACCAAGATGCTTTTGCGCCGCGCAAGTCCGAAAGCGGAAGCCGGAAACGGCTTCTCATCGACGCTCACAGGATCAGGCGCGATGATCGATGGCAACACCCGCTCGCCGCCTCGCACCCAACATCTCGTCCAGCCCCTCCCCGAGTCGGCTCACCTGCGCCAGGATCGCCGCGGATTCACCGTTTCGCGCCAGCTGTTCGATCGCCTCGCACATCTGCACGACAGCGTATTCGCCGATCATCGCTAACGCGCCCTTCATCGCATGCGCGTCGGCGTGCACCGCGTCGAACAACCGCGCCTCGACGTCGTCGCGCATTCTGCCCAGCAGGCGTGCCGATTCGCGCGCAAGCATCTCGAGGCGCTCGACGGACAACGGCATGCCGGCCGCCGCCCTCGCCGATCCGGCGCCTGCAACGTGGCGCGCCTGGTCGACGTGCCGCCGGATCGCGTGATCGAGCGCACCAACCGACAGCGGCTTGCGCAGGACGTCGACCACGCCTGCTTGCCGACAGGCCGTCAGGTCCGACTCTTCCGTCGCGGCCGTGACCGCAACCACCGGCAAACCCGGGTGACTGTCCCGCAAGCACATGGCGAGCACGATGCCGTCCATGTCCGGCATGTGCACGTCCGTCAGTACGACGTCGTAACGTTCGACGTTCGAGCACCGGGCGGAACATCCTTCGGTCGAACACCACCAGCAGCCCCCACAGCACGACCAGCACGCCGAGCGCCAACCCGTCATGCATGAGCCATTCGGGCGCGAGCGCCGCCACCATTGTGCGCCACGACCAGAAATACGCCAGCATCCAGTCGGTGCCACGGACGCGATGGCTGATCGTAAACACACCGTCCCGATAGCCGACGTTCAAGCCGTCGAACCCGCGGCGCCACGTGCCGGCCTGCAAGCAGCGCACGCCCAGTGTCGTATCCGCCCACGTCGCGAGGCCGGCCGAGTGGACCACGACATGGCCGCCGCGATCGAGCACCATCAACTCGCCCAACAACCGATGCGCGTCGAGAGTCTCGCACAGTATGGCTACCGGCACATCCCGCACGAACACGGTGAAAACGTCGGCGCCATCGAACGCGGGCTGGACCACCCGCACCACGGCCTCGCCCGTCAACGGATCGATATCCGGCGGCAACCACACGGTGCCGTCCAGCTCGGCCAGATCGCCGCCATCCTCGAGAAGCGGTACGCCGGCCGCGGACGGCACCAGACGGTCGATCCATGCATGCACGTCGGTCGAGCCGAACAGCGTCGACAGCGATTCGGCACGCTCGGGCGGGTAGATCGTCGCGAAGGATTTGTCCGGGCTGTAGAACATGCCGCCACATGCTGGCCGGGCCGGCCGCCGGCCGCGCGCATCACGCTGCCCATCCGTTCGGTCAGCGCGAGATAGCGCGCGTAGGCCGACGCGGATCGCGCCGCGCCGAGCTCGCCCAGCGCGAGCAATGGCGCAGCATGCGGGTTCGCTGCCAATATCTGGCGGCCTCCGTTCGACGCGAACGCATCGACGAGATCCTGCCTGCCTTTGGGGAATTCCGCCCAGATCAATTCCGCGCTCGTCACCGTGCGCGCAAACGCAGCCTGATGCGCATGGAGTTCGATGTTCAGCATCGAACGGGCTGTCAGGAACGAAGCGCGTTGGCGCGATACATGCTCGCGGTAGTCGGCCCACAGTCCCGACATGGTAGCCACCAGAATCCCGACGGACAGCACAACGCCGCCATACAGCAGCACGCGTTGAAAGCAGCCGAGCATGCTGAGTTCCGCGCTCCGGGCGGCAGCATGTTCGTGGGCCGATGATGAGGTCGCGCCGAGGGCGCCTGCATGGCGCGGTAGGGATGACGCGCGGCGCGCACGGCAACGTGTCGGTTGCCCGTGATCCGCTCGTCACATGGAAATCAGGATGATTGAAGGAATGCGAAGCTGCTTGCCCCGTCGATCGCCACGCGATCGGCTAGGGCAGCAGTTCGTGTCAAGGTGACGTTACAGTCCGACAAGATCGCGTCGCGCGGCTGCGTCGACGCTCCCCTGCCATTGCTTGATCAGTTGACGGCGCTTGGCCGGCGACGCCAGCAAATACGCGTTCAACGCGCCGTTGAATGCTTGTTGGGCATCCTCCGTCAGCTCCGCAAACGCATACAGCACCTGCTTCACCTTCGGCGACAGTTTTCGATCAGGGTCAGCCATCGCTCAAACTCTTTCGGGCCGTTGGGTGGAGGCGGGCCGCCCTACGGCTGCCCGCCTGGGAACCCGATGCGCCGGCACGGCCACCTGGCGCACCGGGTTCGTCGCGCTACAGGCTAACGCTCAGTTCGCGCTCGTCATGTCCGCACGCACCACCACGCGGCGGTTCGGCGCATAGCACGCGATCTGCTGCTGGCGCGAGCCACCGCAGTCGTTCACTACCGGCTCGGTGTTGCCCGCCGTCTCCGCCGCGATGCGCGAGGCCGGAATGCCTCGCTCGATCAGCATGCTGCGCACGGTTTGCGCGCGCTGCAGGCCGAGCTTCTCCGCCGCCGCCGCCGAGCCGATCTGGTCCGCGTGACCGACCACCGTGATCTGCTTCGTGTCGGTGTTTTCG
>Ga0105240_10005260_pt1 | contig 19322 bp, 15 predicted proteins | sample KBSC54metaG_FD_80426 | JGI IMG/M metagenome (GOLD analysis project Ga0105240, IMG submission 80426) | Corn rhizosphere microbial communities from Kellogg Biological Station, Michigan, USA - KBS C5-4 metaG | ecosystem: Host-associated > Plants > Roots > Rhizosphere > Soil | place: Michigan, USA... | reverse complement strand
GTGAACGCTGGTGTTGCCGATGTTCCAAACCGTGATGCCCGCGTCGGCATACCGCTTCTTAATCGCGAGGAAGCCCTCCGCGGTCCGCATGTCCGGGGGCGCGCCCACGCTCACGTATTCCGCCCCGATCTGCTTGAGGAAGGTCAAATAGTCGTCGGTCGGCGCCGCCGCGGATTGCGCGCACAATTTAATGCCGAGCGCATTGGCATGCACCGCCGCTCCGGCCTTCCCTGCCGCCACGATCGCGCCGATCGCCATCCGTCCGAAATCTCTGCGATGGATCTCCATGGGGGAATGATAGCCCGTCGCTGAAGCTAATTCTCGGTCGGCAGCTTATCAATCGAATCGACCACCACGACCTCAAGTGGAATCTTCTTGCGGAGCAATTGCAGGCCGAGTTGCTGCTGCAATGCGGTGAACAGGTCGGGCACATCGGAGGGCGGCGCGCCCGCCCGTTCAATGCCGTATTCCAGCGCAAAGTCGTACTTACCGGGCAAGCCGGTCTTGTCTGCAACGGGTCCATCTTCGGGAGGTTGGATCCAGTCGGCCAACTCGGCCGTGGTTCGCAAGCGCCCGCGCATCCGTATTAGCAGATTGCCATTGTTATTGGTATGCACGCTGGTTGTGCCCGGCCGGGTCAGCGGCAGATCGGGATAGCCTTCCAGGTGTTCAGGGGCGCTGCCCGCGGCCGGCAACTTGGGCCCGCCCTTCGCGACTACCAATTCGTAACCGGTGAAGTCGCGGGTTTCTATGTGGTGCTTCAGGTGGAAGCGCTCGGCCAGAAAAGCCTGCAACATCAGACGCATTTGGTCGCGGGTCGTACCCGGCGCCATTTTGGCGTCGAAATCGAAACTGTCCTTGTCGAGCGGCACTTTGCTCGACATCTGGCGATACTCCACGTGAAAAGCGATGGCAATTAAGTCGTCCAGATTGGCTTTATGGAAGGAATAGCTGCCCGGACCACTTTGGCTGCCGCGTTCGCTCTTGGGGCCGGATAGTCTGATGGACGCCACTTCGAACTCAGGCGACTGCGCGAGACTGACCGCCGCCCAAAGCAGGATACAAAGGCGCAGCATCATTGCATTCGATTCTATGTCACGGTGAACTCGGCCGCTTGCGACAGCATCTCCTTCCGATCCTTATTCAGCACGCGGACCTTCACCGTATAACTTCCCGGAGAGAGCAATTCCAAGTCCAACTTCTTTTGCAGCGTAACCTGACTGGCCGACGCGCCCGGTACCGCCGCCACGTCGTCGGTCTGTTCCAGGACTTTCTGCCCGGCGCGGTTGCGCACCTCGTACACGACCTGCCCGGACACATCGCCGAGATTGTAGAGCTTGAGGTACAGCCCCATTCTCTCGTCGCGACGAAACGCCGCGTCCATGCGCGGCCGCACCTTGGTGTCGCCCACGACGAATGGGCCGGTCCCCACGCTCCTCCAGGGCAGTTGTTCGATCTCGTCGGCAATCACCAGCGAGCTGGCGCTCGGCCGGTCGGGATTCAACCGTGGAATTGTCAGCGGGACCTCGTTGCGATTCATCGTGCCCGCGCCGACGTCCTTCACGCTGACGCGCAGCCGGTACATCCCAGGCGGTAGCGGCAGAACGCGATTGAAAATCGATTTCTGCGCCGAGTACGCCGCGAGCAGCGCCGTCGGACTGTTCACCTCCACCTCAGCTTCGAAGAAGTTCACGCGCCGGTTCGTCAGCGTGTACACCTCGCCCAAAATGTGGAGCACCGCGCGCTCGGTCCCCTGATTGCCGCGGAACTGCAGATCGTGATTCTCCACCTGCACCGTGATACTGGCCAGCGCCGAGCTTTCCGTCAGCGGAAAGAAATCCGAGCGGAGGCGGAACGGCAGTACGTCATAACGCAGGGTCGACGTCACCCGCTCCAGGTCGGGATACTTGAGCGGCGGCGGCTTCAGGAGGTTCGTGTACAGACTCAGGCGCGTGAATTGGTTCATGCTCTCCGGCGTGCCGCCGAACGCTGTGGGCAGATGCGTGCCGTCGGGGCGATTGAAGCGGTCGTTCTTGCTCGCCAGTCCGTTCTGTTCCATGAAGCTGAGTCCCGCGCCGGGAACGTACAGCAGCGCGTCCTTCTCCGAAGCGTCGATGGTCATGCGGAATTCGCCCGACATCGTCTTATCCACGAATTCGATATTGACGTCGTCGCCGACTCCGTCGAGGTGGCGGTATCGCCAGACCTGAAACGGAAACGTGGAAGTCTGGCCGCCGCCTTCCGCCGCGGGCCGCTCGTAGAAGCCGCCCGAGGAGTGGTCTGTGATCTCGTCGGGTGCGCCGCGAGTGATGTAGATGCGTCCGCGGTCGCTCTTCCATCCCGGTATGCCGGACGCGAAGTGTTCGTTGGCATATGCGATGCGGCGGTAGTGTTCTTCTTTGAACTCGTTCTCTTCCGTATCCGGCGAGGGGTCGCGCCTGCGCCAGAACTGCTCGATGAACTGCTCGCGCTCCTCGTCGGTGCGCATACCGCGGAAGGCGGCCCGCTCTTCATCGGTGATGATGTATTCGACCTCGCGTTCGAAGCCGGTGTAAGCGGACTGCAACTCTTTCCGCAGTGCCGCTTCGTTCTTTTTCTGCTGCCGTGGCGTTAGCGGGCGCTGCGCCCACAGTCCCACGGAACACGCCAAAACGGCGCACCACACCCACGGCCGGTCAAGGCTCATACATGACTCGTTTCCTGGACAGGGATCAAGTCAGATCAAATCTACGGCCATTCCACGCGCGCGTCAATTGTGAATCGCATGCACAGTGTGAACGATATTATGGTGCGCTATAGTTCACCTATGAGAGGTGCATATCTCATTTTCTTCTGGGCCGCTTGCCTCGGCGCCCAACAGGGCAGCATAGAGGGAACCGCGGTCAACAAGTACGGGGGCGCGCCCCTGGTTGGAGTTCACGTCCGGCTGATTGGCTTCAACATGGATGGGCCGCGCGCAGTATTCGGCGCCATCAGCGATAAGACCGGTCATTTTTCTGTGTCCGGCATGTCCGCCGGTACTTACTTACTCGTGCCCGAGTACCCGGGCTTCCTATATGTGCCGCCTAAGTCGCAGTCGCCCTTACCCGGGATGCAGATCAAGCCCGGGGAGAAAATTCAGGACTACCGGCTCGAGATGTCACCCCGATCCGTCCTCTCCGGCCGTGTGGTCGATGATTATGGCGACCCGATCGCGCATGTAGTTGTACTGTCCATGCCCGCCGACCCGAACGACGAAATGTTGAACATCTTCGGCGCCCAGCGGTCGCAAACCGACGACCGCGGCGAGTTCCGCCTTACGATGGCGCCCGGTAAGTATTACCTCAGGGCTGAGTCCTTTGAGAACTCCAACGAAGTCGCGGAGATCCGCACCGATGGCACGAGCGAAGCGGTGTACGGTCCGACTTACTATCCCAGTGCCGCCGCGAAGGATCGCGCTGCAGTCATCGAAGCCAAACCGGGCGGCGATGTGACGGGCCTGGAGATCCGTCTGGCGCGCCTGCCCAACCTGACCATCTCCGGAATCGTTACCGGTATGCCCGATGCTCCCGGTAACGTGCAAATCACTGCCAGGTACGGCGAAAACGCTCAAATGTTGAATGGCAGCCGCTCCGTCCAGGCGGGTCGCGACGGCCGGTTCAGCCTGTCGCGTTTGACCCCGGGGTTATATCGTGTTTTCGCACGGTACGCGTCGTCGGGCCAGCCGATGCAGAGCGCATTCGTGGACGTCCGGCTCGATGGCGCCGATCAGACCAATATCCAACTGTCGCTCTCCGGCGGCGGCGAACTGAGCGGAACTCTGCAGTTGGCCGGTCTGCCGGACGCGAAGCGCAGCGTGCGCCTGCAGCCTGCCGAAGCCTCGGATTATTGGGTAACGCTGCCGGCGCCCGCGCCGGTGGACGCCGAAGGCGCTTTCAAGATGCTCAATGTCTCTCCCGGCCGATACCGGGTCGTGGTCGAACCCCTGCCGGAGAACGGCTACGTCAAATCCGTACAACTGGACGGCGCCGCGGCGCCTGACGGTGTAATCGATCTGTCCCGCGGAGCGCACGGCTCCCGCTTGAAAGTTGTGGCTTCGACGGGGGCGGGTCAAATTTCCGGGAAAGTGCTCGACAAGGATGGCCAGCCGATCGCCAACTCCATGGCATTTGCCTTCCTGATGGCGGATGCGAAAACGGTGGCCGAGGAATCCACCATCCGCGTTTCGAGCGATGGCTCGTTCGTGAAAAACGGTATTCGACCGGGCAAGTACCGCATCTTCGCGCTGGATCTTTTTCACTATATAGGCACGCGGTCCGCGCAGGCCAACGACTTCACCGAGCCGTTCGGCCGTGGGGAAGAGATCGAAGTGAAGGAAGGCGACAGGATCGTCAAGGATCTCAAAGTTCTGGAAAAGGAGGAAGCCCATGACAAGTAGCAGCCTCGCACTCTTCCTGCTTGCCGCGGCGGCAGCCGCCCAGAAACCGATCAGCGTGCAAGGTGTCGTGACCAACGCGGTGACTGGTGAGCCCGTGCTACGCGCCCACGTGGTGTTGCAATCGGCGACGCAGGGACAACAAGGGCAGGTGTCGCAGAAGCGGTATGGCGCGTTGACATCGGTGGAAGGCAAATTCACGATCACGGGACTCGATCCCGGCGCCTACTCGGCGGCGATCGACAAGACCGGATTCATCACGGCATCCGACAATCCCATGCTGAATCTGCAGGCCGGCGATGCCAAAGACGACCTCAAATTCAAACTGACGCCAGCCGGTTCGATCACGGGCCGCGTGCTTACAGCGGCCGGCGATCCGCTTGAGAACGCGATGGTCGTGATCGAGAATTACCCGGCCAACACAACGACCGATGAAAAGGGTCAATACCGGCTTGGCGGCCTCGCGCCCGGCAAATACCGGCTTCGTGCGACTCTTCAGGATATCGGGATGCTGCCTGAACTTCGCACCGATGGCACAAAAGAGATCCATTACGCAGCGACGTACTACCCTTCGGTGCTGCTGCCGGCCTCCGCCACGCGAGTGGAAGCGCGGGCGGGCAGCGAAACTACCGGGATCGACATCCGGTTGGTGCGCACGCCGATTGTGCGCATCAGCGGCACGGTCGCAGGTTTGCCGTCCGGAGTACAGAACGCGCATATCGAACTGAGGAAAGGCCGGTTGAGTTCCTCAGGCGGCAGCGTGAATGCCGATGGCACGTTCGAGCTGTGGAAAGTCGATCCCGGCAAGTACACTGTTGTGGCGATGTGGAATACTCCGGCCGGCGCTCGCATACAGAGCACTCCCGCCGAGATCGAACTCGCCGATCGCGATATCGATCACGTCGTGCTCAATGCGCTGCCGCCGATGGCGCTGGCCGGACACATTCAGTTCGACGACGACAAGGCACGTCCCCAGCAGCCACAGGCCAATGTGCGGAGGCAGGGAATCCAGGCGGGGGCGCAGCAGGCGGTGTCGGAGCGGATCATAGTCAGCTCGTCGGAAGGATATTCCTCACAGAGTGCGAGCGTGGGCGCGGACGATACTTTTCAACTGAACGACCTCTCGCCCAACCGGTACCGTCTGGGCGTTTCCTGGGGTCCGGCGTACATCAAGTCGATCCGGATCGGGTCGACGCAGGTAGAGGGCAACGTGCTCGATCTGCGGCAGGGCGCGCCCGGCGATTCCGTGGCCGTGGTGGTCAGTTCGGCTACAGGCAGCATCTCGGGCACAGTGAGCGACGATAAGGCTCCGGTCTCTGCCGCTACTGTGCTGCTCGCGCCCGACGACGAGGACAGCGGCCAAGGGAACCGCTACATGCAGGTGAAGCCCGACGGAACTTACAGCCTGCCGATGATTCCTCCCGGCAAGTACAGGATCGCCGCGTTCGACGAGGCCGACCGCACTCAACTCATGCGCGGTAATCGCGAAGATTATCTGGACCAGATGGAGCCGATCGAGATCCACGGCAACGACCAGATCACCAAGGATCTGAAGCGCCGTTAAATGAACGCGGGCATTGTGATTCAAATGAATCGCGAATTCCGGCCGTTGAACGATCGAGAGATGGGCCTGCTGGAGAAACTCCTGGAGGCTCCGTTTCCCGGTCGTGACGAACTGCGCGCCCAGATGAACTCGGTAACCGGGAAGCAGATCGAGGACGACGGCACGTTGTCTTTGCGATGCCCATCGGGCCCGCCGGCACCCACGAAGTATGCGCTGGCAATGGAAGGTGTATGCACGGACTCTGACGGCGGGATGATTGCCGTGATGCTCCACGTCGATAAGGCCGGTTTCATGCACATGCTGGAAATCATCAAGTACGATGGGTCGCCGATTGTCCGGCCACCGTCGGCCAGTGATTTGGTGCCGTCGCTGTATTGAATTCAGGTCGCCGCCTTCTGGAAGCGACGGCGCTGACGGCCCGGGCGCAAGTGCAGCCGCTCAAGAAAAACCGGAGGGTATTTTGATGAACACCCTGGGTCCAGGTGCACTGCACCATCCGCACCGAGGACCGCAACTTCCCAGCCACCGCCACCTTTCCGTTCTACGACGAGATCTATCAGTTCAAGGCGCCACACTCGCGCGATAAACTCCACGCACTCATGATCATAGGCCAGGCATCGCGTCGACTTCAGGAATCCCGGAGTCTCTTGGCCACCGGGACGAGGTGTCGGACGTGCCGGACATCCAAAAGATGTGGATGGAGGCCGTGAAATGGGTCTGGGGGCCAATGATGTGTTAAACTACACCTGTTCTGTTAAGTGAGCTGAGTCACCCACAGGCGCTCTACACCTGCTCCTTCCGCTGCCCCTGACATCGCTATTGGGTAATTCTCGAAGTTTGAAAGGTAAGCCCATGATCGATCCCGACGTCCTGAGCCTCGCGCTGCTACTGCTGGTCGTAATCGTCGCCATTGTGAGCCCGCCGGGTCCCGGCACGCCTCTGCGTGCGCCCCTCCCGTCCCGCTAGAAGCACTGTGTCGAGCGAGCGGAAGCCGCGAAAGCTCAACGTGTTAGAATGAAATCGCTTCGCTACTCATGGATTTTCTTAAAGGCCTGAATGCGCAACAGCGCGAGGCGGTGGCCCATACCGATGGGCCTCTGCTGATCCTCGCCGGCGCTGGCAGTGGAAAAACCCGCGTCATCACCCACCGGATCGCGCACATCATCACTGCGCGCCACGTCCCGCCGTCGGCGATCCTGGCGGTGACGTTCACCAATAAGGCCTCCAACGAAATGCGCGAGCGCGTCGCGTCGCTGCTCGAAGACGCGCATCTCGACTCCCCTCCGAACGTTTCGACCTTCCATTCCTTCTGTGTACGGCTGCTGCGCCGCGATGGCGATCCGCTCGCGCGGGTTCGCCCCGGCTTCACGCGCCGCTTCAGCATCTACGACGATGAAGATCAACTCGGCCTGATCAAAGCCGCCTACCGCGGACTTGGGCTGGACGAGAAGGAATTCATGCAATACCGCGCGGCACAGGGGAAGATCAGCCACGCCAAGAACATCAAGCAGACGCCGCAGGATATTTACAAGCAGGCCGTCAACAAGGAATCCGAAGCCCTGGCCGCAGTCTACGAGGAGTACGAGAAATCGCTCCGCAAGGCCAACGCCTTGGATTTCGACGATCTGCTGCTGGAAGCCGTCCGCCTGCTACGCACCGACGACGCCACTCGCGAAGCCTGGAATCGCCGCCTGAACTACGTCATGATCGACGAGTATCAGGACACCAACCGCAGTCAGTACGAACTCATGCGGCTGCTCAGCGATTCGCACAAGAACGTGTGCGTGGTCGGCGACGAGGATCAGTCGATCTATAGCTGGCGCGGCGCGGACATCCGCAACATCCTCGACTTCGAGCGCGATTTTCCCAACTCCAAGACTATCCGTCTGGAGCAGAATTATCGCTCGACCAAGAACATTCTGGCGGCGGCCGGCGCGGTCGTCGAGAACAACAAGGCGCGTAAAGGCAAGAAGCTGTGGACGGACGCGGTGGCCGGCGATATGATCGGCCTGTACGCCGCGCATGATGCCGAAAACGAAGCCCTGTTCATCGCCGACAGCATCGAGAAGTACATGTCGTCCAATCCCGGCGACCACGTTGCGGTGCTGTACCGGACGAACTCGCAGTCGCGGCAGATTGAAGAAGCGCTGCGCCGCTACGGCCGCAAGTACAACATCGTCGGCGGCTTCAGTTTTTACCAGCGGGCGGAAATCAAAGACATCGTCGCATACCTGAAACTGGCGGCGTCGAACGTGGATTCGGTCAGCCTGCTGCGCATCGTCAACACGCCGGCGCGCGGCATCGGCAAGACCACCGTCGACCAGATCGAGAAGTATGCGCGCGAGCACGGCATCAATCTGTGGGATGCGATCGAGCGGATCATCGACGATCAGCATCTCTCTACGCGGTCGCAGTCGGCGCTGGTGCTGTTCCGCAATTTGATCCAGGAATTATCGCTGGTGGCCAGCACTTCGCCCCTGCCGGACCTGATCCGGCACATTCTGGAGCGCACCGGATACCGCCGGATGCTGCAGCAGGAGAAGTCGCCCGAATCGGAAACGCGCCTGGAGAATCTGGACGAATTGATCAACGCCGCGACGGAAGCGGCCGAGCGCGGCGAATCTATCGGCGATTTCCTGGATCACGCGGCGCTGGTCGCCGACGCCGACGCATTCGACCAAGCCGCGCCGATCACGCTGATGACCCTGCACAATGCCAAGGGTCTGGAATTCCCCGTAGTCTTCCTCTCCGGCATGGAATTGGGTTTGTTCCCGCACAGCCGCTCGATAAACTCGGAAGAGGCGCTGGAAGAAGAGCGCCGGCTCTGCTATGTGGGCATGACCCGCGCGCGCAAGAGGCTGTACCTGACGTGGGCGAAATTCCGCCGTCGTTTTGGCGGCGGCGAGCAGGAGCGATCCACGCCGTCGTGGTTCCTGAGCGAAGTGCCCGAGGCTCTGGTGCAGAACCTGGGCGTGCGCGATGAGCCCGGCGAGGTCGATCTCTTCAGCGAGCGTCACGAGGTCCGCCAGTCGGCCAAGCGCAACACGTACACCGGCAAGACTTACAATTCGATCGACAACATCTCGCAGTTTTTCGGCGAGAGAGGGCTGCCGTTCAATCCGAACAAAACGGCGCCGCAGATCCCGCCGGCGCCCTTCACGCGGCCCGCGGGACAGAATAAACCGCTGACCCAGGCTCCTCCTCCGGTCCGCAAGGCTGCCCGCACGGGCATGCAGGTCGAACACCCGAAATACGGCACCGGTACCGTGGTGAGGCGCGAAGGCGACGGTGATGATGCTAAGATCACAGTTAACTTCCCTCGTTTCGGTCTGAAGAAACTGGTAGAAAAATACGCAGGATTAAAACGAAGCTGATGAACACGAAGACGATTACCGACAAAGCAGAACGCAAGACAGCGAAGCGCACCGCCCGCAAGAAGGCGGCGCCCAAGGCCAAAAGGGCCGCCGGTGTGGCCCGCGGATCCATGAAGAAGAAGATCCGCCATCAGGCGCAGGGCCAGCGGAAGCGGTAAGAGTGAGGCAGGCGCCCCGGCTTGCGGGTTCGCGCCGGGTCGCCTGCCGGACCCCTATTCTCTTAGCCTGCTGTGCTTGAATCCGTATAGGAAATACAGCACCAGCCCGATCACCAGCCAGATTCCGAACCGCTCCCACGCGCTATCCGGCAGTCCCTTCATGATGAAGAGGCAGCCCAGCGCCGAGAGGACGCATACGGGCCAGACCATCGGCACGCGGAACGGGCGCGGACGCTCGGGCTCCTTGTATCGCAGCACCAGGACTCCGATACTCACCAGCATGAACGCGAAGAGCGTTCCGATGTTGGTGAGGTCGTACGTCTCCGCTGCATCTCCCACCGCCGACCAGAGCGCGACGAACACTCCGGTGGCCACCGTGGTCGCCCAGGGGATTCGCGTGCGCGGATGGATCTTGGCCGCCCACTTGGGCAACAGGCCGTCGCGCGCCATGGCGAAGAAGATGCGCGGCTGTCCGTACTGAAACACCAGCAGCACTGCCGACATCGAGACCGCCGCGCCCAGCGCCACGATCCAACCCACGGCTTTGAATCCGGCCAGGTCGAGCGCGCGCGCCAGCGGATCGGCGACGGCCAGTTCTTTGTATGGCACCATGCCGGTCAGCACGAACCCGACAATCACATAAATGACGGTGCAGATTGCCAGGCCTCCCAGGATGCCGAGCGGCAGGTTGCGCTGCGGGTTGATAGTCTCCTCCGCCGCCGTGGAGATCGCATCGAACCCGATATAGGCGAAGAATACGATGGCCGCGCCCTGATGGATACCGGCGAAGCCGTTCGGGGCGAAGGGGTGCAGGTTCGCGCTCTTCAGGTGAGTCGCGCCGACCGCCACGAACAGCGTCAGCGCCATCAGTTTGATGATCACCATCACGTTGTTCGCGGTGGCGCTCTCGCGCGCGCCGCGCAGCAGCAGCCACGTAATGAACATGACGATTGCGAACGCCGGAAGATTGATCAGGATCGGTATGCCGGCGATCTGCGGCGCTGTCTTAAGCAAGCCGTGTACCTGCGCATCGGAACTGAGCAGGGCGGTCCGATAGCCGGTCGCCATCCACGCGGGCAGTTGGACGCCGAATCCGCGAAGCAGCGTCGTGAAATAATCGGCCCACGAAATCGCGACGGCCACATTGCCGACCGCGTACTCCAGGATGAGGTCCCAGCCGATGATCCAGGCGACCAGTTCGCCCAAGGTGGCGTAGGAATATGCGTACGCGCTGCCGGCCTGCGGAATCATGGACGCGAGTTCGGCATAACAAAGTCCAGCCAGCGCGCAGGCGCCGCCGAGAAGTAAGAAGGAGAATACCAGTGCCGGTCCCGCGCCGGTCCGAATGACTTCGCCGTTAGGACCGAGTTGTCCTGCCGCCGCCGTGCCGATTGCCCCGAAGATTCCCGCGCCGATCACCGCGCCGATCGCCAGCATGATGAGGTCGCCCGCGCCCAGTGAGCGCTTGAGCCCTCCCCCTTCGCCGGTTTCCGCCACCAGAGCTGCAATCGGCTTCCGCTTGAACAGTTGTGACATAAAGACGGATCATACCAGTACGACAGGCGCTTTCGCCTGCTGCCGGCCCTCCGCGGCGCCCGCTGGGACGCGATGACATCCCTCACTCCGAGTAATCTCGCTTGCTTACGCGCGCGGCTCCGTTCAGGGCCGCGACCGTGAGGGAACGATCGGCTAATCCCCAACCCCTAATCCCCAAACCCGTTTTTACCCCCCATATCTGATACTTTCCATCAGCCACTCCCGATTGCTGCGCACGTCCGCCGTCAACCGCTCGCACAACTCCCCGCGTTTTTCGAAAAGGCGGTACCCGCCGCGCGATCGCAGGTAGCCGCGGGCGTGAGGCTCGCGCGCGAAGACTGCTGTCTCGCCGTCGCGCTCCACCATCTGCCCGTACCGCCGCCGATTATCGAGGAGCGCCTTCATCAGGAACGGCATCACGATCGAATAGTCGCACTGCATGCTCTCGGTGGTCTGCAGGTACGTGTCCTTGTCGACCTTGCCCCACGTGACCGCCGCGGCCGGCGGGCAGGACGAGAGCGATCCGTCCGTCACCGGCGCCGTCACGATCTGCACGTCGAAGTTGTAGCCGCGCACGTTGGGCAGCCCGAGCACCTGTCCCAATGCGGGCTCCGGCTGCAGGTTGTAATTCTTGGGGACGCCGCCGCCCAGGATCACCGTTCCCAGCGCCTTCGCCTCGCTCTCGAACAGACCCCAGCGATGGTACGCGCAGGCCTCGAAAACCTCCGCATGTAAGTCGAGATCGAAGCCGTATTCGGGAATGAGGCCGGCCTGCCGCATGGCCCACAGCTTCATCGAATTCAGAAAGACGCTGCCATCGCCGGGCGCGCCCACGAACACCGGGATCGCATACTCGTAGCACTTGGCCAGCAGTCCCGGCTGCAAGCCGAGGCGGTTCTCCTGCGCGGCGTAGCGCTGCCCAAGAAGGTAGCGCAGTTCCGTGCCAGTCATTTTGCGCTGGAACTCGGGAGCGGCCAGGACGGCGCTGAGGAAGCGATCCTGGTCCAGCAGCACGCCTTCGTCGAAGGCCATGTCGGTGACTCGGATGGTGCCTTCGTCGCGCAGCGCCGCGTCGTCGCTGTTGATCGAGACTTCATGCACCGGACCCGATTTGTACGCGTCCAGGCTGCGGTGGCCATCGTGGTAGCAGACCGCGTCGGTCGTACTCAGGTACGCCACCCAGCCCGTGTCCAGCAGCGGAATCAGCCAAGCCTGGTGCTGTCCGGAAACGGTCACGGGGCCCGAGATCGCCACCGTCAGCGGGCATCCCGTCCCGATCGCCCGGTCCAGAATTTGATAGATGCGCCGCAGGTACGCGCCGCCGAAAGCCGGCAGGCAATGCGTGAACAATTCATGCAGGCTGCCGACCTCGTCGACACGGCGCGTGCGGACGTAGCGGCGCTCCCCGCCGCATTCTTTTTCGTGATCCATCGACATAAATTTGACCATAGCAGATGCGCCGCCATGATCGTGCTAACGTGAAAGACCAGGCATGAACATTCTGTTTATCGGAGACATTTTTGCGTCTCCCGGCAGGCGCATTGTCGCCGATCATCTGCAAGACATCATCGCGACGAACAAGATCGATCTTGCCATTGCAAACGTGGAGAATGCCGCGGGCGGATTCGGCGTAACTCCGGCCATCGCGTCCGAGATGCTCGAACTGGGACTCGACGTCCTCACCACCGGAAATCACGTGTGGGACAAGCGCGAGCTGTACGATTTTCTCGACCGCCAGCCGCGCATCCTGCGTCCCGCGAATTATCCCGAAGCGCCGGGACGAGGGGTGGCCCAGTTTCGCGCGCGCAATGGCGTAGAATGTGCGGTAATCAATCTTCAAGGACGCACGTACATGCCTTCGACGGATTGCCCGTTCCGCAAAGCCGACCAGATTCTCGCCGGCCTCGATCCGGCCATCAAGATCAAGTTCGTCGATTTCCATGCTGAAGTGACTAGCGAGAAAATGGCGATGGGCTGGTATTTGGATGGCCGCGTTTCCGCCATGGTCGGCACCCATACTCACATCCCGACCGCCGATACGCGCATCCTGCCGGGCGGCACGGCGTATCAGACGGACTGCGGCATGACGGGCCCGTATCACTCGGTCATCGGGGTCGAGACCACGCTCATTGTCCAGCGCTTTTTGACCGGACTTCCGGTGCGCATGGAGGCCGCGCGCCAAGGTCCCGAACTGCACGCCGTGATCGTCGACGTGGATGAGGCGACGGGTCTCGCTCGCGCAGTGAGGCGCCACGCGATTAATGGAGACTAGGCGATGACTGCCGATCAAACCGATCACTCTACGCATCGGAGCCGCGACCGTGAGGGAGCGGTACAACAGCCATGAACCTGCCAGGGCCGCCGACCGATCTCACCGCTTTCTGGGTGCAGGAAACGGGCGCCCTGCTGTTCGGCCTGGTCTTTCTCTTTCTCTACCGGCAAAGCCGCGTCGTGTATTTCGGCCTCTGGGCCATGGCCTGGATGCTGCGCTACATGGCGGCGATTTTCGGCTACCAGCTTTTCCGCACGGGCAACCCGGGCTGGCTGGCGCCGTATGCAACCTTCGAGTTCGGCTTCGTCATCGTGCTGATTTCGGCGGCGCGCGCCGGCTTCGCCAGTGGATTCAAAGACTGGCGGACGGTCCTGCGGCTGATCGCGATTCTGCCCATCTTCGTGGCCTTAGTGTGGGCGGTCGGCATCGTCAATCACGTGGAGGCGTACCACACCTCGCATGCCGTGGTGCTCGGGTTCGTTTACTTCTACAATTTCCTGACGCTGCGCGGGAATCAGAATATCTCGGCGCGGCTCTTCCGATTTTCACTGCTGGTGCTGGCGTTCGCTTTCATCGCGCACGCGTCGATTTTCCTGTACCTGTTCAATCGCGGGAATGCGCCCGAGTGGGTGCTGTACCTGCACCATGAATCGTATGTCGATTTTGGCCTGCACTGTGTGCTGGCATTCGCCGCCATGGCCATGTGGAGCGAGAACCAGCTCAACCGAGTGGATGAACTCTTGGCCGAGGTTGACCACTTGCGGCGCGAGAGCAAACAGACGATGGACCTGGACCGTCTCACCGGCCTGCTGAATCAGGCAGCGCTGGCGCGTCGCGTCGAAGAGGGCAACGGGTTCCAGGGCGTGGTCGCGGTCTGCGACATGGATAATTTCAAGGACGTGAACGACCGTCACGGCCACCTCGTGGGTGACGAAATCCTACGCAATATCGGCAGCCTGCTGCAATCGTCCATTCGTCACGCCGACGAGGCGTATCGCTGGGGCGGCGACGAGTTCGTGATCCTCTTCCACAATCAGCAGCAGGATGTCGCTCGCCGGCGCATGGCCGAAATCGAATTGCGACTGCTGGAATTCCGCCTGCGCGGTTTCGGCGTGCTGCCGATTCGCTTCAGTTGGGGAACCGCCGACGCGTATCAGCGGCCCCTTCGCGAATCGCTCGACGAAGCCGACCGGAATATGTACAAGCTGAAGCGCTCGCGGGCCGCCGAAGCCCGCGAGCCGCGATAAGCTACTTCACCGCCAGGGACATATTAAAGCCGGAATTCTTGTCGGTATCGTAAACATCGTTAATGTTCACGAACAGCGACACGTTGTTGCTCGGCGCTACGCCCATGGGAATTTGAAAATTCATCTGCCATAAGCCGAGTAGGCCGGGTGCGAGTCCGAAGTACTTCACGTAAACCTTGTCTGACGGATCGCCGGGCTGGAACTGATACTGTTCCGGGAACTGGCCTCCGATGAGCACCCGCGGAGCGATTGGACTCGGCACCGTGCCGCTGGGCGGTGTTCCTTCCGCCGGAGGATTCGGCACCAATCCTTGGCCCGTCCCAAAAATCTGAATGATGTGGCCACGCTGTGCCGGTGCTCCAATTCCGTTCAGATTGTTGTCGTCATTGAGGATGCAAGCCTGCCGCAGATTCGCGGAGCTAATCGGACATTGGAAGATGCCCGGAGATACGGAACCCATATTGATCAGGGTCGAACCCAGGATCTGCCCCGTCGACGCCTGAATGACGTCCACCAGCGCAGTTCCCGAAGTAGGAGCGTTCCACGGGATCACGAAATTGATCTGACCGGGCGATGTGAAGAACACCGACGAAGGCGTCCCGTTCACCTGCACCTGCACGTCGCCGACCGTGAATGGGACGGGAATCTGGCCTTGGAAATCGGCGGTCACGGACCCAAACTGCGAGGCCGATCCGTTTTTGGCCGGAAAGATCGACGCGACGGTATTCGGCGCCAACGCGCGACTGGTGTTCGGCAGGAAGTTGGCGCCATTCACGATCTGCATGTTCTGGTAGAAGGTGATGATGCGGTTGCCGTTATCGGCTACGAACAGATCGCCGAACTGATCCTGTACGGTGGCCAGCGGCGCATAACCGATGAGGCCGTTTAATCCTGGGTCGGAGGCCGCATCGGTGATGGTCGTGAGTGGAGTCTGATTGAATACCAGCGTGTCGTATTGCGGATATCGAACGAGTGTCGCCGCGCTGGTGTTCGCCACCCAAACTTCGCCTGTCAGTTGGTTGACATAGACACTCAGCGGCTTATTCAACGCCTGTGTCAACGCCAGAGGCGCAACGTCGCCGGTGGTCGGCGTATTTCCGGAGGCCGGGTCGTGGAAAATCAGGATCCTGTTGTTGCCGGTATCGGCAACGTACAGCCGGCCGCTGCTGTCCGCCGCAATATGATGCGGCCCGTTCAACTGTGTGCTCGAACTGCCGGAGCCGAGTCCGAAAAAGTCCTGCTGTCCGAAAACCTTGCTGGCCGCTCTCCCGTTATCGCTGCCGGCCGTGAAAGTTCCGTTGGAAGAGAACTTGAAGTACAGCACACGATTGAGTGCGAGGTCGGATACGAGCAGCCCGTTCGTTCCCGAAATCGCGACGCCATACGGCGTGCGCATGGTGGATTGCGTCGGGTCGGGCACCTGAGACGTGAAATCCTGCTGGCCCAGCACGAGGTCGGCCTTTTCAAGACTGCCGCTGTTCGCGAACGGGGCGGGGAAGCGCAGCACCCGGCTGTTCGCCGAGTCGGCCACATACAAATTGCCCTGGCTGTCTACGGCTAGGCCATAAGGCGCGCACAGGCTCGACTGCGTAGGCCTGGTCACGTCACCGGACGGATAGTTGCAGAGCGCCGTGCCGAAATCGGGTTGTCCGATGACCAGGTCGGCATGCAGTCCGGGAGCGATTTTGCGGGCATCCCTGAAGCCCAGCACGCGGTGGTTGAACGAGTCGGCCACGTACAGGTGGGGGACCGTGCCGTTCGTGTCCAGCGTAACGCCGGCGCCGGCGGTGAATTGGAATTCCTTGCCCTCCAGGTAATTGATGGAGAATTGGTCGAAGCGCGACTGTCCCAGAACCCGTGTGGCGTTGCCGAACACGACTGCGGTGCCGACCTGCGGCTGCAGTGGCATCACAAGGACGCGATGATTACCCGAGTCTGCAATGAATAATTCCTTCGTGGAATTCAGGAAGTACCCGCTCAGCGGCGTCGAAAGCACGCTGGGCGAAGCCGGCGGAGTGACCACGGATCCCGTGAGATTGCCATTCGGGCCGATATTCGTGAAACTCGTCTGGCCGATAAATCCACCCGAGATGGCCTGCGGAGGCGAGGGAGCGGTGGGCCATTGCGAGTACGGTGGAAAAATTGTGGCGCGGTTCCAGTTCGGATCTACCACTCCGACGTAAGCGCTGCCGTTGCCGTCTGGAATGAAGAAAAAGCTGGCGGGGTTATTGATTTCCGTCGCTGCCAATACCCCTGGACTGACGTTTGTCGTGTTGGGCGGAAAAACTCCCATCAGCCGGTCCGCACTGGCGTTGCTGGCTGCCGCCGCCGGATTGGAAAAAACCAAAACGCGCCCGGGGAAGTTTCCGCTCGACGGGCTATCTCCCACATACAACCGCCCCTGTGGATCGAAGCCGATGCCTGCCAGAAGGAAGAACTGGCTAACGACCTGTAGGTTGCCCGTGTTGTTTGCCAGAGGGGTCTGTGCGGTTTTCAGATCCGGCTGCCCGATCACGAGGTCGGCTGCAATCGAGCCCCCGCTGCTATTCAGGCTCGATGCCGGAAAGCGCAGCACGCGGAAGTTGCCGTTGTCGCAGACCCAGAGATTGCCGCTCGAATCGAAGGTCAGGTTGGCGGGATAATCGGCTTTAAACGAAAGCCCCTGCGCGCTGACCTGTCCCGTGTAGTTGGCCGTGCGCGATGTCAGGCTGGGCTGGCCGATGTAGAGATCGGGATTCGCGTTGAGGGCCGCCGGCGTGCCGCCGACTTTCTGGAATGGCGTGCGGTAGCGCAGGATCCGATTGTTGTCAGTGTCGATGATGTAGAGGTCGCCCGTGCTGCTCACCGCAATTCCGCTGGGAGCCCACAACCCGACCGAAAACTTGTGCCCCGGCCCTTGCGGATCGGTAGCGTAGAAGTCCTGCTGCCCGATCACCAGATCCGCCGGTTGGCCGTTCGAAAACCCGAGCGCGTTCTTCCAGCCCAGCACCCGGTTATTTCCCGTATCCGCCACGTAAAGAATGGGAGGGTTGACCGAAGTGTCGAGTGCGATGGCGTCGGGGGTGTACAGTTCCTTGCCTTCCACCAGATTCGGATTGGACGATTCCGGGTTGAGCAAAGCGGTGCCCACCGAACGCGAAGGTGTCGTATTCAGAGTGACTTGCGGGTAAGCAGCAGTAGCGCCTAAGAGAGCGAGGCTAAGGACAGTAGTTGTGTAGTATTTCATGAGATTCCACAGGCGGGCGCGACGCGGAGAGCGCTCTTCCTGAGAATACCAGAAGCCCATACCTTTGCAAGCATGCAAAGTACTTTACGGTATCTGCACGAGTACTAACACTAAGGTCTAAGGTGAGGCTGGCCACAAAAGGCCTTTGCTACACTCGATATTTGAGCCAGACCACCGAAAAGCTCCGCGTGTGCGCGGTCAGTTTTCTCAACACATCGCCTTTAGTCTGGGGCATGCTCCACGGCCCGCAGCGCGGCATCTTCGACCTGGAATTTCGGATTCCCGCGGAGTGTGCCGACCAGGTAGCCGCTGGAAATTGCGATATCGGGATTATCCCGTCGTTCGAACTGACGCACCAGGATCTCGAAATCATTCCCGGCAGCGGCATCGCCTGCCGTGGGGCCGTCCGCAGTATTCTCCTGGTCTCGTCGCGTCCCGCCGGCGAAATCCGAACCCTGGCGGCGGACTCGAGTTCGCGGACCTCGGTCCAGTTGGCGCGCGTGATTTTGGAGCGGAAATACGGCGCGAACTACGTGTCCATTCCGCATGCACCCGATCTTGAGGCCATGCTGCAGGTGGCCGACGCGGCGCTGGTGATCGGCGACCCGGCCCTGCGAATCGACCCGGCTCGCCTGCCCTATCACGTGTACGACTTGGGCGCGGAATGGCAGGAAATGACGGGCCTTCCGATGGTATTTGCGGTTTGGGCAGGCCACCGGCGCGTGTTGACGCCGCAGGTCGCGCAGACTTTTTCCGACTCACTGGGGTACGGTCGCGAGCAGATGGAGCAGATCGTAGCGATGGAATCGGCGCGGCGCGGTTTCGAAGCGGCGCTGGTGCGCGAATACCTCACCAGGTACATCGTGCACGAGCTGGGTCCCCGGGAATACGAGGGGATGGAACTGTTCCTGAGCTATGCCCGGAGTTTACCGGCTGCGACCGTAATTTGACCGCGCCCCTGTCGTCCCGTATACTGAAGGGAAACGACGATGTATATTCTGTTTCTGATTGTTCATGTAATCGTGTGCCTTTTCCTGATTGTGGTGGTACTGCTGCAAAGCGGGAAGGCTGCGGACCTGGCGGGCGCATTCGGCGGTATGGGCTCCCAGACGGCATTCGGGCCGCGCGGTTCGGCGACTCTTTTGTCTAAGGCGACAACCATATCGGCGGTGATATTTATGATCACGTCGCTGGGTCTTTCGATTCTGGCAACCAGGAACGCTGGTTTGGGCGCTACGGTTTTGGAGGAGCCCGCTACCAAGTCGGCTCCAGCGCCGGCGAAGAGCGTGCCGCTCCCGATTCCGGGTCAAACCCCGGCGCAGGCTCCGGCTGGCCAGGCTCCGTCGACGACTTTCCAGATTCCGGTGCCGCCGCCGAATCAGAATCAGGCCCCGGCTCCGGCGAACCAGCCCCCGGCGGCCCCCAAGAAATAGCCACGGTTTTGCGGAGGTGGCGGAATTGGCAGACGCACTAGCTTGAGGTGCTAGCGGGAGCAATCTCGTGGGGGTTCAAGTCCCCCTCTCCGCACCAT
>Ga0105240_10005258_pt1 | contig 19329 bp, 12 predicted proteins | sample KBSC54metaG_FD_80426 | JGI IMG/M metagenome (GOLD analysis project Ga0105240, IMG submission 80426) | Corn rhizosphere microbial communities from Kellogg Biological Station, Michigan, USA - KBS C5-4 metaG | ecosystem: Host-associated > Plants > Roots > Rhizosphere > Soil | place: Michigan, USA... | reverse complement strand
TAAGCTGCCCGCCGGTTGCCGCATTACGTCAACGCCGGTTCTCGGCGGGTTGCACCATGAATACGGCCTGAAAAAGGAGGCTGCCTGAATGCCGGGTTGAATTTTTGCGGACTACAGGGGATCAGTTACAACTCGAGCCAACGCTGTTGAGCGAAGTAAGGTTCAGCAAGTTACGATTGCCCTCGCGGTATAAGAGACCGCGCGCCTCCACTCGCTGGCCGATGCTTGACTCTGGTTTGAATCCGGAGACGCTGATCAGTTCAAAGCTCAGCGTACCCAGCGGCCCGTCCACGGCGCCTTTGAGGAGGGCCGGTGTCGCGACCTCCTCCTTGGTGACGATCGGTTCGGTACTCTTGAGCAGAACCCAGGACTTATGCTGATCCTGCGCAAGGCATCCAACCATCCGGACGAGCGCGAAATTGGGGACCTTCTGTTCGCCCTTTTGGACGATCAGAATATCCGACAGATCCTTCTCCACAATCTTCAGCTCGCCTACGCCTGACGGAAACCCATTCACTTGCAACAGGAAACTTAGAACGTCGATCTTGACCTCCGACGTCACGGATTGCGGATAATTCGCGGGCATCCCATCGCGCATTTTCACGAAGAGAGCATTCACGCTGCTGTTTCGCCAGTCCTGCATAAAACTCTCGCCGAGCAACGCGGGACCGCGGCCTGCGCCACCGCCCAAATCGGGAGCATGGCAGCTGGCGCAGAATTTTAGATACCCGGCTTTTCCGCGGTCCGCTTGGGAGGGCGTATAGATGCCGTTCCATATTTTGGTGGCGCTGGGTGGCTCTTCACCCGCCTCCGCGGCGACGGCCATCGACGCCGCGCTTGCCAGCAATACCGTAAAGCTTAAGATTGAACGTTTACGAAGCATCATCTACCTTGCCGCGGTCTGGGAAGCCTGCAGTTGACGAAGCAGCGCAGCCGTGCTCTCATGCACAACCGGGCCCGTCCGGCTGGCGCCGGCGCCACCGAGGCCCATGGCCAACTCGAGCGGCGTGCGGTTCTGTTTGTTTTTCATGTCGAGCAAGGCGCCGTGTTCGGCAAGATAGCTCACAACTTTGTTAGCGCCTCGCAGGGCGGCGCGATGCATCGCCGTTAGACCCGCGTCATTGAAAGCATTCACGTCAACTCCCTGATCAAGCAATAGCTGGATCGCCGCAATTGCGCCCTTCTCGCCCACCTCTAGTGCCGTATTGTATCCGCCCGCCGCTGCGCCGCCGGCAGCCGCGATCATCACCACGGTGGTATGGTCCTTCTGCGTGATCCGCGGATTTGCGCCCGCATCCAGCAGCATTGTCATGACGGAAATATCATTGCTCTTGGCCGCGCGCATCAGCGCAGTTGTGCCTTCGCCCAATGTGGCGTCGCCGCCGCCGTGGTGCCTTCCGATGATGGGCTTTTTCAAGCGGATATCAGGATTTGCGCCGTGCTTCAGTAAAGCTCTAACGATATCGGCCGAGCTGAGATCATCGAGCCGCTTGGGCGCCGGACGGCTGGTCATTGGGCCGAGGGTGTTCATATCAACAGCCGCATACAGCGGCGTCATGCCGGTTTCGTCCGCAATATTCAGATCAGCGCCTTTTTCGATCAGCACGTTGGCCAGATCGAAATGGGCGTTGATAATGGCGATCGTCAGCGCGGTGGAGCCATTGGGATCCGTCGCATTGAGATCGGCGTGTCCGTCCACCAGAGCTTTTGCAGACTGCATTGAGTTCTGGCGCGCCGCATACATCAAAGGCGTCCAACCGCCTCGTGGAAGAGTAGTCGAGACCATGCCGCTGGTTGCCCATATAAAAGGAGCTAAGCCTAGAACCGTCGACTGGGCGTTGATGTTGGCGTCGGCCGAGATCAGCGCCGCCACTGCGGCTGGATGGTTTTCCGCGGACGCCCACATCAGCGCCGTTTCCCCCAGGGTTTTTTCCTTGGCATTAACGTCGGCGTGGTGTGCCAGCAAAACTTTGATCGCCTCCACATTGCCGGTACGCGCGGCGGTCATCAGCACCGTCTCGCCCTCCGGCAGCGTTGCGTTCGCGTCGGCTCCGGCCGTGAGCAGGGCTTCCAACATGCGCGCGCTCCCATTGGTCGCCGCCAGTGTCATGGGTGTGATCCCATAGCGATCCGCAGCCTTGACGTTGGCGTGGGCTGCGATCAACAATTGGGCCATCGCCATATCGTCGTTGCGCGCCGCCCAATGGAGCGCTGTCGTGCCATCCGCTTGGACGGCATTCACGTCCGCGTGCTGCTCCAGCAAGTCCCGCACTCGGTCGCGGTTGCCCTCTTTGGCGGCGTCCGCGAGGCTCGCGCCGCTCCCAGGCGCGGACCATACAACCATCGCGCCCAGGCTCAACATCAACACCCACTTCTTCAGCATGTTTTTCCTTCCTCCCCAGATTCGCGAGCAGAGTTCCTCAGAGATCGACCCGGCCCGTGCTGATGCCGAAGCTCTCCATCTCGACTCCAAATTTCTGTCCGAGCCCGACCATCAGGTTGGCCAGCGGAGTCTGTTTCGCCACCTTGATGTGGCGGTTACCCTTGAGTTGGCCGGCTGCGCCGCCCGCAATCAGCGTGGGAACGTCTAGCCGGGAATGCACGTTGCTTTCGCTCATGCCGCTGCCGAACAGGATTATCGAGTGATCGAGCAACGATCCGTCGCCGTCCGGAGTGCTCGACAGCTTCGACAGGAACTTTCCAAACATCTCCACATGGAAGGTATTCAGCTTGATCAGGTTTGCAATCTTCTCGGGGTCGTTTCCATGATGCGACATGGAGTGATGCGGTTCCGAAATCCCAAGATTGGGATACACTCGTTGGCTGGCGTCGCGGCTCAACATAAAAGTGAAGACGCGCGTCATGTCGGTTTCGTACGCGAGAGCCAGCAGATCGAATTGCAGCCCCACGTGCTCCTCAAAAGAATCCGGAATACCGACAGGCGCGTCCGGCACTTTTACGCTGCTGGCCGATTGCTTCTCAGCCCGCTGAATGCGCAGTTCAATCTCACGAACATTCTCGAGATAGGCGTCGAGGCGGTTACGATCGCGATTTCCCAGCTTGGCCTGCAGTTCTCTCACGTCGCCCTTGATCGAATCGAGAATGCTGATGTCGGTACGCCTCTGCTCTTGGCGCTGCGCGACCGTGCCCGGCCGACCGAACAACCTTTCAAATGTGACGCGCGGGTTGATCTCCATCGGCAGCGGTTCGGTGGGTGTGCGCCACGAAAGCGTATTCATGTAGGCGCAGGCATACTGGCCATCGCAGCCGCCAATGTAACCGGTGAAGTCTTCGGTCGCCAACTCGAGTGAGGGAAACACCGTATCCCGTCCGATTTTCTTCGCCAAGATCTGGTCAATGGTGGTGCCGGCATGAACGTCCTCGGCGATGGTCCGTTTAGGAATACTCCCGCTCAGCCATGCCGCCACCGTTACCGCGTGCCCATCGACCGGGTCGCACAGCTCCGATACTACGGTCAACGCTTTACGGTGCGCCTCCAGAGGCTTCAGAATCGGCGAAAACTCGAAGTTTTCTCCCACGGTTTTAGGCGTCCAGTAACCAGGACGCTCGCCGAGCGGCACGAAGATCGCACCGAAGCGGCGCATCGGCTTGGCCGGCGTTTGCGCCAGCGCCGTGAAGGCCGGCACCATGGAATCGAGCAGCGGCAACGCCAGGGCAATACCGGCCCGGCGCAGGATGGTTCGGCGGGATAGCGATTTTTTGGTCACAAACATAGTTCGGCTCCTTTTAGTGTGTATATCTGACATTCGTTAATACCCGTAACTTCAAACTCAGTGAACACCTGCCACGGTCCGGGCCGGCGCATCTTCTCCCTCGTCGGCGAGTTTGATCCGCATCTGGAATGGTGTACTGGCGATGATTCCCTTGACAATCGATGTAAAACGGTAATTGCTGCGCGCCGCGTCATTCACGATGGAGCGGATGACCGGCATATCCGAATATGTCAGCCCGCGACCGAGCGCGTAAGTCATTAATTTCTCGGTAAAGGTTTCGAGGAAGATATTGGGGTTCTTTAGCAGCGCGGTACGAAGCTCAATCGGTCCGTTAATTTTGGTGCCGTCGAGCAATTGGCCGGACGCATCGATCGCCGTCCCCCCCGTGCCTCCTTCCCTGGTGCGCCAGGCCCCGGTGGCATCGAAGTTTTCGAGCGAAAATCCGATGGGGTCCATGATTTTGTGGCACGTGGCGCAATAGGTATTCGCACGGTGTGCCTCCATGCGTTCCCGCATGGTTAACACATGCCCTGCTTTCAGATTGCTCTCGTCGAGCGGTGGAACGTTGGCGGGCATGGGTGGCGGTGGCGCACCGAGCAGGTTATCCAGCACCCATTTACCGCGTACCACCGGCGACGTACGGTCAGTGTGCGAAGTGACCATCAGTATGCTTCCTTGCCCAAGCAGCCCCTTGCGCGTTTCATCCGTAATCGTGATGCGCCGGAAGTTACTTCCGTAAATATTGGGGATTTTATAGTGCTTCGCCAGCCGCTCATTGACGAAAGTGTAATCCGCCGTCATGAGGTCCAGGACATTCCGGTCTTCGTGGATGATGCTGCCGAAAAATAACTCCGTCTCGCGCTGGAATGCCTGCCGCAGATTGTCGTCGAAATCTGGAAATTCGAGCGAGTTGGGAATGATCGTGCGCAGGTTGCGCAGATATAGCCACTGGCCCGCGAAATTGTCGATCAGGGCCGCCGACTTGGGATCGATGAGCATGCGGCGCATCTGTTGATCGAGAACCGGTTGCGTGTGCAGCTTTCCCTCGCTCGCCACGCGCAGCAGTTCTTCGTCCGGAATACTGCTCCACAGGAAGAATGACATCCGTGCAGCCAGATCGAGGTCGCTTACGCGATACACGGCCCCCGTCACCGCATTCGCCGGATCACGCTCGGCGCGGAACACGAACAGAGGGCTGGCCAACATTCGTTCGAGAGCCACTTCGACTCCGGTTTCAAACGTTCCCTGGCTATGGCCCATCGCGTAGAATCTCATCAGGTTTTGAAAGTCCCGGTCGGTGCCCTGTCCGCGATAGGCACGGCGCATCAAGGTTGTCAGGATCTTGCGCGCGCACGGCTCTTCTTGCGCCGGTGTCGCGGGATGGCAACTAAAGACCTGACGGCGGCTGGGAGTGTCGCCTGAGCCGGTGGGATTAAAGGGTCCGGTAACAACAAAGGAATCGAGGTGCGGGTGTCCCGCAGGATCCAGGGTGTCGTTCGAACTGCGGATAAAAGACTGTAGTCGTAACGTGTTCTGGGTGGAACTGCCCCGCAAGAAAGCGGCCGTGATCACCCGCGGACCCGCCTTTAGCTTTACGCGCGCCGCGCAGCGCGCTTCCACCGCGTCGGCCGCCGTGGTCATATTCGCAAGGGAGGCCTTGAAATCGTCATCTCCTCCCAAACTTGCCAGATGCACGCGTTGACCGTCCACCGTGATTTCGCACTGGTTGGGAAACTCCAGGCCCCGCAGCACGCCCAGATTGGTTCTAAAATACTTGGGTTGCAGCAGGTATTCGCCGTCTAGGGGAAGCGTGGTCTTGATTAACATGCCGCCTATGGTTCCAAGCGGCAGACCCTCTATGTGCACGTCCTGCGATTCGTCCTGCCGCAAGCGAAACGTCTGTCCCGCTGTGCCCGCATTACGATCTCCCACGGCCAGCGCGCTGATCTTGCCGGCGGCGCTCACATAGGCCTCCAGCAGAGCCGGCGAAACGCCTAGAACATCCGCAATATTGTCGAAGCCATAACCGGAATCGTCAGGTGGCAAAAGCAAGGCGGTATCGACGCTGAGGGCCAGCAAGTCGCGAATCGCGTTGGCATATTCGGCGCGATTGAGCCGGTGCACTAACGGACGTCCCGGATTCGGCTTTTCGGCAGCGGCGCGATCGAGCGATGTTTGAAGGAAAGAAACCAGGGAAGTGCGCGCCGCCGCGTCGGGCTGCGGCATGCCCTGCGGAGGCATCATGCCCACACGCGTCTTCTGGATCACTTTTTCCCACACGGCGGCGCCGCCCGCCACGTGCGCAAGATCCATTCGCTCCAGCGAAAGCCCCGCCGTCTTAAGCTTGTCGTTGTGACAGGGGAAACAATACTGCTTCAGCGTTGCGCTGTTGTCGATTCCAGCCCCGGAAGATTGCGCGTTGACCCACCCACTTAGCAGCGCCATAGAGGAGCATGCAACTAAGATTCTCATCAGCCGTCGCTTCATCATCGGTTTCCTTGGCACTGAAATCCTTTTGTAAATTTGTCTTATCAACTCTGGCCAGAGAGCAACTGATCGAACAGGTCTTTCCTGAGCAAGTGCTAAGGTTCGAAGTATGGTTGATGTCTTCATGATGGTCTCCCCGACGCGCTTAGCGATCCGCGGTTCGAATTCCCGCCGGACCTCCGCTTACAGGAATGGCTCCTACTGCCTGCAGGCGGGTTCCGTCGAAGCGAAAAACGTAAATCTGCTTTTCGACCATGCACTGAACCATCAGCGTTTTCTGGTCGCGGCTCCACACAACCCCTTCGCACCAATGGCCGACCTTGGCCTCGGTAAGCGGCGTCAGATGAGTGCCTTTCAGCCGGAATATTTTAACCAGGCCGTAATCATTAAAAAAAGGCGATGCTTTGGGCCGGCTCGACCCGTTCATTACGTCCGCGGCAAGATATTTTCCGTCGGGAGACAGCCCGATTCCTTCGGGTATCAAGCCAATCGAGATCGCGTCGACGAGCCGGGGAGGTTTCGCCTTCAAATCAACCACTCCGATCGTGTCGGTTCCACCCGCCGGACCATTGCCGATATTGGCGACGATGGCTACATCTCCCGCCGGACCCATTTCAATTCCATAGGGAGAGAGATTGGCGGCGATATCCACTTTCGTGTAGCTGACATTCTTTCCTTCGATAGCAAGGACTGAAATCTTGTGATCGTTGTTTCGCGTGACTAAGGCCATCTTTCCGTCGGGCGTAAAAACAGGAAGGCTAGGCGCGCAGTCGCGGTTGCCCAGGTCCACTTTTCCTGCCGGCGTCACGGTTTTGCCTTCAATGGTAAACACGGAGACGGTTCCCTCTCCACGATTGGCCACCAGCGCCAAGGTGCCCGCCCGGTTGATGGAAACGCCCGCCGCGCGGCTACCTGTGGTCAAAGTGGCAAGAACCACCGGCGGCCGCGCTTTGAGGTCGATCACGGTCAAGGTATTGTCGGAGACCGTTTTCTTCGGATTCGCGGGATCGATCTTCGTCGAGTTTGCGACCAGCGCGATCGTTTCGCCAGGCGCGATGGCCACGCTTTGCGGAGGCGCGGACCAACTGCCGGGAACGTTCAGCTCGGCAATGACCTTCGGCGGCCTGACGCCAAGATCGATAATCGTGGCCGTGTCCGGCGGAGCGTTGGGGACGATCGTGTGGACCCCATCCACCAGAATTTCCTTATTGTCATTCGAAGACACCGCAATTTGAGCGACGGCACCGGAGGCAGCCCAGGCGAGCAGTAAAATCGCGGCCTTCATCGGCGCTCGCCGCCCTGCGCGCCGCGAATCGTCTTCAATGCCAGGCGCTCCTCTTTATACGGATCGTCGACGGCGCGGGTATCGTTGCCGAAGATTAAAGTCGGCCGCTGCCCCGGGTCAAACGGCTTCCAGTGCGAAATTCCTTTGTGATTCGGATTACCCGTTCGCGCGAACGCAACCCAGGCCGTACTCATCTTGTCCGCCAGCGCATAACGATCTTTACCGGTTCCGGTCATCCAAGGTACGGCATCCGGGTGATCGAAGACGAAGGGCAGTTCCATGCCGTGCATGCACCGGACTCTGCCCTCGCGCAAAGGCGAGTACCAGTCAAAATAATAGAGATACGCGGGAGCTTTATGCTGCTCCGCTTTATGCTCGGCGATCGCGTAGCCCGCGAGCCGCAATGAACCGGCATCGGACGCGATAATCGTGGCCACGTCCATATTCCCCGCCTTGGGACGGTCCTTTTTGTAAAGAGCGATCACGCGAGCGGCTTCGTCGTCATCGATTCGCAAAGCGCGCTTGACCCGAGCGGCCAGCGCCGCGTCGTCGATCTCGCCGGTAGTCCAGTACGGATCGTTGGGACTGGCATACAAAACCGATTCGCATTCGACCGACCCGACCATCAGAGGCACGTTTGCCGAAAGCTCCGGCGCGACCGGATCGAAAGGATTCGTGGGCAGCGTGTGGCCATCCACCACCGGGACCAGATGAAGAGAAATATCACCATCGGTCTCAAAGTTGTTGGCGACCGGGCCCGCCGCTACATCCCGCGCGGTTTCAGCCGGTCCCTTGCCGCCGCTCATAGCCGCTAGCAGCTTCTCCAAGGGAAGGTTTTGCAACTGATCCAACTGGTTCGGCATCAAGTTCAGCCGCGATAACAACACTTCCGCCCAGCGGTTGGCATCGGCGCGCGGCTGGCCCCAGAGAGCGGTTTCGCTGATGGTACTCTGCACGATCATGCGGTGAAACAGGCCCTTCGCCTTCGGCATGGCTTGCAGCGTGCTTACCTTGCCACCGCCGCCGGACTGCCCGAAAATAGTTACATTTCCCGGGTCGCCTCCGAAGGTAGCGGCATTGTCGCGAACCCACTCTAGCGCTGCGATTAGGTCGAGCGCCCCCACATTGCTCGATTGCGCGTATTTCTCTCCGCCGATCTCTGCCAAATACAGAAAACCGAAAGCGTTCAAACGGTGATTCACGCCGACGACGACAACGTCGTGCTTCCGCGCGAGCTCGGCTCCGTCGTAGAGAATGGAACTGGCCCCGCCGGTCCGCATTCCACCGCCGTGGAACCAGACCATCACCGGCCGCTGTCCCGTCTTCAGCCCTGGGCTCCATAGATTCAGCGTCAGGCAGTCTTCGCTCATCGGTCCGTTCGAGATCAGCGCATCGCCCATCTCGGGAACCATCGACCGTAGCGATTGAGGGCAGCGAGAGCCTAACTCAATGGTGTCGCGAACGCCCGCCCACGGTTGGGGCTTCGCAGGCGGCATGAACCTGGCGGCCCCGCCGGTGGGCGCTCCATAAGGGACGCCCCTGAAAGCGTTTACTCCGTTCTGAGACGTGCCGCGGATTCGGCCCGCCGTTGTCTCAGCGACGGGGTGTGACTGCGGTACGGCCGCCCAATTCCACCCCGAGGCAGTGGCCGCCACGAAACCACTCGCCAGGAATTTCCGACGAACAATCACCGCTCATCCTCCTATTTCGAGCCGCGTCGTAAGAGGCGCGGCTCCTTTCCAGAATTTAAAATCGCACGCGCAGTGAGAATTGAATCTGGCGCGAGGTCGTGGTAGTCGAGGTTATCAGGCCGGCCGACGGGTTGGGCCCGCCGCTACCGGTAAATACCCCGGCGCTTGGAATCGCGAAGTTCGGGTGATTGAAAATGTTAAACACTTCTCCCCGGAACTGAAGCGCAAATTGTTCCGAGATTTTCGGAATACTCAAATCCTTGGTGACGGAAATGTTAGTGTCGACCAAACCCGGTCCTCGTAACGTATCCCGGCCCAGATTTCCTAAAACACCCAAGGGCGGCAGCGAGAAGGCCGCCGGGTTGAACCACTGCTTGGGATCTCCGGTGATGATACTTTCAGCCGTAAAACCCGGATTCAGATTGGGGCGCTGCACGGCGGTTCCAACATTCCCGCTATCGAAACCGTCTGTCGCCGAGAATGGTAGGCCGGTGACATAACTAAAGATGCCGCTGATTCCCCACCCGTTCACCAAGCGGTTGCGGTGGAAAGGAAGTGTATAGACTCCGTTGATGCGCAACGAGTGACGAGCGTCGAATCGGCTGTTGCCGCGGTCCCAGGAGGCGTCGTAGGGATTTTCGATCGGCCCTCCCATTTCGCCGGCGTAAGACCCGGACGTGTTATCGATGCTGTGAGACCAGGAGTAAGCCGCTTGCGCCTGAAAATTATGCGCAAAGCGGTGGTTCAGATTCACTTGCAACGAATGGTAACCGGAGGATCCCTCGGCGTTGAAGTTCACGAGCATGCCGAACAACGGATTCAGTCGCTTATTGGGCACCGGATTGCCGTTGACAGAGTTCGCGAAGTGAAGCAGCCCGTTGACATCGGTGGTGGGAATGGGAGGATTGAAATCGCGCGCCATCATTAGGTGCCGCCCGCCCGCTCCCACGTACGCGACGTTCAAAATCGTATCTTTCAAAATTTCGCGCTGAATGCCGAAATTCCACTGCATGTTGTAGGGCGCAGTGTCAATCCCGTAATAGGTGCAGGTAGAGTCGCTGGGCAGCGGTTTATTCGTGGAATTCGCGAACGGATTGGGGAAAGGCGGATTATTGACCAATCCAGTGACGAGCGGATCGTGCGCGGCCAGGCAACCGGCCCAATCGCGGGGAGCGAGCACGGTGTGGAAGATACCGAACCCGGCCCGGAAAGAAGTCTTGTGATCCTTAAAAGGATCGTAGGCGATGCCGATTCGCGGGTCGAAGTTGCGCACGTTCGGGTTGTTGGCAAACACATGTTGGATCGGCGCGTATCCGGTGCCCTTCGGCGGATCGATAATCTGCTTTATGTTGTTGGTCAAGGTCGTGGCATTGGTGTCGTACGAATAACGCAGCCCAAGATTGACGGTGACATGCGAACTGATTTTCCAGTCGTCGTTGAAGTAGGTGGTAATGGGATATTCCCGATACCAGTGGATAGAATCCGAATATCCCGGCAATACCCCGCGATAGGTGATCGGCGTGCCCTGCATGAAAAGCTGCAGGCTATTGAACGTGTACGTGCCTTGCTGCAGGAATCCCAGGCTAAACAGAGTCTGCAGGCGCTGCGCGGAGACTCCTAACTTGAAGCTGTGGGCGCCCTTGGTCCAGAACACGTCATCGTACAGCGTGTATCTATATTGGAGTGTCCGGAACGGATCGTTCAGATAGCCGCCAATACCCGAGAGCCCGGCAATATTGAGGGTGCCGTTCTGGGGGTTGGGCACATTTACATTCTCCGGCACCCAATTCATGAAGGAATTAGATCCCGCGCTCGCTGCGTGATTGTCGGTAATGGTTACGCTGGCGCGGGCGACGTTGATGATCGTCGGTGAAAAGATATGGCGCTCCTCGGCAGTTATGAAGGTGTTGGGGCTCTTTCCGAAATCCGGCCACAACGGAATGACGGATCCTGCAAACGGATTCGTAAACTCCGCTCTGTCGGAAACCATACGCACAAACAAGGAATCCTTATCGGAAAACGCGTAATCGAACCGGCCCAGGAAATAGTTTTCAAGAGTGGTTTGCGTGGCGACCTGGGGGACCGTTACGATGCCGGTGGCGCTGGTAAGCGGGCTCCCCGGAAACACGGCGAGAATTTGCCGCTGCAAGGCAGTAAGGGGGTAGGTCACGCCCTTCAAGACTCCCTTGCGGGCATTTGCGTCCGGCACGAGCGCGGTAGTGGTGACGCCAAGGGACTGCAGCAGGCTTTCATAGTTAAAAAAGAAGAATGCCTTGTCCTTTTTAATCGGGCCGCCGATGCTGCCGCCGAATTGATTTCTCCGGAAGGGCGGCGTTGAGCTGCCGTCGAAAAAGTTACGCGCATCCAGGGCGCTGTTGCGCAGGTATTCGAAAACCGAACCATGGAAACTGTTCGTTCCTGATTTGCTGACTGCGTTCATGACACCTCCGTTGCCCCCGAACTGAGCGCCGTACGTATTCGTCAGCGTTTGAAATTCGGCAATCGCGTCGATTCCGAGGGAGGTGCCGAGCGTGGCGGCGCCGGTCGAGTGCTGATAGTAGTCCAAAATGTCGGTGCCATCGAGAAGCATCGACAAGCCCACCGGCCTTCCGCCGCTTATCGAATAGTAGTCGCCCTTGCCATAGAGACCATTCGTCTGTGTCTGGGCTAGGTTCGCACCCGGGGCCAGCAAAATGAGCTGCTGGAAATTTCGTCCATTGAGCGGCAGCTCGGCAATCTGCCTCTGATTGACCAGATTCGAAATTGCGGCCGAAGTCGTCTCGACCTGCGAACCTTCCCCAGCCACGGTTACGGTGTCGGCTTGCTGGCCGACCTTGAGGGAGAAATCGAGTACGCTCTGGCTGCCCACGGTCAGGACGATGCCCTTGCGCAACTCCGACGAAAAACCGAGCTTGGACGCTTCGGCCTCGTAATCGCCGGGCGCCAAGCCAGGCGCTGTATAGCGGCCCGAGTCGTCTGTTTTTACAGTTCGCGTGGCCCCGGTTTCATTATTGCGGACCTGGATCTCTGTACCCGTGATCGAGGCCCCCGAGCTGTCGGTTACGGTTCCCGATAAGGTGGCCGTGGTGGTTTGCGCTGCCGCATACGGAATGATGCCACACGCAACCAGAAAAACGACGGTGACGGAAAGAGTACAGCACATCGGTGCCCTACTTTTCATATTGCCTCCCAAAGTCTTGCCCCCTAAATCTCTTTTCAGTGCGCGACGCCCGTGGGACGTCCGCACCCCTTTTTAAAACTCGCCAGCCGACTCGAAACTTCGCTTTACTGCCCCTCAGCTGACGATAGGTCCAGCGATTACTTAAATCCTGACACGGCCCTCAAGCCCGACCGATTTTATGCTGAAAGTTCTGAATCGCGTTCGTTTCCGGCCAAAAGTATCGGGGGGCTTTGCTTTTGACTTTGGAAACGATATACTGTGTCCCGTTGGCGCGCTGATGTTACTTCAATGATGGAAAGTAGGAATACGGATCGGGCAATCGTCCGCGAGTTCATTTTCGGGGAATATAGGCTAGACGTTGCCGCCTACCAGCTTTGGCGTGGCGACAGTCCAATCACTTTGACGCCGAAGGCCTTCGATACGCTGGCTGTTCTGATCCAGTATCGCGACAGGGCCGTTAGTAAGGATGAGCTTCTCGGCACCGTCTGGCCCGACTCGAGTGTATCCGAAGACAGTCTAACGCAGAGCATTTCGGTTCTCCGCAAGGCATTGGCTGACGATCCAGCCCGGCCGATGCTGATTGCGACCATCGCCCGCAGAGGGTACCGTTTTATCGCTCCGGTTATCGAAGTAGAACCATCATCGCCGGACGCGGAGGTTAGCCGGCTCGGCCTCCCGGAACCGCGAAGCGTTCCCGGGCCGCCACCCGTCCCTCGCCGGCGGAAATCGTGGGTTCCGTGGGCTGGCGGAGCACTCCTCGGCGGCCTTGTCGTGTGGGGGCTAGCCGCAATGGCGCCACTAGTTTTTTCCCGGAAGGCACCAGCTCCCGAGGGCGCCCCCGCTCTTCGGTTCTCCATCACTGCGCCCGAAGAAACCAGCATCGTCTCGGGCGGCATTCTATCGCCAGACGGCAAATACATGGCCTTGCTTGCGGAGGAGAAGCGCTCTGGAACAACGCAGATGTGGCTCCGGTCGATGAATAGGGGACAATACCGACGGATCGCTGGAACCGAGGGCGCCACAAGACCGTTCTGGTCTCCCGACAGCCGCTTCATTGGATTCTTCGCCGGTGGGAAGCTCAAGCGGGTTGGCACCGAGGATCAAACAGCGCAGGCTATCGCCTCTGCCGGCACTAATACGTCTGGTGGGACCTGGGGTGCATCAGGCCTCATCGTATTTGCGCACCAGCGCTCGAGGTTATACTCGGTTCCGGAATCGGGCGGCGAGCTGACTCCGGTAACCAATTTGAATTCGGCCGAACAGGAAGTTGCGCACCGCTGGCCGCAGTTCCTGCCCGACGGGGAGCATTTTCTCTACTTCAATGAAAGCGCAAAACCTGAACGCACGGGGACTTATCTTGGATCTCTTCATTCGAAAACGACCGACCGTCTGTTAAATGTTCCCGCTCTCTTCGCGCAGCCGGGTTATCTAGTGTATACGCGCGATGGTCTACTGATGGCGGAGACATTTGATTTGGCGCACCCGCGCTCGCGACACAGCTCAAGGGTGATTGGCGGCACAGCGTTCCCCGCCGGAATGATCGATGAAATTACACTGTCCGCTTCGAACGTATCGGTTTCGGCGAATGGCCTTCTGGCCTATACGAGCTCGGACGGAATGCCTCAAATGAAATGGTTCGACCGCTCAGGCCGGGAGACTGGAGCCGTGGACATGCCGACGCCCATGCACAGCCCGGTTTTGTCTCCCGATCAAAAACAGGTGCTGGCTGTGGGAAGAAACTTGGAGCACGGCGTGTGGATAGTGGATCTGCCGCGGGGAGTCTCGACACGCATCGAATCGGATGGAATGGGGCCTTTGTGGTCGCCCGACGGCACGCGGATCGCATTTAGCGCGGACCGCGCCGGGGCAAGTACCATTTTCGTTAAGCCCGCCTCGGGAACCAATGATACGCTTCTGCTGCGCTCGCCCAGTAACAAGAGCCTTGACGACTGGTCCCCGGACGGACGCTTTCTCCTGTTTACGAACGGAAGCCGTGAGACGAAGCTGGACCTCTGGACTTTGCCGATGGAGGGCGATCAGAAACCCAGCCCATTCCTCAAAACACCAGCGAACGAAGTGCAGGGGCAGTTTTCCCCTGACCAGCATTGGGTGGCTTACACGTCTGATGAGTCGGGCACATGGGAAGTTTACCTCGAATCGTTTCCAGCAACGGGCCGGGAATGGGTTGTTTCCATCGGAGGCGGCGCCGAGCCCCACTGGAGAAAAGACGGGAAGGAATTGTTTTATCTTTCAGCCGGCCGCAACCTGATGGCGGTGAGCATCACATTAGGCGCCTCGCCACTTATCGAACGTCCGCACGTGCTGTTTCGCGCCCCAGTGCTTTCGACTTCGAATATTTTCCGGGACCAGTACGCGGTGAGCAGCGATGGCCAGCGATTCCTAGTCGGTTCGGTGGATAAAGCCTCCAAGCAAGATCCGATCACTGTTCTGTCCGCCTGGCCAAGTCTGCTTTCCCATTGAGCCCGGCGGACCGGCAGCTAATCGTAGAACGCGGGTGCGCCTTCTTCAATGTGGAGAACGTGGGCAGGTCGTGCTCGATCCATAGTCGCGTGCCGGTCTTTTGCAGGAGGGTGTCCGCTTTGGCACGCGATGTCGCGAATTCTTCGTTATCCAATTCGAAGTTGGAAGGTGCATGTTGATTTCCTGCGGGAGATGATATCCTGCAGGCACACGCTTCCATCCCGAATCAATGCTGGTCGGCGGATTTCGTGAACGACAAGCTGACGGATGGACGGACCATTCGCATGCTTAGCGTCATCGATCAGTTCACGCGGGAGCGTGTTTGGCAGGAAGCGGATTGCTCGACGAACGGCCCCAAAGTCGTCGGCGCCCTGACGGAGGCCATCATCGAACGAGGACGGAACGAGGTGCGAGGCCACGCCGTATGAGACTGGACAACGTGCTAAATGCAAGTGATATTTTCAAAAAAAGACGCACTGGTTGCGTGGCTCGCGCGCGAGGGCGATTCGCTGTTACCTGGTTTGCTTCGAGGGCGACGTTTCCCGTGGCTTCCACCCTGTTTAGGACCCCGCTCAACATAATGAACACAAGATCTACGCCAGAGGCGAGTCTTCACTGCGCTTGAAACAGCGTAGGATCCCAGTGGAAGGTCCAAGCATTATCTACGAGGTCGAGTACGCCAACGGCTCGAGCGAGAGGGATCGATCCACTGGGAATTCGTTGTTCGAAAAAGCGTTGATAATCCGCACCATGTTTGACGATGCCGTAAGCAACTCTGGCCATTTTCGCGGACACCGCGGTTAGTGCTTTGCGCTTGCGGTCCGCGTCAAACGGAGTAGCACGCAGGTACCGCTCAGACTTGTCCCGAAACACGTTCTCACGTTGATGGACCGCAACTAATCCAGCCATCCAGAACGCTAGGCGCAGTCGCTTGTTGCCGCGTTTGAACAGGATTTCGTGTCCCTTGCTCTGGCCAGATTGGCTTTTGGCTAGGTCTAGTCCGCAGTATTTTAAGAACTGACGGTGATGGCGGAAGCGGCGGAGATCGCCACTTTCCGCTAAGATCGTCAGGGATGGGCCCGATCCCAGGCAGTGTCTTCAACCGTTGAAAGTCCGGATTGCCGGCGAGCAGCCTTGCGCACGTTGATCCAACTGATCCCGGTGCCGATTGAGCTCGGCATAACGGGAAAGTTGCAACCGGAACGTCTCGATCGCGGGCGAATCCAGCGCCACAGGAATGCCGATGCTCTCCCCGGCCAAGTCGTAAATCTCCTCGAGTTTGGCTCGCTTGTAGACCTTGCGGCCAGCGACCTTCCAGGCTTCCGCGATAAGGTTTGACGATCCAGGGCGCGGATCGCGGCTGGAATCTGGAAGCGCTCCAAAAAGTGAATGAACCAAGTCGAGCGTGTGGAATGCCAATAGCGACTGAACTCGGGAAAATACAGCGGCAGATGATGCAGAAGCAGGCTGTGCTGTAACCGCGTGCGCGCTAGGGTGATGTGGAAGTACGTGTTCGAGAGTTCCTGCCAATCGTCCGTACTAGAAAATAGAGGATCCCAATAGATCTGAACCAGCCCCTGTTGCATCATCGCCAAGATTACCTGTGCGTCCTTAGGGTCGTTCTTGTCCCAGGTGCCGAAGCGAGCTTCTCGAAAACGCGCCAGCGCCAGCTATGATATCGAAACAACCTGAAAGCCTTCCTTCAGCAGCCGGTGGGCGATCGGACGATGGTAGTCGCCGGTCGGCTCCAGCCCAATTCGGACGGGACCATTGAGGGAGCGAAGAAACTGAACGAAGCAATGGTGATCGGCACCACGATTCGCGAACTTGAATCGGCCGCCCGGCGATGTCCTGAACCAGCGCGACGTTCCAATCTTTGGCGATGTCGATTGCCGCCAAGTTCGCCGTCGCTGTAAAGTGATTTTGGTCAATCATTGAAGTGGACTCCTTGGAGTGAAATGGCATATTTTCAAGGATGTCAACGCTTTGGTGGTTGACCACTCTCCCAGCTGCAAACCACAAAAGGAAGAGGTCCTTTGAATGGGGACTCCGTCCGCAAACCTCTGGGATTTATCGCTTTCACGCCAGAATCGAAGGAAGCTCGGGAACGGAGCGCGCCGTCCCGAGCGATTCCGGCCGCTGAGTCGGCGCTCCGGTCGCATCCCTGCGTCGCCGTACCCTCCGCTCAGGTGTCTCCACACTATCAGCTCCATGCCAACTCCCTTCTGCAGGTACTACGGCAGCGAGTTTGCCGGACGAGCGAGCTCTGCTTTGTCCCCCCCAAGACCCGTGGAGAATGGCTTCGTCGAAAGCTTCACCGGGCGGCTGCGGGATGAATGTCTCAACGCCGGCCAACCGGTGCACGAAGTCAGCCATGAGCCGACGCCGGCGAAGCTGCGCTCCCATGCGCGCTCCGCACAATTGATTGTCGCGGCCAAGTAATGTACGCTGGGATGAAAATGCTTCGGGTGCAGCGCGCTCGTTGCGAGGTGAATTCGGGTGAAATTCGCACGCCTCATCGGACTGCCGGAGCGCTCTCCGGCCTCAGTTCAGGAACTCATTTGCTTGTGCCGCAGCCTGCTTTCAGAGCGGGGCGAGATATCGGGCGTCCGCTTCGCGAGCGAGGCTTTAGGAATTTACAAAGCGCTGGACGCACCCTCGCGAGTGGCTTTCTTCGACGCCTTGGCGTGTGAGTTTTCCCCCGATCCCATCGCCGTCGGCCGCGCCGGAGATGCCTACCGCTCCAATCCTTCCACGGCGAATCTGGCCACCTTGCAGGATGTGGTGGAGCCTCCCCGGCAGGAACTGTTCCGGCGCTTGAATATGGCCGCGGGCGGCACGGCTGCCCTGATCGAAATGCGCCGCCAGTTGCTCCGCGAGCTCCCGGCCCACACGGAATGGATGGCGATTGAAGCCGATTTGGAGCACCTGCTGAGCTCCTGGTTCAACCGCGGGTTTCTCACGCTGCAGCGCATCGACTGGAGCACGTCGGCCAGCGTTCTGGAAAAACTGATCCAGTACGAAGCAGTCCACCAGATCCACGGCTGGAGCGACCTCCAGCGGCGCCTGCAGGCCGACCGGCGATGCTTCGCCTTCTTTCACCCCGCCCTGCCCGGCGAGCCCATCATCTTCATCGAAGTAGCCCTGACCCGCGGAATGAGCGATTCCGTGCAGCCGCTGGTTGACCCTCTATCCCCGATTTCCAACCCGCATGAAGCCGACTGCGCGATGTTTTACTCCATCACAAACTGCCAGGATGGGCTCAGGGGCGTGCCGTTCGGGAGCTTTCTTATAAAGAAGGTGGCCGAGGATCTCGGCCGGGAATTCCGGGGTCTGAAGAAATTTGCCACGATTTCGCCCATCCCGGGCTTCCGGGCCTGGCTCAGCAAATCCGTCGGGCAACTGGAGCCCTCGCAAGGCCGCAAAAAGTGGGACGCCCTCCTTAGAATTCTGGAAAGCGGCACGCTGACCGCCGAGACCAGCGAAGAGCTGGAGCCCGCCTGTGCCTACTACCTAACTGGTGCCAAACGGGGAAAGGAGCCAATCGATCCGGTCGAGCGTTTTCACCTCAGGAATGGAGCCAGGCTGGACCGCATCAACCTGCTGGCCGACACCTCCCCGAACGGCATCCGGAGCGCCGCCGGGATGATGGTGAATTACGTTTACGAGCTGTCGGACCTCGAACGGAATCACGAAAGCTACACTAAACGCTTTAAAATCAGTCTGTCACACCACATCGAATGGCTTGCCAATCGATCCGTCTTTGCGGCTGGCGTCAGCGGAGCACGCGTGACCTGCCCCGGGATTTCTGTACCAGTCGGATAGAGACTGGAAGACAGAAAGGAACCCGGGAAGATGCCGAAGAAGACGTTCACGCCGGAGCAGATTGTGCCGAAGCTGCGGCAGATTGAAGTGCTGATTGGCCAGGGCAAGGCCGTGCCGCTGGCGTGCAAAGAGGCGGGGATCACCGCGCAGACCTTCTACCGATGGCGGAAAGAATATGGGGGCCTGCAACTGGAACAGAAGAAGCTGAAGGATTTGCAAAAGGAGAACGCCCAGTTGCGGCGAGCCGTAGCCGACCTCACGGTCGAGAAGCAGATTGACCTGCCTCGATTATTTCAACCAGTCATAACTGAGGATTTCAGGACCGCCGCGAACTCGTTGGGCGTCCGGTAACCCAGACTGCTGTGGGGCCGCTCGCCATTGTACTCATCTCGCCAGGCGCTGATCTTTGCCCGAGCGTCCAGTAGATTGCGAAACCAGTTGGCGTTTAAGCACTCATCCCGTAACCGGCCGTTGAAACTCTCCACGTGGCCATTCTGCATTGGCCGACCCGGCTGAATGTGGATCAGCTGGATCTTTCGCTGCTCGCACCAGTTCAGAAAGTGCCGACTGGTCAGCTCCGGGCCGTTGTCGCAGCGAATCGCTTCCGGCTTTCCTCGACGTTCGATAACACTTTCGAGCGACCGC
>Ga0105240_10005254_pt1 | contig 19336 bp, 10 predicted proteins | sample KBSC54metaG_FD_80426 | JGI IMG/M metagenome (GOLD analysis project Ga0105240, IMG submission 80426) | Corn rhizosphere microbial communities from Kellogg Biological Station, Michigan, USA - KBS C5-4 metaG | ecosystem: Host-associated > Plants > Roots > Rhizosphere > Soil | place: Michigan, USA... | reverse complement strand
GTGCTGGCCATTGCCATATTGGGGTGGCCGGTGGATAAGCTGCCGCCGGAGGTGGCGCAGCGGGTATTGGAGGGGGCCCGGACGGTGTGTGCAGAGGCGGGTATTATGCTGGCCGGGGGGCATAGTATCGATTGCCCTGAGCCGGTATTCGGACTCGCCGTCAACGGGCTGGTAAGCCCGGTGCACCTGAAAAAGAATTCGACAGCGGTGGTGGGGTGTCAATTGTATCTGACAAAGCCATTGGGAGTGGGGGTGTTGTCGACAGCGCAGAAGCGGGGCGTGTTGAGGCCGGAGGATGTTGCCATTGCTTTGGAGAGCATGGTGAAGCTGAACAAGCTTGGGGAAATATTTGGGCAGCGGGATAGTGTGAAAGCAATGACCGATGTGACGGGTTTTGGGTTGCTGGGTCATCTGGCGGAAATGTGTGAAGGCAGTGGTGTGTCGGCCGTATTGGATTTTGAAAGGGTGCCTGTGATAGGGTCGGTAGACCTGTATTTGGACCAGGGGTGTGTCCCCGGCGGGACGGTCAGGAACTGGAACAGTTATGGCAATAAAATAGGACAACTGACGGACAGGCAACGAACTATCCTGGCGGACCCGCAGACGAGCGGCGGACTGCTGGTGGCTGTTGCGGGCGAAGACGCGTCTGCATTCGAAGGGTTGCTACGGCAAAGCGGGCTTCCGGATGCGTGTTGCCATGCCATTGGCCGGCTGGAGCACTGCGGAGAAGGGCCGTTGATCGTCGTCGAATGACGTCTTTGGCCGCTAATTTGTACATTAATATAGGACACCAAATTCAGTGCTTATCAAAAGGTCGCTCATAATATTGACAGTCACCTTGTTGTTGATGCAGGTCGCTACAGGGCAGAAAAGGGTGCTGACGGGTATTGTCCAGGATTCGATGTCCCGTCAGCCATTGTCGAATGTGAGTGTGCTTCTGCCTACGGGCAAGGGTGTGCTGACCGATGGGCGGGGTAGATTCAGGATCGCCGTGGATAACAGGGTTCACGAGATCAATTTCAGCGCCAGCGGATATGCGTCCGTCAAAGTTGTCCTGTCGGACACGACCGTAGGTCCCCTGAACATCCTTCTTCCAGTCTCTTACGCCGCGCTACAGGCGGTCGTGATCAACAAAAAAAGAAGATACCGGAATAAAAATAATCCCGCGGTGGAGCTGATCCGTCAGGTCATTGCTCATAAGGAGGAAAATGCACCGGCGCTTTATCCCTATATGACCTATGATCAGTATGACAAGGTCCGGGTATTGGCGGACCGCCCTCCAAAACTTATCGCGGATGGTAAGCTTTTTAAGCGTTTTCATTTTCTTCTTACACCTGATACAACACTTGTGCCGGGTAAATCGCTGGTCCCGGCTTACCTGGAAGAAACGATATCCCGGAATTATTCCAGTACGAAACCGGATAGAAAGAAACAGGTGATCCTGGGACATAAACGGGTCGATTGGGGGGAATACGTCGACATGGGTGGTGTCAGCGTGATCATGAACCGGCTTTATGAGGATTTCACCGTCTATGACAATACGATGTCCGTCTTCACCCTTCAATTCGTGAGTCCTGTGACCAGCATTGCGCCAGACCTGTATGAATTTTTTATAAGGGACACCGCAATAGAACAGGGCATGCGCGTTGTCAAGCTCGATTTCATCCCACGCAATTCGCACGACCTGCTCTTTTCAGGAAGCCTGTATATCATTCTGGATGGATCTTATGCGATCAAAAGAGCGGAGATGGAAACGAGCAACCACAGTAACCTCAATTGGGTAAAGAGCTTCAGGATCACACAGGTCTTTGAGAAAGGACCAGGCGGACGGTATTACCGCCCCTATTCGGATATCCTCTCGTACTTCAGTCTGTTAAAGAATAATATGGGGTTCTATGGCGAGCGTGCCGTTACCGTCTCGAACCTTTCGGATTCCAGCCTTCCCGGAACAGTTTTTCGGGGTCTGCCTGTGGACACGACACTCCAATCTGTCCCGCAGCCGGACAGCTTTTGGTTAAGTAGCCGCCCATCCCCGCTGAGTTCCTCCGAGAGCAGGACATATGCCAATATGGACAGCCTGGTGAAAATGCGGTCCTGGCATCGATTGATGGATGTTATCGTCTTGCTAACGGTGGGCTATAAGTCCGCCGGGCCTTTTGAAATTGGCCCCGTCGGCAATTTCTACTCTTTCAACTCCCTGGAAGGGAGCCGCTACCAATTCGGGGGGCGATCTACCGCAAAGCTGAGCAAGCGCATTTTCACAGAGGACTATGTGGCTTATTCCACCGGAGACCGGCGCTGGAAATACAAGGTGAGCGCAACCTATTCCATCAATCACAAATCTATTTATACATATCCTTTTAATTATATCCAGGCCAGCTTCGTGCATGATGTCCGTAATCCCGGTCAGGAGACCCAATTTACCCAAAGCAATAGTTTTTTGGGCTCGTTCAGCCGTGGCATCGGGGGAAAGTGGCTGTACACGGATATCGCCAGCCTGAATTATGTCCGGGAATTCGGAGATCATTTCTCCTACAACATGGGTGTGCGTTACTGGCTGCAACAACCGGCACAATCGCTCTTTTATATTTATCAGCATCCAGGCGCCGGTGCGGACACCATATCCAGCCTGACGACGACGCAACTGTCTGCCACTTTTGGATGGGCCCCGCACCAGCAATTCTATCAGGGCCGGAGCTACCGTTGGACCATCCCAAACAAGTATCCTGTTTTTACATTCCAGTATGCGGCGGGTGTAAAGGGCTTGTTAAACGGTCAGTATAATTACCAGGCGTTCCAATTCGGCGTGTTCAAACGCTGGTATGTTGCCCCTCTCGGCTATTCGGACATCCGGCTGAACGCGGGTTATATCAGTGGTACCCTTCCCTTTCCTCTACTGATCATTCATCCTGCCAATCCTTCCTTTTTTTACAGCTTCGGCGGTTATAACCTCATGAATGTCGAAGAGTTTATAAGCGACCATTATGCCGGGCTCAATATCGATCATTATTTTGGAGGATTTTTTCTCAACAGGATACCCCTGATAAAAAAATTAAGACTACGGGAAGTCGTCGAAGGCAAGCTGGTTTATGGCGGTCTGAGACGGGAAAACAACCCCGCTGTCAATCCGGCGCAAATGCAATTCCCTTTGGACAGTAAAGGTATGTTATCCACTTACCCGTTGGGTAGTCAGCCTTATCTGGAAGCCGGGGTGGGCATCTACAATATTTTTAATATCATACGGATCGATTATATTCGCCGTTTTACCTATCTTAATCATCCGGGAGTGCCTACAAGCGGCATCCGGCTGAGCACGGGAATCGACTTTTAGAATGTAACCTCTATCGGCAATTTAACGTCCTATAGGACGTTAAATAAAATGGTATGAGCCGGAGTCAATCAAAAATAGTTTCTTTCGCTGTTTTGATCCTGATCATAGGGGCAGTCGGGTTAGCCGCCGCATGTAAGAAACATGACCACGGTACGGATAGCTCCACGCGTACCTACAGGATGGGATTCACGACTTCCGCGCCTCATCCCCAACTTGATGAGATCATACAATCCCTTACCATATGGACCGACCATGCAGATGCGGCTATCATCAGCGCCGAAGTTCCCTGGGACTCCCTTTTGAACGGTAAGGACCCTGTCATACTTGTACAGGGTATGTATGCTGAACTTGTGAATATTTACCGTGCGAAAAATATGAAGTTATGGGTGTATATCGATCCCCAGAATGGACTCGACAGGCATTCAGATTCCAAACCCCTTGTTGCAAGAGGTAAAAGTATTGCTCAGACGGATATGCAAAAGATCTACAGGCGATGGGTTGTCGTCCTCGATAGTATGCTACGTCCCGAGCATCTTGGACTGGCGCTGGAGACGAACCTGATCAGACTGGCCGCGCCGGACTCCATCTATCAGGGTGTCAGGAAAGCAGTCAATGCCGCGGCTGCCGATGTCAGGTCTGTAGACGCCCATGTTCCCCTCAGCGTCAGCGTGCAAGCCGAAGTTGCCTGGGGTATGCTTGGCGGGAATTCCAGCTTTGTCGGCATCGATATCGACTTTGCGGATTTTCCCTTTCTTCAGGAACTGGGTATTTCTTCTTATCCCTATATGAGCTTTCATTCTCCTGCAGAAATGCCACTAAATTATTATTCCAGGCTGGTGACGGGGCATAGTCTTCCGATGTTTGTCTCAGAAGGCGGATGGACCTCTGCGGATCTTAGTGCCTTGTCTGTTCAAAGCAGCCCTGCCCAGCAGCAAGCATATATCCGGCGGCAGGGGCAATTGTTGGCAACGGCAAAAGCCATTGGATTATTTCAGCTGACCTTTACTGATCTATCCCTTTCCGGGTGGCCTGCCAGCGACGCCGCGGGATTGTATCCTTTCGCATTTCTCGGGATGGTGGACACCAATTTTGTCGCTAAGCCCGCCTTTGCCACATGGGATTCATTGCGGCTGCAAAAACTTTCTGAATAGGAGTTGGTAAAAGGCTGGTAAGTTCTTAATTTAGAAAATGACCCAATCAAACTCCCTGGCCGCCAAGCCGCATTACCCTATTTTGGACGGATTGCGCGGCGTTGCTGCCATTATTGTAGTTATCTTCCACATTTTCGAGGCTCATAGTGCCGGTCCGTTGTACCAGATCGTCAACCATGGCTATCTCGCCGTGGACTTCTTCTTTCTGCTGTCGGGTTTTGTTATCAGCTATGCATATGATGACCGTTGGGGTAAGATGAAGCTTGGTGAGTTCTTTAAACGCCGGCTGGTGCGACTGCATCCGCTGGTGATCATGGGAATGGTGATAGGCGCTATATTCTTTTATTTCCAGGATTCTGCGGTATTCCCTGCCATCCATACCGTACCTGTCTGGAAGATGCTGCTGATTATGCTCATCGGGTTTACGCTCATACCCATACCTATTTCCTGGGACATACGGGGCTGGCAGGAGATGCATCCGCTGGATGGTCCGGGCTGGTCGTTGTTCTTTGAGTATTTAGCTAATATTTTCTATGCTTTGTTCGTCCGGAAATTCTCCAAGACAGTTCTGTCCATTTTTGTGGCGTTGACAGGAGCGATGCTGATCCATTATCTTCTTACCAGCAAGGATGGCGATATCATCGGCGGCTGGTCAATCGACGCGCTGCAACTGCGGATCGGGTTCACCCGTATGCTGTTCCCGTTTTTTGCGGGGCTGTTGCTTTGCCGGGTCGCAAAGCTTACCCGGGTGAAGAATGCGTTTTTTTGGTGCAGCCTGCTGCTTGCTGTCATCCTGGCTTTCCCAAGGGTCGGAGGCAAGGATCATCTGTGGGCGAATGGACTTTACGAGTCGCTGAGCATTGTACTGGTATTCCCCCTGATCGTCTATATGGGAGCCAGCGGTGTGATCACGGGTAAGCGGGCGGCACGTGTATGTAGGTTCTTTGGCGACATATCGTATCCCATCTATATTACGCATTATCCCCTCATCTATACTTATACCGGATGGGTGAGCGACCATAAGGGGGTGGGGGTGGGTCAGGCGCTGCCGTATGCCCTGGCTACCTTTATTGGCGCCGTGGTGATCGCCTATGCAAGTCTGAAGCTTTATGACGAGCCTGTGAGGAACTGGCTATCCCGGCGCTGGCTGGGTCAGAAAGGCCGGGAGAAAAAGGCGGAGGTAGCGATGACGGAGACCGGCAAGACCGCTTAGGCGTGAGCGACCGGTCGTCGATCGGGCGCGGGCTATTGATGCAGTAAATGATTCTTTAATTCTGTAGGGGGTTTACCAAACCTTGTTTTAAAGGCGCGACTGAAATGAGCGGGACTCTCAAATCCGCATTCGAAGGCAGTCTCGGCCACCGTCTTGTTCTGATTGCTCAATAAATGCAGTGCGCGATGTAATCTTTTTTCCAGCAGCCATTTTCCCGGGGTGCTCTGGAAAAGTTTTTCGAAATCTCTTTTAAAGGCGGACAGGCTCCTGTTGCTGAGCTCAGCATAAGCTTCCAGCTTGAGGTTGTAGCAATAATTATCCTCCATCACTCTTTTAAGCAATGCAGTCTGTGGTTCATGCAATAAAGAGCAGAAATAGGACAAGAGGTCCCTGTTAGAGCCATTGTCCGCGATGTTGAGGATAAGCTCTTTGAATTTCAGCTCCAGGAGGGAAGGGTCGGGATCGTGTGTTTCCGTAAAATACGAAGACATCGAAAGAAAGAAACCTTTCAGGGTTTCGCTTGATTCGATCATCATCAGGGGTTCGAAGTGCTGTTCGTATTTTTCGAGCGGCTTCGTTCTCGTATGGAGGGTGTCACAGATAAATTCATCCGGGATAAAGAACAACATCACGCAAAAGCCGGTGTCCATGAATTGTTCCAGGATAAACCCGCCTTTTCTTACAAAGACACAGCTGTCCTTCTGGATATCATATACTCCTCTCGCCGTATGCCAGATCTTCCGGCCATCTATTGCGTAAAACAAGCAGTTGTATTGTGTCCACAAGCCCGAGAATCTGCTTTTCATCAAACGGGCTTCCATGGGACAGCTAAAGGCGGTGATCAACGATTTACCGCAGTTGAACTGTCTGTAGTACTGGGGATGCTGCAATACGCTATCAAGGAAATTATGCATACACGTTAAAATTAGGAAATTTCGAAAAACCAGCCGCTGGCCTTTTAAGTCATATGATTGGACTTGCAGGGCAACGGGCGGGCGCTGACAAGGATTAATATTGCATTTCAATTGTTTATCAATAAAATCTATAGAAAAATGAATCCTAACAAAGCATTATGGGAAAAAGGCGATTTTACAAAGATCGCCGACAGTATGCGTGACAGCAGTACCGCGCTGGTCGCCCAACTGGGTATCACCAAAGGAATGAAGGTGTTGGACCTGGGTTGCGGGGATGGAGATACGGCCTTGCCCGAGGCGAGGCTTGGAGCGGAGGTCCTGGGTGTGGATATAGCAAGCAATCTTGTCGCGGCGGCGAAGACAAGGGCAAAGGAAGAAGGGCTTGCCAATTGTACGTTCCAGGAGGGGGATGCCACTAATCTGCAAGAGCTGACCGATAGTAGCTTCGACCTCACCGTTAGTATCTTTGGGGCGATGTTTGCGCCAAAGCCGATGGATGTGGCAAAGGAAATGGTTCGTGTGACGCGTCCCGGCGGGAGGATCGTAATGGGAAACTGGATACCCGGTGATCCGACCCTGGTGGCGCAGATCCTGAAGATCAGCTCCGCTTATACTCCACCGCCGCCGGAAGGGTTTATCAGTCCTATGTTGTGGGGAGTGGAGAGCCATGTGATCGAACGCTTTGGCAATGCAGGAGTGGCAAAAGAAGATATCTCCTTTCTGAAGGACACTTTTACTTTTGAGACCTCCTCCACGCCGGCTGAGTTTGTTGACACATTCAGAAAATATTACGGACCTACCATGAATGCGTTCGAGGCTGCCGAAAAGAATGGGAAGGCTGCTGATCTGCAGCGAGAACTGGAAGATCTGTTTAAAAGAGAGAATAAAAGCGGGAATGGCGCCACGTCTATTCCGGCTGCTTTTTTAAGAGTGACAGTCAATCGAAGATAAGAGGAGTTAGTTCATGTGTGGAAGCCCGGAGCGAATGCTCCGGGCTTTTGTCTTTCACCGATGGTGAAAGAATTTACTCCGTTAGGCACATCGGCCTTGACGTAGGGAGGTTGGTTCATCAACGAGACAGAACTATCCGGTAATTTTCATGGCTATTAACCAAAATAGTAAGCCAATGAGAAAGCTATTTCTATTAGCTGTGTCGTGTCTCTTAGTCGTACTGTCGACAAAGGCACAGATGCAGGAAGTGACCGGAAAGATCGTAGATTCTACAGGAACTCCTATCGCAGGAGCTTCGATAAGAGCGAAAGGAGTAAGAGCAGGATACAGTGCGGGTGCGGATGGAAGTTTTCGTATCCCTGCACCAAAAGGCGGCATACTGGTGATAACGGCCGTAGGATATGGTACTCAGGAAGTAAGGACCAATGGGAACGGGAACCTGACCATCCGACTGTCCAATGTCAGCCGGATGATGAATGAAGTGGTGGTGACGGCTATAGGGATCAGCCGTGAGAAGCGTGAGTTAGGGTCGGCGACACAGACGATCAATGCCGATCAGCTCAATAAGACCGGTACGGGGAATGCCCTTAGTGAATTGAATGGAAAGGCCAGTGGACTAACGGTGATCAACAGTTCGGGTGATCCCGGATCCGGCACCTATGTCCGACTGCGAGGTGTAACCTCCATCACCGGCAATAACCAGCCGCTGATGATCGTCGATGGCGTGCCGATCGATAATTCCATCAACAACTATGATCCTACTTCCAGCGGGGCGCAAGCCAGCGGGCCGGCGGGAAACCTTTTGGGAGGTGCGCAGCCTACCAACAGGGGAGTGGACCTGAACCCGAACGATATCGAGTCAGTCACGCTGCTGAAAGGACCGGCGGCTACGGCCCTTTATGGTATACAGGCAGCCAGCGGAGCCGTTATCATTACTACCAAGAAAGGAAGCGCCGGGCAGGGGCCTACGCTAAGCTTCAATTCTTCGTTTACAGCGGATAGGGTGAGTCAGCTGCCCGAGCGGCAGAATATTTATTCCCAGGGAAATAATGGACTATATGCGGGGCCTTCTTCCAGTGGCTCGGCAAAACGACTCAGCTGGGGAGCCCGGATAGACTCGTTGTATTTCAATGGGGTTCCCAACGACTATGACCGCAATGGTGCGATCGTGGGCGCCTCCGATCCGAGCCGGAAAACGAAAGCCAGGATCTATGATCCGTATGATTTTTTCAAGACCGGACTGACATACAACAACAATATTGCTTTGTCGGGTGGTAGCGGGAAATCCGCCTATCGGATGTCGCTGGGCAATCTTCACCAGACGGGTATCATACCCAAGACCAAATATGATAAAACGACATTTAGCGTCAATGGGCAAACGATGCTCTCCGACAAGTTCAATATTTCGGGCGCCGTCAATTTTATACGGAGCGCCAACGACAAGGCCCAGCAGGGGTCCAATACGTCCGGTGTAATGCTGGGATTGCTGCGTACGCCGCCGACCTTTGACAACTCCAATGGACTAAAGGATCCGGCTGACAATCCGGCTTCCTATCTGCTGCCCGATGGCGTGACGCAACGTGACTACCGGGGCGGGTTAGGGTATGATAATCCTTTCTGGACCGTGAACCGCGACATCTTCCACGATGACCTGATCCGGACCTATGGATATGCTCAGGCCAATTACCAGCTCTTCAACTGGATGACCGTATCGTATAAGCTGGGCGGAGACGTCTATTCACAGAATGACAAGAATGCTTATGACATCGGCTCCAACGCTTTTACGGCGGGCGCTGTGCATTTGTCGAATTATCTGGTCCAACAATACAATTCCGACCTCACCGTCAACATGAAGCATACCTTCTCGGATGTATTGACGGGAAGTCTGTTGGTGGGGCAGAATTATTTCACCACTAACAACCATACCAAATTAACACATGGCACCGGACTGATACTGCCGAATTTTCTGGATATGGCCAATGCCACGTCCTATTTCACGCAGGAGCTGGATTCACGTAAACGCACCTCGGCCTGGTATGGAGAAGCGCATCTGACATACCAGGATATGCTTTTCTTAACCGTGACGGGCCGGCAGGAGACGTCCTCAACCTTGCCGCCGAAGAATAACAGCTTTTTTTATCCATCCGTGAGTCTGGCATGGGAATTCTTTAAGTCAGCCGGCGGATCGGAGAAGACACTCAGCTATGGAAAGTTGAGAGCATCATTTGCACAGGTAGGGAAGGACGCTCCGACACAGGGCTTAAATACCTATTTTGTTCCGGCTGTTATTGCGGATGGATTTACCAACGGTGTTTTTTTCCCCGTCGATGGATTTGCCGGGTATCAGCTGGGGTCGACAGTGGCCGTCATCGGCAATCCCGACCTCAAGGCGGAAAGGACCAACTCGTATGAGCTGGGCGCCGACCTGGGTTTCCTGAAGGGCCGGGTGACCTTGAATGCGACGGCCTATTATTCCAAGTCATCGGATGTGATACTCACTGTCCCGATAGCCTATACGACAGGTTTTGCCGCCGAGCTGCTGAATGCGGCGACTATTACCAACCGGGGGTTGGAGCTGACGTTGAATACGACGCCTGTCCGTTCGAAGGACTGGCGATTGGATGTGAATTTCAACTGGGCGCGTAATGTCAACCTGGTGAAATCGCTCGCGCCGGGTGTTGATAAAGTGTTTATCGCCGGATTTAATAACGGAGAGGTGGATGCGGTTGCCGGCCAGCCATTCGGAGTTATTTTCGGAAGCAGCTTTGTGCGTTCCAATCCAAATGATCGTAACAGCCCGCTGCTGATCAATGATGACAAGAACGACCCGGGTTATGGCATGCCGATCGTCAGTCAGCAGAATGCGCCGCTGGCCAAGATCGATCCCGACTGGACGGGGTCAGTAGTTACCAATCTCACCTATAGGGATATTAGTCTCAGTGTGCAGGTAGATGTTCGGCACGGAGGTCATATCTGGAATGGAACGAGAGGCGCCATGGATTATTTTGGAACAGCCAGGGAAACGGCCACTCGTGGGCAAGCCACGACATTTAAGGGAGTAGCAGGTCACCTGGATGGCAACGGGAACGTTGTTCATTTTGAAGGAACGGCCGAAGTGGCAAAGCCGGGAGGGCAGAACCAGGTTGTCTCCGCCCTCAACGAGTACTACTGGCAGAACATCGGGAGCAGCTTTGTCGGTCCTGCAGAGCCTAGTGTCGAAGGTGACGGATTTGTCCGGGTGCGACAGGCGAGCCTTGCTTACCAGCTGCCTGCTGCGGCCTTGAAGAAATTGCATCTGAAGGCGATGTCCATTACCGCATTTACCAATAACCCGCTGTTGTGGACGAAATACAAGGGAGTGGATCCCGAGACCAGTCTGGCAGGTCCGGCCAACGGGCAGGGGTTGGATTATTTCAATAACCCCGGCACCAAGAGCTATGGACTCCGGTTAAATCTTGGATTGTAAGACTACTATCCGTAAACATCATCAATTATAATAACCATGAATACATATAAGCGATCGCTGATCTGGATGAGCCTTGTGACCCTGCTGGGCAGCGCAGCCTGCAAAAAATCTTTTTATACCGATGTAAATGTCAATCCGAATGCGCCATCGTCGGGCAGTATCACTCCAACGGTGCTGCTCCCATCCATCGAGGCGGCGGTGGGTTATCTGCAAGGGGGTGATATGGCCCGATTCACCAGTCTGAACATGCAGCAGATCAAAGGAGATCTCCGTCAGGCATCGGCGTATTATATATATACGTATACGTCACAGGATTTCGACAATCTCTGGGGAAATATCTACACCGACGTACTGGAGAATGATAGAGTGCTGATACAGCAGGCCGATGCCAGGGGTTTTAATGCCTATGGGGGAGTGGCCCGTATCCTGCTGGCCTATACGTTGCAGCTGACCGTGGACTGCTGGGGCTCCATTCCTTATTCCAAGGCTTTGCAGGGCGCTACGGATCTCAAGCCTGCATTCGATACCGATAAGGGATTGTATGACAGTGTTGCCAACCTGGTAGATGCAGGTATTGCTAAGCTTAGTGACGCCAATGCCGGTGCGTTGACACCGGATGTGGAGGATAACCTATATAAAGGAGATGTGTCGAAGTGGATAAAATTTGGGCATGCCATCAAGGCACGGCTTTATGTGCATCAATCAAAGGGGGATGCTACCATGGCTGTACACGCACTGACGGAGATATCCCAATCCTTTGGTTCCAATGCTGACAATGCCCGGTATGTTTTTGGGAATACCGAGACATCGGCGAACCCCTGGTATCAATTCAATAATCAACGGGGAGACATCGGATTCTCGAACGGAAAGGTGGCGAGCATGATGACCGCCCTTACCGACCCCCGGCTGCCGATCCTGATCGACACGACAAAGGCGAATGGAGGCGACGGACTTTTATATTATGGTACCAGCGATGCGCCGGTGGAGTTTATCACCTATGATGAGTTACAATTTGCTTCAGCCGAAATGGTGTTGCGAAACGGTGGTACCGTCGCGGCGGCTCAAGCTTTTTATCAGCAGGGTATCAAGACGAATATGGCGAAACTGGGAGTCAAGGATGCGGATATTGCGACATATGTGGCTAATAATGGCACATTGCCCGGGAATGTCGATGCGGCAGTTAATCAAATCGCGACGCAGGAGTATCTGGCATTATACCTGAATCCGGAGGCATGGAACCTGTGGAGGCGGACGGATGCGCCTGCTCTTACGCCGATAACGGGACAGTCGGTGCCGAGGCGGTTTTTGTATCCGCAGACCGAGTATTCATATAATAAGGCGAATGTGCCGGCCTCCGTGACGCTGGTCAGCCCAAAGGTCTTTTGGGATAAATAATGTCCGGGGCCCCAACGACGGACAGATTGTTAATATCATATTAGTTCTTGTTAAAAATCGTTGTTCTGGGATTCGCATTGCTGGATACTTTTGAAAAAAAGTATTTATGGCAATAGAATGGAAGGGCGTATATCCCGCGCTAACGACAAATTTTACAGCGGACGATGAGCTGGATCTGCCGTTGTTCACCAAAAATCTTTTATTCCAGGTGGAGGCGGGTGTAGATGGAGTTGTCATTGGCGGCTCATTGGGAGAGGCCAGTACGCTGACCCTGAATGAAAAAGAAAGGCTGGTAAGATCTTCCGTCGAGGCGGTGGACGGGAAAGTGCCCGTCCTTCTGAACATTGCCGAAGGGGCTACCAGGGATGCCGTCAGCCAGGCCAGACAGGCCAAGAAATGGGGCGCAGAGGGGCTGATGTTGCTGCCTCCGATGCGGTATAAATCAGATGCCCGTGAGACGGTGGAGTATTTCAGGACAGTAGCGCAGGCGACTGATCTGCCTATTATGTTGTATAACAACCCTGTAGAATACAGGATCGAGGTGACCCTATCCATGTTCGAGAGTATGCTGGACTGTGAGACCATACAGGCTGTGAAGGAGTCGACCAGGGACGTAACGAATGTTACCCGGATGATCAATGCGTTTGGCGACCGGTACAAGCTACTTTGTGGTGTGGATACTATTGCTATGGAGGAGTTGCTGTTAGGCGCTCATGGATGGGTTGCGGGGCTGGTGTGTGCTTTTCCTGCAGAGACAGTAGCGATCTATCGTATGGTACAGGCGGGAATGATCGAGGAGGCCACCCGCATCTATCGTTGGTTCATGCCTTTGCTGGAGTTTGATATCCGGCCCAAGCTGGTGCAGTATATCAAACTGGCGGAAACGATGGTAGGATATGGCAGCGAGCATGTACGGGCCCCACGTCTGAAACTGGCGGGTAAAGAAAGGACGGATGCAATAGAGATCATCGAACAGGCGTTGGCGAATATGCCTGCATTGCCTGACTATCTTTCTCTTTAATTCATTTTTTTGATATTGTTGGCGAAAGGCCGGTCATAGACCGGCCTTTCGCTTGTTAAAAAAGTATACATTAATAATAGAATATCGAATTTTTCCTCATTATTATTTTTTTAATTTTAGCTCATCGAAGAACATTTTGCTGGCTTTGATCACTATTTTATCCTAGGAATTTTATCCTCGTAAATACTGTTCGATAAACAAGTGTTGCGGCTGTGACTTTGGGGAAACCCAGGTTTGCCAGCTGCCGGGGAATGCTTTGTCATATGATGGATTCTTTCTTTAAAAACCCAAAATCTAACAACTTATGCGTGTAAAAATCCTTTCCATGCTCTTCCTTCTGGGGCTCATTGGACAGTTGATGGCGGCGCCAACGGAGACCATCCGCGGACGTGTGGTGGATCAGCAAACCGGGAAGCCGCTGGCCGGTGTATCAGTGACTATAAAAGGTAAAAAAGGGGGAGCTTCTACCAATGACGAGGGCTGGTTTAGCCTGAATATCCCTTCCGGAAGCGCTACGCTTATCATTTCTTCTGTTGGATATACCACTGTGGAACAGTTGGTGGAGGCAGGCGCTTCCAATATCGTGATATCACTTGTACAGGATCAAAAGGGCATGAACGAAGTGATCGTGACAGCCCTGGGTATCCAGCGTACCGCCAAGTCGCTCACCTACTCGGCGCAGCGGGTGGGGGGAGATCAGATCAATGAGGTAAGGGATGCCAGCTTTGCCAATACATTATCCGGCAAGGTGGCTGGTTTGACGATCACCCCTTCCGCCAATGGCCCGGGAGGCGCTACCCGCGTGTTGCTGCGTGGCAATCGTAGTATCCAGGGTACGAATAATGCGCTGATCGTTGTGGATGGGGTTGCTATCGATAACCAGACTATTTCCGGAGAGGTAAAGGACGATGCCGGAAGTACCAATGCCGGTCAGAATGGAAGTGATGGTCTTTCGAATATCAACCCGGACGATATCGAGTCCATGTCCGTATTGAAGGGAGCCACCGGAGCCGCGTTGTACGGTAGCAGGGCTGCCAATGGAGTGATCATCATTACGACCAAGCGGGGCAAGCAGGGGAAGCTGAGCCTAAGTCTCAATTCCGGCGTGTCTGCTGAAAGCGCGTTCAGCATCCCGAAATTACAGGATCAATACAGCCAGGGTACGAATGGCGCCTATACCACCGCCACGGGGTATAGCTGGGGTGCAAAGGCCACGGGGCAATCAGTGACGGACTGGAGGGGGCAAACAGTGCCGTTGCATACATATCCCAACAATATAAAAGATTTTTACAGGACGGCCTTTTCGACCAATAACTCGGTGGGTGTGACGGCGGGTTCGGATAAGGTACAGACCTATCTGTCCTATGCCAATAATAATGCTGCGGGCATCGTACCGAACAACCGGCTGATGAGGAATACCTTCAATGCCCGCATCGGCGTCAATATCTCGGACAAGCTTTCTGTGGATGCCAAGGGGACCTATATCGTTCAAAATATCTATAACAAACCCGGTGTAGGCGGAGACGGACTTATTGCCGCGAATGTGTACAATATCCCTACGAGCGTAAACCAGCAGGACCTGAAAGTGTATAAGACCACGGATATTACGGGTGTGGAAACGCCTACGTACTGGACGAGCACCGATCCTGTGATCATGAACCCCTACTGGACGTTGAACAATACGCATCACGATGAGAACAGGAGCCGGTTTATAGGGTTAATGTCGTTGAAATATAAATTCACCGACTGGCTGAATATCCAGGGACGTGTCAGTTCCGATGCCTACAATGAGTTCAATGCCACCCAGTATGCCAACAATACCGTGAACTATGCGCGGCAGCCGGGAGGATATTATTCCGAGGAATATAACTTTGTGTCGGAGAGGAATTTCGATGTGTTGTTGAATGGTAACAATAATATCACCCGTGACCTGAAAGTGACCTATAATATCGGATCTTCCTTACTGGACAGAGGGTCAAGGCATCGTATCACGGCGGCAGACGGGCTGGCCTACAATAATAAGTTCGATCTGCTGTATGCTTCTACCCTGAAGGAGACCGTCAGTACGGTGAAAAGGCAATTGCAATCCGTGTATGGTACGGCTCAATTCTCCTATAAGGACTTTTTGTTTTTAGATCTGACGGCGAGGAATGACTGGTCGAGCACTATTCCCGAACCCTATTCCTACTTCTATCCCTCTGTATCTGTTGCGGCTATCCTGTCGGACATGATGCAAATGCCTTCGTGGGTGAGCATGGCTAAGGTTCGCGGAGCGGTGACCAGAGTAGGTAATGATGCGGATCCCTATCTGCTGGCGCAGACCTACAATTATATCACGGGCGGATTTGGAGGATATATCGCCTCGAATAGCGTAAAAATGCTGCCAACCCTGAAGCCGGAGATTACGTCGGCTATCGAGGTAGGGACCGAATGGCGTTTTTGGAACGACCGTCTGGGTGTCGATCTTACCTATTACAAGACCAATTCGAAGAACCAGCTGCTCAAGGTGACGACTCCTGCCTCTTCGGGTTATTCCTCCATGTATATGAATGCGGGGAACATACAGAACTCCGGTGTCGAAGTTGTAATCTCCGCGCAGCCTATAAAGACCCGCGAGTTCAGCTGGAATATGACATTGAACTATGCCCTGAACAAGAACAAGGTCATCTCGATAACGCCGGGAGTGCCATTCCTATTTTTAGGCTCGAGCGACAATGTCCGTACGGCAACGCCCCGTGTAGCTGAAGGCGGATCGTATGGCGATCTGTATGGCTATAAATGGCAACGCTCCAAGGGGCAGTATGTAGTGGACACGACGGGTCTGCCAGTATATACTACGGATATTTCGAGTGTAGGCAACTACAACCCCAATTATACCATCGGGTTCAGCAATACATTCAACTATAAAGGCTGGAGTCTTGGTGTGCTGGTGGATGGTAAGTTTGGAGGTGTCGTTGTGTCGGGCACGGAAGCCGAACTGGCATATATGGGGATGGCGTCCTATACGACGAAGTATCGTGACAATGCAACGCTGGTATTGTCCGGGGCGCATCCGGACGGGTCGTCCAACACCAGGGCCATCGGAGCGCAGGCGTTATGGCAGAGCGTGACACAGGGCAACTATGCAAAGGCCGAGTTCTTTACTTATGATGCCACCAATGTACGACTTCGCGAATTGACGCTGGGATACGAGTTCAAACGACTGCCCAGTTTTCTGAAGGCGGCCAAGCTGAGCTTTGTGGCCAGGAACCTGCTCTTCCTATACAGGGGCAAATCGATCCTGGATATTCCCGGCATCGGCAAGCGTAAGCTGGGTATCGATCCGGAGGCCAGCTTTGGCAACAGTAACTATCAGGGAGTGGAGTATTACAATCTTCCCACTACCCGGAGCATGGGTCTGAACCTGAAACTTTCATTTTAAAATTGTCGACAATGTTTAAGATAACCAACTTTTGCTATACACGGGTCTGTCTGTTCTTTCTCATTGCTGCATCTGTCGGCAGCTGCACGAAGAAGTTCGATACGATGAATACGAATCCTTCGACTATTTCGACGGTGACCAGCAGCCAGTATCCTCAAATGTTTGCCTATGCGCAGCAGACTCCTACCCTGAGCCCGGACAATTTCGAGATCGGGGAGGGAACGATTGCGAGTGTGTATTCACAATTCTTCGGGCAGGCTGCACAATCTTTTCCTACCGACCGGTATGTAGTCGTTCAGGGCTGGATGCCTGCCTGCTGGAATCCGGCTTATACTTCTGCCGTACCGCAGCTGAAAACCATATTGGAGGGGACGGACAGCAAGTCAGCCGAGAATGCGCTGGCAAATATCTGGTGGGTATGGGTATTCCACCGGTTGACCGACTATTTTGGCCCCGTGCCTTATTCACAGGCGGGAAATGGTCAAAGAGTCGTCGAGTACGACCGGCAGGATTCCATTTACTATGATTTCTTTAAGAAGCTGGATGCTGCCGTGACGGTGTTGAAGACGCATGCGGGTGAAAAGCCATTTGGCAGTTTTGACCTGGTATACGGCACGCAGAGCGATCCGGTGTCTGCGTGGATCAAGTTTGCTAACACCCTACGGCTCCGGCTGGCACTGCGTATATCCGCTGTGGATCCTGCTACAGCCAAGACCCAGGCGGAAGCTGCCGTTGCAAGCGGGGTGATGACAGATATTTCTACGGACGCTTATATGCAGAAGTCTACCAAGACCTATAATGAGTATAATGGGCTGGCGGTGATCGCCGGATGGGAGGATATACGCGCCAGCGCCACTATGTTGTCCATGCAAAAGGGATATAACGACCCGCGTATGCCTATCTTCTGGCAGCCATCGACCGCTGACGGACAATATAACGGGCTTCGGAACGGGATGTATGTGAGTGAAAAAGTGCTGACGGGCAATACCCGGCCTTATACCTCCAATATGGGTACCCGCTGGTGCTCCTATTCGAATGGGGTTTGGAAAACAGTATACAATGCGCCACAGGATATCATGCATGCCGCTGAAGCCTATTTCTTACGTGCGGAGGGTGCGCTCAACGGATGGAATATGGGGGACAATGCCCAGAACCTTTATGAAACGGGTATCCGTACATCCATGGCCCAGTGGGGTATTACGGATCAGACCGCGATAGATGATTATGTGAGCAATACGGCAACTCCAGCGCCTCCGGGCGATCTGATGAATTCTCCGGCTGTGAATGATTATCCTGTGTTGTGGGATGCGGACCCGGTGATGCAGCGGAAGCAGGTGGCGCAGCAGAAATACCTGGCTTTATGGCCGGATGGTATGGAGGGATGGGCAGAGGTGCGCAGGACGGACCTGCCGGAGCTGTATCCCGTGTTGCATAGCGACAATACCGATGTGCCTGTGGGGACCACGATCAAGCGGATGCCATTCTTGGATACGGAGAAGCAGACCAATGCGGATGCCGTTACCAGGGCAATTCAAAAGCTGGGTGGACCGGATAATTGCGCGACCCGTGTATGGTGGGATATTAAATAGGTATATTTAAAGAAAACTGTTTCATGCTGAGGAAGGTCTTGTTCACGGTGTTGCTTGTTTTGGCTGGGGCTGGCAGCTTATGGGCTGAGATAAAGGATCCGGTGATGCAGCCTGCAAGGATATTGAGTTATATGCGACGGGTGGCGGATTGGCAGATCGATGTGTTCAGATCTGGCGGCAATCCTTACAAAAAGGACGAGTGGGAGGATGCGTCGTTGTATACAGGAGTGATAGCATGGGCGAAGCTGAGCAACGAAGAGAAATATTATCGATGGCTATATGAGATCGGGGAGGGCAATGACTGGCAGACGGGCGAGCATCGCCTGTTCGCGGATGATTATTGTGTCGGTGCGCTGTATGCGCAGATGTATATGAAATACCGGGACCCTAAGATGATCGAAAAGTTCAGGGCGCAGGCGGATACCATTGTCATGAGGCGTTTCGAGGAATCGCTGGCTTTTAAGAACAAAGTATATCTGCATGAATGGGCATGGTGCGACGCCCTGTATATGGGGCCGCCTGCTCTGGCTTGTCTTTCTACGGCCACGGGTGATATGAGATATTTGAGAAAGGCGGATTCTCTCTGGTGGAAGACATCAGGGTATTTATTCGATGATCGTGAGCATCTTTATTTAAGGGACAGCACTTTTTTTGACAGGAGGGAGGCAAATGGCTCCAGAGTATTCTGGTCAAGAGGCAATGGATGGGTAATGGGCGGGTTGGCGAGGATGCTGGAAAACATGACGCCAGGCTATGAAGGGCGCAAACGTATGGAAGAACAGTTCCTGCAGATGGCAGAGCGTATTGCAGGGCTTCAGAGACCGGATGGCAGCTGGCATGCTTCCCTGCTGGACCCCGGGACTTATAATAGCAAGGAGACCAGC
>Ga0105240_10005253_pt1 | contig 19337 bp, 11 predicted proteins | sample KBSC54metaG_FD_80426 | JGI IMG/M metagenome (GOLD analysis project Ga0105240, IMG submission 80426) | Corn rhizosphere microbial communities from Kellogg Biological Station, Michigan, USA - KBS C5-4 metaG | ecosystem: Host-associated > Plants > Roots > Rhizosphere > Soil | place: Michigan, USA... | reverse complement strand
GCTCCAGAGTTTGGATTACAGAATGACGCGCGGACCCGAAGGCAGAATCGCGAAGCGCCAGGGTAGCGCTGATCGAATCTCGCCCGGCCGCGAATGGGAAGACGTCTTTAGCATTACGAACAAGTCCGAATACGCCATTACAGAACGCGACCACCAGCAAGCCGACCAGCAGAACTCCTAGCGCCTGGCCTACCGGCTGGCCCCACGGGCGCCACGAGCCGAGTCGGGTAAGGCTATGCACCAGCCGCACGTAAAACACTCCGGCAAATGCCGCCGCATAGTGCGGGAGGATCGCGATCAGCGGCGCAATCATCAAAACGAATACCAGCAATAAGAATACTGTCCCGCGCTCCTGCGGAGTATTGAGGTCATAAGGGCACAGCAGTACCGGAATCCACAATACCCACAACGGGAAAAAAAAGTTGTCAAAAACATACAGCTTGCCCCACAGGGCCGCCACGGGGCGAGCGCGTGACCCGGTCCATTGCCTGACAATCGTGTCAGCCCATGCTTGGCGGATGACGGCGTGGCGATATGCGGGTTCAGGGCTCAGAGGTACCATCATGAAGATGGAAGCCATTTCGTACTGCCGCGCATAGGTCTGATAGGGGAGTGTCAACGCGCTGCCGGTCACCCGATAGTCGTTGTAGCCTACGGCTGCGACGCAAACCACCAAAACCACCAGTGCCGGCACGGCCACGCGCATGCAAATAGTCCTCCACGGCGTGTGGGATTTGAGCAGGAACCAGAGAAGAATAGCGGCGGTTGCGCATGCCAGCACGGCGGCGTCGAAAGGACGCGAAAGTACCAGAATCGCGAGCCCTACCGCCCAGGTTATCGAGTGGCTGAATTGTCCCCTCCAAACAATACGCGCGGTCGCGCCCAACGCCAGCGCTCCGCCGATGGCCGGTACAGCGGCTCCCAGGTACGAATTCATCCAGTAGCTAAGGATGCCCACGCGCATCACAAAAAGCAGAGCGCCCAGCAATGCCCAGCCGGGCGCAATCCATCCTTGAAGCATCCAGCACATTGCCGCGCACATGAAACCTGCGGCTAGATAGACGCCAATCCAGGGCTGGTCGAAGAACTTCTGGCCAAACGCCAGAACCATCCCCTGAAGGGGCTGGTATTTGGATTGATAAGTAGGTTGCATCAAAACATGAAATGTCTCGAAGTGCTGCCAGAAAGGCGGCGTGGGATTCGTTAGGCGCCCATGGGCGTAGGTATCGGCAGCCAAAAGGTGACTGAATTCATCGGTGACCGTAGGCTGCGGGACCGGCAGCCAGGGAAGCAGCGCGGCGCGGAGTCCCAGAGTCAGCACCAGGATTACCGCGCAGGCCAGCAGTTCGCGGCGCGCCAGCCACCGATAGCCGCGAACCAACCGCGCCACAAGGTGCGGGGCGTTGCCGGCTTCGACCATCTCTGTGCGCTGGCTGGTCACCGGAGCGTGGCCTCGCGCGGGTAGGGGCTAAGCTTCGGTGGCGATTGGTCTGGCTCCAGCAGCCAAATGTGGCGATCGTGAAAATATTCGAGCAAGGGACGGTCCTGTTCGGGACCCATCTCCCGCGCCCAGACGATTTGTGAGGCGTCGATATCGGCTCGATTGTAGGCCCATTCACTTTGTAAATCGTGCTGCGCCGCGTAGCGAACCAGGACCAGATGACGGCCGGGCTGCTGTTCCAAGACTTGCATCATGGAATGACGCGCGGGCCCCATGCCTAAGGTCCGGATGGCGATTCCATAGCTGTATATATCGTGCCCGATGGCGGCGGCGCCCGTGCCGTTCCGAATCAGTCCAAACACGCTATCGCAGAACGCTCCTATAGTGAAACCGATAAACACGACTACCAGTGCACGACCCAAGGGCTGGTTCCATGGACGCCACGACCCAAGTCGCGTAAAACTATGTATCAGCCGCACGTAAAACACGCCGGCAAATGCGGCTGCATAATGCGGTAGGACCATGATCAAAGGTGCGACCATCAACGCGAAAACAAACAACAGGAATACGGTCGCTCGCTCCTGCGGCGTGTGCAGATCATAGGGGCACAGCAACACTGGAATCAACAATACCGGGAATAGAAAAAAGAAATACTCAAAATCAAAAAGTTTGCCAAGCAGAGATGCAATCGGGTGGGCGCGTCCATAGTTCCAGAGCTCTACTTCCAAATCAGTCGATTGACGAATGACAACATGACGATACTCAATCCCTGTGCTCAGTGGAGTGAGAGTGAACATTGTCGCCCTGATATATTGCCCGTCATACGCCTTATAGGGAAGAGTCAGCGCGCTTCCGGTAACCCGATAGTTGTTGTAGGCGACAGCAGCGAGGCACAGAGTCAGAATCGTCAGCGCGGGCAGGGCCACGCGCACGCTCAGGGTCCTCAACGGCGTGTGGGACTTGAGCAGGAACCAGAAGAGAATCGCGGTGGTGGCAAAGCCGAGCACCGCGGCGTCGTAGGGACGCGACAGCACCAGAATCGCGAGCCCCAGGGCCCACGTGATCGAGTGGCCCAATTGTCCTCTCCATAAGATCCGGGCCACCGCACCTAACGCCAGCGCGCCGCCGATTGCCGGCACGGCTGTCCCCAGGTAGGAATTCATCCAGTAGCTGAGAATCCCCACACGACAGACAAAAATGATAGTGCCCAGCAAAGCCCAGTCGGGCGAGATCCATCCCTGCAGCATCCAGCAGAACGCGGCGCACAGCAGACCCGCACTCAGGTATTCACCGATCCAAGGCTGGCCGAAGAATTTTTGGCCGAACGCCAGAACCATTCCTTGGAGCTGCTGGTATTTCGATTGGTAAGTGGGCTGCATTAACTCATGGAAGGTCTCGAAGTGCTGCCACATGGGATGGGTCGGATTCGTCAAGCGGCCGTGAACATACGTGTCCGCTGCCAGCAGGTGGCTGAATTCGTCGGTGACTCTGGGTAGAGGAACGGGCAGCCACGGTAGCAGGGCTGCACGGAGACCCAGAGTGACCAGCAATATTACACCGCACGCCAGCAGGTCCCGGCGCGCTAGCCGCTGGTAGCCGCGGACCAGTCGCGCGACAAAATGCGGCGGGTTGCTGACCTCCACCATATCCGTGCGCAGCGTCGTCATCGGACGTGCGCCTCAAGCGGGTACGGCGTGAGCCTCGGCGGCACGTGATCCGCCTCCAACAGCCAGACTTTGCGATCGTGAAAGTATTCGATGAAAGGGCGGTCCTGCTCGGGACTCATCTCCCGCGCCCACACTATGGGAGAGGCATCTATATCTGCCCGATTGTAGACCCATTCAATTTGCGGATCGTGCTCTGGCGCGTAGCGAACCAGGACCAGTTGATTTCCTGGCTGCCCCGCTAAAGCCTGGACGACTGCATGGCGCGCGGACCCTTCCTGGGAATCGCGAAGCGCAAAGCCCTGGCTGTAGGAATCGCGGGCGGAAGTGAGTCCGAGGCCGTCCCCGGCCACCAGGGCAATCAGCAACACCGCGACCGCCCGGCCCAGCGGCTGAGCCCAAGGCCGCCACGACCACAGTCGCGTAAGGCTGTGCAAAAACCGCAAATAAAGCACCCCGGCAAAGGCCGCGGCATAATGCGGCTGGACCGCGATCAGCGGCTCAATCATGAGTATGGATATCGCCAATAAGAAGACCGTCGCGCGCTCTTCGGGAGTATGCAGATCGTAGGGCCACAGAAGCACGGGAAGGAACACGGCCCAGAATGGGAAAAAGAACTTGTGAATGATCAGAAGTTTGATCAACATGCTCTGGACCGGGCTCTCGAATGTGAAGTTTCGTTGTCCAACGTTCCAATCGGCCCAGAATTTCCGCATGATGGCGTGACGATAGACCGGTTCAGGACGGAGCGGAATTCCGGTGAACATAGACGCCATGGCGTACTGTCCGTCATGCACCTGATAGGGAAGTGTCAGGGCATGCCCGGTAACGCGATAGTCATTGTAGGCGACGCTGGCCATGCACGCGAGCAAAACTGCGAGTGCCGGTAAGGCCACGCGCGTCGAGACAGTTCTCCACGGTGTTTGGCTTTTTTGCAAGAACCAAAAGAGGACGGCCGCACTCGCGCAGCCGAGCACTGCGGCGTCGTAGGGACGCGAGAGCACCAGAATTGCGAGACCCACGGCCCAGGTGATCGAATGCCCGAACTGCCGTCTGCGCCAGATGCGAATCACCGCGCCTAAGGCCAGCGCGCCGCCGAATCCGGGCAGCGCTCCGGCCAAGTAGGAATTCATCCAGTAGCTGAGGACGCCCACGCGCAGCACGCAAAGAAGAGCGCCCAGGAGCGCCCATTCTGGCGCGATCCAGCCCTGCAGCATCCAGCAGAGGGCGGCGCACATTAAACCCATAGTCAGGTATACGCCGACCCAGGGCTCGCCGAAGAACTTCTGTCCGAAGGCGAGAACGAGCCCTTGCAGGGGCTGATATTTCGACGCGTAGGTGGGCTGCTGCAATATTTGGAAGGACTCAAAGTGCTGCCAGAAGGGATGCGGGGTATTGGCCAGGCGGCCATGGGCATATGTATCCGCAGCCAACAGGTAACTGAATTCGTCGTGGATTACGGGTTGCGGGACGGCCAACCATGGGAGCAGCGCGGCGCGGAGCCCGAGAGTCAAGGCTAGAACCACCGTGCACGCCAGCATTTCGCGGCGCGCCAGCGATCGATAGCCGCCAGTCAGCCGCGCCAACAGATGCGGCGCGTGCGCGGGATTGGAGAGTCCGGTTATCTCGGTGTTTGGCGTGGTCACCGGGACACCTCTCTCGGGTAAGAGCTGAGTTTAGGCGGCGACTGATCCGGTTCCAGCAGCCAAGCCCGGCGATCGTGAAAATAATCGAGGAACGGGCGATCCTGTTGCGGCCCCATTTCACGAGCCCAGACGATCGGAGAGGCATCGATATCGGCGCCATTGTAGATCCATTCCTGGGCGGGATCGTGCTCCCGTGTGTAACGCACCAGGACGAGTTGACGGCCGGGCTGCCCTGTTAACTCCCGGATCACAGCTTGGCGGGCGGATCCGAAGGACCAACCCTGGGTGAGCAGAAGCTCGCTCGAAAAATCACGCCCGGATGTAATTCTGGACGCCTCATCTCCTCTGCCGATTAACGCGAACAAATTAATGCATAACGCACCCGCCAGTACGCCGACCAGGACGATGCCGAGCGTGCGGCCCACGGGCTTGGCGCTCGGTCGCCAGGACCACAATCGTTGCAGGCTGTGGAGGAGCCGCAGATAGAACACCCCGGCAAACACAGCGACGTAGTGCGGTTGAGATAAGATAAGCGGCGCCGTCATCGCTAGGGCAACCGCCAGCAAGAAAACCGTTGCGCGTTCCTCCGGGGTATTCAGATCGTAGGGGCACAGCAACACTGGAATCAACAAGGGCCAGAGCGGGAAGAAGAAGGCATCCAGGATATACAGTTTGATCAAGAAGAAGGCGAAGGGGTGAGTTCTTGCGAAGGTCCACTGTCGAACGCTCAGGTCAGCATAGATCTTACGCATTTCAGGGCGACGATATTCAGGCTCGGGGCCGAGCGGGAAGATGCTGAATACGCCCATTGGAACCACTGCGTATTGGCGCTCGTAGAGCGCGTCGGGGAGAGTGAGAGCATGACCGGTAACCCGATAGTCGTTGTAGGCGATGCCGGCGGCGCACGCCGCCAAGACAACTGTCGCCGGCAAACCCACTCGGAAGCATATGGCATTAACCGGCGTACCGGACTTTCGCAAGAACCATAGGAGAAGCGCTGCGCTGGCGCATGCCAACACGGCGGCGTCAAAGGGACGCGAGAGGGCCACAATGGCCAGTCCCACGGCCCAGGTAATCGAGTGACTAAAATGTTTCCCCCGCCAGATCCGAATCGCCGCACCCAAAGCGAGCGCTCCGCCGATTCCCGACACGGATCCTGGGAAGTATGAATTCATCCAGTAGCTGAGGACGCCTACGCGCAACGCAAAAAAGAGAGCACCCAGCAGAGCCCACTCCGGCGCTATCCATCCTTGCAGCATCCAGCAGATGGCAGCGCACAGCAAGCCGGTACTCAGGAAGATGCCGATCCAAGGAATTCCGAAAAACTTTTGACCGAACGCCAGGATTAGTCCCTGAAGAGGTTGGTACTTGGAAGCATAGGTGGGTTGTTGCAATACATGAAAAGTCTCGAAGTGCTGCCAGAACGGGTGGGACGGGTTCGTCAACCGTCCATGAGCATAGGTATCTGCGGCTAGGAGATAACTAAACTCATCGTGGACCATCGGTTGGGGCACAGACAACCAGGGAAGCAGCGCGGCGCGGAGCCCGAGAGTCAAGGCTAGAACCACCGTGCACGCCAGCATTTCGCGGCGCGCCAGCGATCGATAGCCGTGAATCAATCGTGTCAAAAAGCGCGGTATACGCTCCTGGCGGCCGGCCCCGATCTCCGCGTTCGGCGTCGTGACCAAGAAGCTACCTCGGGGCGCGCCGCGATAGCGGCTTGATAGAGAATATCGCTCCGTGAAGCACCAGCGTAAAAACGAAATTTGCGAAGCTGATGATTAAACAGAGCAGGCCGAGAATCGCCAGATGCTCGGGCTGGTCGGACCTGCCGGAGAGCGTGAAGCCATAGCGAACGTACTCCCTTACCAAGGGAACCAGGCATCCCAGGCCTACGGCAGCCAGGCCCGCGCTGGTGGCAACCGAGCGATTATAGCTGAATACACGCAACCAGCGCGCTCGCGCGCGGCCAGTGTAATCGTGGAACAGCTGCGACAGGCAACCGAGGTAAAAACTCTGCAAGCCGGCAATGCTCAGGGTCATGCCGAGCAGCATCCAATATAGGGAGAAGGTGTATCCCGCAATGGTGACGGGACCGCCGCTCAAGGCCAGTGTCAACACCAGTCCCAGCCCCAATAACCACAGACCCGGGCGCAGTGCGAAGAACTCGGCGCCGTGAATCAGCATGCTCCGCAGATTGATCCAGCCCGCCTTCCATGGCGACAGCCAGCCGGCGCGCTTATGATGGCTCAGGCGGCCTTCGCGGTCCTTGAGGAAACGGACGGGCACTTCCGCGCGGCCCAGCTCCATCTGCATGGACTTCAGCACCATCTCGGAAGCGTATTCCCAGGATTGCGACTGGATGTCCATGGCAATCAGCGCCTCGCGGGTAATGCCGCGCATGCCGCAGTGAATATCGGAAAAATCAGCGGAATATAGAAAATTGAGAATCCAGTTTGTCAGAGGGGTGCCGAAATAACGGTGTAGCGCGGGCATCGCGCCATCCTCAATGTGCCCGGCAAAGCGCGATCCCATGACGAATTCGTAACCTTGCCGGAACTTCTCGACGAATGGCGCAGTTTCGCGAAAATCGTAGGTGAGATCGGCATCGCCCAGTAGGACGTATTTTCCGCGGATAAAAGGAATCGCATCGATGTAGGCGCGTCCCAAGCCTCTTTTGGGAGTCATCAGAACGCGCGCGCCGCCCGCCAGCGCTTTTTCGGCGGTGGTGTCGGTGGAACTATCCACAATCAGGATTTCGCCGCGAACTTGCGCCTGGGCCAACCCTTCCTGGCACCAGGCGACAAATTCTGAGATGGTTAATTCCTCATTCAGGGCGGGAATCACGATGGATACTTCGGGGTCAGATACGTCCGCTTCCGGAACCAGCAGGCGCGCGTCGTGGGTGGGTTGCGCGGCGGCTAAACCGGCCAGTGAGGCAGGCGCCGCTTCGGCGGAAGTCCAATCCGGGTTGGCCGAAACCGGGTTCGCGGGAAGAAACTCCACAGGATCACTTTAGCTCAATATCGGCCGGGTAGCGCCAAGACTTTAAAGGCCCGCCGTTATGGGAACGCCGGCAATCTGTCGTACTCTAAGAGTCTCCACACAATTTATGGCTGAATCTCCCATCACACCGCGCGCCCAGGATTTTGCAGGCTGGTATCAGGACGTAGTTCTAGCCGGCGACATGGCGGAGCCCGCCGAAATCGTCAAGGGGTGCATGGTTATTAAAGCCAACGGCTGGGCTGTGTGGGAAGTTCTCCAGCGTGAGCTCGACACCCGCTTCAAGCAAACCGGGCATCAGAATATGTACTTCCCTCTGCTCATTCCGCAGAGTTTTTTGCAGAAAGAAGCCGAGCATGTGGAAGGATTTTCGCCGGAGTTGGCCGTGGTTACCATCGCCGGAGGCAAAACGCTTGAAGAGCCCTACGTGATCCGGCCGACGTCTGAAACCATCATCGGGCACTTCTTCGCCAAGTGGATCCAGAGCTGGCGCGACCTGCCCATGCTGGTGAACCAGTGGGCCAACGTCATCCGGTGGGAGCTGCGGACGCGTCTGTTCCTGCGCACCACTGAATTCCTGTGGCAGGAAGGGCACACCGCACACTCGACGCACGAAGAGGCGCTCGAAGAAGTGCTGCGCATGCTGGACGTCTACGCCGACGTGTGCGAGAACGTGATGGCGGTGCCGGTGATCAAGGGATTGAAGACCAAATCCGAGAAATTCGCCGGCGCGCTCAGCAGCTACTGCATCGAGTCCATGATGCAAAACGGCCTGGCGCTGCAGGCCGGCACCAGCCACGACCTGGGTCAGAACTTTGGCAAAGCCTTTGATGTGAAGTTTCAGAGCAAAGAAGGCACGCTCGATTACGTTTGGCAGACCAGTTGGGGTGTGAGCACCCGACTGATCGGCGGGCTGATCATGAGCCACTCCGATGACAAGGGTTTGGTGCTGCCTCCCAAACTGGCACCCAACAAAGCGGTGCTGGTACCTATCTACAGAAAAGACGAAGAGCGCGCCAGCGTGCTCGAGGCTGCTCACAAAATCGCCTCCGAAATCGGCGCGAAGGTGGACGCGCGCGAAGGGCAAACGCCCGGCGCCAAGTTCTATCACTGGGAAAGGCGGGGAGTTCCGGTGGTGCTCGAACTGGGGCCCCGCGACTTGGCCTCGGGCAACATCGTACTGAAGCGGCGCGATACCGGAAGCAAAGAGATTCTCCCCCAGACTCAAATCGCCGCCAAGGTACCGGAAGTACTGGAACAAATGCAGACCGATCTTTACGCCGCGGCCCGGAAGCGTCTGCAGGATAATACTGTTCTCGCCAATTCGATCGGCGATGTGGAAGACCTCCTACGGCCTGTCACCGCGGAAAAAGGCGGCGGTAAGTTCGTGATGGCACACATGAAAGACGATCTCCGTAGCGACGCCCGGGTTAAGGAATTTAAGGCGACCATCCGTTGCATTCCGCTGGTAGACCACTTTGACGGCCCCGGAAAATGCATCGTAACCGGCGAAACCGTGGATCGCCGTGTGGTAATCGCTAAATCCTACTAGGTACTGGGCGACCCATTTCGCCGAAACATTTTGGCAAGTTTCGGTTATGATAGCCTTTAGCTCGAATATACTCCCGTCTTTTTTTCTGGCTTAGGCACGTGCAGTTCGGAGGAATTATGCTGGCCGTAAGATCTCGTATTCTTAGCCTTACATTTGCGTGCGCATCGGTGGCTTCATGTTGGGCGGCCAACTTCGGCACAGTGGTACCCGTCAACGGCACTGTTTCCGATATTGCTTTGGACGAGCGCCGCAACGTAGTATGGGCGGCCAACTTCAGTGCCTACCGTGTAGAACAAGTCGACATCGCCAGCAAATCTCTACTCGCTCCATTGATCGTTCCCATGCCACCAAGCGCGGTAGCGATATCGCCGAATCACCGGTTCCTGCTGGTGGGCGAATACCAGAAGCCGGACCCGGCAGAACTTTCAACCAACCCCTTCGCGCCCGGAACCGGCGGATACACACTCTTCGATCTGGACGCACACCTGCGCTATGACGTGAATTTGAACTCCCCGGTTTTGGCGGTCGCGTTTGGTGCGGACAATAACGCGGTGATCCTGACGCGCATTCCGGTTCCGGCTGATCCCGCTAATCCCGGCCCGCTAACCAACTTGTTCCAGTTGCAGCCGTTTCCCTTTCAGACGCTGACGGCGATTACCTCCATCCCGGTTCAAAGCGTCGATCTTCCCACGCCCCTCGCCAAGTTCCCGACGCAGATCGGCCAGGCGACCCCCGGAGTTTCCGGCGACGGCAACACCATTGTGATCCTGGCGGCCGCTGAGAACGATCCGGGCGCCGGGTCTAATTTATCGCTTCTGATCCACTACGATGTGACTACCCAGACTGCCTTTGCTGAAGAATTCACGCAAAGTCCTCCGGCCGGTCCGAGGAGCGTGGCTGTGGATCAAACCGCAGCCAATATTTTGACCGATTGGGGTTTGCAGCATTATCTGCTGAACGGCGAATCGTATCTTCTGGCCGAATTCCCCAGACCCAATGGAGCTTTTAATATCGGCAGCCATGCCTGGGACATTGCCCACAACATAATCTATGCGCAGATTCCCACGCCGGACGACACCTCGGTCCTGCACGTCATGGACACCGACAATCTCACGGTGCGCGAGCGTATCCAAATGAGCGAAGATCTGTCGGGTAAGTCGCAAATATCGACGGACGGGCAGTTCATGTACTCGGCATCGGTAAGTGGTGTGATGATTCTGCCGATCGGACAACTGCCCAACACGCCTCAGGTGGGCGCAACCCAGGAAGATGTTTTATTTGCCGCCGACGCGTGCAACCGCCTGGCATTCTCACAGATCATAAACATTGTCAGTTTGAGCTCGGTGCAAACTGATTTCAAGCTTTCGCTTCCCGATGGAACCAGCGGAGTGACGCTGTCGGCGACCTCGGGGACCACCCCGGCGCAGATCGTCGTGACCATTGACCCCACCGCTTTCCAGGGTGTAAAGGGCACCACTAGCATTCCCCTGACGATCACCTCTAGCGGCGCCGTGAATCTGCCCCCCGCGATGCGCCTGCTGATCAACACGCGGGATTTCAATCAGCACGGACAGATCTTAAACGTACCCGGCAAGCTGGTGGACCTGTTGGCGGACCCGGCGCGGTCGCGGCTGTACATCCTCCGCCAGGACAAAAACGAAGTGCTGCTTTTCGATATGGTCACGCACCAGGAGACCGGCTCGTTCCGGACTGGCAATACACCCACGCAACTGGCGATGACCGCGGATCAAAAGTATCTGATCGTGGGCAATGACAATTCGCAAATTGCCAACGTTTTTGACCTGGATGCGCTGGTGGGAACGGCACCGATCATCTTCCCCGGCGGGCACTATCCACGGAGCATCGGAGTGGCTAATACTGGCATCTTTGCGTTGTCCCGGCTGGCCGGACAGCCACCCGATTGTACGCCAGCCATTACCGGTACCGCGACACTGGATCACGTGGATTTCGTAAATCGCACCGCGGACACGCCGTGCACTTTGTCGGCCGGTGAGAACCGGTCGATTTACCAGAACGGCCTGGCGTCTATCGATGGTGTGCTCGCCTCCTCGCCTGCACACGACTATATGTTGCTGGCCTTGGCGAATGGCAGTGTTCTAGAATACGCAGATTCCGCCAAAACCTGGGTGGCTTCTCGCCAGGATCTCACTGGCCTGGGCGGCGCTTATGGGGTGTTTAACGGGAACCTGTATTTGGCGGGGCCGAATCTTTTGGACGGCGCCCTGGTGCCGCTGGGCCAACCCTTCCCTGCAACCGATGGGACTGCTTCGGGAGTGGCGATGCTCAGCGGCGCGGGGTTGCGCACTACCGCTACCTCCGCGACGGATCCGGGCGTGATCCAGCGTATCGATCTGACCCGCCACAACGAATATAACGCCACGCTGATGGCGGAAGCTCCGCAGACCTCGGACAGTCTTCTCACTCCGCCGGTGGGGCAAATCGGGGAGACTATTCTATCCTTTACACGAACCTTGGCGATTTCGACCGATCAAACCCAAATCTTCGCTCTGACCACTTCCGGGTTGACCATCTTGCCTTCGAACTTCGATGCGGTATTGGCCAAACCGGTGATCTTCAGTGTAACCAACGCGGCCGACGGCAGCAGTTTGGTGGCGACCGGTGGAGTAGTGGATATCAACGGCGCTGCGTTCGCCACCAGTTCCGTGTCGGCGGGTGCGCCGCCTCTGCCCAGTTCCCTCGGCGAGGTGTGCGCACTGGTAAACAACATCGCGCTACCCCTGTTTAGCGTATCCCAGCCGCTGCTGGTGGCGCAGTTGCCGTATATCTCGGGCTCGGCCAGCTTGGTAGTGCACACCGCGGGCGGCGTTAGCGATCCCTTCTCCTTTACGATCCAGGGGCAGGCGCCCGCTATTTTCCAATCCGGGGGAATCGTCGAGGTGATTCGCGACGATGATCTCGAGCCGGTGAATTTCACCAATCCGGTTCACCCCAACACGGAAATGACGATCTACGTCACCGGGCTGGGCTTGACCGCTCCCCTTCCGGCACTGGGAACCGCAGCACCCGCGAGCCCGATGTCGGTGGTTACGAATCCGCCGAAGGTGACACTCGGCACGGAGCCGCTGACGGTGATCTCCGCGAGTCTGGTGCCGGGACAGATTGGGGTTTACGTAATTGTGGTCCGGGCGCCCCCGAAAGTTCAGATCTCTAGAAGCACGCCGTTAACGGTTACGGCCGGCGCTAATTCCGCTACCTATAATGTCCGGGTGGTGAGCCCGTGACCGCCACCAACATCAGGAGGAAATGCATGCTGAAAGGTTTGATTTGCGCCGCGGTGATATTTGCCGCGACGGCGGTTTACGCCAACGCCCAGGAACAGCAATGGGAACTGGGAGCCATCGGAGGGGTAGGATTTTCACCCAATCTGACGGTGTCGAATAGCACCACCAGCGCTTCAACTGGCGTAAAGACAGGTCTCACGGTAGGCGTTTATGCCGGTCAGGATATGTACCGCTACTGGAGTGGCGAGGCCACCTATCTATATCGCGCCGGCGATCTGAAACTGGACGGTTCCGGTAAATCGGTGTCCTTTGGCGCGCATACGCACCTGATTACCGGCGATTTTCTGGCACATTTACGGCCGCGGGGCGCCCGCATTCGCCCGTTCGTCTCGTTTGGCGGCGGCATCGAGGTGATGGAAGGCACCGGCAACGAGTCGGCCACGCAGCCTTTGGGAAACTTGGCGGCGCTGACGGCCACGCGCGAAGTGCTCCCGGTGGGCGATGTTGGCCTGGGGGTGAAGGTTCAGCTTTCGACGCATCTCCGGCTGCGGGTGCAGGTGCGCGATTATTTCAGCCAGGCTCCCAATGAGGTTATCTCGCCGGCGCCGGGTGCTTCGCTAAGCGGTGTCCGCCAGGACATTATCGGCATGGGTGCGATCGCCGTAACCTGGTAGATTATCCCAGCGGGCTCAGTGCGGAACCGTAAATAGCGACTGAGATAGCGTCGGCGCGGCTGCGTTGGTGCAACGAACTAGACACTTGAGCCGAGGTTTGGGATCATCGCCTTCTAACCGCCAGATTCGCCGGTCGGGGAAATAGTCGATCAAACTGCGGTCAGCGTCAGTCCCCATAGAGCGGGCCCACAGGATACTCGCTTCGTCGAAATCGGCACCATTGACCACGAAATCCATATAGGGATTGTGATTCGGAGTGTAATGCACCAGCACCAGATCCTTACCAGGGTCGGCTTCCAGTTGTGCGATCAAACTTCGGCGCAGTGTCTTGAAGGAGGCGGGACCAGAGGTGTAGGAAGGCGGCCTTTGGATAACGCCCTGGATGAAGAGGAGCACCACCGCGAACATGGCGACGCGCGCCAGCAGACTGCCGAGCGGTTTGCCTTGCGGATTCCAGTAGCGTAGCCAGTGCAACCCGCCGACTTGAGCCACCAGCAGCAATCCCACGGCGGGCGCTGCATAATGCGGCAAAATCCCCGCGAGCAGCATTAGGCCCGCAAAAAAACCAGCCAGCAGGATGACGGCCCAACGGATCCGCCGGTTCTTGCAGGCGAATGGGGCGCAGGCCAGGGGTAGCGTCAGCGCCCAGTTGGCGCAATAGAAATTCCAAAGGAAACCAAGCTTGGATAATGGGTGAGTTTGACTTTGGGCAACTTCCTTCACGAACCACTCAGCGAAAAAGGTTCGAAATTCGGCATGCCGGTAAACCGGCAGGTGGGCTTTGGGATGCTCGAATATGAAGTTGCCGATAGCGGCGTATTGCCTGTCGTGGAGTATGTAGGGGAGCAGCCACGGGTTCCCTGTGATGGCGTAATTGTAATACAGCAACATCCCCAGACCTGCGGCCACAATCGGGGATGCCAACAGAATCCAGTGCCACCCGCGTGGGTTGGCCCACAACAAACTACCGCACGCCAGGGCGCACAAGACCAGCCCTTCATACGGCCGGCTAGCGGCTAACACCACGATTCCCAGGCCCAGGAGACTCGAATCCCGCCAAGTGACCCTCTGCCGCAGCCGGGGCCACGCGCCGATAACCAGGATTCCGCCCAACGCGGGAACCAGGCCGCCCCAATAGCTATTCATCCAATAGGTAGACGGCCCCCAGGTAGCGAGCGCCATCATCCATCCCAGAAGCGCGTAACTGGCCGGCAGCCATCCATACAGCATCCAAAGAGCAGCGGAGAACGTAATGGCGGCACTCAGCAGAACCCCATAATAGGGGCTGCCTATCTTCTGTCCAACGGCGAGGAATGCCGCCGGCAAGGGTGGGTATTTGGCAGCGAAAACCGGCTGCGAAATGGTGTGGAATTGTTCGAAGTGCTGCCACAGCGGCCGCGGAGGATTGGCCAGGCGCCCGTGAACGAAGGTATCGGCTTGCAAGAGGTACGCAAACTCGTCTGCTTGAGATGGTTCCGGCCGCGGATAGAACGCCAGATGCAGCAGCACCGGAATCGCGCCCGCCAACACCAAACAAATGGCGCGCCTGTGCGCCAAGTGTGTCCACGCGAGCTTCAACTGCTGTAAAGGCCGTGCGAGATACTTCAGGACCAACATAATCCCGAAGATCTCGACGAAATTGATGAGGACACCTTCCATGCGGCGCGGACCGGCGCCCGACCCACTGGGCGAAGTGTCCCAATAGGTTCATCGGCGTGGCGAGGAAAAAGCGATAGAAGCGGATCCGCCGCAACTTGGCTGAACTCAATCGAGTGACATCGCGCCCTGCATCGGATATCCTGACAACCATACAGTCATGGCCGTTCTAGTCCTTCCCCTGGCCGTCCACTCGTGGAGCGCGTATTTTGGTTCTAAAGAAAACCTCGGACTTTGGCGATTAAACTCCTGGAGTTCTTCTAAGGGGAATCCTTTATGATCATTACGCGGACACCGCTCCGCATCTCTATCGGCGGAGGCGGGACGGATTTGCCGTCCTATTACGAAAAGTATGGCGGCTTTGTGGTGTCCGCAGCCATCTCGCAATACATTTTTGTGAGCGTCAACCGCATGTTCGGCGAAGGCTACACGCTCAAGTATTCCAGCATGGAAAATGTGAAAACGGTAGATGAAATCCGCCACCCGATTTTTCGTGAAGTGCTGCGTCGGCACAACGGAGAAGGTTTTCTCGAGATCGGCAGCATCGCGGACGTTCCGGCCGGGACCGGCCTCGGTTCTTCCGGGACATTCACGGTGGGGTTGCTGAAGGCGCTCCTGGCCTATAAGCGCAAACATGTATCCGCGGCGGCTTTGGCTGAGGAAGCTTGCGACATTGAAATTAACATCTTGCGCCAGGCGGTGGGTAAGCAGGATCAGTACATCGCCGCATTTGGCGGGTTGATGTCTTTTGATTTCCGGCCGGATGGAACGGTGAATGCCCAGCCCCTGGCCATTTCGAACGACACGCTGCTGGATCTGGAACACAACCTTCTGATGTTCTTCACGGGCTATTCCCGAAATGCGATCGTGGTCTTGGACGATCAAAAAAAGCGCTCGCTCGAAGGCGATTCGGCCATGATCGACAATCTGCATTTCGTCAAGCAACTGGGCGTGTCCTCGAAGGAAGCGCTCGAGGCGGGCAAAACCCACTGCTACGCCGAGTTGATGCGCGAACATTGGGAGCACAAACGCGTGCGCTCGAAGGGCATGAGTAACGACCAGATTAATCGTTGGCATACGATCGGGATGCAGAACGGGGCGCTCGGCGGCAAACTGGTGGGCGCCGGCGGCGGCGGATACCTGTTGTTCTATGCGGACGATCCAATGCGAGTGCGCCGAGCCATGAATAAGGAAGGCCTGAGCGAACTGCGGTTCCGCTTCGATCACGACGGCTCGACGGTCCTGGTGAGGGATTAGTTGAATCCGCGAAAGCAATGCCTGGTGCTCGCGGGTGGGTTGGGGACGCGCATGCGCCCATCCACGGAAACCGTTCCCAAATCCATGCTGCCGGTGGCGGGCAAGCCTTTCCTCCATTACCAATTGGAGTGGCTCGCCTCAGCAGGCATCACGGACGTGGTTTACTCCATCGGCTATCGTGGCGACCCCATCCGCGAGTACGTGGGCGACGGAAGCCGGTGGGGAATCAGGGTTACCTTTGTGGACGAAGGAGACCGGCTGCTGGGAACGGCCGGGGCGCTGCGTCTGGCCTTCGATCAGGGCGTTCTCGATTCGACCTTTGCGGTTCTGTATGGCGATTCCTTTTTGCGCGTGCCCATACCCGCGATGTGGAACCAGTTCCTTACCAGCGGCCGCCCGGCGCTGATGGCGGTGCTCCGCAACCACGGCCAGTGGGACCGCAGCAACGTGATTTACAGCGACGGCCAAGTGGTCCTCTACGACAAGCATGTTCCAGAGCCTCGACCTGAAGCCATGCAATACATCGACTACGGGATCTCGCTTCTCCGCCGCGAACTGATCGAGCAGGTCCTGCCGGCGCAGCGCAGCGACCTGGCCTCTCTGCTCCACAAGCTAAGCGTCGAAGGTAACCTGGCTGGATTCGAGGCCACCGAACGCTTCTACGAGATCGGCTCCCCCCAGGGCCTGCGCGATTTCGAGCAATATATTCTCTCCACCCGCGCCGAAGCCCCGGCGCTTGGCCGCATACACGCGGCGTCTAGAATCGGCATTCTGGGTGGAGGATTGGCCGGCCTTACGGTCGCGGCCCATCTGGATCAGGAGTGCGAGGTGCTCGAAGGCGGCGACCGGCCCGGCGGCCACTGCCAGAGCGTATGCGAAGAGGGCTTCACCTACGATGCCGGTGGTCCGCACATCATGTTTTCAAGAAATCAGCAGACGCTGGATTTCATGGTGTCGCTATTAGGTGATAACGTTTACCGCGGCCGCCGCAGCAACAAGATTTATTATCAGGGCCGGTATGTCAAATATCCTTTTGAGAACGGCCTTTACGATCTGGAGCCGCAGGATCGCTTTGAGTGCCTGTATCACTACCTCAAGAACGATCATCCCGCGCCCACTAACTTCAAGGAGTGGATCTACCACACCTTCGGCACGGGATTGGCCGAGAAATACCTGCTCCCCTATAACGAAAAGATCTGGAACGTGCCCGCCAGCCAGATGAGCTTGGACTGGGTGGAGGGCCGGGTTCCGAAACCTCCGCTGGAGGACGTCATCAAAGCGGCGGTGGGAGTCGAGACCGAAGGCTATGCCCATCAGCTCCACTTTTATTACCCCTCGACCGGCGGCGTTGAGTCCCTGCCGGCGGCTATGGCCCAACGCGTCCGCAATATCACTCCGGAGTTTCCCGTCCGCAATGTGCGGCGGACGAAAGACGGATGGGCGGTCAGCGACGGGGCCCGCGAGCAGGTTTATGAGCGCCTGGTTTCGACGGTTCCTATCGTGGAGATGGCCGATATTTTCGAAGGCGTCCCGCAGACGGTGAAAGACTGCGTGAAGGCGCTGCGCTACAATTCACTGTTCACCGTGACCATCGGCCTCTCGACCGCGCGCCTGCCCGACTATACGGCCATCTATGTTCCCGAGCCCAGTCTGGTGTTCCACCGGCTTTCCTTTCCGGTGATGTTCAGCCCGAACAATGTTCCGCAGGGGCAGTCCCTGATTCAGGCCGAGATTACATCGAATCCAGGAGACGGTGTGTGGGAGCTCGACGACACCGAGATACTCAAACGCGTGGTCGCCGGACTCGAATCGATGGACCTGGTGAGGCCCAGCGAAATTTGTTATGCGAAAGTGATCCGCACCCAGTATGGTTACGTGGTTCAGGATTTTACGTACCGAAAATATCTCGACCAGGCTAAAAACTATTTTGAAGGCGAGGGAGTAGCGCTCTGCGGCCGCAATGCCGAATTCGAGTACATCAATATGGATCAGTGTATCGAGCGCGCGCTCGCTGTGGCGGATCGCCTGAACCGAAAGTCAGTCGAAGCACCGGCCTTTGAAGTTCGGGTGTGAAGCGCATAGCGTTGAAGGTAGGTCCTAGATGTTTATCGCTAGTTTCAGGCTCAAAACTTCGATACAAAGATGGTTGTTCACCCTCCAGGACTTTCTCGATTTCGCGCGCCTGCATCCAGCGCGCGAGATGAAGAGGATCGCGCTTGAAGAGACCGTTCAATACGCCCGGACTCACATGCGGAATGCAGTGGGGATGGAAAGCGCTCGCGAAGTTCTGGCGATGGCGCTCCAGGAGGTTAGCGTTCAGGGACACTACCTTGAATTTGGAGTATATAAGGGCGGCACGATCCGGTTTATTGCCCAAAATGTGGGTTCCTCCCAAGTGGTGCATGGGTTCGATAGCTTTAAAGGATTGGATCAGGCATGGAGTGGAGACCCGTCCCGTTTTGACCTGGGAGGCCGCTCGCCAAAAGTCCCCCGCAACGTCATCCTCCACAAGGGACTTTTTGCCGATACCTTGCCGGGGTGGCTCAAGAAGAATTCTGGTCCTGCGGCATTCATCCACATCGACAGTGATTTGTACCAATCTGCCAAGTGCGTGCTCGATCTCTTGCAGGGTCGGATCGTTCCCGGAACCATAATTGTTTTCGATGAGTATTTCAATTATCCGAATTGGCAGGAACATCAATTCAAGGCATTCCAAGAGTTAGTGGAACGCTGCCAGATTCAATACGCATACTTGGCGTATGCAAGATTTCAAACCGCTTTGAGGATCTCGGCTATTTCGTGGGAGGACTCCGCTAGAGAGGCGAACGCCCACATCGGCGCACTAAACGGCGGAGCCTCGTCTTCCAAAGATGGAGTAATTGAAGGAAGGACGCCATGATCACCGTCGCCATGATCACTTTGAACGAGGAAAATGCCGTCGGCAAAGTGATCGAAGATATTAAAGCTGTGCTGAAGGGTTTGGACGCCGAAATTCTGATCGTCGACAGTAGCACGGACCGTACTCCGGAAATCGCGGCCGCCGCGGGAGCTCGCGTAGTGCGGCAATTCCCACCGCAAGGCTATGGACGCGCGATGGCTCGCGCTTTATCGGAAGGACGAGGCGACGTCGTGATCACGCTCGATTGCGATGACACTTACCCCGCGGATCGCATTCCTGAGC
>Ga0105240_10005251_pt1 | contig 19341 bp, 18 predicted proteins | sample KBSC54metaG_FD_80426 | JGI IMG/M metagenome (GOLD analysis project Ga0105240, IMG submission 80426) | Corn rhizosphere microbial communities from Kellogg Biological Station, Michigan, USA - KBS C5-4 metaG | ecosystem: Host-associated > Plants > Roots > Rhizosphere > Soil | place: Michigan, USA... | reverse complement strand
GGGCCGCCGATCTCCTCTGCCGCCGTGCGCGCTTCCTCGGGAGTGGTGGCGAGCCGCCCGTCGCTGACGGGAATCCCGACACGGCGGAACAGCTCCTTCCCCTGATACTCCATCAGGTCCACGGCGGCTGACTCTAACGGCGAGGGCCTGCAATGCCGATCAGTTCTCCATGGGACGCGGTGTGATCGGCATGGGCGTGCTGCTCGGCGGCCTCGTCGGCAGTTACGTGCCCGTGGTGCTCTGGGGTGCGAGCTCGCTCGGCGTGCAGTCGCTCCTCTTCGGCGCGGTCGGAAGCGTCGTCGGCGTCTTCGTCGGCGCGCGCTACGTCGACAGCTAGCGCCGCTAGTCTCGACGGTCGTGGACGCGATCGTCGCCGAGGAGCTTCGCAAGAGCTACAAGGACGTCCAGGCCCTCGACGGCCTCTCGTTCAGCGTGCGCAACGGCGAGGTCTTCGGGCTCCTCGGGCCGAACGGCGCCGGCAAGTCGACGACGGTTCGCGTCCTTACCACGCTGACGCATCCCGACTCGGGTCGCGCGCTCGTCGCGGGCGAGGACGTCGCGCAGCATCCGAACCGCGTCCGCCGCAAGATCGGCTACGTCGCCCAGGACTCCGGTGTCGACTGGGAGGCGACCGGCCGCGAGAACCTCCTGCTGCAGGGACGCATCCACGGGATGGGCGGCAAGCACCTGCGTGTCCGCGTCGACGAGCTGCTCGAGCTCGTCGGCCTGCGCGACGCCGCCGATCGTGTCGCGCGCGGCTACTCCGGCGGGATGAAGCGCCGCCTCGACGTCGCAACCGGCCTCGTGCACAGGCCGAGCGTGCTCTTCCTCGACGAGCCGACGACGGGCCTCGATCCCGAGGCGCGCGCGGCGATGTGGGTCGAGGTCGAGCGGCTCGCCGCGCAGGAAGCGCTGACGATCCTGCTGACGACGCACTACCTCGAGGAGGCGGACCGGCTGGCCGAGCGCGTTGCGATCGTCAGCCAGGGGCGTGTCGTCGCCGAGGGAACGCCGGACGATCTGAAACGCGGCCTCGAGGGCGAGTCGATCACGGTCGAGCTCCCGGAGGCGAACGGCCGCCTCGCCGACGCCGAACGCGTGATGGCGGAGATCGCCGGCAACGCCGTGGTCGACGGGCAGCAGGTCCGCGCGCGCGTCCCGAACGGCGCGCAGGCGATCCCGACGATCCTCGGCGCGCTCGACGCCGCCGGCGTCCCCGTCGCCTCCGTCACGACCGCTCGGCCGTCGCTCGACGACGTCTACCTGCACTACACCGGCCGCGCTTTCTCCGAAGAGGACAAGGAGGGAGGGGCCTGATGCAGCTGCTGCGCCACACCTGGTGGATGGTCGTGCGCCAGGCTCGCAACCTCGGCCGCGAGCCGATCTGGATCGTGATGATGATCGTGCAGCCGATGCTGTGGCTTCTGCTGTACGGGCAGCTGTTCAAGCGCGTCGGCGCGCAGGGGCCCTCGACCGGCAGCTACATCGAGTTCCTGACGCCCGGCATCGTCGCGATGAACTCGTTCTTCGGAGGGATGTGGTCGGGGATGGCGATGATCAACGACCTCGATCGCCACGTGATCGACCGCTTCCTCGCCGCGCCGACCGTCCGGATCGCAATCGTGCTCTCGCAGGTCGTTCGCGCAGGGCTCACCGCCGTCGTGCAGGCCTGCATCCTCCTGCTCGTCGGCCTTGCCCTGGGCGTGCGCGTGCACGGCGGCGTGCTCGGCTGGTTGATCGTGCTCGCCGCCTCGGCGCTTCTCGCAGCCGTCTTCTCCGGTTTCTCGCACGGCGTCGCCCTGCTGATGCGAAAACAGGCGTCGATGATCGCCGTCTCGAACATGATCGGCATGCCGCTGATGTTCCTCTCGTCGATCCTCGTCACCGTCGCGCTGATGCCGGGTTGGATTCGCGCCTTCGCAAAGTTCAATCCGGTCAACTGGGGCACGCGCGCCGCGCGCAACGCCGTGCTCGTCGGCGGGGACTGGGGGCCGACGGGCGTCTATCTCCTGCTGCTGCTCGCGCTCTCTGGGGCAACTGCGATCTTTGCGACGTGGTGCTTCCGCGCGTATCAGCGCTCCATCTAGCCGCCGCAGCGCTCACGCTCGCGGCGCCGGCGGCCGCGCGCGCGAACTACGGCTGGCCGCTGAAGCCGTTCGACAAGCAGCATCCTGTCCGTAGCTTCTTCGATGATCCGCGGCAGGAAGGAGCAGACGCGGCGTCGTTCCACTTCGGCATCGACATCTCTGCACCGGATGGGACGGCGGTCTATTCGGTCGCCGACGGCGTCGTGCGGCTGCAACTCGACGCGGTCGCACTCGTCGCCGACACAGGCGACCGTGTCTTCTCCTACTGGCACGTCGACGCGCTCGTCGCGGACGCGACGCGCGTGAGCGCGGGCACGGCGATCGCGACGATCAAGACGGGCTTCGGGCACGTGCATTTCGCCGAGATCCACGACGGCCACTACGTCAACCCGCTCCGCCCGGGCGGCATCACGCCGTACGTCGACGCCACGTCCCCCACCGTCGTCACGCTCTTCGCGGCGACCGGCACGCACAAGCTCGATCTCGGCGCCTTGTCGGGGACGCTCGACCTGCTCGTCGACGCGTATGACACGCCGCCGACGCCGGTGCCTGCGCCCCCGTGGAATCTGACGCGGGTGGCGCCGGCGTACATCCGCTGGCGGCTGCTACGAAGCGGCGCGACGAACGCGATCTGGCACACCGCGGTCGACTTCCGCTCGTATCTCGCGCCGCGCGAGAAGTTCGCCGACGTCTACGCGCCCTGGACGACCCTCAACGCCCCGGACAAGCCCGCGCGGCTCGTCTACTACCTCGTCCACGGCTGGGACTCGACGCGGGTGCCGGATGGACGCTACCGCCTGCAGGTCGCGGTCTTCGACTCGCAGGGAAACAGCGCGCGCGCCGGCATCTGGGCGACGATCGCGAACGGATGAGCGCAGGCGCCTAACGCACGGTCACGCTGAACGAGCGCGACGCGTACGCGTGCGACGTCTCACCGCGCGTGAGGGCGAAGACGACGGCGGCATGCCCCTTGCCGACCGCCTTGAAGACGACGACCACGTTTCTGCCGACGTCGGCCTCTGCGACTTCCCTCATCACCTTCGCGTTCGGCGCGCGTGCGATCCGCCACGACTTGCCGGCGACGTGCGGAAGGGCGACCGAGACGAGCTGGCCGCGCTGCGTCGCGATCGTCGATACCGGGCCGGCCGGGATGTTCTTGACGGGGGGAGACGTCGCACCGGCGACGCCGGTGAGTGCGAGTGCCGCGACGAGAGCTACGAGGAAGCGCATGAGCCGACCCTAGGGGCGACGATGTTCGGGACGGGTAAATCATTCGATCCGGCAGATCGCCTGACCGTTGCCGACCGAGTCGCCCGCAGATACGCCGAGCTCGGCGACGACGCCGCCGCGATGCGCCCGCACTTCGTTCTCCATCTTCATCGCTTCGACGATGCAGATCACGGCGCCCGCCTCGACGGCATCGCCCTCGGCCACGGCGACGGACAGCACCGTTCCCTGCATCGGCGAGACGACCTCGTCGCCGCCGCCTGCGCCCCCGGCGCGAACGCGTTCCGCGCGACGACGTGCGACCTCGCGCCACGGCTGCTCCGGTTCGTGCACACGCACCGTGAACCGCTTGCCGTTCACCTCCACGACGCGCGGGACGGCGACGACCGGCGCCTGCTTCAACGCAGGCGCCGGGCTCGCCTGAGGCTCCATCGCCGCGGCGCGTTCGCGCATCTCGTCCGACTCGACGAGGCCGTCGCAGGTCTCGGCCCGCACGAAGCAGTCGTGTGACAGGAGAGCCTTGTGGAAGCCGATCAACGTCTTCGGCCCGACGATCACGAACTCGTCGAGCGCGCGCAGCATCCGTTTGCGCGCATGCTCGCGGTCGACGCCGTGCACGATCAGCTTCGCGATCATCGGGTCGTACGCACCGGACACCTCGTTGCCGGCGGCGACGCCCGAGTCGACGCGAACGCCGGGACCCGACGGCTCGCTGTAGGCAGTCACCCGCGCCGGCGCCGGCAGGAAGCCGGCTGCGGCGTCCTCCGCGTTGATCCGGCACTCGATCGCGTGGCCGCGCAACACGACCTGCTCCTGTGCGAGCGACAACGGCTCCCCCATTGCGATCCGCACCTGCTCGCGCACGAGGTCGACGCCCGTCACCTCCTCCGTGACGGTGTGCTCGACCTGGATGCGGGTGTTCATCTCCATGAAGAAGTACTCGCCGTCCCGTGTCAGGAGACCCTCGATCGTCCCGGCGGAGCGGTAGCCGCAGGCGCGGGCGGCTTCGACGCCGATCTGTCCGATCCGTTCGCGCAACGCGTCGTCGACCGCGGGCGACGGTGTCTCCTCGACGAGCTTTTGATGACGGCGCTGGATCGTGCAATCGCGCTCGCCCAGATGGATGACGTTGCCGTGCGCGTCCGCGAGGACCTGCACCTCCACGTGGCGCGGGTCGGCGATGAGCTTCTCCACGTACACGTCGCTGCTCGCGAAGTACGCCTGCCCCTGCCGCTGCGCGGTCTCGAATGCGCGCAGCGCCTCGTCGGGACGCTCGACGACCTCCATCCCCTTGCCGCCGCCGCCCGCCGCCGCCTTGATCAGCAGCGGGTAGCCGATCTCCTCGCCGAGCGCGAGCAGCTCGTCGACCGAGCGAACGGGATCGGTCGTGCCCGGAATGATCGGAACACCCGCATCGCGCATCGCCGTTCGTGCCGCCGTCTTGTTGCCCATCAGCTCGATTGCGGCCGGCGGCGGGCCGATCCATGCGAGACCCGCCTCCTCGACCGCGCTCGCGAACGCCGCGTTCTCGGCGAGAAAGCCGTAGCCGGGATGGACGGCGCCGGCGCCCGAACGTGCGGCCGCATCGAGCAGCCGCTCGACGTTCAAATAGCTCTCGGCCGGCGCCGTCGGGCCGAGGAGATACGCCTCGTCCGCGTAGTCGACGTGCAGCGCGCCTGCGTCTCCCTCGGAATACACGGCGACCGAGCCGAGGCCGAGCTCGCGCAGCGTCCGGAAGACGCGGATCGCGATCTCGCCTCGGTTTGCAACGAGAACCTTGTCGAACATCGGCGCACCGTATTCTCCCGGTTCGTGTCCCCCGCCGATCAGCTGACGGTCGCGCGCGCTGCCTCGGTGCCGGTGGTCGTCGTTCTCTATGCGCTCCATTTCGACGCGCACGCGTACTGGGCAACGGGCGTCTTCTGCGTCGCAATGGCGACGGACTGGCTCGACGGACGGCTTGCCCGGCGGCACGGCCGCTCGTCCGCCCTCGGCTCCCTGCTCGATCCGATCGCGGACAAGGTGCTCGTGCTCGGGACGCTCGTCATGCTCGTCGGGCTGCGGGTGGTCCCGGCGTGGATGGTCGCCGCGATCGTCGTGCGCGAAGTGCTGATCACCGGCCTGCGCCAGGCGGCGATCGAGCGCGGCGTCGTGCTCGCGGCGCGCGACCTCGGGAAGCTGAAGACATGGGCGCAGGCGATTGCCGCCGCGCTCGGCGGCTTCGCGGCGGCAGGCGCGTGGAGCGACCGCGTGGCGTGGTGGGCACTGCTCGTCGCCGTCGTCCTGACCTGGGTGTCAGGCCTCGACTACGCGCGCAGTGCGCCGTCGCTCTTCAAGGGAAGGGCGACCGCTAAGCCGGCGTAAGGCCACGGGCGCTGCACCAGTCGCTGAACCGCGCCCACGCGCGCAGATATTCACGCAACTGGTAGAAGCCCTCCTCGACCTCGGCCCGAACTGCCCAATGGCAGTGGCCGCAATAGCCGAGCTCGTCGACGGCCGGAGCCTCGTTGCAGCGGATGCACTCCTCGAACATGTGAGGGAAACGTCCGCGCGGAGGCTCGGGTTACGGCTCTGGATCGTCCTCGAAGGAAAGATTTTGTGAGGTTCGCCGCTCTTCGGCCAGGGCGGCAAGGATCGCCGCGCGCTCCTCGTCCGACGGCTCGGGCGTGATTTCGAGATTCATGCTTGCAAGCCTAAAGTGCTCGCCGCCTCGGGTCGATGGGCACATTGATGAGCCGCCGCATCGCACCTCTCGCTTGCGCTGCCCTGCTCGCGTCGGCCGCGGCCGCGCACGCCGGCACCAAGACGCCGGCGTCGTGGGCGGCGCCCCAGATCCGCGCGGTCGCCGCGGCCGGACTGATGGGCGCGACGAACGTCCAGACCTTCCGCGGCAGCGACCCGCTGACCGCGCAGGCGCTCGAAGACCTCGTCTTCGACCTGAAGGCACGGCTCTCGCCGGCGCCGGAGGCGGGCGACCCGGAGAACGTGCCGAGCCCGCCGGTGGGCCCGCCGACCGTCACCGACCCGGCGATCACGACCCCTGTCACGACCACGACCGTCACGACGACGACCGTCACGACCACGACTGCCGTCCCGACGACGCCGCCCGCGGGCCCGAAACAGGTGCCGAACGGCGGCCGCCCCGTCCCGATGTGGGAGCTCGACGCCCGCTTGGTGGCCGCCCTCGGCCTGAACGACGCCGCGTCGAGTTTCGCGAAGAGCGCCCGGGCTGCCGGGCTGAAGGTGCCGTCGCGTTTCGGCACCGAGGTCGTCGCACGGCTCCTCGGCCTTCGGCTCAACCACCCGGCGAACGACGACGCGCTCGAGCTCCGCCCCCAGGACCCTGCCTCCCGCGCCGAAGCCGCGTATTCGGCGGCCCAGATCCTCACCTTCTCCGACTGGCAGGTGCCGAGCGTCGAGCAAGCCGCGGAGGCCTTTTCGCTCCCGTCGCTGACGGAATGGCAGACGCGGATCCTCGACGCCGCGGTCGCCCACATCGGCATGCCGTACATCTGGGGCGGCGAGAGCGACACGACGGAAAGCCCCTTCGGCGTCACCTCGCGGGGCGGCTACGACTGCTCCGGCTTCGTCTGGCGTGTCTACAAGGAACAGTGGTATCCCGGCGAGGGCACGCTCGCTTCGACCCTTCGCGGCCGCACGACCTTCCAGATGAGCGGCGAGGTGCCGGCGTCCCGGCGGATCGCGTTCGCGAAGCTCCAGCCCGCGGACGTCATCTTCTTCGGCGACAAGGGGCCGCGCTCGCAGCCGTCGCAGGTCGGGCACATGGGCATCTACCTCGGCAACGGCTGGTTCATCCATTCCTCGGAATACGGCGTCGCAGTTGCGAGCCTCACCGGCTGGTATCGCAACGAGTTCGCATGGGCCCGGCGGCCGCTCGCCGAGGCCGGCCTTTCTTCCTGAGGTCCGCATATCCCTTTCGAGGGAGAAACGCCCGCAATTCCACGATCACTCCATCGGGTGATTTCACGGATGGCACCGAGCGGTGAAGATCTGGAGGTCTGGCGTCCACATTGCTCTGGAGGAAGAAATGCTGGAATGGAAACCGCGGCTTCTGATCCTGCTGGTGCTGCTCGTGGTGCTCGCGTCACTGCTCGGCAGCTTCGGCTGGTCGCCGTACAGCTTCGGCTGGTAATCGGCCGGTCATACGGGGAGAGGGGAATGCAAGGAGCGCTCCGAGGAAGCGCGCCCGCCCCTGACAAGGGGCGGTGAGCACTACCTCCACCCCATCCTCCAGAGTTCTCGCGATCGTGACCCCCGTCATCGTGGCGGGGGTCATCGCGACCCTCGTTGCGTGCGTCACGTACGCCCGTGCGTCGCATTCGCTCGGCTCTGAGCTCGCGATCCTCGCGCTCTTCCTCGGGATGGCGCTGGTCGAGCGTTTCCCCGTGCCGGTGGAAGGCGTCGACGCCGGCGGCGTCACGCTCGGGCTCGTCTTCGCGGTCGCGACCGTCGTCCTGTTCGGCTGGCAGGCCGGGATCTTCGTCGCCGCGGGCGGCGCCACCGTCACCCACCTGATCGGGCACCGCCCGCCGCTGCGGGTCGCCTACAACGGCGCGATGTTCGCGCTGTCGGCGACGATCGCCGGCCTCGCCGTGCGGACGATCCCCGGCCACTCGGTCGGCGCGCTGATCGCACGCCTCGCGCTCTGCTCGTTTCTCTACAACTGGGTCGTCAACCTCGTCCTGATCAGCGCGGTCCTCGCCGCTTCGTCGGGAAAGCCGTTCGTGAAGCTGATGGTCGACAACATCCGCAGCACGACGGCGCCGTTCGCGTTGATGACCTCTGCGGCCCTGATGCTCGTCGTCATGTGGGAGCGCTCGCCGGCGCTGTCGTTCGCGCTCGTCGGGCCGTTGTTCGCGATCGCGCTCTATCAGCGCTCCACCTTCGCCGCGCTGAAGGCGATGCAGCTCGCGCTGACCGATCCCCTCACCGGCCTCGGCAACCACCGCAGCTTCCACGAACGGCTGCAGCGGGAGCTCGCGGCGGCGGAGGAGAACGGCACGTCGCTCAGCCTGTGCCTCGTCGACATCGACGACTTCAAGAGCGTCAACGACCACTTCGGTCACCCGGTCGGCGACCGCGTCCTCGGGCAGGTCGCATCCCGGCTGCGCCAAGGCGGCGAGAGCTTCCGGCTCGGCGGCGACGAGTTCGCCGTCTTGCTGCCCGGTCTCGACGACCGCAACGCGGTTGCCGTCGCCCGCTCGATCGTCGAACGCGTCAGCGCCGCGCAGCTCGAGCAGGTCGGACCGCTGACGGTGAGCGCGGGCGTCGCGACGTTCCCGATCCAGGGAGTCGGGCGCGACGAGCTGATCCGGCTTGCCGACTCGGCGCTCTACTGGGCGAAGGAAGACGGCAAAAACCGTGCGCGCACGTACGAGGCCGCGAAGATCGAGCTCGCGCAGCTGCAGCAGCTTGCGGACTCCCCGGACCGGGCCGCGCGCTACCGCGCAGCCGCGTCCCTCGCGAAGGCTGTCGACGCCCGCGATGCATACACGGGCTCGCACTCCGAGCGCGTCGCAGACCTGGCGGCACGAATCGCACGCCGGCTCGGCAGCGACGACTCGTTGATCGAGCTGACGCGTCTCGCCGCGAGCCTGCACGACCTCGGCAAGCTCGCCATCCCGGAGGAGATCCTGCGCAAGCCGAGCGAGCTGAACGAATCGGAGCGGCTCGTGCTCCAGCGCCACCCGCAGATCGGTTACCGGATGCTCGAGAGCCTCGGTGTCGAGCCGATCGCCGATTGGGTGCTGCACCACCACGAGCGCTGGGACGGCGACGGCTATCCCGACCGCCTGCGCGGCGACGAGATCCCGCTCGGCGCGCGCATCATCTTCGTCGCCGACGCCTACGACGCGATGACGAGCGAACGCGTCTACCGCAAGCCGCTGTCGCCGCGCGAAGCGCTCGAGGAGCTCGAGCGCTGCTCCGGCTCGCAGTTCGATCCGCAGATCGTCGAGGCGTTCTCGGAAGAGCTCGGCGTGCGAAGCCGCGTCGCCGAACTAGCGCGCTAGTTCGGCGAGCGCTCAGCCGTTTGGGCTTGGCTCGCTTTACGACGCGACATCCTCGACGGTGCTTTCGAGGGCGATGCGATGTGCGGTCATCCGTGTACCTCGCAGCGCGGCTGCGCCGATGAGTGCGGCTGCCACGCCGGCGCTCCCGGAGACGGCGAACGCCAGCGTCGTGCCACCGCGCTGCGCGAGCCAGCCGCCCAGCAGGCCGCCGACGGGCGCCGACGCGAGGACCGTGTACGTGTAGAGGCTGATCACGCGGCCGCGGAGCTCGTCCGGCGCCGCGAGCTGCACGTGCGCGAGCGCCTGCCCCGACCACGTCGCCCACCCCGCTCCGGCGAGGAAGAGCAGAACCGCTGCGAGCACGGTGACGTGCACCGCTGCGAGACCGAGCACGGGCGCGGAGAAGAGCAGTGCGCCGCCGATCAGCAGCCGCCGTCCGGTCCAGGTTCGTGCGGCGCCCGCGAGCGCGCCGACGACCGCCCCGGCGCCGTACGCGGCGAACAAGGCACCGAACGTCCTCGGCCCGCCGTGCAGCGTCTGACCGGCGAGCACGGAGAGGAGCGTGCGCATCGCGCTGAAGCCGAAGAGCCCCAGTACGACACCGATCCCCATGATCGTCAGCAGGAGGCGCGACTCGCGCACGTGCGCGACGCCTTCGCGCAGCGCGCGCAGCCCTCCCTGCCGCTCGCCGCGCGCGATCGGGAAGAGCTCGGCGGGTCGCATCGCGACCAGGGCGGCGAGCACCGCGAGGAACGAGCACGCGTTGACGGTGAAGCACCAACCCGCGCCGACGGCTGCGATCAGAACGCCGCCGAGCGCCGGACCGACGATCTTCGCGCTGTTCTGCAGGCTGACGTTGAGCGACACCGCATTCGGCAGGTCCTCGCGCCCGACCAGCTGGTAGATGAGCGCGTGCTTGCTCGGGTTGTCGAAGACCAGCGCAACGCCCGTACCGGTGGCGAGGACGAACAGGAGCGAAAGGCCGCCGGCGCCGGTGAACGACACGACGGCCAGCGCGGCCGCGACGCACATCGCAAGGCTCTGCGAGAACATCAGCACACGGCGGTTGTCGAAGCGGTCGGCAAGGACGCCGCCGTACAGGCCGCCGACCATGAACGGCCCGTAGCGGCAGAAGACGAGCAGTCCCACCTTGAACGGCGAATGCGTCAGCTGCAGGACGAGCCACGGGAGCGCCGTGTCCTGCATCCACGAGCCGCTGTACGACACGATCTGGCCCGCGAAGTAGAGGCGGTAGTTGCGGTACTTGCGGAGGCTCGCGAGCACCCGCTCGAAGGTAGCCGACCTCTCACTGGTTCCACTTGTCGGCGGTCTTCTTCCCGTGCCCGGAGTTCTTGGCGCGAACGCTCGAGACCTCCTGGTTTCCCGGCTCGAGGATCTCCGGCTGGGCCTCGTGCGAGCGCGAGAGCGGCTCGTTCTCCGGCCGCTCGAACTTCTCCGGATGCCGCCGCTGCTCGCGGTTCGGCTTGATCTCCTTCGTCTCTGGGACCTTCTCGTTTTTCGTCATGACGAGGCGGTACCCGGAACGGCCGCGCGCTAAAGCGGGATGTTGCCGTGCTTGCGCTTCGGCCTCGGCTCGGATTTCGTGAGCGCAGTCTCGAGCGCGTCGATCAGCACCGGGCGCGTGCGGCGGGGCTCGATCACGTCGTCGACGTAGCCGCGCTCGGCGGCCGTGTGCGGATTCGCGAACCGCTCCTTGTAATCGGCGATCAGGTCGGCCCGCTCCTCGGCCGCGCGGTCTCGGTAGATGATGTTGACGGCGCCCTCCGGGCCCATGACCGCGACCTCGGCCGTCGGCCACGCGAAGTTGAAGTCGGCGCGAATGTGCTTCGAGCTCATGACGTCGTATGCGCCGCCGTACGCCTTGCGGGTGATCACCGTCAGCTTCGGAACCGTTGCCTCGGCGAAGGCGTAGAGCAGCTTCGCCCCGTGGCGGATGATCCCGCCCCACTCCTGCTCGGTGCCGGGCAGGAAACCGGGCACGTCGACAAACGTCACGAGCGGGACGTTGAACGCGTCGCACGTGCGCACGAAGCGCGCCGCCTTGTCGGACGCGTCGATGTCGAGGACCCCTGCGAGGGCGCGCGGCTGATTGCCGACGACGCCGACCGCGTGCCCGCCGAGCCGCGCAAAGCCGCAGACGATGTTCTCGGCGAAATGCTCCTGCACCTCGAGGAACTCGCCGTCGTCGATCACGCGTCGGATGACGTCGTGCATGTCGTACGGCTTGTTCGGAGAGTCGGGGATCAGCGTGTCGAGCTCGGCGTCCTCCCGCTCGCGCGGGTCGGTCGTGTTCGTGTGCGGCGGGTGTTCGCGGTTGTTCTGCGGCAGGAAGGAGATCAGGTAGCGCGCATCCTCCAGACACGCCTGTTCGTCGCCCGAGACGAAGTGCGCGACGCCCGACTTCGTCGCGTGCGCCTGCGCGCCGCCGAGCTCCTCGAACGAGACCTCCTCACCGGTCACGGTCTTCACGACGTCGGGCCCGGTGATGAACATGTACGACGAGCCCTCGACCATGAAGACGAAGTCGGTGATCGCAGGCGAGTAGACGGCACCGCCCGCGCACGGCCCCATCACGAGCGAGATCTGCGGGACGACGCCCGACGCCTGCACGTTGCGCCAGAAGATCTCGGCGTAACCGGCGAGCGAGACGACGCCTTCCTGGATGCGGGCCCCACCGGAGTCGTTGATGCCGATCACGGGGCAGCCGAACTTGACGGCGAGATCCATGACCTTGCAGATCTTCTCGGCGAAGACCTCGCTGAGCGAGCCGCCGAACACGGTGAAATCCTGCGAGAAGACGAAGACCTTGCGGCCGAAGATCGTCCCGTACCCGGTGACGACGGCGTCGCCGTACGGTCGCCGCTCCATCATCCCGAAGTTCGATTCACGGTGGCGGACGTAGCGGTCGAGCTCGACGAACGAGCCGGGGTCGCACAGCTGCTCCGCGCGCTCGCGGGCGAGCAGGCGATGCGCCTCGCGGCGCTTCGCCACGGCCCGGTTGCTGCCCGCGTGCAGCGCCTGCTCGCGCAGCTCCTGCAGCCAGGCGAGCTTCGCCGCCGTCGTGTCGTGCAACTCCGCCACTCGGCGCGGAGCCTATCCGGCTACGAGGCGACGACCAGCCAGAGGTCGCCCTGCGCCGGCCACGCGCCCGCATGGATGCGCCAGCAACCCGGCACGTCGAAGATGAACGCCGCGCCCCATTCGAAGCCCGGCCGGTTCCAGTTCGAGCCGGAGTGCGACTGTCGCCAAACCGGGTCGACCCGCCGTCCGTCGGGCGCGACCGCGTAGAAAACGTCGGGGTACACACGCGTGAGCTTGAAGATGATCTTCTTCTGGATCGTCGAGACGTAGGCGGGCTGCACGTCGAGCGCCCAGAGCTCGGCGCCTGCAGCCGTGCCGAACGTCTCGTCTCCGACGGTCGGGGAGGGTGGCGAGCAGCCGACCGCACCGGGCGATGCGAAGCCGACCGGCGGCACGGCGCGCATCGCGAGCGTGCCGCGGCCGCGCACGAGCCTGTAGTGGTCGACGGGCAGCTTGGGGAACCGCACGGTGATCTCGCGGCGCCCGCGTGCGATCGTCGCGAGCCGATGCCTGACGCCGGAGCTATCGGCGAGGTAGACGGGCAGAGGCGCTGTCGGCGGCTTCCCGACGACCCGGACTGCCACCGGATCGCCGGGCGAGACGACGCCCGATTGCACGACGAGCAGCGATGCCGCAACGGCGGCGAGGTGCATGCCGGAATGATGCAACGATGCGCCGCCGCCTGCCACCCGCGCTCCGCATCCGCAGCTTCGCGCAGTTGTGGGCGGCGATCCTCGCGTTGCGCTTCGCGGAGAACATGGTCGCCGTCGCGATCGGCTGGCAGGTGTTTGCGATCCACCGCGACCCGCTCGACCTCGGCCTGATCGGGCTGATGGAGTTCATTCCGCTGCCGCTGCTCGCGCTGCCGATGGGCCAACTGACAGACCGCGTACCGCGTCGGCTCATGTTCGCGACGGGATTGCTGCTCGCTTTGACGGTGTCGGCGCTGCTGCTCGTCGTGACACTGCACGGCGCGCGGCAGCTCTGGCCGTTCCTCGCGCTCGCTGCCTTGACCGGCGTCGCAAACTCGATAGCCTGGCCGGCCTACGGCGCAATGACGCCGGAGCTCGTCCCGCCGGAGCTCGTCCCCGGCGCGATGGCGTTGCGGTCGATCGCGAGCCAGACGTCGGTCGCCATCGGCCCTGCGGTCGGCGGGCTGCTCTTCGCCGCGAAGCCCGCGCTCGTCTACGCCGTCGCCGTCGGCCTGTTCGCGATCGCGACCGTCGCCGTCGGCACGCTCCGGACGCCGCGCGTCGAACGGACCGGCGGGGCTCCGGGACTTTCGGATCTCGTCGCCGGAGTGCGCTTCGTGCTGCAGGCGCGGATCCTTCTCGGCGCGATCAGCCTCGACCTGTTTGCCGTGCTCTTCGGCGGCGCCGTCGCATTGTTGCCGGTATATGCGCGCGACATCCTGCACGTCGGGCCGATCGGGCTCGGCGTGCTGCGTGCTGCACCCGCGGTCGGCGCGCTGAGCGCAGCGATCCTGCTCGCACGCCGGCCGCTGCAACGGCCGGCCGGCCCGACATTGATGCTCTGCGTCGCCGGGTTCGGCGCGGCGACCGTCGTCTGGGGCGCCTCGCGCTGGTTGCCGCTGACGCTCGTCTTCCTCGCAATCATCGGCTTCGTCGACATGTTCAGCGTCAACATCCGCTCGAGCACCGTTGCGCTCGTCACCCCCAACGAGCTGCGCGGGCGCGTCACGGCGGTGGAGATGGTGTTCATCAGCGCGTCGAACGAGCTCGGCGCGTTCGAGTCCGGCGTGATCGCGAAGCTCCTGGGCACCGTCACGTCGGTCGTCGTCGGCGGCGCGCTGACGATCGGGATCGCGGGCGCCTGGACGAAGGTCTTCCCGCCGCTCGCGAAGATGGGCCGCCTCGAGGACCTACGGCCCGTAGAGTCGAGCTGATGGAGTCGCTCGACCGTTCCACCATCTGGCCGTACGACGAACGAGGCGAGCCGGGCGAGTTCTACTACTCGCGCTACGGCAGCCCGACCGTCGCCGCGGCGGAGCGGGCGCTCGGCGAGCTCGAAGGCGGCGAGGCACTGCTCTTCCCGTCGGGCGCCGGCGCGACGACCGCTCTCGTCCTCTCGCTCCTGCAGCCCGGCGACACGATCGCGCTCGCCGCCGGCGCGTACTACGGGACCGGCGTCACGTTCTCGGCGCTGCACAAATGGGGCCTGAAGCACGTCGAGTTCGACCAGACCGGCACGCCGCCCGACGGCGTACAGCTCATCTGGCTCGAAGCGCCCTCGAACCCGTTCCTGACGATGCCGAACCTCGAGGCGGCCGCTGCGCATCCCGCCCCGGTCGTCGTCGACTCGACGGTCGCGACGCCGGTCTTCCTGAAGCCGCTCGAACACGGCGCCGACTACGTGCTCCACTCGGCCACGAAATACCTCGCGGGCCACGACGACGTGCTCGCGGGCGCCGTCGCCGGCCGCGATCTGGCCGAGCTGAAGACCTTCCGGACACGCAGCGGCATCTCACCGGCGCCCGACTCCGCCTGGCTCCTCTCGCGCGGGCTGAAGACGCTCGAGCTGCGCGTCCGCCGCCAGACCGAGACGGCGACGGTGATCGCCGAACGGCTCCGCGCCCATCCCGCGGTCCAGACCGTCCGCTACCCCGGGATCAGCGGTCTCATCTCCTTCGACGTCGACGACCCGCGCCGGGTCGAGACCTCGACGAAGCTGATCGTCAACGCGACGAGCCTCGGCGGCGTCACGTCGGTGATGGAGAGCCGCGCCCGCTGGGAAGGCGACCGCGTCCCGCCCGGCCTCCTGCGCCTGAGCGTGGGCCTCGAGGATCCCGAGGCCCTCTGGGCCGACCTCAGCAACGCCCTCCAATAGGCCGAACCGCCTAGACGCCGTAGGCCGTTTGGCCTATCCTTGGAACTCGCTTTCAGGCTTGTGAGCCGATCGGGGCTTATTTCCAAGGGGTATTTGTGGCTTGAAATGGGGGTAGCCGTTTTCACGGCCATTCCGCGCGTCATACCAGTCCTACCGAAGGGCTGGCCGGGACCCAACGATTCGAACTGGAGGATTCTCTGTGGCAATCGGACCTGAGCTCGAGCGCCGCAAGCGGGCGACTCGCGCCCCATCGAAGAACGGAACGCGGTCGAGCAGCGCCAAGGGCGCCCGCGACGACCGCGCGGTGAGCCGCTCGGAGCTCGAGCAGCTCCTGCACGCGCTCGAGGCGGCACGCGACGGCAATTTCACGCTCCGGCTCCCGGCCGCCGGAACGGGGATCGCCCGCGAGCTGCGGAACGCGTTCAACGAGCTCGCCGACCGCCGCGAGGCGTTCAGCAAGGAGATCACGCGCGTCGGCCGCGTCATCGGACGCGAAGGCCGGCTGACCGAGCGCGCCCACGCGCCGGCAGAGTCCGGCCACTGGGAGGACACCACGGTCGCGATCAACACCTTGATCGACGAGCTCGTCCGCCCCACCACCGAGGTCGCGCGTGTCATCGACGCCGTCGCCAACGGCGACCTGAGCCAGAAAATGCCGCTGACGATCGACGGCCGCCCGGTCAAGGGCGAGTTCCGGCGCATCGGCACGACCGTCAACTCGATGGTCGACCAGCTCTCCTCCTTCGCCGACGAGGTGACGCGCGTCGCGCGCGAGGTCGGCACCGAGGGCAAGCTCGGCGGCCAGGCGAAGGTGCGCGGCGTCAGCGGCGTCTGGAAGGACCTGACGGACAACGTCAACACACTCGCGGCGAACCTCACGACGCAGGTGCGCAACATCGCGGAGGTGACGACGGCCGTCGCGAACGGCGACCTGACGAAGAAGATCACCGTCGACGTGCGCGGCGAGGTCGCCGAGCTGAAGGAGACGGTCAACACCATGGTCGACCAGCTCTCGTCGTTCGCGGACGAGGTGACGCGCGTTGCGCGTGAGGTCGGCGAGGAAGGGAAGCTCGGCGGTCAGGCGCAGGTCAAGGGAGTCAGCGGCACGTGGAAGGACCTGACCGACTCGGTGAACGGGCTCGCGTCGAACCTGACCACGCAGGTCCGCAACATCGCGAACGTCACGACCGCCGTCGCGAACGGCGACCTGTCGAAGAAGATCACCGTCGACGTCAAGGGCGAGGTGCTCGAGCTGAAGGAGACCGTCAACACGATGGTCGACCAGCTGCGCGCGTTCAGCGCCGAAGTCACGCGCGTCGCGAAGGAAGTCGGCACCGAGGGCAAGCTGGGCGGGCAGGCGAACGTCGAGGGCGTCAGCGGCGTCTGGCGCGACCTGACGGAGAACGTGAACGGCATGGCGTCGAACCTGACCGACCAGGTGCGCAACATCGCCGACGTCACGACCGCCGTCGCGAACGGCGACCTCTCCAAGAAGATCACCGTCGACGTCAAGGGCGAGGTGCTGCAGCTCAAGGACACGATCAACACGATGGTCGACCAGCTGCGTGCGTTCAGCGCCGAGGTCACGCGCGTCGCGCGCGAGGTCGGCACCGAAGGCCGCCTCGGCGGTCAGGCGAACGTCGAGGGCGTCAGCGGCGTGTGGAAGGACCTGACGGACAACGTCAACACGCTCGCGGGCAACCTGACGACACAGGTGCGCAACATCGCGCAGGTGACGACGGCCGTCGCGAACGGCGATCTCTCGAAGAAGATCACCGTCGACGTCAAGGGCGAGATCGCGGAGCTGAAGGACACGATCAACACGATGGTCGACCAGCTCTCGTCGTTCGCCGCCGAGGTGACGCGCGTCGCGAAGGAAGTCGGTACCGAGGGGAAGCTCGGCGGCCAGGCGCAAGTCGAGGGCGTCAGCGGCGTGTGGCGCGGCCTCACCGAGTCGGTGAACTCGATGGCGCTGTCGCTCACGGAGCAGGTGCGCAACATCGCGGAGGTGACGACCGCAGTCGCGAACGGCGACCTGAGCAAGAAGGTCACCGTCGACGTGCACGGCGAGGTGCTCCAGCTCAAGAACACGATCAACACGATGGTCGACCAGCTCTCGGCGTTCGCCGCCGAGGTGACGCGCGTTGCGCGCGAGGTCGGCACCGAGGGCCGCCTCGGGGGCCAGGCGGAGGTCGAAGGCGTCAGCGGCACGTGGCGCGATCTGACCGAGAACGTCAATCAAATGGCGGACAACCTGACGAACCAGGTCCGCAACATCGCCGAGGTCGCGACCGCGGTCGCGAGGGGCGACCTCACGCAGAAGATCACGGTCGACGCGCGCGGCGAGATCCTCGAGCTGAAGAACACGCTCAACACGATGGTCGACCAGCTGTCGACGTTCGCGGACGAGGTGACGCGGGTCGCGCGCGAAGTGGGCACGGAAGGGATCCTCGGCGGCCAGGCCGAGGTGGAAGGCGTGTCCGGCACGTGGCGCGGTCTCACCGAGAACGTGAACCAGATGGCGGACAACCTGACGAACCAGGTCCGCAACATCGCCCAGGTGGCGACCGCGGTCGCGAGGGGCGACCTGTCGCAGAAGATCACCGTCGAGGCGCGGGGCGAGATCCTCGAGCTGAAGAACACGCTCAACACGATGGTCGACCAGCTCGGCTCCTTTGCCGACGAGGTCACGCGCGTTGCGCGCGAGGTGGGCTCGGAGGGCCGGCTCGGGGGCCAGGCCCAGGTGGAAGGCGTCAGCGGGACGTGGCGCGGCCTCACCGAGTCCGTGAACTTCATGGCGACGTCGCTCACCGAACAGGTGCGCAACATCGCCGACGTGACGACGGCGGTCGCGAACGGAGACCTGTCGAAGAAGGTGACGGTCGACGTCCGGGGCGAGATCCTCGAGCTCAAGGACACGATCAACACGATGGTCGACCAGCTCTCCTCGTTCGCCGACGAGGTGACGCGTGTTGCACGCGAAGTTGGAACCGAAGGGAAGCTCGGCGGCCAGGCCGAGGTGAAGGGCGTGTCGGGCGTGTGGAAGGACCTGACGGAGAACGTGAACACGCTTGCCGGCAACCTGACCGACCAGGTGCGGAACATCGCGAACGTGACGACCGCCGTCGCGAAGGGCGACCTGACGCAGAAGATCACGGTCGACGCGCGCGGCGAGGTGGCGCAGCTCAAGGAAACGATCAACACGATGGTCGACCAGCTCTCCTCGTTCGCGGACGAGGTGACGCGCGTCGCGCGCGAGGTCGGCACCGAGGGCGTGCTCGGCGGCCAGGCGAAGGTCGAAGGCGTCAGCGGCACGTGGCGCGACCTGACCGAGAACGTGAACGGCCTCGCGTCGAACCTGACGGGTCAGGTCCGCAACATCGCCGAGGTGACCACTGCGGTCGCAAACGGCGACCTGTCGAAGAAGATCACCGTCGACGTCAAGGGCGAGGTGCTCGAGCTCAAGGAGACCATCAACACGATGGTCGATCAGCTGCGGGCGTTCTCCGCCGAGGTCACGCGCGTCGCGCGCGAGGTCGGCACCGAGGGCCGCCTCGGCGGCCAGGCGTCGGTCGAAGGCGTCAGCGGCGTGTGGCGCGACCTCACCGACAACGTGAACTTCATGGCGTCGTCGCTGTCGGAGCAGGTGCGCAACATCGCGCAGGTGACGACCGCGGTCGCGAACGGCGATCTCTCGAAGAAGATCACGGTCGACGTCAAGGGCGAGATCGCCGAGCTGAAGGACACGATCAACACGATGGTCGACCAGCTCTCCTCGTTCGCCGACGAGGTGACGCGCGTCGCGCGCGAGGTCGGAACGGAGGGCAAGCTCGGCGGCCAGGCGAACGTCAAGGGCGTCAGCGGCACGTGGAAGGACCTGACCGACTCGGTGAACGGGCTCGCGGACAACCTGACGAGCCAGGTGCGCAACATCGCCGAGGTGACGACCGCCGTCGCACAGGGCGATCTGAGCAAGAAGGTGACGGTCGAGGTGCGCGGCGAGGTGCTCGCTCTCAAGAACACGATCAACACGATGGTCGACCAGC
>Ga0105240_10005250_pt1 | contig 19345 bp, 8 predicted proteins | sample KBSC54metaG_FD_80426 | JGI IMG/M metagenome (GOLD analysis project Ga0105240, IMG submission 80426) | Corn rhizosphere microbial communities from Kellogg Biological Station, Michigan, USA - KBS C5-4 metaG | ecosystem: Host-associated > Plants > Roots > Rhizosphere > Soil | place: Michigan, USA... | reverse complement strand
GAGCCGCGACCGTGAGGGAGCGCCGGATGATCGTCACCTCGCCCGTTCTCTCCACGTGCCGCGGCACATCACTGTGATCGTGGCCTCTCAGCCCTTCTCCGCTGCCTCGCCGGATCGGAGCCGCGACCGTGAGGGAGCGCCGGATGATCGTCACCTCGCCCGTTCTCTCCACGTTCCGCGGCAAATCACTGTGATCGCGGCCTCTCAGCCCTTCTCCGCTCCCTCGGCCGTTAAGAAGCGGCTACCGTATCTCTCGGCGCTCGCTACACGTCCTCCGAGCATGAATGCGAATCGCGACCTCTACACGCCTTCGCCGCATCAGAGCCGCGACCGTGAGGGAGCGCCGGATGATCGTCACCTCGCGCGTTCTCTCCACGTGCCGCGGCACATCACTGTGATCGTGGCCTCTCAGCCCTATCTCCGCTCCCTCGGCGGATCAGAGCCGCGAACGTCACCTCTGGCCGCCTTCTCCACGTCCTCCGCGCATATGCGATCGCGACCTCTACACGCCCTCGCCACATCCCAGCCGCGAACGTGAGAGAGCGGTGGGCGGCTGTCACCTCTCCGCGTCTCCCCAACGTCCTCCGCGCATCATTGCGATAGCGACCTCTACACGCCCTCGCCACATCGAAGCCGCTACCGGGCCGGGCCGGCGGCAAAGATCTACTCGTACCGCAAGGCCGTCAACGGATCCACACGGGTCGCCCTCCGCACTGGGAACCAACTCGCGGCGAGGCCCACCAAGAGCAATATGAAGCTCACTCCGGCCATCGCCACGGGATCGGCGGCGCCCACACCGGCCAGGAATGACCGCAACGGAATCGTCAACACCACCGCCAATCCGAGACCGCCCGCCAGTCCGGCGCCCACCACTCGGAAACTGTCGCGCAGCACCATCCGGCGGACCGCCCCTTGCGATGCTCCCAGCGCCATGCGCACGCCGATTTCCGCGGTGCGGCGGCTGACCTCCCAACTCAGAACTCCGTAAAGCCCGATCATCGCCAGCAGCAGTCCCAGCGTCCCCATCAACGCGAGCAGCGTAGTTCCGAGGCGGCGCAGTTCGAATTCCAGGCTGGTGGCCACGCGCATGGTCTTCACGTCGGCGACTGCCGACCTGTCCATTTCTCCCAAGCTGCGCGCTACCGAATTGACGAGAGCCGCGGGAGGGCCGGCAGTCCGGGCCAGCAGAAAGAGACGGCCGCCCGTCTGCAGGAAAGGCGAAAAGGCCTGCGCCTGCGGGTCCTCCGCATAGAACGCGTACTTGCTGTCTGCGACGATGCCGACGATCTCGCGCCACGGCTCGCGCGGGCCCATCTGCAGTTTCACCAGCTTGCCCAGCGCATCGCCGTCGGGGAAGCACTGGCGCACAAAACTCTGATTGACCACGACGACCGGCGGCGCGCCCTCGCGATCTTCCGGTCCGAACTCGCGACCCTGCAGAAGACGAATCCCCATCGTCTGGAAATAGTGCGGTCCCACGTTCGACAGTTCGATCAACGGCGAATGCCAGTCGGCCCGATCCTTCACGGACACGCCACTCCCGACCGAGTCGCCGCCCAGCGGAATCAGACTCGCATAACTTACCGAGCGCACTCCCGGCAGCGCCGCCACACCGCGCGCGGCCTCTTCCGCATATGTGTGAAGATCCGGTGAAAACTGCCGCTCGGGCGTGATCTGCGCCGTGATTCCATGGTCGATATCGAAGCCCGGATCGATCGCGCCGACGTACAGAAGACTGCGCAGGAACAACACGCAGACCATGAGCAGCATGACCGACGCGGTGACCTGCCCGGTGACCAACCAGCGCCGTAGCCGTGCCCTGCCCCGCCCGCCTTGCGCGGATGTTTGCTTCAGCCACGGAAGTATGTCGAGCCGAGTGGACTGGCGCGCCGGGAGGAATCCGGACAGCACACAGGCGCCCAAAGCTATCGCCAGGCTGTAGACCAGCATCGACGCGTCCAGGTTCAGGTCGAAGTCCGGAAGCGCGGCCGATTGCGGCAGGCGCACGCGCGAAATGAGCGGAGTCAGCCACGACGTAAGCAATAGAGCGCCGCCGCAACTGAGCAGGGACAAGACAAGACTCTCGGCAAGCAGCGCCTGCACGACACGCGATCGCCCTGCTCCCAAGGCCATGCGGACGGCGATCTCGCGTTGCCGCAGAGCGCCGCGCGCCAGCATCACACCGGCCACGTTGGCGCAGGCGATCAGAAGAAGAATGCCGACAATCACAAACGGGATGGAGATGCCAATGAAGAGCGCCGGATTGGCGCGGCGCCCGCCCATGCTCTCCAGCCCGTACACGGCTCCCAGCCAGGCCGGCTTGCCAAGATCGCGATTCTTAACCGGGAATGCGGCTTCCAGTCCCTGGGCCATCGAAGTGAAGGCAGTTTGCGCCTGCCGCCGGTTGATTCCGCGGGCAAGCCGGGCGACCAGCAGGAAACCGTGGCGGCCGCGATCGTCCAAATCGGGAATCACCGCCGGACCGATGGGCACGAAGACATCGGGAACGAGCGGCGATGCCATCACAGGACGGTAACCTCGCGGCATAATTCCCATGACCCTGAATGGCCTGCCGTTGAAAGTGACACTGCGGCCCACAATTTCAGGATCGGACTGCAGGCGGTTTTGCCAGAAATCGTACCCGAGTACCGCCACTTGCGTGTCGCCGGCCGGACCGTTCTCACGGGGATCGAAGGTGCGTCCTCGCCAGGCATGATTTCCCAGCATGTCGAAGAAGTTGGCGGACACCGCGAGACCCTGCAATGTCCGAATCGCCTCCCCAGTTCGCCAGTTCAGGGCTGCCCCGGTCGTGACCAGCATGCCGTCGAAAGCGCGATTGGCGGACACGTCAAGGAAATTCGGATACGAGATGTTGTTGCCGTTGCCGGGCTCGATGCGCACCAGGCGGTCGGGTTGGACGGCGGTGGGTTTGGCCAGAACGATCTGGTTGAACAGATTGAAGATGGTCGTGTTCACTCCGATTCCCAGGCCCAACGACAAAGTGACCACGAGGACCAGCCCGGGAGCCTTGCGCAAACCGCGACATGCGAAAACCAGATCCTGCCAGACATGCATGCCGCGAGCACGGCACCCGGCGGTCCAAACCGGAAGTCAAAGCAAGACAGCGGGTTGCAGCAACATCTGGCGCCCGGCACTGTCCGTATTTGGGACCGCGCGGACGCTCTACTGCGGCGGGAAATACCAGAGCAGCATGCCCTTGCCGATATGCTCGGCCTGGGGCAGGTAGCGATCGGGCCAAAGCGGCGCGTCGAGATAGCTCTCGTGGAGGCCGAGCCGCTGTGCCTTCCACATCGTAATGCTGACCAGGTTCCAGCCCGCGACCGGCACGGCGGGGCGGAAGCCCTTGGTCTTCGGGAATCCGAAGTCGCCCTGCAAGTCGGCGATGATGTTCGTCACGAACGCGACGTCCGGAGCGTGGACCTCTTGCAGGCGCGCGCCGGCGCGCTTCATGTCCTGGCCCCAGTCAAGGTCCGAGTCGACCAGGATTTTCTCCGGCTGACTTCCCGCCAGTGCATTGAAGTACGGAAGGTAATCCGGGTGGCTGAACAGGCTCGTCGCGGCAAACCAGACCATCAGGGCCGCGACCGCCGAATTGATCCAGCGCCGCGATTGACCAGCTTCGATCAAGCGGACCACGGCGGCGGCCGCCAGAACGGAGAAGCCCACATAGATCGGCAGCACGTGGCGAATCCCGATGTTGATGCTGCTGAACGCGCCCACCAGCAGGATCGCCGCCGAAAAACAGAACGGAACGTACAGCCGCCACGGCTTCGCCTGCTTCCGCCAGGCCAGCGCGATGCCATATCCCATGACTGCCAGGAAGGCGAGAGGTGTCTTGACGGCCAGCGCGACTTCGTAGAAATACCAGAAGCCCTTGGTGCGCCGCTCACCTAGGAGGTATCCGGTGTGGCCCTCGGCATTGTGCGCCATCACTTGCTTGATCCCGGCGAACAGTTCGGGGAACGGGAGTTTAACGTTCGCGAAATATACCTTGCCGAACGAGAAGTGATAGCCGGCCCAAACGATGAAGAGCGCCAGGAGCACCGCTGCGCCGAATTGCGGAAGCCGTTCCCGGACGGCGCGGCCGATCAGGCTCAATGACGGTCTCTCGGCCGCGTAATACCACAGCAGCGCCAAACCTGCCGCGGCCGGCAGGAACACCAGGCAAGAGAACTTCGACAGCACCATCAACGCACTCGAAAGGCCGAACAGGACGGCGTTTTTCCAGGTGGGCTCCTCCAGCCAGATCATGCCGCACAGGAAGGTCGCGCCCAGGAACGCGGTGAGCGCCATGTCGGTCGTGGCGAGTCCGGCGTGCGCCAGAATCGGCGGCAGGAACGTGAACAGCGCCACCGCGATCACGCCGACTGCACGGGAGCAATATCGCCGCCCCCACCAGTACACGACGGCGCAGGCCAGCCAGAAAAACGGCAGGATCCCTGCCCTCGCCGCGGCCAAGGTCAGATCGTACTGATGGCGCGAATCCAGAATCTCCCCGCCCGCGATGAAGATGGCCGCGCTGCTCTTGGGCAGTGCAGGGGCGCGGGCGCCGACCAGATAAGGACCCAACGCCACAGCCACGCGCGACAGCGGCGGATGCTGCGGCTCCCACATATACGAGCCTTTGTCCAGCCATTCCATGCCGCATGCGATGTGCGCCGGCTCGTCGAACGTGTGGCTGAAAACGGAGTACGTAGCCGCAATGCGTACGGTCGCCAGGGCCACCAGCGCGATCGCGCATGACATGCCGTAGCGTTCCAGCCAGGGGAGAAGGCTCTGGGACCGAGGTGCGCGTGCCGGTGCGGTTGCGGGTGCGGGCGCCGCCTTCTTTTTTGCCATGGAAATTAGAATCTAACACCCCACGATATAATTACGCACAATGAGGCATCTACGTATCACGGCTTTGATGGGCATCGCTGCGTTTCTGCTGGCCGCGGCGACCTACGATCCTTCGTTGTACAGCGGCCTGCAATGGCGCAGTATCGGACCCAACCGCGGCGGCCGGTCCATCACGTCGGCGGGCAGTACGGCGCGCCCCCTGGAATACTACTTCGGCGCGACCGGCGGCGGATTGTGGAAGACCACCGATGGCGGCACCACATGGCGTCCCGTCACCGATGGCCAGCTCGGCAGTTCGTCCGTGGGCGCGGTGGCCGTCTCGCAATCCAATCCCGACATCGTCTACATCGGCATGGGCGAGACCGAACTGCGCGGCAACATCATGCAGGGCGACGGCGTCTACAAGACGACCGACGGCGGCCGCACGTGGAAGCATATCGGACTGGAGAATACGCAGGCCATCTCGCGCATCCGCATTCATCCGACCAACCCCGATATCGTCTATGTCTCGGCGCTGGGCCACCCATACGGCCCGAATCCCGAGCGCGGCGTGTTCCGCAGCAAGGACGGCGGCGCGACCTGGCAGAAGATCCTGTACCAGGACGACCATGCCGGCGCGGTGGATCTCTGCCTCGATCCGCACAATCCCGACGTGATGTTCGCGGCCATCTGGGACGTCTACCGCACGCCATGGAGTCTTTCGAGCGGCGGGCCGCGCACGGGACTCTTCAAGTCGACCGACGGCGGCGACCATTGGACCAACATCACGCGCAATCCCGGACTGCCCGCGGGCATCGACGGCAAGATCGGCGTGTCGATCTCGGGCGCCGATTCCAACCGCGTCTATGCCAACGTGGAGAACGAGAACGGCGGCGTCTTCGCCTCCGATGACGGCGGCGCCACGTGGAAGCTGGCCAGCGACAATCGCGAAGTGCGGCAGCGGGCCTTTTACTACACGCGCATCTATGCCGACCCGAAGGCGAAGGACACGGTGTACGTGCTCAACGTGAACTTCCACAAGTCCACCGACGGCGGCAAGACGTACCGCCAGATTCGCCCGCCGCATGGCGACAATCACGACCTGTGGATCGATCCCGAGAATCCTGCCCGCATGATCGAGAGTAACGACGGCGGCGGTACGGTGTCGGTAAACGGCGGCCAGACGTGGACCGCCGAAGACTATCCCACCGCACAGCTCTATCACGTGGCCGTCACGAAGGACATTCCGTATCACGTTTGTGGCGCGCAGCAGGACAGCTCGACGATTTGCACCTCCAGCGCCGCTGCCGGCCGCGGAGGGCGCGGCGGCACTCCGACGTACAGCGCGGGCGGCGGCGAGAGCGGCTACATTGCGCCGGACCCGAAGAATCCTAACATCTTCTATGCGGGCAGCCAGGGTGCGCTGCTGACGCGGCTCGACCGGCGCACGAATTACTCCAAGGACGTTCAGGTGTACCCGCTGTTCTTCTCGGGTGAAAACGCGGGCTCGCTGCCGGAGCGCTGGCAGTGGACCTACCCGATCGTCTTCTCGCCGGTGAATCCCGACATTATCTATACGTCGTCGCAGCATCTGTGGAAGACCACGGACGAGGGGCACACGTGGCAGAAGATCAGCGGCGACCTGACGCGCAACGATCCCAAGACGCTGGGCGATTCCGGCGGGCCGATCACGCACGACCAGAACGGCCCCGAGATCTACGGCACGATTTTCACGATCGCGCCGTCGCACAAGGACGTGAACACCATCTGGACCGGGTCCGACGACGGGCTGGTCTACATCACGCGCGATGGCGGCAAGAACTGGTCGAAGATCACGCCGCCGGGCATTCCCGACTTCGACCGCGTCAGCCTGATCGACGCCTCGCCGCACAATCCGGGCGGCGCCTATGTCGCCGTCAAGAATTACCAGAACGACGACCGCAAGCCGTACATCTTTAAGACCGCCGATTACGGCAAGAGTTGGACGAAGATCGTCAATGGCATCCCGGAGAACGACTACGTCCACGCGGTGCGGGAAGATCCCGTAAAGCCGGGCCTGCTGTTCGCCGGAACGGAACACGGCATCTACATCTCCTTCGACGACGGCGGACAGTGGCAGTCGATCCGGCAGAATCTGCCCGATACCCAGGTGAGCGATCTTCTGATCGAAGGCAACGACCTGGTGATCGCGACCCACGGCCGTTCGTTCTACGTGATGGACGACATCACGCCGCTGCGGCAGTTGACACCCGCGATGTCCACCGAAGAGGCGCACCTCTTCCGGCCTCCGGCGGCGGAGCGCAACGTCAATCAGGCGCGCATCGACTACTTCCTGTCGAAGCCGGCCGAGAAGGTGCAGATCGACATTCTCGACGATAAGGGCCAAGTGATCCGCACGTTCACCGGGACTCCCACTCCGCAGACCGGCGGACGCGGCGGCCGTGGCGCTGCTGCGGCGGAAGAAGGCGCGGCGCCCGAAGAAGGCGGCGGAGGCGGACGGCGCGGCGCGGTCGCAGCGCCGCCGGATAAAGCCGGGCTGAATCGCTTCACCTGGGACATGCGGTACCCCGGCGCGAAGACGTTTGAAGGCATGGTGCTGTGGAGCGGCAACACGCAGGGTCCGATGGCAGTGCCGGGCACGTACCAGGTGCGGCTGACGGCCAATGGCAAGACGTTGACGCAATCGCTGGTACTGCAGAAGGATCCGCGGCTGGATACGGTGACTATCGCCGACCTGCGCGAGCAGTTCTCGCTGGCGAACAAGATCAATGCCGACGTCACGCAGGCCAACGAGATCGTGATCACGATCCGGGAACTGAAGCGGCAGATGGACACGGCGCTCAAGACGAATGCGGAGCTCAAGAGCGTGCTCGATCCGTTCCGCGACAAGCTCAGCGCGATCGAAGAGGACGTCTACCAGGTGCGCAATCGCAGCGGGCAGGATCCGCTGAACTTCCCCATCAAGCTGAACAATAAGATCGCGGCGCTGGGGTCGACAGTGCAGCACGGCGATGGCAAGCCGACGGCGTCGTCGTACGAGGTTTACGACCTGCTCCACAAGAGGCTGGTCGAGGAACAGGCGAAGCTCGATGCAGTTTTGAAGAGCGACCTGCCGGGAGTGAACAAGGCGCTCACGGAGAAACAACTGCCGGCGCTCGTGCCGACGAAGATTGAGACACCGGCGCCCAAGGTAGCAGCAGCGCAATAAGGACCTCTTTCTATGAACAGACGTAAGTTCGTGCAGGCGGGCGCGGTGAGCGCGCTCGCGGCAGCCGCGGCGCCGCCCGCCAGTTCCAAGATGATCGGCATCCAGGTCGGCGCGGTGTCCTTTGTGGACGAAGGCGTCGAGAAGGTGCTGGACACGTTCCAGCAGGAAGCGGCGGTCAACACGCTCTTCATCGCCACCTTCACTTACGGGCGCGGCATCGCCGGCCGGCAGGTGCCCGGACAGCCTCTGCCCGACCACGGCAAGCAGGAGTACGACAACGGCAGCGGACCGGGCACGTTCCAGGGCGGCGCTTACACGCGGCCGCATATGGAGTACTTCAAGGACACCGTCCTGAAGGATTTCCGCGCGCCCGACTTCGGTGACTACGACGTGCTGGAGGCCGTCCTCCCCTCGGCCCGCAAGCGCGGCATGAAGACCATCTGCTGGTTTGAGGACGTGTGGGGCGGACCCGAGCGCGTGCCGCATGTGGGCCAGGCGCAGGAACGCCGTTTCAACGGCCAGAACGCGGGCACGCTGTGCTTCAACAATCCCAACTACAAGAACTGGCTGCTGGGCATGGTGGAAGACTATGCCCGGTCGTACGACATCGACGGCATCATGTGGGGCTCGGAGCGGCAGGGCGCTTTCTCCGACGCCATCGGCGCGGCTCACGGCGGACTACCGCAGAATCCCACCAATGTCACCTGCTTCTGCGAGCACTGCGAACGGAAGGCTCGCGACCGCGGCATCAGCGTGGAACGGGCGCGCGCCGGCTTCACCGCGCTTTGTAACTTCGTGGCGGCGGCCGGACAAGGGAAGCGGCCGGTGGACGGCTACTATGTCCAGCTCTGGCGGCTGATGCTGCGCTATCCGGAACTGCTGGCCTGGGAGATGCTGTGGACCGACAGCCTGCGGGAAACCTATGCCGCCATGCATGGGAGGGTGAAGCAGATCAAGCCGTCGGTTGGGGTCGGCTGGCACATCTGGCATAACAACTCGTTCAGCCCGATCTATCGGGCCGAGCAGGATCTGAGCGAACTGAGTAAGTACTCGGATTTCCTGAAGATGGTCATGTACCACAACTGCGGCGGGGAGCGGATGGCCGGCTACATCCGGCGAGTGAACTCGACTGTGTTCCGGGATGTGCCGGCGCAGGAACTGCTGGACTTCCATTACCGGGTGCTGGACTATAAGCAGGAAAAGCCGCTCTCGCAACTGGCCGAGAGCGGCTTTTCCAGTGACTACGTGTATCGTGAGGCCAAGCGGGCGCATGACGCGCTGGCCGGGTCGAAGACTCAGCTCTGGCCGGGGATCGATATCGATATCCCGACCGGCCGGGCTTCGAGCAAATCGTCGCCGCAAAGCACAAAGGACGCCGTGCTGGCCGCGTTCAAGGCGGGCAGTGACGGCGTCCTTCTTTCGCGAAAGTATTCCGAGATCAGGCTGCCTAATCTGCGGGGTGCAGGAGACGCGATTCGAGAACTGGGCTTCGCGTAGCAGCTAGCGCTCCCTTACGGTCGCGGCTCCGATGGCGAGTCGGACGCGGACGGGCCGGAGCGAGGTTGCGGGCGGGGAGTAGGAGCGAGCGTAGCGCAGGCCTTATCTGCGGTAGCCGTGCTCGAAGCGTTCGTGGCGCTCGTGGCGTTCGTGTTCGAAGCGTTCGTGATCGCCATAGTAGCGGTGGCCGCCGAAGCCAAGGCTGAAGCCGCCGTAGTAGGGCGCGACAGGCGCCACATAGGGATCGACATACGGGGCCGGGGCGACATAACCGTTGCCGTAAGCGTACGGGTCAACCTGATACGCGGGGTACGAGTACCCATAGGCATAGGGCGCGACAGGTACTGGAGCGGTATAGACCGGGGCGCCAAAAGAGATGCCGAATCGCACGCGGGCGTCCGCTTTTTGGGGTGCCGCAAAAGCCATCAGCGCAGCCAGCGCGATGATCGGAAGTCCAAGTTTCTTAAGCATTTTCTGCCTCCACTACATTGGACGCCGAGGGGTCTGGAAGGAATGAAAAGCTTTGTAAACGGGGCATCTGTGATTATTGGAACCATGTAACAGGAAACTACGCTTTTTCATTTATTTGCCGGATTGCAATAATTTGCTTGACCTCCCCCCATCGGGGGCTCTAGAATCGCTCCCATTCACCTATTTTAACGGCCTACTAGATTCACACGGGCAGGGGTACATCAACCTACAAGGGGAGGGGATATGAAAGTGAGCGATATCGTCGCTCGATTCCGTAACAATCGACTTATCGCCAGCCTCGCATTGGCAGCTCTGATTCTGACGATGAGCGCCAGTTCGATCTGGGGACAAACAGCAACCGCAGGGCAGGTCAGCGGCCAAGTAACTGACGAACAAACTGCAGCCGTACCCGGCACGCAGGTAAAGATCGTGGAACCCTCGACGGGCGCCACACAGACGACCCTGACCAACGACGCGGGACGCTACATTTTCTCCGCCGTGCCTCCGGGCAGCTACAACGTGACCTTCAGCAAAGAAGGCTTCACGCTGTACCAGGTCAACCAGCAACAGGTCGCGGTGGGCGCAGTGCTGACCCTCAACGCGAAGCTGAGAATCGGCTCGACCTCCACCACGGTGGAAGTGACGGCCACGACTGGCGCGGAATTGCAGACCACGAACGCCACGGTCGGCAACACGCTCGACAGCAAGCAGCTCGACCTGCTGCCCAACCTGGGCCGCGACGTGGCGAGTCTTGCCGTATTGCAGCCTGGCGTTACGCCGGGCGGATTCACCGCGGGCAGCCATGCCGAGCAGAACTCCTTCATTCTCGACGGCGGCAACATCACCGACGATATGGCGGGCAACACCACCGGTTATCAGACCAACTTCACGGGCAGCGGCGGCACGCAGACCAACGGCACGCCCTCGGGCGTGATCTCGGTTCCTTCCGAGAGCGTGGAGCAGATGACGGTTTCGACCGTCAACCAGACTTCCGATTTCGCGAACTCCTCGGGTTCGCAGGTCCAGATGGTGACGAAGCGCGGATCGAACCAGTACCACGGCGCGGCCTATCTCTGGTATTTCGATACCGTCATCGGTTCGGCCAATTCCTGGAGCAACAACCACACGCCCGCGAACATTGGCGGCGTAGCTTATAACTATACTCCGCTCATTTCCAACCACCGTACCCGTTACGGCTTCTCGCTGGGCGGTCCACTGATCCCCAAGGACTTCCTGGGCAAGAAGTGGTACTTCTACGGCAACTACGAAGCGCTGCGGTATCCGAACGTCGGCACGTTCAACAAGCTGGTACCGTCGGCTCTCATGCGCGCAGGCGTGATTCAGGAACCGAATTCGGCCGGCGTGTGGCAGCCTTACAATCTCAACCCCAGCCCCGTTACCGTAGCCGGAGTGCAGTATCCGACCGCCACTTGCGGAGCAGCGGGCGCTGCCTGCGATCCCCGCGGAATCGGTATCAGCCCGGTAGTTTCGCAGATCTGGAACAAGCAGATGCCGCTGCCGAACAACATCGGTATCGGTGACTCCTACAACACGGCCGGGTACCTGACGACGATTCGCGCGCCACTGACTTCGAACGCTTACGTGGGCCGCGTGGATCACGACATCAACGACAGATTCCGTTGGTACGCCACCTATCGCGACCAGAAGCTGGTCAACCTGACGACCAACCAGGTGGACGTCGGCGGCGTGCTCGGCGGCACCCTGGGCCAACCGCTGGCCGTGGCTCCCCGCCCGCAGCAGCCCTCTTTCTGGGCGACGGGCCTGACCACGACGATTTCGCCGACCATGACGAACAACTTCGTCTTCAACTACACCCGCTCCTTCTGGCAGTGGGGCAGTCAGAACGCACCGCCGCAGCTTCCGGGCCTCTCGGGCGCGGTAGAAATCGGCGGCGAGAGCTCGAGCGCGTTGATTCCGTACAACGTCAACACGCAGAGCGTGCGCCAGCGCTTCTGGGACGGACAGGACAAGCTGATTCGTGACGACTTCACGAAGATCCGCGGCAACCACCAGTTCGGTTTCGGCGGCGCTTACCAGCGCAACTTCGACTACCATCTGCGCACAGACAACGGCAACGGCATCAACAACGCCCTGGTGTATCAGGTGAACAGCTCGGGTATCAACATCTCGAGCGCCGGATACATTCCGTCGACTGTCGCTTCCAGCAGCGCTTCTTCGTGGAACACGTTCTACGCGGAAACGCTGGGCCTGGTCAACCAGCCGCAGGCAGCCTTCACCCGCACGGGTAACAATCTGACTCTGCAACCGCTGGGCAGCGCGGCATACGACAAAAGCGTGATCCCGTACTACAGCCTGTATTTCTATGACACGTGGCACGCCCGGCCGACCCTGACGATCAACTATGGCATCGGCTGGAACCTGGAAATGCCGCCTTACGAACTGAGCGGCAAGCAGGTCATGGTTACGGACGCCACCGGTAATCCGGTCAACACCAGGGATTACTTCGATCAGCGCCAGGCAGCAGCCCTGGCCGGCACTCCGGCAAACTTTACGCCGACACTGGGCTTCGCGACAGTCGGCAACGTGGCGGGCAACCGCAAGTACCCGTACGATCCGTTCTACAAGGAATTCAGCCCGCGCATTTCGGCGTCATGGCAGCCGCGCGCGACGGACGGAATTCTCGGTAAGCTGGTGGGCAACGGCAAGACGGTCGTGCGCGGCGGATACGCCCGCATCTTCGGCCGCCTGAACGGCGTCAACCTGGTTCTCAGCCCGCTGCTGGGCGTCGGCCTCATCCAGGCCGTAGCCTGCACCGGACCGACCCGGACCGGCACGTGCGCGGGTAGCGGCAACGTCGACCCGACCACGGTATTCCGCATCGGACCGGACGGTATGACGGCTCCCTTACCCGCAGTGTCGCAAACACTGGCGCAGCCGTTCTATCCCGGCATCGGGACCAACGCCCTGGCCGGTGACGCTTCGGCGCTCGACCCGCGGTATCGCCCCGATCGCACGGATCAGTTTACCCTGACTGTGCAGCGCGAACTGACCAGCAAGATGCAGCTTGAAGTCGGTTACATCGGCAAGATCCTGAAGAACGAGACGACCGAAATCAACCTGGACTCGGTGCCGTACATGACCACCCTCGGCGGACAGAGCTTCGCTCAAGCGTACGCCGCGCTCTACTGGCCCCTGGCCAGCATCAAGGGACAAACGTCAGCTCAGCAAACGGCCTTCGTCAACGGACTGGCAGCCCAGCCGTTCTTCGAAAAGGCCATGGGCGGTCCGACTTCCGCTTATTGCACCGGCTTCGCGAATTGCACGGCGGCCGTGGCATCCAAGAACGTTTCCCTGTTCAACAACACGCAGGTGACGGACCTCTGGAACAACCTCAGCAAGGGTAACGGCTGGACGCTCGGCCGCACCCTGATCAGCTCGGCTGTTCCGGGCGGTTCGTCCGGCGGCCAGGCCACCTCGATCTCGCTGTCCGGCAGCGAAGGCTGGAGCAACTACAACGCTCTGTTCTTCACCCTCCGGGCGCGCGATTTCCACGGCCTGACGGCGATCTCGAACTTCACCTGGGGCCGCGCCCTGGGTACGGGACCGATCGCTCAGTACAACAGCGCTTACACCGTACAGGATCCGTTCAACATCGGCTCCGGCTACGGTCCGAACAGCTTCGACATCAAGGCGATCTACAACGTCGTGATGTACTACCAGCCCCCGGTGTACCGCGGACAGAAGGGTGTCCTTGGCCACATCCTGGGCGGGTGGACGATTTCCCCGCTGTTCACCGCACAGAGCGGTGGCGGCGCGGCTCCGAGCTACTCGGAAATCAACTGCACCGGCTGCCAGGCCTTTGGCGAAGTCGGCAACAGTTCCGCCGGCAGCGGCTCGGTCACTGAAGAAGCGGTGGGCTTCGGCAAATACACAGGAACGAATTCGGCCAAGTACAATATCTTCCCGACGGATGGCGTCGGCAATCGTACTCCGAACTACGGCCTGAACATGTTTGACAGCCCGTCGACGGTAATTTCGCAGTTCCGGCCCTGCGTTCTGGGCTATGACACGAGCTGCGGCGGTTACTACAACATCCGCGGATTGCCGACGTGGAACCTCGATGCCCAGCTTTCGAAGGACATCGGCATCCACAAGGAATCCGTAGGCGCGACCCTGTATATCGCGTTCACGAACGTAGTGAATCACTTCCAGCCCTCGAACCCGAGTCTGAGCATCACCAGCCCGACGTCGTTTGGCCAGATCACCGGCCAGGCGAACACGCCGCGCAATATGGAATTCGGGATTCGCGCTCACTTCTAAACTAAACTCAGGTGTTTACTTGACGGGGTCGGATCTTCCGACCCCGTTTTTTTCTGCAGTATCCCCCAAGTCCTACAAAACTCTTGACATCGGATCACACTCGCAATAGAATCGATCCAATTTTGCATCGTCACCGCTCCGTAACGGGAGCGGCTTGTTTTTTGCACCTACGTACGTTTTTGAGGGGGATACATGAGCTTTAGGAGTCGCCTCGGACACCGAGGTACTTTTTATTTCTCCGGGCTATCGGTAATCAGCCTCGGCCTTTTCATGGGCCTGGCAATCACACCAGCCTGGTCACAATCCACAGCATCGGGCACGGTATCGGGCCAAGTCACCGATGCACAGAAAGCCGCTGTCGCGGGCACCGAGATCAAGATCACCGACAACGCAACGGCGCGGACCTTGAGCACGACATCCAACGACACGGGACGCTACATTTTCCTCAACGTAACACCGGGCAGTTACAACATGACATTCAGCAAGCCCGGGTTCTCCGTTTACCAAGTGAATAATCAAGCCGTAGTAGTCGGCCAGGTTCTCACCATCAACGCAGCGTTAACAGTGGGCGCGACGACTACGACGGTAGAAGTCACATCCGTAGTCGGCGCCGAACTGCAGACCACGAATGCGACTGTGGGAACGACTCTCACCGGCACCTCGCTCTTGAATCTGCCGAACATCGGCCGCGATGCATCCACATTCGCGATTCTGCAACCGGGCGTATCGCCGGAAGGCAGCGTGGCGGGCGCGATGTACGACCAGAATACCTTCCAACTGGATGGCGGCAATAACTCCAACGATATGGACGGCAGCAACAACGTCTATACCGGAAGTTATGCCTCCAACGGCGCGCCGACCGGCGCGGTGCCGACACCGGTGGAAAGTATCGAAGAAATCAAGATCAACACCTCCAACCAGACCGCGGACTTCAATGGCTCGTCGGGCGCGCAGATCCAGATGGTGACGCGGCGCGGAACGAACCAGTGGCACGGCTCCGGATACGAATACTACTTCGCGCAGAACTTCGCCGGCGCCAATTCCTGGGACAACAACCACACTCCACTGGGCAGCCTCGGCTACACGCCGATCCCGATCACCCACAACAACCGTTTCGGCGGTTCGCTGGGTGGACAACTGATCCCGTTCAAGTTTCTGGGCGGAAAGACCTTTTTCTTCGCCAACTACGAAGGCTTCCGTTTCAACCAGACGTCGATCATCGATAAGCCGGTGCCGACGGCCCTGTTCCGTGCGGGCGTGATCCAGATCAACCAGGGCGGCACGTGGGTTCCGTACAACCTGAATCCCAGCCCGGTGACAGTGAACGGCGTGACGTACCCCGTAGCCCAGTGCAACGGGGGAGCGTGCGATCCGCGAGGCATCGGACTGAACCCTGTCGTTTCGCAGCTCTGGTCGAAGTTCATGCCGCTGCCGAACGATCCGCTGGGCGGCGACAAGTTCAACACACAGGGCTACCGCGGCAGCGTGCTGCTGCCGACGAAGTCCAACAACTATGTGGCTCGCGTCGACCACGACTTCAGCGATAAGTGGCGCTTCTTTGCCAGCTATCGCGCGTACAATTTCCAACACCTGACCACCGGCCAGGTCGATCTGGGCGGCGCGCTGCCGGGCGATACGATCGGGCAATATTCGGCTCGCACCGCGCGGCCGCAGAACCCCAGCGTCTGGGTTGCCGGTTTAACCACGAACATTACCCCGACGGTCACGAACAGCTTCAACTTCAGCTATCTGCGCACGTATTGGGCATGGGGCAGTTCGCTGGCGCCTCCGCAGTTGCCGGGACTTTCGACCGGCGCTTTGGAAATCGGCGGCGAGAGCGGCAACGCCCTGATTCCGTATAACGTGAACACGCAGAGCGTGCGCACACGTTTCTGGGACGGCCAGGACAAAACTCTGAAAGACGACGTGACCATGATCAAGGGCAACCACCTGTTGACCCTCGGCGGGCTGTACGAACGCAATTTCGATTATCACCAGCGCACCGACAACGGCCAGGGCATCATGAACCAACTGGTTTACCAGATCGGCTCCGGCCCCGGCATTGCCTATTCAAGCGCTTATCAGCCGGCCGGGCTGCCTTCGAGCCAGGTGGGCAACTGGAACCGTTTGTACTCGCAGGCGCTCGGCATTGTGAATCAGCCGCAGTACCTGTACACGCGCAGCGGCGCACAGTTGAACCTGCAGCCGTTGGGGACGCCGATGTTCGACCAGAGCGTTATCCCTTCGTATAACGTTTACATTTCGGACACGTGGCACATCAAGCCGAGCCTGACGCTGAGCTACGGCGCCGGCTACACCGTGCAAATGCCACCGTACGAATTGAACGGCAAGCAGGTGGAACTGACGCTGCAGGATGGCACTCCGGTGAACATTCAGAGCTTCATGGATGCCCGCAAGAGCGCTGCGTTACAGGGACAGGTTTACAATCCGACCCTGGGCTTCGCCACGGTGAAGAACGTAAAGGGCGCGAGCACCAAATACCCTTATAACCCGTTCTACGGTGGTTTCAGCCCGCACCTGGCGGCTGCCTGGAATCCGCATTTCAGCGATGGGATTATGGGCAAGCTGTTCGGCAACGGAAAGACCGTGGTACGCGGCGGCTACACGCGGATCTTCGGCCGCCTGAACGGCGTGGACCTGGTTCTGGTTCCGCTGCTCGGGACCGGTCTGGGCCAAGCGGTTTCCTGCCTCGGCGCGAGCCGCACGGGCAGTTGCCTGGGTAACGGCGGCGTGGATCAGACGACCGCATTCCGCATCGGCACCGACGGCGCAACAGCCCCCCTGCCTCCGGTGGGGAGCACGCTGGCGCAGCCTTACATCCCCGGCATCGGTGGTAACGCCGCGGCCGGATCGGGTTCGGCCCTCGACCCGAACTTCCGTCCGTCCCGCACGGACAACTTCACGTTGAGCATTCAGCGCGAACTGGCGCCGAAGGTGCTGATGGAAATCGGCTACATCGGACGCATCATCCGCAACGAATGGCAACAGGTGAACGTGGATGCCGTTCCGTACATGACCACTCTCGGCGGCCAGAGCTTCGCGCAGGCATTCAATGCGATGTATTGGCCTCTGAATGCGGGCGGCGTACCGGCTCCTCAGCCGTTCTTCGAAAACGCGCTGGGTGGCACGGGGTCGGCGTTCTGCAAAGGGTTCACGAGCTGCACCGCGGCGGTTGCCGCGAACTCGACCATGAACCAACAAATCACGACGACGTCCGTGTACGATTTCTGGGCGACGCTGAACCGCACCAACGGCTGGACTCTGGGGCGCACGATGCCCAGCAGTTCCTCCGCGGCGCTTCCGTCCGGTCAGATTTCGGCTCTGTACCTCCAGGGCAGCACCGGCTTCGGCAACTACAACGCGGCATATGGCACGTTCAGCACGCAAAACTGGCACGGCATCACGACCCGCGCGAACTTCACGTGGGGCCGCGCGCTCGGCACGGGCAATCAGGTACAGGCTTCCAGCTCCTATACGGTGCAGGATCCCTGGGACATGCATGCCATGTACGGGCCGCAGTTCTACGACTATAAGTTCATCTTCAACACCAGCGTGGTGTGGGACGATCCCTTCTACAGGACCCAGAAGGGCATCATCGGCCACCTGCTGGGCGGCTGGATAGTCGCTCCGATTTTCACGTCCCGCAGCGGAGCACCGTTGTTCACCTCTAACCTGAACGGCAATTGCCAGTCGTTTGGGGAAACCAATTGCTCCACCGGCAGTACGACGGACGGCGCGGTTCTGGCGTCCAAATATACCGGGGAAACCACGGCTCACTACAACGTCAACGTGCCGGATAGCGCATCGGGCGCCGGCGTCAATGCGAACTATGCCAACGGCGGCGTGGGTGTGCAGATGTTCTCGAATCCCAACCAGGTCTACAATGAATTTCGCAACTGCGTGCTCGGCTATGACACCAACTGCGGCGCTCAGGTAGCCGGCGGTATCCGCGGAATGTCTCTGTGGAACGTGGACGCAAACGTCTCGAAGAACATCGGCGTGTGGAAGGAAGGTCGGGTTGGGGCGACGCTGTCGTTCCAATTCACCAACCTGCTGAACCATGTGATCATGGCAGATCCGGCTATGGACATCAGCGACCCGTCCGGTTTCGGCGTGATCGGCGGACAGGCGAACGCTCCGCGCGCGGTGGAATTCGGCATCCGCGTACACTTCTAAATCACCCTGTATCGGTAGGCAAAAGGGCGCGTCCTTCGGGGCGCGCCCTTTTTTTATTGGGCCAGGGACACTTCGGGCGTAAGCGGGGATAGTTGATATGCAATTGTCAAAGATCGGTTGCGGTGGACGGGGTCAGGCTGCCAGTTTTGCCGCGAGGGGAGGGCCGGTTGCCGACACTCTCCGGTGCTTCGGACGCGTTGAAAAAACACATTTGGGTTCCAGGCGCCGCGCGGGACGAGGGGGCTCGGCCAGGGCTTGAGCGGCGGCGGCCTGCTCGCGCTGGCGGCGGCGTTCCTGGATTTGTTCGAGGAGCCGGAAGTCCTCCTGGAAGGCGCGCTGGATACGGCGTTCGTAGAGGGTGAGGAGGTTGAGATCTTTGCCGCGATCGAGCCAGGCATAGGCGTGGGCGAAGGCGACGGCGGCCTCTTCGTGGTTGCACTTCATCTGGTCGGGCCGGCCGAGGGTGATGGCGACGATGGCGTTTTCGATTTGGGCGGCGCGTTTCAGGCGCCAGCGGCCGTCGGCGACGGACTGGGTGAGGTCGGTTTCGACGGCGCCTTTGGGGGCGAAGTCCTCCATATATCCTGCACAGTGCTTCTTGTAGGCCTGCTCGTCGGCGGGCGTGCAGAAGCGGACTTGGCCTGTCAGGCCGTGCCGGTAGGCGTTCAGGGTGCGAGGATCTCCCTGGGGCTGGGGCTTGGGACTCATGGGTATCTCCTTAATTCGAAAGAATAAATTCACCACGGAGCCACGGAGTTTACGGAGAAAGCACGGAGAAAAGATTATTCACCGCCGAGACGCCGAGACGCCGAGAAAACCTTTTTGAGATTG
>Ga0105240_10005249_pt1 | contig 19347 bp, 13 predicted proteins | sample KBSC54metaG_FD_80426 | JGI IMG/M metagenome (GOLD analysis project Ga0105240, IMG submission 80426) | Corn rhizosphere microbial communities from Kellogg Biological Station, Michigan, USA - KBS C5-4 metaG | ecosystem: Host-associated > Plants > Roots > Rhizosphere > Soil | place: Michigan, USA... | reverse complement strand
TTTCCGCTCGAGGCGGGAGGACCAATGACCCGCAGGCTTGAGAACCGGGCGCCTCGGGCGGCCGGGGCGGACACCATCGGCGCACCGGATCGCCGCCGTTTGCGCGGCGCGTTGCGCGACGGCGGCCTCGCACTGACAATCGGGGCTGCGACGGCGCTGGCGGGCGCGATCTTCGCCCGGGCCGAGCCGCAGCCGACCGCCCCTCCGCCCCCCACCAAGGCCGCGGTGCAGCCGCAGAGCGATGGGAAGCTGGTGCTGGCGGCGCTCGCCACCGCTCCCGGCCGGGACCAGTTCATCAAGACCTATTGTGTGGTCTGCCACAGCGCGCGTCTGCACACCGCGGGCCTCGTGCTGGAGGGCAAGACGACCGCCGATCCGGGAGCCGATCCGAGTCTGTGGGAATATGTCGCTCGCCGCGTCGGCCAGGGCGAGATGCCGCCGGCGCGCGCGCCGCGCCGCCCGGATACGGAGGCCGCCCAGGCCTTCGCCGCCTCGCTGGTCGGTGACCTCGACGCCTTCGCCGCGACACATCCCTACGTCGGTCCGAACGTGATCCGGCGGTTGAATCGCACCGAATACGGCAACGCGGTGCGTGACCTGCTGGACGTCGACTTCCCGTTCACGACCGAGCTGCCGGCCGACGGCCAGGCGGAGGGCTTCGACAACATCGGCGATGCGCTCTCGATGTCCCCGGTTCTGCTCGAGAGCTATCTGAAGGTCGGGCGCAAGCTCTCCGAGCTCGCCGTCGGCGACGCCGATCCGAGCCCCATCACCGACGAGTTCGCCGCCACGGGCGACCAGTCCCAGTGGATGGAAGGCGCGCCCTTTGGCACCCGTGGTGGAATCGTGGTGCGCAAGTACCTCCCGCGCGAAGGCGATTACGAACTCCGCGTGTTCCTCAATGACCAGACCTTGACGCCGATCGAAGGCGTGCGGCTGTTCCGCGCCAAGCTGCAAGTGACGCCGGGCATGCACACCTTCGTGGCCACCTTCCCGAACGACCACGCCGAGCGCGAGGGGCCGGTGCCGGAGCTCGCGGGCCCCGGGGGGCCGGGCCTGGGCGGTCCGCTGGACGTCAAGGGCTCAGCTTGGCGCCCCACCATCCTCTTCTTCATGGACGGCAAGAAGCTGAAGGATTTCGAGATCGGCGGCGCCTCGGCCGCGGAGGCCGCCTTCCCCAATCACGTCGGGCCGCCGGTTGTCGCGCGCGCCGAGATCACGGGCCCGTACGAGGCAGGCCCGGTGGTCGAGACCGCAAGCCGGCGGAAGATCTTCGCCTGTCATCCCAAGACGCCGGGCGAGGAGCCGCGCTGCGCCGAGCGTATCCTAAGGACCCTCGCCCGCCGCGCCTATCGCCGCGAGGTGACCGACGATGATCTCAAGCCCCTGCTGGCGACCTACAGGCAGGCGCGGGCGAGCCGCGACTTCGATGGCGCAGTGGCGGTCTCGATCCGCGACATTCTTGTCGCACCCGACTTCCTGTTCCGGCTGGAGTTCGATCCGAAGACCACCAACGCCGGCGGGATGCACCGGGTCAACGATTACGAGCTGGCCAGCCGGCTGTCCTTCTTCCTGTGGAGCAGCATCCCCGACGAGGAGTTGCTCGATGCGGCCAAGCACCACCAGCTCGACAGCCGCAAGGGCCTGGAGCGGCAGGTGAAGCGCATGCTCGCCGACCGCCGCGCCGACGCGCTGGTCGACGATTTCGCGGCCCAGTGGCTTGGCCTGCGCGACATCGCCGACGCCAATCCCGATCCCATGGCCTACCCGGACTTCGACCAGGGGCTGCGCGCCTCCTTCGAGGAGGAAACGCGGCTGTTCCTCCGCGCGATCATGCGCGAAAACCGTCCGATCCTCGACGTGATAGACGGCCGCTTCACCTATCTCAACGAGCGGCTGGCCAAGCTCTATGGCATCCCAGGCGTGACGGGACCGGGCTTCCGGCGCGTGCAGCTCGCCGAGAACTCGGTGCGCGGCGGCGTCCTCGGCCAGGGGGGCGTCCTGATGGCCACATCGCACACAGACCACACCTCGCCGGTGCTGCGCGGCAAGTGGGTTCTCACGAATCTCTTGGACCAGCCGCCGCCGGCGCCGCCGGCCGGCGTGCCGCCGCTCAACACCATGCCCGTCAACGGCCACAAGCTCACCACACGCCAGGAGGTGGAGCGGCACCGTGCGAGCCCGGTCTGCTCGAGCTGCCACTCTCGGATGGACCCGTACGGCTTCGCCCTGGAGAACTTCGACGTGCTTGGGCGTTGGCGCACCAAGGATGACGGCGGACCCATCGACGCCGTGGGCCAGATGCCGAACGGCGAGAAGTTCGACGGACCGAGCGGGCTGCGGAAGGCGCTGCTCAATCACGCCGACGTCTTCGTGGGCGCCTCGGTCTCCAAGATGATGACCTATGCGATCGGCCGGCCGCTGGAGGCGCGCGACGAACCCACGGTGCGCAAGATCGTGCGCGAGACGAAGCCGAACGGCTATCGCTTCGACGACATCGTCATGGGCGTGGTCACGAGCACTCCCTTCCAGATGAAGCAGACGAGCGGCGGATCATGATCATTCGTCGGAGGCATCTGTCGCGGAGAGCGCTGCTGCGGGGCGTGGGCGGGGTGGCGATCGCCCTTCCGTTCCTCGATGCGATGCATCCGGCCCTGGCCGCCGAGCGCAACACCGCGGCGGCGCCGGTGCGGCGTCTGGGGATCGTCTACTATCCCCACGGCGTGGTGTACGAGAAGTGGACGCCCACGGGCGATGGCGGCCTCCTGGAGATGACGCCGGGCCTCAAGCCGCTTGAACGCCACAAGGACAAGCTGCTGGTCGTTGCGGGCCTGACCTCGGATCCGGACCGCAGCCTGCCCGACTTCCACGACCGCGCTATGGCGTCCTGGCTCACCGGCAAGGAGATGCATCGGGACCACGTCGAGGTCGGGATCTCCGTGGATCAGGTGGCTGCGGCGAAGCTCGGCAAGGAGACCCAGTTCGCCTCGCTGGAGCTGGCGACCGAAGGGCCCTATCGCGTGGACCCTTGTTACAAGGACGCGCGTACGGCCCTGCCGTTCGAGCGCAATCCGCGGGTGGTGTTCGAGCGCCTGTTCGGCGACGGCGGCAAGATCGACCCGGCGGCGGCGGCGCGCCGCAATGCGATGGATCGGAGCACCCTGGATGAGGTGACCGAGCGGATCGCGGCCCTCAAGAGCCGCCTCGGCCCTGCCGACGTGCGCAAGCTCGACCAGTACCTGGACTCGATCCGCGACGTCGAACGGCGGATCCAGATCGCCTCGGCGAAGAAGCTGCCCGACCTTCCTGCTGTGCAGCGGCCGGACGGAATCCCGATCGCGTGGGACGACCATGTGAAGCTGATGTTCGACCTAGAGGTCCTGGCCTACCAGGCAGACCTCACCCGCGTGGCCACCTTCCTCACGTCTAAGGAAGGCTCGGTGCTGACCTATCCCCAAATCGGGGTGAACATGCAGCATCACGAAGCGAGCCATCACAACTACGACCCGGCCAAGCTGGACGCGCTCTTCAAGATCAACGTCCATCAGTCGGAGCTCTTTGCCTACTACCTCGACAAGCTGGCCTCGGTGAAAGAGGCGAGCGGGTCCTTGCTCGACAATTCGGTGATCTTCTTCGGCAGCACGCTTTCGAACCCGACGGTGCACAGCCAGAAGGACCTGCCGGTGATGCTGGCCGGCGGCGCGGGCGGGCGGTTGAAGGGCGGCCGCTTCATGCGCTTCCCGGGCGATCCCCCGACCTGGCCGTTCGCCGCGAAATGGGCGCCGAAGACGCCGACGCCCATGACCAATATGCACCTGAAGCTGCTCGAACTCGTGGACGTGCCGACCGCGAAGCTCGGCGACAGCACGGGACCTTTGAGCCTGGAGGCTTGACCATGTCGCGTCGCCGCCCGCCGCGTCGTCTGGCTGCGTTCCTAGCGGGCGTGTCGCTGGCGCTCTCTGGGCAGGTCGCGTTCGCGGCGGCGGGGGGTCGGGGCGGCGGGCTGCTGGAGGCGGTGCGCGACGACGTTCCGGCCGAGGTGGCGGCCCGGCTGCATGGGCGCGCCGAGGTCAACGCGCGCGATCAGATGGGCGCGACGCCGCTGGCCTGGGCGGTGGTGCGCAACAACCTGCCGGTGGTGAAGATGCTGCTGGCCGCCGGCGCCGACCCCAACCTGGTGGACGTCGACGGGGTCGGTCCGCTGGGTCTGGCGGTCGCCGACAACAATCCCGAGATCGTCCGCCTGCTGCTGGAGAAGGGCGCCGACCCGAACGCCGCGCGGGGGACCGGGGAGACGCCGCTGATGACGGCCTGCCGGGTGGGCTCGGCGCAGATCGTTCAGATGCTGCTGGCCAAGGGTGCGGCCGTGAATGCGCGCGAGGCCAAGTTCGACCAGACCGCGCTGATGTGGGCGAGCGGGCATCCGGACATCGTGGGCCTGCTGCTGGCCAAGGGCGCCGACGTCCATGCCGTCACCAAGGCCTGGGAGATCACCGCCACCAACTATACGCCGATCACCTTCACCTTGGGGGTCACCGGCATCCCGTGGAACAATAACGGCGAATACAAGCTGCGCGCCGGCGGCGAGGGCGCGCTGCTGTTCGCGGTCCGCAAGCACGACCTCGCTTCGGTGAAGATGCTGCTGGACGCCGGCCTGGACGTGAACCAAGCCTCCGCCGACGGCACGACGCCGCTGCTGGCTTCGCTCTATAATTGGAAGGCCAGCCCGCGGGGAGCGCCCAAGTACGCCGCCGACCTAAAGCTCGCCAACCTGCTGCTCGACCGCGGCGCGAAGGTGAACGTGGCCGACCAGGCGGGCTATACCCCGCTGGACGGGGCGGTGCTGAGTCAGGTCTTGAGCGAGCCGCAGGGCGCCGCGTCGCTCGCCTTCAATCCGGGTCTGAAGTCGGAGCCCGACCGGCCACACCCGAAGCCGGATGACAACGCCGAGGTGATCGCGCTCGTGAAGCGGCTGCTGGAGGCCGGCGCCGACCCGAACCGGCCGACGCGCCTCCCGACGCCCGGGCCGGAGGCCGTCGTGCGGATCAATCCGGCGCCGCCGGGATCCTCGGCCTATCATATCGCCGCAGCCTCGCATTCTCCGAAGCTCGTAGACCTGCTGGCGGCGCACGGCGCGGACGCCAACCTGGTCCGCTCGGACGGCCACACGCCGTTCTCCGTGGCGGTGATGAACAACGACCTGCCGGTGGTGCAGATCATGACCGCGCACGGCGCGGACCTGAAGAAGCGCTACGACCCCATCGATGAGCTCTCCGACCCCGTGCAGCCCAAGACCGAGCCGCGGAGCCGTGAGACCATCCTGCACATCGCCGGCGTCTCGGCGGCGGACTGGGTTGTCCCCTTCCTGGCCGCCCACGGCGCGCCCCTCGACGCCAAGAACAGCCTGGGCGAGACCCCCCTGCAGCTCGCCGACGAGCAGGAGCGATTCCGCTACGCCAAGGACAGCGAAGGTCCGCTCGGCGGCGGTATTGGCAAGGAGAAGGTCTTCCGCGAGACCCAGACGACGGACGCGCTGAAGAAGGTCTCCGCCCCAGCGCTGGCCTCGGCCAAGGCGCCCCGTCACCACCGGCCGGCCGCCTGACGGGAACCGCCCGCGGCGCCTTGCATCCAACAATGACCTGCGCGCCGCCACGGCGAAGCCGTTGACGGACGTTGTCTCAGTTCGTATCGATATATCCCATATAATGAAAGTCGGACTGCGCGGGGGATTATAGTGTGAACAGGCGCGATCGGTGGTCCAGGGCGGCGGGCGGGGTCGAAGGCGGGCGCCCGGTTCGCTTGGGATGCGGCGCATGAGCCCCTTCGCAGGCCGCTTTTCCGGCCGCACGGCGGTGGTGACGGGCGGTGCTTCGGGGCTCGGACGCGAAACGGCCCGGCGGTTGATCGCCGAAGGCGCCCGCGTGGCGCTCTGGGACTTCGACGGCCCGACGCTCGGGGAGGGCGGCAAGGACGTGGGCGCGGAGCTCACGATCGAGGTCGACGTCTCGGACTGGGATGCGGTCGCCGTGGCGGCCGCGCGCTCGCACGACGCCCTCGGGAGAATCGACATACTCGTCAATTCCGCCGGGATCACGGGGGCCACCGGCCCCGTCGAGACCTACCCTCTCGACAGCTGGCGGCGCACGATCGACATCGACCTGAACGGGGTCTTCTACTGCTGCCGCGCCATTGTCCCCTACATGCTGGCGAATGGCTACGGGCGCATCGTCAACGTGTCGTCGGTCGCGGGCAAGGAGGGCAATCCGAACGCGGCGGCCTATTCGGCGGCCAAGGCCGGCGTCCTTGGCTTCACCAAATCGCTGGGCAAGGAGCTCGCCACCCGTGGCGTGCTGGTCAACGCACTGACGCCCGCGACCTTCGAGAGCCCGATCCTCAGCCAGGTGCCGCAGAACCATATCGACTATATGCGCTCCAAGATCCCCATGGAGCGGCTCGGCGACGTGCAGGAGAGCGCCGCCATGATCTGCTTCATGGCCAGTGAGGAGTGCAGCTTCACGACGGCCTCGACCTTCGACACCTCTGGCGGCCGCACGACCTACTGATCGCCTGGGGTTGCGCCGCATCCCATAAATTGCAATCGTGAATCATAAATAGGGATGGTGCGCATCGCGCCGGACCGCCCACGACGAGGTCTCGCCAGCGGGACGCGCGGACTTGGCAACGCCGAAGAACAGATCCGTCCTGAAGGCCTTCGCCCTGCTGCGCGCATTCGGCGGGCCGGACCAGGAGCTGACCAGCGCCGAGCTTAGCCGCCGCGCCGGCCTTCCCGAGGCATCGGGCTATCGTCTGATCCAGACGCTCGAAGCCGTGGGCGCGGTGGTGCGCGTCTCCCGCAGCCGCTATCGCCCGGGATTCCTGCTGACCGCGCTCAGCCGCAAGACTTCTATGGCCGAGCTGCTGACCGACGCGGCGCGGGGCGTGCTGGAGGAGATCGCAGAGCGATTCGACGCGACCGTGCACCTCGGCATCCTCGAGCAGGAGATGGTGACCTACATCGGCAAGGCGGCCGGCGCGCGCAGCGTTCCGGTGCCGACGCGAGTCGGCGCCCAGCAGGAGGCCTATTGCTCGGCGATCGGCAAGGTGCTGCTGGCGGGGCTCACGGCCCAGGGTCTCGAGCGGTTCTTGAAGCAGGGCGACCTCGTGCCGCTCACCGACCGCACGATCACTGATCCGGCGGCATTCCGTGAAGAGATCCGACGCGCGCGGGAAGACAACTTCGCGCTCGACACCGGCGAGACGCATGCCCACCTCTGCTGCGTCGCCGTGCCGGTCCGCGACGAGCGCGGTGCGACCCTCGCAGCCCTGTCGCTCGTCGATGGGATCGAGATGCTGGACGAGGTCCGGCGCGATCAGGCGCGACTGGCGCTGTCGCTCGCCGCGGACGTCATCGAAAGCCGACTCAGGGCCTCGTCGCCCGCCGCCCGCGCCCCGGGCTCTGCGCGCCTGCAGCTTCCCGCGGCGTTCGGCCGCTTCGGGGCCGTATGGGCCGGGGCATGCCTTGTCAGGCGATTGCGGCGCGCTCATCTAGGGTCGGCGTGCTGCTTAGATTGCAACCCAGGCGCGCTACCGTCTTGACTTCCCACGGGGCGCCGTTATTCCACTATTTGGGATGTGAGCCGCTTCGGCGGTCTACCTAACGCATTCTTGGCCGGCTGATGGCGATCCCTCCGGGGACGTGGCGGGCGTCTTATCTTAGGCTTGGACAGATCAGTATGAAGAAGAAGGATTCAGCAGCCGAAGCGGGTGCGGCGCCTGCGGACCAGAAGGAGAAGGGGCGCGGTCTTGCGGGCACCCAAACCCTAGTGCGGGGACTGGAGGTCATCGATGCTGTCGCGGAGAGCTCACTTACGCTGGCCGAGCTCGCCGATCGGATCGGCCTTACCCGCAGCACGACCCACCGCCTGGCGGGCACGCTGGTGGAGCATCGCTACCTGAACTTCCAGCGCGGCGCGGGCTATTCGCTCGGCCCGCGTCTCCTGGAGCTCGGTTATCTGGCCGGCCGGCAGACCAGCCTGCCGCGCGTCGCGCGCGAGCATCTGGAGCAGCTCGCGGCCGAGACCGGCGACACCGTCCATCTGGGCGTGCTCGATGGCGCGCGGGCGCTCTACCTCGACAAGATTTCCGGCACGCGCCGGGTAGAGGTGAGCTCGCGGATCGGCGAGCGGCAGCCACTGCGCTCGACGGGCCTCGGCAAGGCGCTGATCCTCGACGCCACCGAAGACGACTGGCGCGAGTTTTACGACTACGAGGCGCGGCTGGGGCATGGCTACGCCGTAAATCTCGATCTGTGGCTGAAGCGCATGCGCGACTACGCCAAGAGCGGCTACGCGCTCGACCTCGAGGAGAACGAGGACCGCATCCGTTGCGTGGCGGCGCCGGTGCGCGACGTGACCGGCTCGATCGCCGGCGCCATCAGCGTCTCCAGCGCGGCCCAGTACATGGACGACACGCGCATGCGCGGGCTGGCGTTCGATGTGAAGACCGCGGCCGACGCGATCAGCCAGGAGCTGGGCTACGACCCTGACGTGGTGGCGCGCGCCAATCCGCGCCGGTCGCGGCCGCGCGCGCAGCCGACACCCGCCGCGGCCGAGTAGGCTAGAGTTCGATTCGCCGCTCCATCAGCGTGCGTCCGCCGCGCCGGGCGGCGATGGCGTAGGTCCCGCCGCCCCGAACGCGTTCGGCCGAGAGGTTGACCTGCGTCCACACCCGGCTGAGGGCGGGGAGCGGCTGGCGGGCGATCACGCGGCCGGCGTCCGTCAGTTCAATCATGGCCCCGGCGAGCGCCCCTTGGCTGACGCGCGCCGAAATGGGCAATTCGTCCCCACGCCGCCTTCCCACGGTGAGGTAGATGCTCGGCAGAACGGCCTCGAAGGCGTCCAGCACCGGCCGGGCGCGGGCGACCTTCCCCTGCTGCTGGAACCACGCCATGGAGGCCCAGATCGGCGCATTGCAGAAGTCGGGGTCCCACGGCCGGTAGCCCGCGAGGACCCCGGACCGGACGCCCCAGGCGATCAGGTCGCGATTGAAGGCGTACTGACCCGCCGGCGAAATCGGATAGGTCTCCACCTGGTTATCGAACAGGTAGGGCGGCGGCATCGGGCCCGAAGCATATCCACCCTCGGCGATAAACGTCGGCAAGCCGAAACGATGTTTGAGCGCGGTAGTCGTGTCCTTGAACCACTGGAGGGAATCGGGCGGCCCGTCGCCGTGGTTGCCTGATGGATAGTAGCTGAACCCGAACTGGTGGGGGGTGAAGCCTGCCTCCTTCACAGCTTGCCAGAAGGCCAGGTGCACGGCCGGCGTCTTCTGACCCAGCGGCGAAATGTGCGTAGAGACCTTGGCGCCCGGAACAACGGAGTGGATTCCCTCCGCCAAGGCGGCGAGGATGCGGCCCACGTGCGGCCACAGGTGGGCGCGACACCAGGCGATGCGCTCGGCTTCGGGGAGCATCACCAGCTGCATGATGCTCATCTCGCCGATGGCCGGATCGACGCGGTCCGGCGGCTGATAGTCCGGCGTGGGCGGGAGGACCGCATCGAGGGACCTGGGCGTGCCCGGCGGCTTGCCGCCGTTCGGCGGACGCGTCCTCAGCGCCACCCCGGCGACGCCGGATTCCACCTCGTTGCCGATGTCCCAGACGTTCACCCGCACACCAGTCGCGAGGATCTGCTGGGCGACCTCAGCGCCGTACTGCCGCAGCGGCGGCAGCATCTGCTCCAGGGTGAGCGACAGCCAGGGCCCCGGCAGTTGGATATCGGGGTAATCGCGGAAGTCGGGCGGGATCTGATACGTTGCGCCGTCGCCGTAGATGGCGCTGACCATCAGCTCGGGGTTGAACGGCAGGCCCAGGTCGCGGGCGAGGCGGGCGCGCTCGAGGCCATGGCTCCAGCCGAGGTCCTTCAAGGGCGGTTTGGGGCCGCCGCGTAGGGTGGCGATCCGTTGATAGACCTCGGTTGCGCCGTGGCGCATGTAGAGCTTCTGCAGCTCGGCCACGGTGCGGGCGGTGTAGACGCCGTCCGTCAGCGCGCAGCTCGCGAGGACCTCTTCGCTGGACGGCATCACCGAAAGCGACGTGCGGAACGGGATCAGCGGCGCGCAGAAGAGCTCAGCGTCCGCGGCCGGGTGGCCTTCGGCCGCCATGGCGGGCCTCGCGGCCAGAGCTGCGCCGGCCGCAGCCTGGGCCAGGAAAGTCCGCCGGCTCGAAACATCCATGTCCGTTTTCCTAGCCAGGCCGCTGCAGCCCTATCCGGCGTTCGAGAATCGTCCGGCCGCGATTCCGTACCGCGATCACATCGCCACCCCGCCCGGCGTTCAGCTCGGTGCGCATCCAGTTGGTCCCAAGACGAGGCAAGGGCGCGGTGGCGACCGCTCGCCCATCCCGCAGCAGTTCGACCACGGCGTGGTTCAGATCGCCGCGGTTTACGCGAGCGGAGATGGGGAGCGCGCCGCCCGCAGGCTTGCCGACCTGGAGATAAAGGCTGGGCAGGCCGTCCTCGAAGGCCCGCATCACCGGCTTGGCCATGGCCAGCTTCCCCTGCTGGTCAAACCAGCTCATCGGCGCCCAGACGGCTCCGACGCAGAGGTCCGGCGCCCAGGGCCGATAGCCCGCAAGACATCCTGCCTGCGCGCCCCAGGCGATCAGGTCGCGATTGAAGGCGTACTGGTCGGCTTCGTTCAAGCCGTACTTCTCGATGGGGTCATTGAAGGTGAAGGGCGGCGGCATGACGCTCGAGGCGACGCCGCCTTCGGCGATGAAGACCGGCCGGCCGTATCGGGCCTTCAGCGCGCTCGCCGTCTCCTTGAACCAGGCGAAGGTGTCGGCGGGGCCGCCTTTCGACTTGCCCAAGCCCGGATAGTAGCTGAACCCGAACTGGTCGGGCATGAAGCCCGCCTCCTTCAGCGTCTCGAAGAAGGCCAGGTGCACCGCCGAGGTCTTCGCGCCGAGCGGCGAGATGTGGGTCGAGAACTTCGCGCCCGGGGCGACGGAGCGGATTCCTTCGGCCGCCGCCCCGATGATCCGGCCGATGTAGGGCCAAAGGTGCGCCCGCGACCAGGCGATCCGGTCTTTCTCGGGCATCTTCATCAGTTGCGCCGTACTCATCCGACCGATCACCGGGTCGACCTTGTCGGGCGGCAAATAAGGCCCGTTCGGGGTCAGCGGATGCACGGTGACCGCTGCGATCCCGGATTCCACCTCGTTGCCGATATCCCAGATCGGCACGCGCGCGCCGGTGGCGAGGATCTGCTTGGCGACGAGCGCGGCGTACTGGCGGATGGGCGGCAGCATCTGCTCGAGGCTCAGCGAGGTCCACGGCCCGGGCAGCCGGATCTGCGGATAGTCGCGGAAGTCCGGCGGCTGCTGGTAGTTGCCGCCATCGCCGTACTCGGCCCAGAGCCCAATCTCCGGATTGAACGGCAGGTCCATGTCGCGGGCGAGCCGCGCGCGCTCCAGCCCGCGCGCCCAGCCGTGGTCGGCGACCGCGCCCTGCGGCGCGACTTTGCGGGTGGCGATGCGCGCGTAGATCTCGGTTGCCCCGTGGCGGAGATAGAGATCCTGGACCTGGCGCACCGTCCGGGCGGTGAAGGGCCCGTCGCTCAGGGCGACCTGGCTCAGTACGGCTTCCGTGAAGGGGCTAACCGACAGCGAGGTGCGGAACGGAATCAATGGCGCGCAGAAGAGTTGGCCGGCCGCCGTGGGCGGGGCCGCCAGCACGGGCGCTGCGGCCACCAATGCGCTGCCTGCTGCGGCTCTCGTCAGGAACGTACGTCTGTTCGAGCAATCCATGTTCGCCTCCCGGCCTGGCTCTTCAGGCCAGGCTTCCGTATATGGGATACTATACCACTATTTGCGTTTGCGCTTGCACCGGACTGCGGCCCGGCTAATCCTGCCTCTCATCCTGCGACGGCGTCGTTATGGACGAACTCGCTCGCCGCCGCCCGAAGCTAATAAAGGGGGAGATCGATGGAGCGAGCTCAGACCGCCGGAGGCGGCGCGCGTGCACCCGGCGGCTTCGTACGCTGGATTATCGTCTTCTGGGTCTTCGTGATCGCCGCGGTCTCTTATCTCGACCGGAACAACATCTCGATCGCGATATCCTCCATCCAGAAGGAATTCGGGCTTTCCAACGTGCAGCTCGGCACGGTGTTTTCCGCCTTCGTGTTCGGCTACGCCTTCACCCAGCCGTTCGCCGGCCGTCTCGCGGACCGCTTCGGCCCCTACAAGTTGATCGCGTTCGCGATCCTGTGGTGGAGCCTGCTCACAGTCAGCGTCACGCTCGTGCCGGCCGGGTTCGCCTATTCCTTCGCCCTGCTCCTGGCGGTGCGCGTGCTGCTCGGCGTGGGCGAGGCGGTGATCTTCCCGGCCAGCAACCGCCTGATCGCGAGCTGGGTGCCTACCCACGAGCGGGGCTTCGCGAACGGGCTGATCTTCGCCGGCGTTGGCGTCGGCGGCGGCCTTGCGCCGCCGATCATCACCTATTTCATCCTGACCGCCACCTGGCGCGCCTCGTTCTGGGCCTGCGCCGCCCTGGGTGTGGTGGTCGGGGTGGTCTGGCTGTTCCTAGTCCGTGACCAGCCGCGCAGGCATAAGTGGATGAGCCAGGACGAGGCCGCCTACATCGAAGCGGGCCTGCCGCTGCAGAAGACGGGCGGCGGCCTGAGACGCTGGCGTGACATGATCCTGGACGGCCAGGTGGCGCTCTTGACGGCGAGCTACTTCTGCTACGGCTACGTCGCTTACATCTTCTTCACTTGGTTCTTCAAATACCTCTCGGACGTGCGGGGCCTGAACCTCAAGTCCTCGGCCCTCTATGCCACCCTGCCGTTCATCGCCATGGCTGTGGCCTCGTCGCTGGGCGGCTACGTCTCCGACAAGCTGATCCCCCCCTACGGACAGCGGATCGCCCGCTGCGGGCTGGCGGGTGTCGCGATGCTGGCGGCGAGCGGCTTCGTCTGGTGGGCGACCCAGGTCGCCGATGCGCGTCTCGCGGCGATCGTGCTCGCGGGCGGGGCGGGGGCTCTGTACCTGGCGCAATCCTCCTTTTGGGCGCTGAGCGCCGACATCGGCGGGGCTTCGGCCGGCGCCGTCTCGGGCGTGATGAACATGGGCAGCCAGATCGGCGGCATGGTCACCGCTTCGCTGACGCCGCTCGTGGCGGCGCAATTCGGCTGGACTCCGTCTTTCGTCTTCGCGGCCGCGATCTGCGCGCTGGGCGGGGTGCTGTGGGTGTTCATCGATCCGACCCACGAGTTGGCGGTGAATGGCCGTTCCGCGCGGGCGACCGCCTGAGCGCCGCCTCAGGCGAGCTTCGGCTGGTCGGCCGCCCGGCGCACCCACTTGTAGGCGTGCACCGAGTTCTTCCAGAAGTACTTTTCCCGGACTGCCCGGGGCTTTCCGGCGAAATAGGTCTTCACCAGGCCCACGACTTTGGAAACCGGCGCCACGCCGTCGCTGTTCGGCCAGTCGCTGCCGAACAGGATGCGGTCCTCGCTGAAGGTTTCGTAGAGTTGGTCGAGGCGTCCGCGGTAGGCCGGCAGGTCCAGCGGCGTCTTCCCGCCGGTCGTGTGGATGACCTCGGAGATCTTCGAATAGATCTTCGGCCGGTCTTTCAGCTCGCGCAGCACGGCCTCGTAGGCGCCCATCTCCTCCGGCGTGGGATCGTATGACGGCAGGTGGTCGATGACGATCCGCAGATCCGGGACCGCGTCGCTCACCCGCACGGTCGCCTGTAGAAGGGCGAGGTTCTGGTTGGCGGTGTCGAGCACCAGGTCGGCCTGGGCGAGCAGCTTCATGCCGGCGATGAAGGCCGGGTCCTTCGCCTGCGCCGGCATGTCGTAGCCCCACAGGTTGCCATGGCGGATGCCGCGGAACAGCGGGTTCTTGTGGAAGCGGCCCAGGAGTTCGCCGAAGTCGGCGACCTCGGGCTTCAGGTTGCCGACCGTGCCCACCATGATGTCGTTGGCCTGGGCGACCTCGAGGACCCAGAGGTTGTCCTCAACCCAGGGGCTCGCCTCCACCTCGATTGCGCCCACGATGCCCAGCGGCCGGGCGAGCTTCGCATAGATCGAGGGGTAGGCGCCCGTCCTGTGGGTGGGCGAATTCGGGGGTCCGGCGTAGGGCGCGCCCTGCGGTCGATTGCCGTCGAATAGGTGGATGTGCGTGTCGATGATCGGGATCGGCGCGGCCGCGGCGTCCGCCGGAATCGCAGCAAGCGCCGCGGCGCCGGCGCCCAGGACCGCTCGTCGGCTGAAGCGGCCCGAAGTCCCCTGCACCATCTTGACCCCCTTCAATCGTCCGGTTCAGCTACGCACAATCTGAGACGAACGTCCACATATCGTGAAGTTCGGCGGGACAGCGGCGCGGCTACGTGATATGTCGCGGGGGGAACGTGCGCGTTCGACCACGTCCGCGACAGCGTACGAACGGGGGGAGACATGACTGACCAGGCGAGGCTCGACCGGCGCGCCCTGCTGGCGGCGCTTTCGGCAGGCGCGGCGATCGCGGCCGCCCCGGCGCTGGCCAAGACGACCAGCGCCCACAAGAAGATCGCCGGCATCTTCCCGATCGCCTTCACGCCCACCCGTCCCGGCGACAAGGTCGACTTCGAAGGCCTGGCCAATCAGGTGACCTTCCTGCGGCGCGGCGGCGTCCAGGGCGTGGCGTGGCCGCAGATCGCCAGCGGCTGGACCACGTTGACCGAAGACGAGCGGATCCACGGGGCGGAGGCGCTAGTCGACGCAGGCCGTGGCGGGCGCACCGCGATCGTCGTCGGCGTGCAGAGCAAGACCGGCGACTTCCGCGAGATCGAACGCTACGCCCGTCATGCCGCGAAGATCGGGGCCGACGCGCTGATCTGCATTCCGCCCGAACACGTCAGCCCGGACGACGTGCTTGCGCTCTACCAGCGCCTGGGCAAGACCACGAGCCTGCCGATCATGGTCCAGGCGGTGGGCGACATGAGCGTCGACGTCCTGGTGAAGATGTACGAGACCATCCCCACGGTCCGGTACGTGAAGGACGAGGCTGGCGACCCCCTGAAGCGCGTGGGTGAGATCACGCGCCGCACGCACGGGCAGATGAAGTCGTTCGCCGGCCGCGGCGTCTACACCATGATCAGCGAGATGGAGCTCGGCTTCGCCGGCCACGTGCCGTTCACGAGCCTCGCCGACCTCTACGCCACCGCGTACGACCAGTTCCACGCCGGGCAGAAGCGTCAGGCGTTCGACACCTTCGGCCGCATCATGGCGGCGAGCTCGATGTTCTCGCAGAGCAACATCAACGTGCTGGTGGCGCGCGGCGTCTTGAAGCCCGGCGCTGGCTCGCGGCTCGCGACGCCGCCGCTCGGCGCCAACGCTTCAGCGATGCGGGCCAACACCGCCGACGAGATCAAGCGGGTGCTGGACGAATATCTGCGGCCGTACCTGAAGGCGTAGCTGGAGGGCCCGATCGCGATCGAGGTTGAAACAGAAACATGATTTTGGGGAGAGAAACGTGTCTTCCAAACTGGCCCTGACCTGCGCAGCTGCGCTTGCGAGCCTCTTCACTGTGCTGGCGCCCGCCGCCTCGGCTCAGCAGCCGCCGAAGGAGAAGGACAATCCGTTCCGGCCGCGGCACCGAGAGCTGCTCTACGTGGCCCTGCCGGGCACCCTCGAGGCTCCCGCTTACCGCAATGGGCTCGGGATTGTCGTGCTGGACGTCAACAACGGCTACAGCTTCGTCAAGCGCATCAACGTGTTCGATACGCCGGCAAGCATCAGCCCGGAGCAGATCTCTGGCGTCGCGGCCAATCCCCAGACCAACATGTTCTACATGGCCGCGCGCGGCCGGCTTGCGGCGGTGGACCTCGCCACCGACAAGGTCGTTTGGGTGAACGCCTATGACGGGAAGTGCTGCGAGCGGCCGCAGGTCACACCTGACGGCAGGACGATCGTCGTGGGCGGCGATCTCCAAGACTACTGGTACGTCGTCGACGCGAAGACCGGGAAACTCAGGGGCAAGATCCAAGCGCCGGAGAGCCCGAACTCCCACAATCTGAACCTCAGCCCGGATGGCAAGCTCGCCTTCATGTCGCCGAACGGGCCGGTGCTCTCGATCGGCGACATCGCCACCATGAAGACGATCAAGACGATCCGCTTCGGAGACAATGTGCGCCCGTTCGTCGTCAATCACGATGGCTCACTGATCTACGCGAACACGAACAATCTGCTGGGCTTCGAGGTCGCCGACGTAAAGACCGGCAAGGTCATCAAGCACGTCGAGATCAACGCCTTCCCCTGGCGCGAGGCGCTGGCCAAGAAGGTCTACATCCCGCACGGTTGCCCGAGCCACGGCATCGCGCTCGTGAAGAGCGAGAAGGAAGTGTGGATCGCCGACGGCATCAACAACTACATTCACATTTTCGATAATACGAAGCAGACGCCGGAACTGATCGACAGCATCAAGACCAGCCTACCGCCGGCTTGGATCACGATCAGCATCGACGGCAAGTACGCTTACGTCTCGTCGGGAGACGTTATCGACATCCAGACGCGGAAGGTCGTCGCACACCTGGACGACGAGTACGGGCATCAGATGCGCAGCGAGAAGCTTCTCGACATGACCTTCGACGACGGTCACCTGATCCAAACGGACAACCAGTTCGGGAACGGCGGTCAGGGTCGCGAGTGAGGAGACGGCTGTTCGCTTGCGGAGGCGCCGTCTCGCTGACGCTCGCCGCGGCGGTTGCCGCGACGCCCGCCGCCTCGCGCGCGCAGGGCCACACGGACGCGGATTTCGCAGCGCTGAAAACCGTTTGCAGCCGTTGTCATACGCTCGAGCTCGTCGTCGCCCAGCCCCGCTCGGAGACCGAGTGGATGGGTATCCTGCAGAAGATGGCCGATCTCGGCGCCCGTGGCACCGACGAGCAGTACGACGCGATCGTCCATTACCTGCGCACGCACCTGACGGCGATAAACGTCAACGAGGCCTCCGCCGACGAGCTCATCGTCGCTCTGGGACTCCCGCAGGAGGTCGCAGAGTCCATGGTCGCGCGGCGGCAGGTACGCCCGTTCCGGGATCTCGCCGACCTCGAATCCGTGCCGGGGGTCGGCCGAGCCGCCATCGAAGCGCGAAAGGGTAGGATTTTCTTCTAGTACGTGCGTCCAAATGGCCACAATGAACCAGCATGTGGGAGATTGTCGTTGGATTTGGAATTTTACTTGCTAAGCTCATCCGGCTCCGCCATCAATGAACTGCGTTACGCCATGTGGAGCTGCTGCGGGGGAATCCGAACGATCAAGGTCGCCGCGTCATGCGCAGGCGCCGGGCCGGGCGGGCGCCCCAGCCCGCAATCGAATTCAGCTTGAAGAACAAGGGCGCTGGCGCGGGCCAAGCGCAACATCACGGGGGAGACGAATGAACGTCGACAACAACGGTCGGACGGTGACGCCGGCGCTCGGTCGCTGTGGCTGGCTCATGGCCACGGTCGCGGTGGGTTGCCTGATGGCGGAGTCCGCCCAGGCGCAGATCGCGAATGCCGAGACCAAGTCCGATAAGGTCAACCAGGTCGAGGAGGTGGTGGTCACGGGCACCAGCATCCGCGGAGAGCAGCCTGTCGGCTCGGATCTCGTCTCCATCGGTCCGCAGGACATCCAGAAGATCGGCGCGTCGAACACGGCCGAACTGCTGGCCAAGGTGCCTCAGCTCAACTCGTTCAACACCCAGCCGCTGCCGGGCCTTTCCGCTTCGGTGGGCACGGGAGAGCCGCCGGCCCTGCGCGGCCTGAACTCGACGGCGACCCTGGTGCTGATGGACGGCCAGCGGTTGATCGCAGATAATCCGCTGCAGACCACGCCCGACCCCAGTTCAATCCCGCCCGCGGCCATCCAGCGGGTCGAGATCGTCCCCGACGGCGCCTCCGCCATCTACGGTTCCGATGCGGTGGCGGGCGTGATCAATGTCATCACCCGTCACAACCTGGATGGCGCCGAGACGAACATCCGGGGCGGGTGGGCGCGCCACGGCTACCAGGCCCAGGACTTCAGCCAAGCGTTCGGGAAGGTGTGGAGCGGCGGCTCGGCGATGATCGTGCTGGGCTACAACCACAACAATGACCTGCCGAACTATAAGCTGCCGTTCTACACGAATGACCTGCGGCCCTACGGCGGCGTCGACCTACGGCCGATCAACTGCGCGCCGCCCAACATCCGGATCGGATCGACGACTTATGCGCCGCCGAACTATGCCGCGGGCGCCGCGGCGCATTGCGACTACGGCGGGCTCTCCGATGCCGTCGGGGCGTTCCGCCGCTATAGTCTGCTGGCCAACGCCCGCCAGCAGGTCACCGACAACCTCAGTGTGTTCGGTGACGTGAAGTACACCTCGACTTACGCCACGAACCACACCGGTCCGGGCGGAGCGAATGTGACGATCACGACCGCGAACCCGTTCTTCCAGGCCCCCCCGGGATCGGGCGCCACGAGCGAGACCCTCTTCTACAATGTCGCCCCCCTGGTGGGCTCCCCTGTAATCCACGCCTACTCCAAGTCATACGACGTCATAGCCGGCGGCGACTACAAGCTACCATTTGACTGGGTCGCCACGGGCACCTTCAACTTCGGCAAAGGCGAGAACGCCGCACACCAGCCCACCTTCGATGCCGGCGCGCTCGCTGCGGCGGCGGCGGGAACCTCCACCGCCACGGCGCTCGATCCGTTCGGCGGCGGAACGAGTGCATCGGTTGCGACCGCCGTGGCGAATTTCGAAAACTTCTTCGCGTCCGACCAGACCATGTACGACTACCAGGTCAAGGCGGACGGCCCGCTGTTCGACCTCCCCGGCGGCCAGATGAAGCTAGCGGTGGGCCTCGATTACAGAAAGTACCACTACATCGCCGACAACACGGTGGGGGCGATCGGGCAAAACCAGAACGCCGCGCACGTCGACGGGATGCGGAACATCGCCGCCGAGTTCGCCGAGCTGTTGGTCCCCTTGGTCGGGACCGGCAACGCCATGCCGTTCGTGCGATCGTTGAATCTCTCTCTGGCGCTGCGCCACGACCATTACAGCGACTTCGGATCGACCACGAACCCCAAATACGGCATCACTTGGCAGCCGATCGACAATTTGACGCTACGCGCCAGCTACGGCACGTCGTTTCACGCGCCGGACATGGGCGACGAACACGCCGTGGACACGCGGGCGATCTTCCTGGCGAACACCGGCCTCGTTCCGCCCGGCACGCCGCCCGCCAACGTCATTGCGCTCGCCGGCGGCAATCCCGGCCTGCAACCGGAGAAGGCCAAGACCTACTCCGTGGGCGCGGAATATGCGCCGGCCTGGCTGAGCGG
>Ga0105240_10005248_pt1 | contig 19349 bp, 15 predicted proteins | sample KBSC54metaG_FD_80426 | JGI IMG/M metagenome (GOLD analysis project Ga0105240, IMG submission 80426) | Corn rhizosphere microbial communities from Kellogg Biological Station, Michigan, USA - KBS C5-4 metaG | ecosystem: Host-associated > Plants > Roots > Rhizosphere > Soil | place: Michigan, USA... | reverse complement strand
GGCCCAGCAGCTGCGCCTGGAGAACCTGACCGCCACCTTCAGTGGAACGCGGGCCGCCAGCACCAATCCGCGCCGGCTGTACACCTACTGCCCGAGCGGCAGCGGATGCAACACGAGCTTGACCGACAACAGCAACGAATTTTCGACCGCCAACTCGGGTATCTCGGCCGCCGCCTTCGGTGCGTCCAGCACCATTTCGATCGTCTCCATCGTTCGAAGCGGCACGACGGCACTCGTGACGACCAGCACAAATCACGGGTACAGCAACGGAACGGTGGTCACCATCAGCAACGTCACGCAACCTGAGTACAACGTGACTCAAGCCATCTCGGTGAACAGCCCGACCACCTTCACGATCACGGGCCTGCCCAACTACCCGACCAGCCCGTCGGCAGGTACCTACCAGATTGCCTCGGTCGGCGGCAGCCCGGTCAGCATCGTGTCGATCAGCCGAACGAGCAGCACGACCGGCAGCAGCAACAGCGAAACCGCCACCGTCACTACTTCGGCAGCTCACGGATTCACAACCTCATCCAACATCGCGATCAGCGGCGCCACCGATTCCGCGTACAACTATTCCGGCGTACCCGCTGCGGTGCCCACGACCACTTCCTTCACATTCCCGGTGACCATTAGCCCGCCAGGCACCGCGGTCAACGCGTACCAGGCAACGCGCAGTCCCAGCGGCAATCCTGGGAGGTCGGTGACGCTCGCGAGGTCGGCTGCCAACACGATCATGGGCACCACCACGTCGGCCCATGGCTATTACGTGGGTGAGTCCATCACGATATCGGGCGCTGCCGTCACCGCATACAACGGCACCTTCACGATCGTGACTGTTCCAACGGTGACCACCTTCACGGTATCGAACAGCGGGCTTGGCAATCCCGCCGGGTCCAACGGCACAGTCGCACCCAACAGCAGCACGGCCAAGACCTTGAGCACCGTCACACGGACGGGCACGGGCGCGACCGCGATCGCCACCGCGACGGGCGCTCCCGCCTCATGGTTCGGCAACGCGGTCGGCGCGACCACGGTCGTCAACATAGCCAAATTGTCCGGGACGGCGACCAACGAGAGCGCCTACGTGGCATCGAACGTGACCATCACGTGCGTGAACGCCACCTGCACGTCCTTCACCTACCCGATCACGGTGACGCCGGCCCTGAGCGCAGGCGGGACAATGACGGCTGCTGTCGCCGGTTCCAGTGCCGTGAACCTGGCGGCTGGAGCCATCACCCGCGCCGCCGGCAGCACGACGGCTACGGTGACAGGTGTCACGTCGGGCGCCTTCAGCAATGGCCAGAGCGTGACGATCACCGCAACCGGAACGCCCCTGACCAATGAGTCGGCCTATCTGGGCACGTGGACCATCACCTGCACAGCCCCGTGCACTTCTTTCACCTATGGCCCGGTGGTCCGCACGCCAACCACTCCCGCCACGGGAACCAACATGCAGGCGTACAGCCCAACGACGCCGCCCGACAGGGATACCGTCATCAAGTGGGTGCGCGGCGCGGATAATTTCGGCGACGAGAAAGGCCCCGGCGGCACCGTCACCGTGCGGCCTTCGATTCACGGCGACGTGCTTCACTCGCGGCCGCTGGTGGTCAACTACGGGGACTCGCGAGGCATCGTGGCGTTCTACGGCGCCAATGATGGCGTCTATCGGGCCGTCAACGGAAACCAGACCGCGGCGATCAGCGGCGTCGCCGCCGGCGATGAGTTGTGGGGCCTGGTGCTGCCGGACCATTTCAACCAGTTGAACCGGCTGCGGATCGACTCACCGGAATTGAAGTTCCCTTCCACCACCTTGGCTTCCGCGCTGCCCAAGGACTATTTCGTCGACGGCCCGACGGGCGCTTTCCAGCAGTTGAAGGCGGATGGGACGATCGACAAGGCTTACCTCTTCCTCACGATGCGGCGCGGCGGCGCTTTCATCTACGCGCTGGACGTATCGACGCCCACCGCGCCAGTGCTGCTCTGGAGAATCGATTCCAGCACGACGGGATTCGGAGAGCTGGGTCAGACTTGGTCGAGGCCGCGGCTCACCCTGGTGCCTGCCAGCACGGACCCGGTGCTGGTGTTCGGCGCCGGCTACGATGCCGCGGAAGATTCCGAGCCGCCGGATGTCGACACGTCGGGCCGCGGCATCTACGTGATCAATGCCAAGACAGGCGCCTTGATCTGGAGCGCCAATTCCACCTGTACGACCTCGTCCACCTGTCTGAACGTGCCGGGGATGATCTACTCGATTCCGTCGGACATCGCGTTCGTGGACCGCGACAGCAACGGCAAGACGGACAAGTTCTATTTCGGCGACACCGGAGGCAACGTCTGGCGTGCGGACGTCAATGATGCCAGCACCGCCAACTGGACAGTGACGAAGATCGCCGCACTGGGTTGCGCGAGCGGCACCTGCGCGTCGGGCACCACGCCACGCAAGTTCTTCTTCCCGCCGTCGGTCCTGACCATCAAGCCAAGTGGGGCAACCGGATCCTACGATGCCATCTCGATCGCTTCGGGCGACCGCGAACACCCGCTGAAGAACACCGCGACCGGTTCTTCGTATAACGTTTCCGACCGCTTCTTCATGCTCAAGGATACGGGCACGACGGTGGGCGTTCCCACCACCAGTGGCCTGACGCTTTCCTCATTGTTCAACGCGACCAGCACCGACTGGGACGGCAGCCTCAGCGGCTTCTACCTCACCTTCAACACGGGGGAGAAGGCGGTGAACGCTCCCCTCGCGGTGAACGGCTCCATCTTTGTGGCGACTAATCGGCCGGTGGATCGATCTCAGACGTGCGCCGCCAACCTCGGCGAAGCCAAAGCCTATGCAATCGACCCATTCAACGGCGAGACGGCCACCAACACGCTGCCTGGCGGCGGGTTGCCTCCGAGCGCGGTGACCGGCCTGATCACCATAACGACCACGAACGCAGACAGCACGACCACCACGTCGCAAGAGAAGTTCTGCATTGGTTGCGGAGTTTCGACGCCGCCTGGCGCGCCCCCCGGCGCACCCTGCAACTCCGCCCTGGAAAACTGCAGCCCGGCCAATACGGTGCCGAAGAATCTGCGGCGCACTTACTGGTACAAGAAATAAACGCGGGATCCATCGGCGATCGCGCCTTTGCGTGATCGCCCGATCGATCGGTCCAGCCGCCTCGGCGGCATTAATTCACAAGAGCACGCGCCAGTAATTCGCACTCGATGCCATCGCCCTGTGGCTACGCTCCAGGGCCATGAACACCCATGCGCTATCGGGACCGGATGCCGGTTTTACGCTGGTTGAATTGCTGGTGACCACGGCCGTGATGGCCGTGCTGCTGGGGCTTGCGACCCCGAAGATGACCGGCCTCATGAGCTCGCTGCAACTCAGCTCCGCCTCCAACGATTTGCTGGCGGGCTTGCTGCTGGCTCGAAGCGAGGCGATCAAGCGAAACAGCCGGGTGGTGATCTGCAAGTCCGCGAATGGCATTTCCTGCGTCAGTTCCGGCAACTGGGAGCAAGGCTGGATCGTCTTCCACGATGCCAACAACAATGGCAGGCGAGACGCCGCAGAGCCCATTCTGCTGCGGGAGCAGGCCTTGGGAGCCAGCTTGCGGCTGACGGGCAACCTGAACGTCGCGCACTATGTTTCCTACACACCCTCAGGCGCGACCAAGCTGGTCAGCGGCGGGTTTCAGGCAGGGACGCTCACCATTTGCCAGCACTCCGCGGCCGCGGGCGAAGCCAGGCAGATCATCCTCAGCACGGCGGGCCGTCCCAGGGTGCAGAAGGCATCGGTTCCGGCTTGTTTCTGATGCGCGCTAGCGGCGCACTTCGTCCACGAGCGTCTTGAACTCGTCGATGTCCTCGAAGCTGCGGTAGACACTGGCAAACCGCACGTAAGCCACCTTGTCGAGTTTGCGCAGCTCTCGCATCACCAGTTCTCCCAGCCGCGCCGAGGGAATCTCACGCACGCCCATGTTCAGCAGCTTTTCCTCGATGCGCTCCACGGCGCTATCGATCTGCTCGGTGCTGACAGGGCGCTTGCGCAGCGCCAGGTTCATCGATCCCTGCAGCTTCGCGCGGTCGTAGTCGATCCGGCGCCCGTCCTTCTTCACTACGGCGGGGAAGGTGACATCGGGGCGCTCGTAGGTAGTGAAGCGCTTCTCGCAGGCGGCGCATTGCCGGCGCCGCCGCACGAAGCCGCCGTCCTCGGCCACGCGCGTCTCGACCACCTGGGTCTCGTCGTTGCTGCAGAACGGGCACTTCATCGCTCGAGCGAGATTATTGGTAGACCGGGAAGCGCCGCGTCAACGCGTTCACTTTTTCCCGCACGGCCGCGATGTTGGCGGCGTTGCGCGGATTGTCCAGCACATCCGCAATCAGATTGGCGGTGAGGCGTGCCTCGTCGTCCTTGAAGCCACGCGTGGTCATCGCCGGGGTGCCGATGCGCACGCCACTGGTCACCATCGGCCGTTCAGGGTCGTTCGGGATGGCGTTCTTGTTGATCGTCATGTGCGCATCGCCCAGAACCGCTTCGGCCTCCTTGCCCGTGATGCCCTTGGGCCGCAGGTCCACCAGCATCAGATGGCTTTCGGTGCGGCCGCTCACGATGCGCAGCCCGCGCTCGGTGAGTGTCCGTGCCACGACCTGGGCATTCTTGGCCACCTGCTGCTGATAGGCCTTGAATTCCGGCGCCAGGGCTTCCTTGAACGCCACTGCCTTCGCCGCGATCACATGCATCAAGGGACCGCCCTGCAGGCCGGGAAAGATCGCGCTGTTGATCGCTTTCTCGTGCTCCGCTTTCATCAGGATCAGGCCGCCCCGCGGGCCGCGCAGCGTCTTGTGCGTGGTGGATGTCACGACGTCCGCGTGCGGCACAGGATTCGGATAGATGCCGGCGGCGATGAGGCCGGCGTAATGCGCCATGTCGACCATGAAGATCGCGCCCACGTCTTTCGCAACCTTGGCGAAGCGCTCGAAATCGATTCGCAACGCGTACGCGGAAGCGCCAGCGATGATCAGCTTGGGCCTGGACTCGTGCGCCTTGCGCTCCATCGCGTCGTAGTCGATCGCTTCTTCCTTGTTCAGGCCGTAGCTGACCACGTTGAACCACTTGCCGCTCATGTTCAGCGCCATGCCGTGGGTCAGGTGGCCGCCTTCGGCCAGGCTCATGCCCATGATGGTGTCCCCGGGCTTCAGGAAGGCCAGGAACACGGCCTCATTCGCCTGTGCGCCCGAATGCGCCTGCACGTTGGCCGCGGGCGCACCGAACAACTGCTTGGCGCGGTCCAACGCAAGCTGCTCCGCGACGTCCACATTCTCACAGCCGCCGTAATAGCGCTTGCCGGGATAGCCCTCCGCATATTTGTTGGTCAGCTGCGTGCCTTGCGCGGCCATGACGGCCGGCGACGCGTAGTTTTCGCTGGCGATCAGCTCGATGTGCTCTTCCTGGCGCTTGTTCTCGCGCTGGATGGCGGCCCAGAGCTCTGGATCGGTTTGCTCGATGAGGATATTGCGGTGGAACATGGTGGGAGTCTTGAACACGGGTTGCTGCGCAGCCTGCCGGCGACAGGCGCGCAGGAAGCTGCCGGGCAAGCGGCCCAACACCGCCGATGCCGGCGGCACGCTGGCAGCCTAGTGTAGCGGAGCCGTCGCTCGCGCTTAAGACAGGGAAAGCAGCGCGATCTTGTCTTCGGCCGGCGGCGCGGGCGATTCCGCCGGCGCAACCGTGCGGATCACCGGCGGTGCCGGCAGCGGCACCGACCGGCCAGCGGCCACCAGCTTCAGGCGCGCGTGTTCGGCCAGCACTTTGTCGGCATAGCCGCCGTCGTTTTCCAGATTCGCCGCGCCTACGTAAAAGCGCAGGCCCGCCTGCAGCGAACCGGCGCGCTCGATGCACTCCTGCAGCACCTTCACGCCCACCCGCAGGTTGGTGACTGGGTCGAACGCGGCCAGCTGGCCGCCGAAGTTCTCGTACTTTTGGCTGTGGACGCCGGTCATCACCTGCATCAGGCCCTGTGCACCGACGTTGCTCTGGGCGAACGGGTTGAAGCCTGATTCGATGGCCATAATGGCCAGGATCAAGGTGGGATCGATCTTGTCACGCGCTCCAAGCACGTACGCTTCGGCCACCAATGCACTCAACGGCTCCGGCGCCACGCGGTATTTCTTGCTGAGCCAATAGGCGACCGCGGCCTGCTGCTTGGGCAGGTCCTTGGGGTCCACCGCGGTGGCGCGCTCGACCGCATCGCGTTCCACTGGCATCCCGGTGGCCGCTTCCTGGCGGGCTTGCAGCCAGCCTCTGAGCTTGGTTTCGCCGGCATCCCGCAGGTCGGGCCGGGCCGTAAGGGTTACCGCGCAGAACACGGTCGCCAATCCCACCAGGGCGAAGCCGTTATGCGTGATCTCAAAAAACCCCTGGGCCACATCGGATGCAAAGCATCGCAAGCCCTGGGTCAACTTTCCTAGCGCTGTCATAGCACTTCCTTTCTACACGCGGGACTGCTTCATGAGGCTGCACGCAGCATCACAACCGTCAGCTCCTCGTTTTGATTGGTACGCCATCGATATTTGCCGGGAGCCTTTCGATGACTCGGCGCAGCGAATTCGATTTAGCCGGGGTCGGCAGCGGATTCGGGTTGTCCCTAGTACTTTTGCTGGGGACGGCGAATTCTAGGGGGGCAGTTCATATCAGGTCAAGAATATCAATTTACCTTTTTATCAGTTGTTGTACATATTGAATGAAGAATTTACCCTTTTTCGGGCAGTATTTCATGTCAGCACCCCGCCTGTCCGCCCGTCAGACACGCCTGACAAGGTGGCGTTGGCCCAGAGATGCTCCTGAATCAATAGCGGTAAATCAAGCAACTGCGGTACATCAGAGGCGCTCCTGCTCTTGTTCGGCCTCTCGTGCGGAATCTTTCCTTGCGCAATGTGAAACCTGGTCCGCGGCGGAGCCGTCCATCGACCCGAAGTCACCGTAACAAGATGGCCGGCCTGATCAGGCTCAACTTGGCCTGCTTCTGAGCCCATTGCCTCCAACGCTCAGACCTTGTCAAGGCAATAGCGGCAATCGCATCGGCCGGTACCATTGAAAATTCCGGCTTGAAAACAGCGCGACATTCGCCTAACTTGAAAGGGTCCGAGTGATCGGGCATTTGCCGGTAGGGCCATTTCGGTGGTAGCCCCGGCCCCACTTGGAAGCAATCTCTTGCTTCCGGCGCGATCGGGGACATAACACTCTCTGGTTGCGAACCCAGGCGGCAAGGACCTCGTGTCGGCCGCCAAGCCCGGCAGACGGTTTCGCCGCCTGTCCGGGCTTTCTTGTTTTCCGGGAAGACTCGTCGCACGCCGTGCTTCGGGCGCTTGTGTGAGGCTGCGTTACGGCCTGCTCCGGAGCCAAGCAATTCGCGGCGAGAATAGCGCTTTGCCCTCGCGTGAGGGCGCCTTTCATTCTCATTTGCCAAGAAACTTCGCAGTGACCCAAGCCACCCTCAAATCCAACGACACCCGCTCACTCGACGAACTGACCGGAGGAGCCTTCACGGCGCCAACATCCGGGGAGCGTTCCGCGCGCGTGCGTGAATGGCTTGCAGCCAATCCCAGCGCGGAGCAGATGCAGGAAGTCTTTCGGGAATTGAGCGGGCGCGACAAAGGCGCGGCGAAGCTGCTGCGCGAGAGGCTCGACGAAATCAAGCGCAGCAAGGGCCAGGAAGCGATCGCCGCCGAATGGGCGGAGAAGGCGCGCGCGCTGCTTGCGCTGGGCAAACTCAACATCGCGGACGCGATGGCCTGGCAGCGGGATGCCGCGAAGGCGGGCGCGCCGCTCAGCCGCGAACCGCTTGCGGCGCTCAAGGCGCAGCTCGCCGATCGCGTCAAGGGGATCGAGGACTTGCAGCATCGCGTGCAGGTCCAGCGCGAAGCAGCCGTGCTGCTGGCTCAGCGCATCGAAGTGCTCTCCACCAAATCGTGGCGCGACGCGCAGGCCGCCGCCGAAACGCTGGCCAATGACGTGCCCGATTGGCACGCCCAAGCGCAGGCTTTGCACGCCGATGCCAACTGGTCCAGCGTGGACACCAAGTTCCCGCCTTTGCTGGAAGCCTCCCGGGTGCAGCTTCAGGTGGTATGGGACGCGTTCCAGAGCGCGCTGGCACAAGCGGTCGCCGCCGCGCAGGAACCGGCGGCACCCCTGCCTCCCGTGCCGGTGTGGGCTGACGAACTGCGCGCCGCGCGGGGCGTTCCAGTGGACTCGGCCGCCAAGCCTGGTAAACCCAAGATCGATCCGCAGGTGCGTGCGCAAGCCGCGCAGACGGTGCGCGAAGTCTTGGAGAAGCTGGAGCAGGAGATCGCGCAGGGCCACGGCAAGGCGAGCGCCGGTGCGGCCGCCGCGCTGCGCAATGCCCTCAAGGAAAACGGCAAGCTGATCGACGAGAAGCTGGAGAGCCAAGCCCATGCCGCGCTGGCAGCAGCAGGCGAACTCGAAGGCTGGCAGCGCTGGCGCGCCGACCAGCTGCGCCAGGAACTCGTCACCAAGGCTGAGGCTCTGTTTGAGCCGGTGCCGCCGCCAAGTGCCACCGATGGCTCAGCGCAGCCAGCGCAGGGCGGCGACGCGCCTGCGCAACCAACCGAGGCGCCGGCGCGCAAGCCGCGTTACGGCGGACGCAAGATGCAGGAGCAACTGCGCTCATTGCGAGAGCAGTGGAAGCAGACCGACCAGGGCGGCCCGCCGAATCACGCGCTTTGGAAGCGCTTCGACGATGCGTGCAACGAAGCGCACAAGGTGGTCGAAGCCTGGCTCGACAAGGTGAAAGCCGAAGCGGCGGAGCACAAGGCGCAGCGTCTCGCGCTGATCGAAGAACTCAAGGCCTGGGCTGCTGAGAATGCGACGGCGAAGGACGGCGACTGGAAAGGCTTCAGCCGCATCCTGCACCAGTTCGACAGCCGCTGGCGCGAGGCCGGGCACCTGAGCGAAAAAGCTTTTGCCGAGATGCAGCCTTTGTGGAAGGAGACGATACAGGCCGCGGCCGCGCCGTTGCAGAGGGTGCAGAAGCAAAGCCTTGAGCGCCGCCACGCATTGATCGAGGAGGCGCAGGCGCTGGGCGCCGCGCCGCAATTGCGGATCGATGCCGTGAAGTCCCTGCAGCAGCGCTGGCAAGCCGAGGCGCAGGCCATCCCGCTGGATCGCAAGCAGGAGCAGAAGCTGTGGGATGCTTTCCGCAAGCCAATCGACGATGCGTTCAATCGCAAATCCGAGGAGCGCGAGAAGGCCGCGGCTGCGCTGAGCGAGCGCGATCGCGTCGTGCTCGATGCGTCGAAGGCGCTCGAAGCGGCCAACGCCAGCGGCGACGCCCAAAAGATCAAGGCGGCGATGGCGGCTTTGGATTCCGCCCTGCGCGGTCAGGCCCAGGCGGCCGCGGCGGTTGCGGCCGCGGGACCCGCCATGGTGGCGCCTGCCGCCGAAGCGCCGGCTGGCTCCACAGCTGGCGAGGCGAGCCAGAGCGATGCGGCTGTCGAAGAGTCGGCTGATACCGATGCGGCCGCCGTACCCGCGAGCGACAGCACCACGAGTGACACGGCTTCCGGCGATGCGAGTCCCGAAAGCGCCACAGCACCAACGGCGGCCGCACCGAAGCCCGCGCCCAAGCCGGTGATCGCGATGCGAGGCGACGATCGGCCGGGCATGAAGAAGTCCGAACCGGCGCCGGCCGGGCGAGGCGGCAAGTTCGGCGACCGCAAAGGCGGCCCCGGCGGCAAATTCGGCGAACGGCGCGACGGCCCGCGCGACGCGCGCGCCGACGCTCGCTTCGGGGGCGGGCGATTCGGCGAGCGCTCCGCACGAGACGAAGATCGCGGGCCGCGCCTGGGCGACGTTGCGTTCCGTGCGCAACGCGAAGCGCTCGAGCATGCGCAGATGGCATTGAAGAAGCTCGCGGCCCAAGCGCATGGTGAGGCGCTGACTCAACTCATGACAGCCTGGGAGCAGCGTGCGCCACAGCAGGTGCCCAGTCAGCAGGAATTAGGCAAGGCTGTCGCGCCGGCCATTCGCACCAGCTGGGTGAAGGCACTTGGCGCACCGGCCACGCACGATGCCGCCGAGGCTTTGCTTCGGCTGGAGATCGCAGCCGAGGCGCCGACGCCGGCCGAACACTTGAATGCGCGCCGTGCTTTGCAGCTGAAGCTGCTGACCAAACGCAACGATCCCTCGCCGGCGCAGACCTGGGGCGAGGACGCTGCAAGCGTGCTGGGATCGGCTTATGACGCAAGCACCGCGCGGCGGCTGCAAACCGCTCTCAAGACACTGCTGCGTTAAGCGTCACGCGACGGATCCGTTGAAGAAGCCGTCGAACAGTGGCACGAGGGCGGGGAACTCCGCCTCGAATCGCGCGCGATTCACGAAGTAAGCCTCGCAGGCCACGGCGAAAAATTCGTCGACAGCTTCCGCGGCATACGCGTCCAGCCAAGGCGCCTGCCCGCCGAAGCGCTCGGCGATGATCACTTTCTCGCGGAACGCATCGTATTGCGCCTGCATCACATCCAGCCAGGCGCGGCGCGCGTCGCGCGAACGCAGTGGCGGGCATCCGTCGGGCGCGCCGTCTCGCATGTCTATCTTGTGGATGAATTCGTGGATCACCACGTTGTAGCCCTCGTCTGCGGTGGTGCCCGCGCTTTCGACATCGTGCCAGCTGAGCATGACGGGGCCGCCCTCCATGGCTTCGCCGGCCAGGACCTCGTCATACTCGTGCACGATGCCGCTCTCGTCGGTGACAGTGCGCCGCGCCAGGACTTCATCCGGATGCACCACGATGCCCACGAAGTCGTCGTACCAGGCCAGCCCGAGGTTCAGCACCGGCAATACGGCTTGCGCGGCAATGGCCAGCGCCATCGCGTCGGTGATCACGAGGCCATTCGCGCCGTGGAATTCCTTGGTGGCGAGGAACTGCGCTGCGAGCTCGCGCAACCGCTGCAATTGCCCGGGCGGGCGCACCGCGAGAAAAGAATGCCGTTCGAGAACCGCGTGCCACAGATCGTCCGGAATCGCGCGGCCGCGGGGGCGCTTGCGTGGCCAGCCGAACATCACGCGGACATCAAATGAACGCGACTCGCTGCGGGCCCGAAGCGGTGAGACGCAGCACCTCTTGCCGCGGCGGGCGCGAGCGCGCGTCCCAGTCGCTCAAGACCGTGCGACTGCGCCCCGCACCCAGCGCGTGGTCAGCAGGTCGATGCGTGTGCCCGTGGATCATCACTTGCGCATCGGCCGCTTCGAGCCAGGCGCTCGCTGCTGCCGCGTCCACTTCCGCGTATTCGATGCCGGTGCCCTTGCGCTCTTCGCTCTGTCGGCGCAGGTCGCTGCCGATCGCCTTGCGTTGCGCCAGCGGCCTGGACAGGAAATCGCGCTGCCACGCCGGGTCGCGCACTTCGCCGCGGAACTTCATGTAATCGGTGTCGGCCAGGCACAGCGAATCGCCGTGCGTGAGCAGCCAGCGCCTGCCGGCGAACACCAGGACGGTCGGGTCATGCAGCAAGGTTGCGCGGCAAGCTTGTGCAAAGCCAGCGCCTACCAGGAAATCGCGATTTCCGTGCATGAGGAAGATCGCGGCGTGTGCCGCGGCCGCCTGCAACACCGCGGCGCAATCCGCCGCCAGGCCGGGCTCCTGCGCGGCGTCATCACCGACCCACACATCGAACAGATCGCCAAGAATGAAGACCGCATCGGTCGAAGTGCTCCGCATGTAGCGCCGCCATGCGTCAAAAGTCTCGTGATCCGACGCTTGCAAGTGCAGGTCGGAGATGAACTCGACGCTGCGCCAAGCCGGCGGGGCCTGGAGTTCCTCGATGCGGGGCAGGGCGGGCGCGGAGCTCACGGCCAAGCCTGGAGCCGCTCTAGAGCGCCACGGCCTTTTCGATGACGACGTCCTGCTGCGGCACGTCGCCATGGCCGCCCTTGTTGCCGGTTTTCACGCCGGCGATCCGGTCGACGATGTCGGTGCCGGCAACCACTTTGCCGAACACCGCATAACCCCAGCCTTGCGCACTCGGCGCGGTGTGGTTGAGGAACTCGTTGTCCGCCACGTTGATGAAGAATTGCGCGCTGGCCGAGTGCGGCGCCTGGGTGCGCGCCATCGCCACGGTGTAGATCTTGTTCTTCAGCCCGTTGTTGGCCTCGTTTTCGATCGGCTGCGCGGTGGGCTTCTGGCTCATGCCCGGCTCGAAGCCGCCGCCTTGCACCATGAAGCCCGGGATCACGCGATGAAAGATCGTGTTGTTGTAGTGGCCCTTGTTCACGTACTCGAGGAAGTTGGCCACCGTCTTGGGAGCCTTGTCCTGGTCGAGTTCGAGGGTGATGACGCCGTAGCCGGCGATGTGAAGTTCTACCTTGGGATTGCTCATGGGATCTCCTTGTTGTCGGGGCCGGATGCCGGACCGCGGGAATTCACTTGACCAGCCTGGCGGACGTGATCACGACCGGTGTCTTGGGAACGTCGCTGGGAAACGGGCCGCCCGCGCCGGTGGGCATGGACTTGATCTTGTTGACGACGTCCATTCCGCTCACGACCTTGCCGAAGACCGTGTAGCCGTAGAGCTGGGACACGCCCATCAACTGCGCGCGCGGAACGTTCTCGTAAACGCGTCCCTGGTACTCGAAGCGCGGCACCGGATCGCCCGCAGGGAGCACGGTCGGGTCGAGGAAAGCGTTGTCCTTCACGTTGATGAAGAACTGTGCGCTGGCTGAATTGGGATCGTTCGTGCGGGCCATCGCGACCGTGCCAACCACGTTTCGTGAACCGCCCTTGGCCAGGGCTTCGCGCCCTTCGTGCGGCACCGGAGCGCGCGTCGGCTTTTCCGCATAGTGCGTATCGTAGCCGCCGCCTTGCACCATGAAGTTGTCGATCACCCGGTGGAAAATGGTGCCGTCGTAGTGTTTGTCTTTGACATACTGCAGGAAATTTTCCACTGTCTTGGGCGCCTTGTCCGGATATACCTCGATGACGAAGTCCCCCGCCGTCGTGGCGATTTTCACCTTCGGGTTGTCGGCCTGCGCCGCGGTCGACGCGAAGGCGACGCCCAGCGACAGCAACACGGCGGCGCGGCGTCGATTCATGACAATCATCTGTGGAACGCTCCTTTGGAGACTGGGTTCATCTGCTGAGCGGCGTCGGCTGCCGCTTGGCTATTTGGGCTGAGCCGTCGGGATAAACAACTGACGCACCAGCGTCAGCTTGCGCGCGGCGCTGGTGTTGCGCGGGTCCAGCTGCTGGGCTTTGGCGTATGAGACCTCGGCCAGTTTGGCATACACGTCCCCGAGATTCTCGTGGGCGATCGCGTAGCCGGGATTCGCGCGCACCGCAGCCTCGAGCGAGGCGCGCGCCTTGTCGAATTCATTTCGGCCGGCGTACAGCACGGCCAGGTTGTTGTACGGCTCGGGCAACTCCGGGTATTCCTGGGTCAGCTGTGTGAACGTGGCGATCGCGTCTGCAGTGCGCCCGGACTCGGTCTGCACCACGCCCTTCAGGAAGCGCATCTGCGGATCGCGCGGCTTGGCCGCGATGTACTGATCGGCCTTGGCCAGGGCCTCGGCGTACTTGCCGGAGTGCAGCAACTGATTCACGTCGGCGTAGTCGTCGGCGAACACGGCAGCCGGCAGCAGCAGCGCGCAAGCCAGCGCCAGCAGTCGGACGGCCTGTGCGATAACAGTGATTTGGGTCATGAACGGCCGGTGAATCGTGGGTCCGATGCGCCGATGGGGGCTATATACTGCGCTGCATTGTAGCCGCCGGGCTTCCCTAGCAACCGGCGTTCAAACACCACCCATGAGCCTGCGCATCCACAACACGCTGACGCGCGCCTTGGAGGAATTTTCCCCGATCGAGCCGGGCCATGTGCGCATGTATGTCTGCGGCATCACGGTGTATGACCTGTGCCATGTCGGTCACGCACGAGCCAGCGTCGCGTTCGACCTGGTTCAGCGCTGGCTGCGCATCAGCGGATATCGCGTCACGTACGTGCGCAACATCACCGACATCGACGACAAGATCATTCGCCGCGCGGTGGAGAACGGCGAGGCGGTGCGCCACCTTACCGATCGCATGATTGCCGAAATGCAACGCGACTTCGATGCGCTGGGCATCGAGCGGCCCACCCATGAACCGCGCGCCACCGACTATGTTCCACAGATGCTGGCCATCGTGGGACAACTGGAAGACAAGCGTCTCGCTTATCGTTCGGGAGGTGATGTGAATTACGCCGTTCGCCGCTTCCCCGATTACGGCAAGCTGTCGGGCAAGACTCTGGATGAATTGCACGCCGGCGAACGGGTTGCGGTACTGGAAGGCAAGGAGGATCCGCTGGACTTCGTCTTGTGGAAATCGGCCAAACCGGCCGAGCCCGCCGATGCGCAATGGGACAGCGAGTACGGCAAGGGCCGCCCCGGCTGGCACATCGAGTGCTCCGCGATGGCCTGCGCGCTGCTGGGCAAGACCCTGGACATCCACGGTGGTGGCGCCGACCTGCAGTTCCCCCACCACGAGAACGAGATCGCGCAGAGCGAGGGCGCCAACGGTGTGCCGCTCGCGCGCTTCTGGATTCACAACGGCTTCGTCAATATCGACAATGAGAAGATGTCCAAATCGCTGGGCAACTTCTTTACCGTGCGCGAAGTGCTCCGGAAATTCGATGCCGAGACACTGCGCTTTTTCATCGTGCGCGCGCACTATCGCAGTCCGCTGAACTACAGCGACGTGCACCTGGAAGATGCTCGTGGCGCGCTCAAACGCTTGTACACGGCGCTCGACCTGGTGGCGCCGGCCGCGGTTCGGATCGATTGGTCGCAGCCCCATGCCGCGGCCTTCAAGGCTGCAATGGACAATGATTTCGGCACGCCAGAAGCGGTGGCCGTCCTGTTCGAACTCGCGAGCGAGGTCAATCGCAGCAAGTCCGAGCAGACGGCTGGGCTGCTCAAGGCGTTGGGCGGCTGCCTGGGAATCCTGCAGGGCGCGCCCAAGGTGTTCCTGCGCGCCGGGACGGGCATCGACGAAGAGATGATCGCGGGCATGATCGAGCAGCGCGCCGCCGCAAAAAAGGCGAAGAACTTCGCCGAAGCCGATCGCATCCGCAATGAGTTGCTCGCGCAAGGCGTGGTGCTCAAGGATTCGTCCACTGGCACCACCTGGGAGGCGGCGTCTTGAGTTCAGTGCCCCCACAGTTCGCGCTGGCCTCGCCCGAGTACTGGGACGAGGCCTGCCGGCACCTCTCGAAGAAAGACCGCGTCTTGAAGCGGCTGATTCCGCGCTTCGGCGACGCGTGCCTGCAATCGCGCGGCGACGCGTTCACCACGCTCGCGCGCAGCATCGTCGGCCAGCAAATCTCGGTGAAGGCGGCGCAGACGGTGTGGGACCGCTTCGCCAAGCTGCCCCGCAGGATGACACCCGCGAATGTGCTCACGCTGAAGGTCGATGACATGCAGGCGGCGGGCCTGTCCGCGCGCAAGATTGAATACCTGGTGGACCTGGCACTGCACTTCGATTCCGGCGCGATCCATGCCGGTTCATGGCCGCAGATGACCGACGATGAGATCATTGCTGAACTGATCGGCATCCGCGGGATCGGCCGCTGGACCGCCGAGATGTTCCTGATCTTCCACCTGATGAGGCCCAACGTGCTGCCGCTGGACGATATCGGGCTGATCAACGGCATCAGCCGAAATTATTTTTCCGGCGACCCGGTCAGCCGCAGCGACGCGCGCGAAGTGGCGGCGGCCTGGGATCCGTTTTGCAGCGTGGCGACTTGGTATATTTGGCGATCGCTGGACCCGCTCCCGGTGGCGTACTGACCCACCTCCGAAGCGCCTTCGGCGCCTCCCCCTCAAGGGGGCGCCACCGGTGGACCGGCGCAGCCGGATCCACGGCGGCCCTGGTAGAGGCCCGCGATAAGAAAAGGAGATAGCTTGCCCAAGAAGACGTTTCTGGATTTCGAGCAGCCGATCGCGGAGTTGGAGACGAAGATCGAAGAGCTGCGCTATGTGCAAACTGAATCGGCGGTCGACATCTCCGAGGAGATCGACCAGCTCAGCAAGAAAAGCCAGCAGCTGACCAAGGACATCTACAGCGATCTCACACCTTGGCAGATCACCAAGATCGCACGCCATCCCGAGCGGCCTTACACGCTCGACTACGTCAACGAGATATTCACCGGCTTCATCGAACTGCACGGCGACCGGCACTTCGCCGACGACTTGTCCATCGTCGGCGGTCTCGCGCGCTTCAACGGCAATGCGTGCATGGTGCTGGGCCAGCAGAAAGGCCGCGACACCAAGGAGCGGGGACTGCGCAATTTCGGCATGAGCCGCCCGGAGGGATACCGCAAGGCGTTGCGGCTGATGAAGACCGCGGAGAAGTTCAAGCTGCCGGTGTTCACCTTCGTCGACACGCCGGGCGCTTATCCCGGCATCGACGCCGAGGAGCGCGGCCAGTCGGAAGCGATCGGCCGCAACATTTTCGAAATGGCGCAATTGGAAGTGCCCATCATCACCACGGTCATCGGCGAGGGCGGCTCGGGCGGTGCACTGGCGATTTCAGTCGCTGACCAGGTGCTGATGCTGCAGTATTCCATCTACTCGGTGATCAGCCCGGAGGGCTGCGCGTCCATTTTGTGGAAGACGTCCGAGAAAGCGCAGGATGCGGCCGATGCGATGGGCATCACGGCGCACCGCCTGAAGGCGCTGGGCCTGATCGACAAGATCGTGAATGAGCCCGTCGGCGGCGCACACCGCGATCACAAGCAGATGGCCGCGTTCCTCAAGCGCGCTTTGAACGACGCCTGGCGGCAATTGAGCGACCTGAAAGTGCGCGAGCTGCTGGAGCGGCGCTACGAGCGGCTGCAAAGCTATGGCCGCTTCACCGACACCAAGGCCGACGCGCGCTGACCCTGCCGCGAACCCAGCCCTTGCGGCGTTGCAGGGGCGGCCGTTCCCTTTACCGCTCGCGATCGCGTTCAGTGGCGGTGCCGATTCCACGGCCTTGTTGCTGGCCGCCGCCCGCACTTGGCCCGGCAATGTGCACGCAATCCATGTTCATCATGGCCTGCAAGCCGCGGCCGATGATTTCGCGCGGCATTGCAAGGCAGTCTGTGCGAGCCTCGCTGTACCTCTGCATCAGGTGAACGTCGATGCCGCTCACGCGAGCGGCGAAAGCCCCGAGGATGCGGCACGCAAGGCCCGGTATGGCGCGCTCGCGCAGCATGCCTCATCACTCGGCCTCAAGGCCGTACTGCTGGCGCAACACGCAGACGACCAGGTGGAGACGATGTTGCTGGCGTTGAGCCGCGGCGCAGGATTGCCCGGTATCGCGGCCATGCCAGCGAGCTTCGAGCGCCTTGGCATGCGTTTCGAGCGGCCGCTGCTGGGGGTCAGCGGGCCCGCTATTCGCGCGTGGTTGGCAAGCGAGCGGATGGCGTTCATCGAAGATCCCACCAACGCCGACATCGCATTCACGCGCAATCGAATCCGCCACGAACTGTTGCCGGCGCTCGAGCGCGCTTTCCCGCAGTTTCGCGAAACATTCGCCCGCTCCGCGCGCCACGCGGCGCAGGCGCAGGAACTGCTGGCCGGCATTGCCGCCGAAGATCTTGCCGCGGCAGGCAATCCGCCAAGCATCCGCGGACTGCAGAAACTGAGCCGCGCGAGGCAAGCGAACCTGCTTCGACACTGGTTGCGCGCTGCGCATGCAGCGGGCGCGAGCGCTGCGCAGTTGGAGGAATTGCTGGACCAGGTTCAGGCCTGCGTCACTCGCGGGCACGGATTGCGAATCAAGGTGGCGGACGGCTTCGTGACTCGCGCCGGGGAGCATCTGCAATTCAGGCGCGGTTGACACCTTTCACGCAGCTGACGAGCCCGGTCGCGGGTCTCAATTAAAATACCCGGTTCCTTCGCGGCCTGACGGGCAATCGTGGCCCGCGCCGCTTCCCGGCATTCATCAAATGGCATTGATCGTTCACAAATACGGCGGCACGTCGATGGGCTCCACCGAGCGCATCCGCAGCGTCGCCAAGCGCGTGGCCAAATGGGCCCGCGCGGGCCACCAGATGGTGGTCGTCCCCAGCGCCATGAGCGGCGAGACCAACCGCCTCCTGGGGCTGGCGAACGAACTCGCCCCGCCCAAACAGACCGACGCGATGTGCCGGGAGCTGGACATGCTCGCAGCCACCGGCGAACAAGCGTCGTCCGCCTTGCTGGCGATCGCGCTGCAGGCCGAAGGCATGGACGCCGTCAGCTACGCGGGCTGGCAGGTTCCGCTGCGCACCAACAGCGCTTTCACCAAGGCGCGGATCGAATCGATCGACGACACGCGGGTACGCGCCGACCTGTCCGCGGGACGCGTCGTGATCATCACCGGCTTCCAGGGCGTGGACGATCAGGGCAACATCACGACGCTGGGCCGCGGCGGCAGCGACACGTCCGCGGTGGCCGTCGCCGCCGCGATGAAGGCGGACGAGTGCTTGATCTTCACCGACGTGGATGGCGTGTACACGACCGATCCGCGCGTCGTACCCGAGGCACGGCGGCTTCACACGGTGAGCTTCGAGGAAATGCTGGAGATGGCGTCGCTGGGCTCGAAGGTGCTGCAGATCCGCTCGGTGGAATTCGCGGGCAAGTACGAAGTGCCGCTGCGTGTGCTCTCGAGCTTCACGCCCTGGGATATTCCGATCGAGGAGGAAGCCAAGTCCGGCACCCTGATCACTTTTGAGGAAGACGAAAAAATGGAACGAGCCGTCGTATCCGGCATCGCGTTCAATCGCGACGAAGCCAAGATCTCCATCCTCGGGGTGCCCGACAAGCCGGGCATCGCTTACAACATCCTGGGCGCCGTCGCCGATGCCAACATCGAAGTCGACATGATCATCCAGAACATCTCCAAGGACGGCAAGACCGATTTCAGTTTTACCGTGCACCGCAACGACTATGCGCGCGCCATGGACCTGCTGAAATCGAAAGTGCTGCCGGCGCTGGGAACGGATCGCATCGAAGGCGACACGCGCACCTGCAAGGTGAGCATCGTGGGGATCGGCATGCGCAGCCACGTGGGCATCGCCAGCAAAATGTTCCGCGCGCTGAGCGAAGAGGGCATCAATATCCAGATGATTTCCACCAGCGAGATCAAGACCTCGGTGGTGATCGACGAGAAGTACATGGAGCTGGCGGTGCGCGCGCTGCACCGCGCCTTCGACCTGGACCAGCCGCTGGGCTGAAGGCGCGGATTCGCGGCGGCAGGCGGCTTGGGCGAGCCCGGCCCCGCCAAGGTAAGCTCAGCCATAACGCAAACCTGAGCTCACTGCAATTTCGCGGCGTCTTTTGGTATGTG
>Ga0105240_10005247_pt1 | contig 19351 bp, 21 predicted proteins | sample KBSC54metaG_FD_80426 | JGI IMG/M metagenome (GOLD analysis project Ga0105240, IMG submission 80426) | Corn rhizosphere microbial communities from Kellogg Biological Station, Michigan, USA - KBS C5-4 metaG | ecosystem: Host-associated > Plants > Roots > Rhizosphere > Soil | place: Michigan, USA... | reverse complement strand
GTCGAGAAAGTGCAGCGGCACGTCGCTGACGCGCTCGCCAAGGGCGGCACGGTAGTCACCGGCGGCAACAGGCTCGAGGGTCAATTCTTCGAGCCGACAGTGATCTCCGGAGCCACCGGCGACATGCTCTGCGCGCGCGAGGAAACATTCGGGCCGGTCGCGCCGGTTTTCAAATTCAAGACGGAGCAGGAAGCGATAGCCGCCGCGAACAACACCGAGTTCGGCTTGGCCAGCTATTTCTACAGCCGCGATGTCGGCCGCATCTTCCGCGTCAGCGAAGCCCTGGAATACGGCATGGTCGGCATCAACACCGGCATCATCTCCACCGAGCACGTGCCGTTCGGCGGTGTGAAGCAGTCGGGGCTGGGGCGCGAGGGCTCCAGGCACGGGATGGATGAGTACCTGGAGATGAAGTACTTGTGCCTGGGGGATATCCTGAAGTGAAGTGGCTGCGCTGCGCTGAACTGAGCAGCGCACCGGCGGCAAGGCGCAGCGCTCATCGCCATCCGCCTCCTACATCCGCATCTAATCCGCACCGACGCGCCTGGCCGCGCCAACGCATGAGAGTGGGCTTCTCGCGGGCGTGCCCGCTTCGATAGTTTTTGGTTGGAGCCACTCATGGAAACCCGGATCACCGATTGGGGCGCGGCGATGATGACCTCGCTCGCGTCCGCGATGGCGCTGTTTTTCTCCGCCATTCCGAAAATACTCGGCTTTGCCGTCATCGTCATCGTCGGCTGGGTGCTGGCGTCGCTGGTCGAACGAGGGGTGGCGGCGATCTTGCGCGCCGTGCGCTTCAACGATCTCGCCGCCCGATCCGGCCTGGCCGATTTCGTCAGCAAGATGGGCACCCGCACCGATTCGTCCGGAATGATCGGCCTGGTGGTGAAGTGGTTCATCCGGCTGATCGCGCTCGTAGTGGCGTTCGATGCACTGGGGCTGCCCGCCGTGTCGGATGTGTTGCGCCAGCTGCTGCTGTGGCTGCCGAACGTGGTCGTCGCGCTGGTGGTGCTGGTCATCGGCGGCCTGGCTGCACGGGCGCTGAGCAACCTCGTGCGCGGCGCGGTCTCCGAAGGCGGATTGGGCAATCCCGATTTCCTGGCGAAGCTGGCATCGGTGATGGTGTGGGCATTCGCGATCGTCGTGGCGGTTAACCAGATCGGCATCGCCACCGCCTTGGTGAACACCTTGTTCATGGCGTTCGTAGGTGCGCTGGCGCTGGGCGTGGGCCTGTCGTTCGGGCTGGGTGGCAAGGACACCGCCGCGGAGATCGTGCGCAACTGGTATGCGAAGTCGCGGCAGAGGAGCGGGCAGCTCGAACGCACCGGCGAGGCCATGGAACGGCGCATCGGCGAGAAAGACCGGCGCATCGCCGAGAACGCCCCCGCGTTCAAGGAGCGTCCGCCGCAGATGAACCCCGGGCCCGCCAACAAGCGGCATGGCAGCGAAGGCGGCTGAACGCCACCGCTGCTTCGAACAAAAAAGGCGGGCACGGGCCCGCCTTTTCTTGGAGCGCGTTTTTTCAGTGCGTCCAGCGGCCGCGCATCGACGCGGGATGCCCCGGCAGCGCGAGCGACTTGCCGGTATTCACGATCTGGTCGCCGTCGACTCGAAGGATGGAAATATCCTGGTCGATGAAGTTGCCCACATAGATGTAGCGGCCGTCCGCGCTGAACACCACGCCCTCGGGCAAGCCCCGCACTTCGACTTCGTTGCTGCGCGTGACCTTCTTGCCGTCGATCTTCAGCGCCACGACGAGGGCATTGCGGTTGTAGAAGAACGCCTTCTTGTCCGCGTTGGTGCCGCGCAGCAGCACCGCCACGGCGAGCTTGCCGGTGGGACTGATCGCGAAACCTTCCGGCGCGTCGCCGACCACCACCTTGTCGATCGCGCGTGGCGGATTCGCCTCGAGGTCGATCACCGTCACGGTATCCACATGGCCGTCGGCCGCGCCCGCGTTGCCGTTGTCGGCCGAGATCGCCAGCTTGCCGTCGGGCGTGACGTCCACGTTGTAGGGCCACAAGCCGGCCGTCACGTCCACCTTGTTGTACGTGACCTTTTCGCCGTTGACGTCCAGCAGCGCGATCTTGTGTCCGGGAAACTTCGCGGCGACTGCGCGCTTGCCGTCCGGCGTGAAGCGCACGTGCGAAACCTGCTCGCCCATAGGAACCGTGTCGATCAGCGTCACCTTCTTTCCCGCGATGCGCAGCACGCTGATCGAGTTGTCGTTGCGGTTGGCGACGAGCGCCAGGTTGCCGGCACGATTGATCGACATCCCGGATGGCTGCTTTCCGACGGTGACCGTGTCGATGAGCTTGGGCGGATTCGCCGTCAGGTCGATCACGAACAAGCGGGTGTCGGGCACCTGTTTCAAGGCGCCGCCCTCCTCCACCACATTGATGGAATTGGCGAGCAGCGCGAGGCTTTCGTCGGGCGTGATCGCCAGGTTCACCGGCGGCCCGACGATGGTGTTGTCCAGCGGCAGGTTGGCAATGATCTTCGGCGCCAGCGGATCGGTGCCGATGTCGATGATGGAAAGCGAATCCTTGCCGGCGCGTCCGAGCACGGCTTTGCCCGCATCGTCCCAGCTTTGCTTCTCGTCGTTGCCGACGATCATGAGTTCGCGCTTGCCGGGACCCGAGGGCATCTGGGCGCAGCCCGCGGCGAAGACAAGGCCCAATACCGCAGCCGCCAGAGAGGATCTGTTCATCCGAATTCTCCTTCGGGCCGGGCCCGTTTTGTGGTGGGCGCGATATTGCGCCAAATCAAACATCGGCACAAGAGCTGCCGGGGTTTCCTGCGTTGACGCCCCGGGCCAAATCTGCGAATCTTTTTGCATGCATAGAAGAACGCTCGTCGCCCTCGCGGGCGCGCTCGGCCTGGTGTCCCTGTTCGCGCACGCGCAGGCCAGCTACCCGAGCAAGCCCGTCAAATTCATCGTGCCTTACGCCGCAGGCGGCCTGCCCGATACCGTCGCGCGGATCGTGGCGCAGCGGCTCGGGGACCGCATCGGCCAGCCCGTCATCGTCGACAACAAGCCGGGCGGCAACGGCGTCGTCGCGTACAACGCGCTGCTCCAGAGCAATCCCTCGGATGGCCACGCCTTCATCGTTTCCGATGGATCGATGCTGTCCATCACCCCGCTGATCACCAAGGTGAGCTACGTCTACGGCAAGGACATCCTGCCGGTCTCGCTGATCGCACGCTCGCCGCTGTTCCTGGTGGCGCATCCCAAGACCGGTGTCAACACGTTCCAGGAATTCATCACGCTGGTGAAAAGCAAGCCCGGGCAATTCACCTATGGATCATCGGGCATCGGCAGCACGCACCACCTGACGATGGAAGCGCTGAAGGCCGCGCTGAACCTCGATGTCCGGCACATCCCGTTCAAGGGCTCGGGCCAGTCGACGCCGGCGCTGGTGGGCGGGCAAGTCGATTTTTCCGTCTCGGCGCTGCCCTCCATTTCCGGCTTCGTGCAGAACGGCCAGGTCAAGCTGCTGGCCTCGAACGCGGCCGCGCGCTCGCCGCAGGCACCCGACGTGCCCACCATCGCGGAAACGGTGCCGGGCTTCGACTTCTCTGTCGCGATCGGTGCGCTGGCCGCTGCCGGCACACCGCAATCCGCCATCGACCGGATCAGCCGCGAGATCGCCGAGGTGGTGAAGCTGCCGGAGGTGGTGAAGCTCCTGCACACCCAGGTGATCGACCCGATCGGCTCCACGCCGGCGGAGTACGGCAAGGCAATCTTGCGCGAGAACGAAGCGATGGGCAAAGCGGGGCGCGCGGCCAACCTGAAGGCCGAGTAGCACGTGTGAAAGAATCGCGGCGTGTCGATGCCGCTTGATTTCCCCTGGATCCCGTTCGTCCTCGCCTTCGTCCTGGGCGGTTCCGTCAAGGGGGCCTTGGGTGTGGGCCTGCCGTTGGTCGCCGTCCCGGTGCTGTCTCTGTGGATCCCCAGTCCGCAAGCCATCGGGATGATGGTGGTACCGGTGCTGTCGTCCAACGTCTGGCAGGCCGTGGATGGCGGCCGGCTGCTGCAAAGCTTGAAGCGCTTCCGCGGCTTGATCACCGCCCAGATCATCGCCACCGTGCTCACGGTGCGCATGACGCTGGCGCTGTCCACTTCGCAGATGAACGTATTGCTGGCGTGTGTCCTGCTGCTGGGCGTGGCGATCATGGCCTTCGAGCCCACGCTGCGCGTGAGTCCCCAACGCGAGGAGGCTGTCGGCACCGGCATCGGCCTGTTTTCGGGATTGCTCGGAGGCGTGTCCTCGCTCACCGGGCCGGTCGTCATCACTTATTTGCTGTCGCTGAAGATCGACCGCGATACGTTCGTCGCGAGCATCAGCGTGATCTACCTGTCGGCGGCGCTGCCGCTGTATGGCGCGATGCTGTGGTTCCATCGCATCGCCCTCACGGACATCGTCTTGTCCGGCCTGGCCATGGTGCCCATGGCCGGGGGGCTGTTGCTGGGCAAGATGTTGAGGCAACGGCTGGCCGAAGTGGTGTTTCGCAAACTGCTGCTGGTGTTTCTCACCTTGATCGCCGTGACACTGCTGCTGAAGTAGGCCGTTGCGGCGCTGGCAAAATACGCTCTTCCCCACGCCAGAGACCTCACCGATGCCCGCTTCCGCCGCACCCCTCGTCTGGAACGACAGCCTGCTGCTGGGCGATCCTGAAATGGATGCCGTCCATGAAGAGTTCGTGGCGTGCATTGCCGCTGTGACCAACGCCGGGCCGCAGGAAGTGGCCGACGCGTTCGCCGCACTCGAACACCAGGCGAAGAGCCACTTCGAAATGGAAGACACGTGGATGCGCGGCAACGATTTTCCGGCGAAGGACTGCCACATCGACGAACATGCGGCGGTGATGGCATCGATCGTCGGCGTGCGCAAACGAGTCGACGCGGGTGACGTCTCCGCCGCCTACGACATCGCGCAGGCGCTGGCTGACTGGTTTCCCGGACACGCCGACTACCTCGATTCGGCGCTGGCGGCCTGGATGTGCAAACGGCGCTGGGGCGGCAAGCCGGTCGTGATACGCCGAGGCGTGTCGGGCGCTGCCGACGCGAACGAGCTGGATGCCGCGGCGTCGGCAGCGCGCCGATCATGACGCACGAAGAAAACGATTTGCTGTGCCGTATCGAAGGCGACGCGCCCATGGGCCAGCTGATGCGGCGGCACTGGACGCCCGTGTGCCTGCTGGAAGAAGTGAACGAGCCCGACGGCACGCCGGTGCGAGCGCGCGTGTTCGGCGAGGACCTCGTGGTGTTTCGCGACAGCGACGGCCGCGTCGGCGTGCTCGACGAGGCCTGCCCTCATCGGCGCGCGTCGCTGGTGCTCGGCCGCAATGAAGAAGGCGGCCTGCGCTGCCTGTATCACGGCTGGAAGATGGACGTGGATGGCAACGTGCTCGAGATGGCGTCCGAACCCGCGGCCAGCGGCATGGCGCAGAAGTTCAAGCACAAGGCATTTCCCGCCAAGGAATGGGGCGGCTTCGTGTGGGCCTGGTTCGGACCGCAGGATGCGGTGCCGGAGTTCTCGCCGCCCGCGTGGGCGCCCAACGCCGACGTGAGGGTCAGCGTCGCGAAGGTGCTGCTGCCCTGCAACTGGGCGCAGATCCTGGAAGGCGCGATCGATTCGGCCCACAGCTCGAGCCTGCATTCGTCGGACATGGTGCCTGCGCGCGTGGACAGCGCCAAGGCCACGGACAAGGCCTGGTTGCGGCCTTCCACCGACAAGGCGCCGCGGCTTCAGGTGCAGCGCTGCGGTTATGGCTTTCGCTACGCCGCATTGCGGCGGCCCATCGCCAACGCAGCGACCCACGAATACGTGCGCTCGACGGTGTTCGTCGCGCCGGCGACGGCCCTGATCCCGCCGAACAACCTGTACAACGTGGCGAACACCAACGTCCCGATGGACGACACGCACACGGCTTTCTATTTCATCGCATGGGGCGAGCCTTCGCAGACGCCCGAGACGGAAACCTGGCGCAAGTTCCTGTGCCAGACGGTCGGCGTGGACCTCGACCCGGAATACCGGCCGCTGCGCACCAGGGAAAACAGGTTCTGGCAGGACCGCGCGGCCATGAAGGCCGGCAACTTCACCGGCATCACCGGCTTTCCGAACCAGGACGTGGCGATGTGGGTGACCATGGGCCCTATCGCCGACCGCAGCGCCGACCGCTTGGGCGCGAGCGACCTCGCCGTCGTGGAGTTCCGCCGTCAAATGCTCGACGCGGTGCGCGCTTTCCAGAAGGGCGAGCCTGCAATCGGCACCGGCGACGCCGCAATTGCCTCGACGGTTTGCGCATACCAGGCCATCGTGCCCAAAAGCACCGACTGGCGCGAGTTCAAGGCAACACCCGTTGGCGCACCTTGACACGCAGATGCCCCTGCGGGTGGCCAGCGTCGCCGACGTGGCCAACGGGATTCGCAGTTTCGAACTGGTTCAGCCCGACGGCAGTGAGTTGCCGCCCTTCACCGCCGGTTCGCACGTGAAGGTGCAGACGCCCAACGGGCTGGTGCGCAAGTATTCGCTGTGCAACGATCCGGCCGAGCGGCATCGCTACGTGATTACCGTGAAGCGCGAAGACGGCGGGCAAGGCGGCTCCTTGAGCATGCACGCGAACTTGCAAGCCGGCGACGTGCTGCCCACCTCCGTGCCGGACAATGCTTTCCCGATGGTGGACAAGGCGCGCTCCTACCTTTTCATCGCGGGCGGCATCGGCATCACGCCCATCATGTCGATGATCCGCTGCCTGCGCGAGCTGCCGGACGCGCCGTGGAAGCTGTACTACCTCACGCGCCATCCGCACGACGCGGCCTTCATTGAAGAACTGACGCAGCCGGCCTGGCGCAAGAACGTCGTCGTTCATCACAGCCACGGCGATCCCGGCAAGGCCTTCGATCTCTGGCCGGTGCTGGAGAAGCCGAACACGGGCCACATCTATTGCTGCGGCCCGCGCCGGCTGATGCAAGCAGTGCGCGACATGACGGGGCACTGGATGGCGAGCCGTGTGCATTTCGAAAGCTTCAACGAAGGCGGCGGCGTGCAGCCCGACGACCATCCGTTCACCGTGAGCCTGGCCCGATCCGCCATGGAGTTCGAAGTGCCGGTCGGCAAGTCGATCCTCGCCGCTTTGCGCGAGCACGGATGCAGCGCGCCTTCCTCGTGCGAGAGCGGCACCTGCGGCACCTGCAGAACCGCACTGCTGGAAGGCGAAGCCGAGCACCGGGACATGGTGCTGATGCCCGAAGAGATGGCCTCGCAAATCATGATCTGCGTTTCACGGGCCAAGTCGGCGCGGCTGGTGATCGACCTGTGAGCGACACGCCCAATCCGATTCGACTGGGTGTCGCCGGCCTGGGACGTGCCTTCACACTGATGCTGCCGACTTTCCTGGCCGATTCCCGCGTCCAGCTCGTCGCTGCCTGCGATCCGCGCGAGGAGGCCCGCGCACAATTCAAGACCGACTTCGGCGGCGCGGTGTACGACGACATTCACGCGCTCGTCGAGGATCCGAATGTCGAGGCCGTCTACGTCGCCAGTCCGCACCAGTTCCACGCCGCTCACACCGAGGCAGCCGCACGACACGGCAAACATGTGCTGCTGGAAAAGCCCATGGCGCTGTCGCTGTCCGAATGCGACCAGATGATCGCGCAGTGCCAGGCCGCGCAAGTGCAGCTGGTCGTCGGGCACTGCCACAGTTTCGATGCGCCTTATTTGCGTACGCGGGACTTGATTCGCAGCAAGGCCTATGGCCAGGTGCGGATGATCCACGCACTCAACTTCACGGACTTCCTGTATCGGCCGCGCCGGCCCGAGGAATTGCAAACCGCCAGCGGGGGCGGCGTGGTGTTCAGCCAGGCGGCGCACCAGGTGGACGTGGTCCGATTGCTGGCAGGCAGCCGCGTGGTGCGAGTGCGTGCAGCGGCGGGCGCGTGGGACCCCGTGCGCAACACCGAAGGCGCTTACGCGGTGCTGCTCTGGTTCGAGAACGGCGCATTCGCCTCCCTCACCTACAGTGGCTACGGTCACTTCGATTCGGACGAGTGGTGCGACTGGATCGGCGAGATGGGAAACGCGAAGAATCCCGCCGAGCATGGCGCCGCGCGCAAGCGGCTCGCGCAGGCCGGCGACGCCGCAGCGGAAGCGCGATTGAAGAATGCGGCCACCTACGGCGGACCCGCCTACCAGCCGCCGGCACGCGCCGCCTCCGCGCTGCACCAGCACTTCGGCTCGGTGCTGGTGTCGTGCGATCGCGCGGACCTGCGCCCGGCGTGCGATGGAGTGTGGATCTACGCCGATGCGGACAAGCGCCACGAGCCGCTGCCACCGCCCGCAGTCCCACGCTTCGAAGTGATCGACGAGCTATTCGGCGCGCTGCGGCACGGCACGGCGCCGCTGCATGACGGCGCATGGGCCCGCGCCACGCTGGAAGTCTGCCTGGCGCTGCTGCGCTCCGCGCGGGAACAGCGCGACGTCGAGCTTGCCTAGTCAAACGGGCATGGCCCGCACGCGCATCACCGCGGCCGTGCGAGTTTCGACGCCGAGCTTCACGTAGATGTGTTCGAGGTGCTTGTGCACCGTGCGCGGGCTGATCGACAGGAGGGCGGCGATGTCCGCGTCCGTCTTGCCGTACGACAACCAGTGCATCACTTCCCCTTCGCGCGCGGTGAGCCCGGCAGGCGCCGGATCGGCCCGCACCGGCGCCAGCCGGCCCGGCGCCGCCTGCACCGCTGAGGCTGTCGCGTCGGCACACGCCTGCCGGTACAGGAAGCTCAGGTGCGGACGCAACAGCTCCATCCGTTCGCGGTCGCGCTCGCTGAAGTCCAGGCCGCGCCGATTGAGCACGATGCTCACCAGCGTGCGCCGGTCGACGTGCAGCGGCACGGCCATCACGTATTCGAGGCCGACGCGCCGGTAATAGTCCGCATACAGCCCGGTGCGGTGGAAGTCCTGCCGGCTGAGCGAGTCCGAAATGCGGTGCGTGGCGCTGCCGCCTTGGAACGCGTGGTAGCGCACCAGCGGATGCTGGAAGAAATGGCGGTCGAAGCATTCGATGTCCGCGGCGGCGAGCGCCCGGCCCGGCAGGCCCACGACCTCGCGATGGCCATTCACGATATTGCAGACGGACAGGGTCGTGATTTCCGAGGCGACGAACGCGTCGATCGCTTGCACCGACGAGGCCGCGAATGATTCGGGGCTGCCCGATTCAGCTTCGAGCCGCGCCAGCAATCGCAGGGCACTCGCGTAATCGTGACGCGTCAGATGGTTCACCGCACTCCTTTCCTCGAGTACGCCTTGCCGCGGGATGTACGCATTGCTGCGTATTGGGGTCCGGACCCGAACGCGGCACGATGCCCTGCGCCGCGCTTGTATCGGAGTATAGGCGCGGCAGCAAGGAGCGGCCATGGCGATCGACGAAGCGAAACTCAACGAATTCATGGGCAATTTCGTGCACGACCTCGGTGCGGTCATGCACGCGGCAACCATCGTGGTGGGCGATCAGCTCGGCCTCTACAAGTCGCTGGCTGAAGGACCGGCCACCGCCGAGCAACTGGCCGGCCGTACCGAAACCGATGCGCGTTACCTGCGCGAATGGCTGTCGGCCCAGGCGGCCAGCGGCTACGTGCAGTACGAGCCCGCGACCCAGCGCTTTTCGCTGACGGAAGAACAGTCCTTCGCATTGGCGCAGGAGGGCAGCCCGGCTTTCATTCCCGGCGCGTTCCAGATCGCGGTCGCGCAGTTCAAGGCCATCCCCAAGATCGCGCAGGCGATGCGCACCGGCCTGGGCGTGGGCTGGCATGAACACGACGCCGCCCTGTTCCACGGAACCGAGCGCTTCTTCCGACCTGGCTACGCAGCCAACCTGGTGAGCCAGTGGATCCCGTCGCTGGAAGGCGTGGAGGCGGCCCTGAAGCGAGGCGCGCGCGTCGCCGACGTGGGCTGCGGCCACGGCGCTTCCACCATCCTGATGGCGCAGGCTTACCCCAACTCCACCTTCGTCGGATTCGATTACCACGCGCCATCGATCGATCGTGCCTGGACTCGTGCGCAGGAAGCGGGACTGGGCAAGGACCGCGTGCGCTTCGAAGTGGCAAGCGCGAAGGATTTCCCCGGCGAGAACTATGACCTGGTGTCGGTGTTCGATTGCCTGCACGACATGGGCGACCCGGTGGGCGGCGCCGCGCACGTCAAGCGCAGCTTGAAGCCCGGGGGTACCTGGATGATCGTCGAGCCCTTCGCCAACGACCGGCTGGAGGACAACCTCAATCCGGTGGGCCGCGTCTTCTATTCCGCATCCACCTTCATCTGCACGCCGGCGTCGCGTTCGCAGGAAGTGGGCATGTGCCTGGGCGCACAGGCCGGTGAAGCGCGCCTGCGCGACGCAGTGGCGCAAGGCGGCTTCACGCATTTCCGCCGCGCGACGCAAACGCCGTTCAACCTGATTTTCGAAGCCCGTCCCTGAGACCTTGAAAGGAGCTCCCCATGCCACGCCAATATGTTGACTGCCGCGAATTCCCCAGCGAGATGAACTGCACCGTCGCGCTCGCCGCCGACAGCGAACGTGAACTCGTCGATGCGGCCGTGGAGCATGCCGTGTCCGTGCATGGACACACCGACACGCCGGAGCTGCGCAAGCAGCTTGCCAAATTGATCAAGAAAGGCACGCCGCCGCTGGAAGCGCCGGCTCGCCAAGCGGCAGCATAAGGTTCCGCCGCACTTGCCGAACTCCTTGCCGGCCACCGCGCACAGGCGGTGAAAGCGAGACGCGCTTGGCCGGCGACGCGCGCAAGCGTTCGCGCGAGGGGACTGGAAGCTGAAGCGCAAGTCTGTTGAAATGAGGGCTTCATCCCCGGAGAATCGTCATGACCCGCCGCCGCCTTCTGCAAGCTGCATCCATGCTGCCCCTCACCGCCGTGGCCGCCACTGCGGGCGCGCAGGCCGTCACGCCCAAGCGCCACAAACTCGTCATGCAGGTGAGCGACGCTGATCCGGCGAAGTGGAACCTGGCGCTGAACAACGCCAGGAACGTGCAGCAGGATGTGGGCGCGGGCAACGTGGATCTTGAGATCGTCGCCTACGGACCGGGCATCGGAATGCTCAAGCACGATTCGGTGGTCGCCGCCCGCTTGAAGGAAGCCACTGAGACCGGCGTGAAGATCGTCGCGTGCCAGAACACGATGCGCAGCCAGAAGCTCACGCCGGCCGACATGAGCCCCGTCGTCGGCTATGTGCCCGCGGGCGTCACGGAGTTGATGTTCAAGCAGGCCGAAGGATGGGCGTACATCCGGCCTTGAAGCCGACCGACGATCGCGGTCACGCGATGGGTGCGGCGCAGCGACACCTGATAGCGTAAAATTCCGCCGCTGAACCGCGGGTGTAGTTCAATGGCAGAACGGCAGCTTCCCAAGCTTTAGACGAGGGTTCGATTCCCTTCACCCGCTCCACCCTCAGGCGGTGTGCGCGACCACCGCTATCTCGACCAGGCAGCCTTCACGCACCAGGTCGGCCTTCACGCAATATCGCGCCGGCAGCGAATCCCCGAAGAACTCCCGGTACACCTCGTTCATGCCCGCGTAGTGAGCGAAGTCGGTCAGGAAAACATGACTGAACGCCACGTCCTTCATTTCCGCGCCGGCTGCCTTGAGAATCGTCCCGATCGCCTCGAGCACGTAGCGCGTCTGACCCTTGATGTCTCCCGCGGCCACCACCCGGGCCGAGCCATCCAATGCGAGGACGCCCGCCGTGTAGATCACGTTTCCAGCTTTCGCCGCTAGCGAATAAGGCGCGCCAGGGGTAGCCATGCCCTCGGGATTGAAGCGCTGCAAAGCCATTTCGATTCTCCTTCGTGTGTGTGTTGAACATCCGGTGCCAGAGGGTTGCGCGCAAGCACGTCACTCGTTCAGAGTGTCGACGTGCGTCTCCCAGGGCCGCACCCCGTGAGCGAACAGGCTCTCCCTGGCAAGCTTGGCAATATCGCGCCCCGCCTTGACATAGGCCTGGATCTTGGCCGACGTTGGTTCGGCGCGAATCGCCGAGAGCCTCGCGTCGAGCGCGTCGCGCAATCCCGCGGGAGTTCGCGCGATCACCGCCTCGATTCCGGCGTCACGGGCCAGCCGTGTCAGCATTCGCTCCAGCACGAATTCATGCGCGGAATAAACGAAGAAATGCGCGCGCGGCGCCGGCTTGGTCACGGTGAGCTGGTGCAGCATGCCGATCAGGGATCCCAGCCCGGCACCTTGGGCGATGCCCAACACGGGCCCGGCCGCGTCCTCGCGCAGGCTCGCGCTTCCCATCGGTTTTGCCAAGCGGATCGGGCTGCCGGCACGCAAGGCGGGACTTGACGCGGTGCTCGCGTGTGCCGGCAGGTAGAAATCAAGGATGGCCATCCCGGGGCGGGACGCGATGAACATGCGCGGGATGAGTGCAAGATCGCCAGCGCCATCCAGCACACGCGTGTATTGCCCGGCACGGAAATTGAATTCATCTGCGTTGCCTGACTTGACCCTGAGGTGCAGGAAGTGCTCATCGAGCATCTGCACGCTTTCCACCTCGGCACTCTCGGGCCATTCACTCGGGGCAACGGATGCGATCGGGTTGGCCGGCCTGATTTCGCAGTCAGTGACGGCCCTGCAACGACACAGCAGGATTTCGCCTTGCTGGCGTTGCGCCGGCGTCAGCAGTTGTGGCGAGGCCCCGACGTCCTCGACTTCGCCGCTGACCAGGATGGACCGGCACTGTCCGCACAGCCCCGCCCGGCAATAAAACGGCACCGCTGCGCCGGAGCGCAGCAATGCATCCAGGATGGTGTCGTCCCACTCCGCGTGGACGGCGAGACCATCGCCTAACGTATCGAATCGGATCGTACTCACGGGTACCCTGGGGAATGGCGTTGCGTATTACTGGACATTTAGCATAATTCCCGAATGTCAGATTGGAATTTCTTCCTGGCCAAATGCCTGTTGAGGGACTTCGAGCGAAACGAGTTGCAGTTCATCGGCAGCCTTGAAGACCTCGATCTGGTTTGGGTGATCGGTTACGCGCAGCAAACAGGCAAGCCGGTCGGCCTCAAGGACCTGCTCAATGGAAATTACGGTTCTCCCAAAACGGTACAACGCCGGCTGCTGCGCTTGCGTCGGCTGCGGATCGTTCAATACACGCGAGACGAATCCGACGCAAGGCGCATTCAGCTATTCCTGACGCCCGAAACCCTCAAGCGCTTTGACCGATACAAGCAGTTCATTCTCGAGAACGGCATGGGCTCGCGCGACCCCTCGCTGAATAAAAGATGACGCTCATTGCTGGTCGGCTTTCGCCGGAGTCACGATCCGGGCATTCGGGCGTCCCGCCGAGGTGATCACCACTGCCAGCAGGATCTCATGGGGAAGCGGTGCGTCGGCAACCTGCAAGGTCATGGTGTCGATCTCGCCGAATGACCAGGCGGAATTGCGGTGCCCCAGCGGAACATCGATGGCGGCTCCCGTGCACGCCACCTTCGCATTGGATGGAATAAGGGCGGCGCCGCCTCCGATCGCCGAGCGGATCGGCTGTCCAAGGGTCGGATGCAGCAGCGCGGCCGCGTGCTCGAGGCGCCCCAGCGTGCCGATGATGGCAGCCTTGCCATAGCCCACCACCTCCGCGTCGAGCAGGGCAAGCATCTGCTTCATCAGGTGGGCTCCGATCGGCGGCGCCAATTCGGACAGCAGCGAGAGATCTTCAGATCCTGCGCGAAGGCACGGATTGTGCAAAACCGCAAGCCCCGCAACCCTGCGCACCGGAACGGCGAGCGGCGAGGAAGCATCGAGCAGCGTATTTTCGACGAGCATCATCGTCTTGCGCACGAACATTTCCTGCAAGTGGGTGGCGTCCGTCCAGTTCGGCATCGGAATTCCCCTCGACCTCCTGCTACTGCGGCGTCAGCCCGGAATCCTTGACCACGCTCTCCCACTTGTGAAGTTCGGTCGCGATCAGCTGACTGAACTCCTGCGGTCCTCCGTGCATCGGCACGGCTCCCAGGTCCACCAGGCGCTTCTTGAACTCCGGCGTGGAAATGGTGGCGGTAATGGCCTTGTTCAAGTAATCGATGACGGGTTTCGGTGTTCCCGCGGGAGCGAGCACGCCAAACCACGACGACACTTCAAAGCCCGGGTACCCGGACTCTGCAATCGTCGGCACGTTCGGATAGGTCGGCTGGCGCACAAGGGTGGTCACCCCGATGGCGTTGACGCGCCGGCTGTCGATGAAAGCGCTCGCGGTCGGCATCAGTTCGAACATGATCGGCACCTGGCCGGCAACGAGCGCCGTGAGGGCCGGACCGCTGCCCTTGTACGGGATCTCCAGCGCGTTGATGCCGGCTTGCTTCATGAACAGTTTCATCGCCAGGTTGGTCGTGCTGCCGGAGCTTCCCGATGCGTAGTTGGCCGTCGTCGGATTTTTCTTGACCCAGTCGACGAACTGCTGAACCGTCTTGTACGGGGCGGATTGATTGGTGATAAGGAACAGCGGAACCCCGGCAATCGGGGTGATGGGCTCGAAATCCTTGATGGGGTCGAAGCCCGGGTCCTTGTACAAGTGTGGGTTGATTGCGAGGACCGGCGCGTTGCCGAGCATCAGCGTGTATCCGTCCGGCTGCGAATTCTTCACCATCTGCGCGCCGATGTTTCCCGATGCACCGCCGGAATTCTTGACGACCACCGGCTGTTTGATCCGCTGACCCAGCCCCGTCGCCAACAGCCGGGCCAGGAGGTCCGCGGTGCCGCCCGGCGGGTACGGGACGACGAGGGTGACGGGCCTGGACGGATAGTCCGCCGCGAACGAGAACAACGGAACCATCGCAGCAGCGAGTCCGAGGGCGCCGGCCATGATCACACGCCGGCGAGATGACAAATGGGTTTTCACTATTCTGATCCTTCGAATCTGCGTTCACGTACTGAACCCAACCAACTCGGATAACTACCTGGCTGCTTCGTGTGCCGGGATACCGGAAAAGAGACGCGCGGCGTTGCCCGACAAAATGGCCTCGATGTCGGCCGCCGGCAAGCCCGTTTCCAGCACGTTGCGCATTCCGCGTTCCAGTGCGAAAGACGGGTAGTCACTTCCAAACAGCAGCCGATCGCTGCCGAGTATCGAAGCCGCGAGTGCGATGGCCCGCGGGTCGGCCGATGCCGTCTCGTAGTACATGCGGCGAAGCTCGGCCGAGGGCCGCTGCTTCATCGTGGTGCTGCCTGCATGCACACGGTTCCAGTATTCGTCGAGCCGTTCGGTGATGCTGGCCAGCACTCCACCGAGATTCGCCACGATCACCACGAGCCCGGGCATCTGATCGAGCGCGCCGCTGGCCAGCAGGCGCAGCGCGGCCCAGGTCAGGTCGACCTGGAAGCCGAACGCGCCGGACAACCACTGGTAGGGTCGAAGCGAGGCATCGAGAAGCGACGGATGATTGGGCAGCACCAGCACCGGGACTCGCAGCGCCTGCGCAGTTCGCAGGAAGGCGTTGTACTTCGGGTCATCCAGGCCCACGCCGCCAACCTGGCACGACGCGCCCACGCCGCGGTGCCCGAGTTGCGTCACGGCGTACGTGAGTTCTTCGCACGCCTTGTCCGGGACCTGAAGCGGTACCGCCGCGAACGGCAGGAATCGGCCCGGGTACCGGCGTGCGATCTCGCTCAATTCCTCGTTGATCATGCGAGCCATGTCGCTCGCTTCGTCCGACCCGAACGCGTCGATGCCGCCGACATTTTGCAGGCGCAGGATCTGCGCGCCCACGCCGGCCTTGTCCATCAGCTCGATGCGCTTGTCCAGGTCAAGCTGCTCGGGGCGCAGCAGGCGTCCGGCGCCGGGGGCGGTGAAGACCGCCTCGCCGGCATCGGTCCGCTCGATCCGCGGATACTGCTCGCGCCGGCGCAGATGCTCCAGAAAACGCGGAGGCTGGTAGTACGCGTGAAAGTCGATTGCAGCCACGTCGGATGCGACCTGCTGGCCGCTCACTCGATTTCTGAGTAGTGCGGGATCTTGATTCCCATCGGCGCGAACCGCTCCCTGATGCGCTTGATGCTGTCGACGAACACCTGGTGTTCCTCTTCGGGTGCGCAGAAGCCAAGACCCGCGTCGGCGGCTATCGCTTCGGCTTCGCGCAGCACGCTGGTGGCCGCATCGGCCAGCATGAAAGTGGCGTGGAAACCCTTCAGCTCGACGTTCTCGATCACGTCGCGCACGACGGTTTCGATCTTCAACACTTCCGGGCGGCTGAGCTCCTTGGTGCGCTGCTCGAGGTAGGCCCAGCCCAATTCGACGTGGCGCACTTCGTCCTGGGAAATGAGGCGAATGACCTCCTTGGTCGCCGGCTCCGTGGTGCGGCGGTACCGGGCCTGGAAGATGTCGTACGCGATACCTTCGGAGATGCAATGCCAACCCGCGATGGCGGCTTCCGCGCTGACTTCGGGATTGAAGGCCATGCGATCGCGAAAGCCCGCGACCAGCATCTTCTGGATCGCATCACCGGGAGGCGGTTCCTGGACATAGCCGCCCATCGCCTCGGCCAGCAGGAAGGATGCCTCGCAGTGGCGGGCTTCCTCGAACACCTTGGCGGCCAGCAGGAACTTGGCTTCGATCGATTGATTGCCCTCCAGGCACAGCCGGATGCACAGCGAGGGAGACTCGACGATGCCGGTGTATTCCGTCCAGGCACGGCGGCTCCAGGACAAGCGCCCCGCGTCCAGCTGTTCCTTGCTGTACTTGCTGCGGTCGAGCTGCGCGTACGGGATGTCGGTGGCCGCGTCCCACGTCAGGTTCTTTGCTTGCGACCACATGGCGGCGAGCTTGGGATTGTTGCGGGCGGTGGAAAGGGGGAAGCGCTTCTCGCGCATGTTCAATGCATGCAGGCCGCGCGTGGGAGCGCCCTTTGCATAGAGGCTGGTGTAGCTGTCGTCGGGGGCAAGCGTGTCAAGTTGAGCGCTCATGGGGTGACTTCCTATGTGTTGAAGCCTCGAAGTCGCCGCCCGAAGGTGCGCGGCGACACGTTGCTTGAGAACCTGATGATAGGACTTGAATTTTCGTAATCAACGGCTCATGGTCAATGTGGCCAGGAATAGCTGGGGCGCCTTCCCGGCCCAACCGGGTAGCCGTCCTTGCGATGGTGCACATGATCTTGCAGATTCGCGCCGACTGACGGCGGAACCTGCGTGCCATGCGCGAATCCGACCGCGATATGAGAATCCCGCTGACTGCCGCCGCGCTTGTCGCGTGCACCGTGTTCAATGTGGCCGCGCAAACGGCGATGCAGCATGAACACAGCGCGGCCGTGACGCAGCCGGATTCGCCCGATGCAACGTTCCAGCGCGACATGACGCAGGCCATGCGGCGCATGGATGAGGGCATGATGATTCGGCCCAGCGGAAATGCGGACCGTGACTTCGCGGCGATGATGATTCCCCATCATCAGGGCGCCATCGACATGGCCAAGGCCGAGCTGCAATTCGGCCGCGACCCCGTGCTGCGGCGGTTGGCGCAAGGCATCATCGTCGAGCAGCAGCAGGAAATCGAACTGATGCGCCGGCGCCTCGATTCAACCAAGGAGTGAAGCAATGAAATTGCGATTGTTGTTCGTGCTGCTGCTGCTCGCGAGCGTCCCGGCCTTCTCAGGACAGGCGCCGTTCGCCGTGAACGCCAAGGACGTGCCCATCAGTCACGCTGATCGCTTCTATACCGCGGACCAGTTCTCCAACACCGTGTCGGTGATCGATCCGGCCGACAATCACCTGCTGGGACTGATCAAGCTGGGCGATCCGACGCCCAAGAACCTGAGTCCCTTGTATCGAGGGCAACTGCTGGTGCACGGCATGGGCTTCTCGCCCGACCGCCGCACGCTCGCCGTGGTGTCCATCGGCTCCAACTCCGTCACGTTTGTGGACACAGCGACCAATTCCGTGCGCGGCACCACGTATGTCGGACGCTCGCCGCACGAGGCGTTCTTCACGCCGGATGGCTCGGAAGTCTGGGTGACGATCCGGGGCGAGAACTACATCGCCGTGCTGGACGGCAAGACCTTCCAGGAGAAGACGCGCATCACGGTGCCCAATGGTCCGGGCATGACGATCTTTTCGCCGGACGGCAAATACGGCTATGTCTGTTCGAGCTTCACCCCCGAAACCGTGGCGATCTCCACCGCCGATCACAAGATCGCCGGCCGCATCAAGCAGGAAAGCCCGTTCTGTCCCGACATCGCGGCAACGCCCGACGGCAAGCAGGTGTGGCTTACGCTCAAGGATGTGGGCAAGACGATGGTGTTCGATGCGCATCCGCCGTTCACGGTCCTGAAGGTGCTCGATACCGGCCCTACCACCAATCACGTCAACATTGCGCGCAACGCCAAAGGGCAATTCGCGTACGTGACCGTCGGCGGGTTGAACGTGGTGAAGGTGTTCCGCACCGACAGCTTCGAGCCTGTCGCCACCATCCCGACGGGCGCGCTGCCGCACGGCCTGTGGCCATCGGGTGACGGCACGCGCATGTATGTGGGACTGGAAAACGAGGACGCCGCCGCCGCGATCGACACTCTGCAGAACAAGGTGCTCGCAACGATCCCGCTGGGACAGGCGCCGCAGGGCGTGGTCTATGTTCCAGGCGCAGTGCCCAGCGGCGAAGGCCGCGGCAATCTGGTGGGAATCGACGAGGTGGGCCAGGTCGTCAAGCTCGCACTGGGCGGCAGCGACGGCAAGCCCATCAGCCAGGTGTCGCTGTTCGACCAGGGCCAGGTGCAGGTGCTGCAAGGCTCGGTCGCGGGGCTGGAGCCCAAGAAGGCTTATGTGCTCGCGCTGGCCGACGACCCCAAGGGCGGCGGCAAGCTGGAGCCGCTCGCCGCCTTCATGAGCAATCCGGCAGGCTCGTCGATTGTGAATTCGGTCGGCCCCATTCGCCAAGTGGTGCAGCCGTCGGTGCCCGCGGCACGGCGCTATCTGGTGATCGCGACCGGGACGCCCAAGGACATCGGCAAGCCGGTGCAGACGCAGCTGCCCTGAAAAAATAAAAGGCCTCTTGCGAGGCCTTTTTCTGTTGCGCGGGATGCGCGATCAGCGGGCGGGCGCCGGCACAGGAACAACCACGACGGTGTCACCCGTCTTGCCGCGCTGCCCGGTCGCGCCGGTGTCACCGGTATTACCGGTATTGCCGGTGCTGCCCATCGCTCCCGTGGAGCCCGTGGATCCGGTCGAGCCAGTGGATCCGGTGGATCCCGTATCGCCCGTGGTACCGGTCGCGCCGGTTGCACCCGTTGCGCCTGCCGGGCCCGGGACGGCTACCGGCACCGGTGCCACCACGGTTTCTTTCTGGCACGCGGCCAGGGTCAT
>Ga0105240_10005245_pt1 | contig 19358 bp, 18 predicted proteins | sample KBSC54metaG_FD_80426 | JGI IMG/M metagenome (GOLD analysis project Ga0105240, IMG submission 80426) | Corn rhizosphere microbial communities from Kellogg Biological Station, Michigan, USA - KBS C5-4 metaG | ecosystem: Host-associated > Plants > Roots > Rhizosphere > Soil | place: Michigan, USA... | reverse complement strand
CGGCAGCCTGGAGTATCTGGAAAAACAACTGGGGACGAAGCAGTTCGCCGCCTTCATCGTCGAGCCTATTCAGGCGGAAGGCGGAATCCGCGTGCCGCCGGCCGAGTACCTGCGGAAAGCGCAAGCGCTGTGCCGCCGTTATGGCACGCTGCTCGTGCTCGACGAAGTGCAGACCGGCATGTACCGCACGGGCGAATTCCTGGCTGCGCAGCACTTCGGCGTCGAGCCTGACATGGTCGTGCTGGCGAAGGCGCTGAGCGGCGGGCTCATTCCAGTGGGCGCCGTGCTGTCCACCCGGGCCATTTCCGATTCCGTTTTCAGTTCGATGCGGCGCGCGTTCATACATGCGTCCACGTTCGGAGAAAACAGCCTCTCTATGCGCGCCGGATTGGCCACGCTGGATGTGCTCGAGCGCGAAACGCTGGGGCAGCGCGCCACCCTCTTGGGAGCGGAACTGCGACGCCAACTCGCCGACGCGCTCGCGCCTTACGAGATGGTGAAATCCGTACGCGGCGAAGGGCTGCTCTGCGGCATCGAATTCACCGCGCCTCATTCGTTGCGCCTGCGGATCGCCTTCGAATCGTTCCGCCGCATTCATCCAGCCATGTTCGGGCAGATGTTGGTAATGCGCCTTTTCCGCGACTGCGACATTCTCACCCAGATCTGCGGCAACAATTTTATGGTCCTCAAAGCGGCTCCGCCGCTGATCGTCGAGGAAGCGCAACTGGAACAGTTCGTGTCTTCCGTCCGCCGTGTGGTCGACCTGGCCCACAACTCCACTTCTTTCTGGGGCGAAGCCCTCGGCTTGGCCCGTCGCGCCGTCAACATTTAATTCGAACCAATGACGCTTATGCATTCTTCCACCCTGACCTTGATACTCGCGATAGGCGCAGCCGCATGGCCGGCGGCCGCGGAAACCACTAACCTGCTCGACCGCGGCTTCCGGCAAATGTACGATCTGCAATTCACCCAGGCGCACGATACATTCCACGAATTCCAGGCATCCAATCCGCAGGATCCGATGGGTCCGGTGTCCGACGCCGCGGCCTGCCTGTTCTCGGAATTCGACCGGCTGCACATTTTGCAATCGGAGTTCTTCACGCAGGACCAGCACTTCATCACCGATCACAAACTGACACCGGATCCGCAATTGAAGCAGCGCTTCGAGGCCGATCTGCAGCAGGCGCGCCGCCTTACGGGTCCCGCGCCGAAGGATCCCAACGGCCAGTTTGCGCTGCTGCTCACGCACGGGCTGGAATCGGATTACCTGGCGTTGATCGAGAAACGCTACGGCGCTTCGTTTCAGGAGATGAAGACCGGTCGCGCCATGGCCGAGCAACTGCTGGCGCAGCATCCCGAATACTACGACGCCTGGATCGCGGTGGGGGTGGAGAATTACATGTTGAGCGTCAAAGCCGCGCCGGTGCGCTGGCTGATGCGCCTGGCGGGCGGCGAGACGGATCGCGAAACCGGCATCCGGAAGCTGCGCATCACCGCCGCCAAGGGCCATTATCTGGCGCCCTTTGCGCGCCTGCTGCTCGCGGTCGCATCCATGCGCACGGGCGATAGCAGCGAAGCGCGCGGCATTCTCTCCGACCTCTGCAAGCAGTATCCACACAATCCTCTCTACGCGCAGGAGCTCGCGCACCTGCAGTAAATCTGCATGCCCACTTCAACCGATGTCTTCGTGATCGGAGGCGGACCTGCCGGCCTGGCAGCCGCACTCGCCGCGCGCCGCCGCGGCTTCTCCGTGACCGTCGCCGACTCCGCCGTGCCGCCCATCGACAAGGCCTGCGGAGAAGGCATAATGCCCGATGGCCTGGCCGCCGCCCGGTCGCTCGGACTCGACCTGGAATCCGCGGGCGGATTTCGTTTCCGCGGTATCCGCTTCTGCGAAGGCTCCCATCGCGTGGAGGCGCCTTTTCCGAACGGCGAGGGGCTCGGACTCAGGCGCACGGTGCTGCACCAGCTCATGGTGGACCGCGCGGCCGATGCCGGCGTCCGCATGTTGTGGGGCACGCACGTGAATCCCGACGAGGTGAAAGCCCGCTGGATCGTGGCGGCGGATGGCGGCCATTCCTCGGTGCGCCGCTGGGCCGGCCTCGATGCCTGCGAGCGCGACAGCCGCCGCTTCGGATTCCGACGCCACTACGAAATGGCGCCGTGGAGCGAGTTCATGGAGATCCACTGGGGCAACGGTTTTCAACTCTACGTCACGCCGGTGGACGAACGCGAAGTCTGCGTGGTCCTGATCTCGCGCAATCAGCGGTTGCGGCTGGACGATGCTCTGCCGGAGTTTCCCGAACTCGAGCGGCGGCTGTCGGCGGGTCGCGCCTCGCTGGAGCGCGGCGGCGTGTCGGCGTCGCGGCGATTGAAATCGGTCTACCGCGGCAATGTGGCGCTGGTGGGCGACGCGTCGGGGTCGGTCGACGCCATCACCGGCGAAGGGCTCTGCCTGTTGTTCCAGCAATCGGTGGCGCTGGCCTCGGCGGTGGAAGCGGGCGACCTTTCGCAGTATCAGGCCGAACACCGGCGCATCGGCAAGCGTCCGGCGTTCATGGCCGACCTGATGCTGCTCATGGATAACCGGGCGCTGCTCCGCCGCCGAACGATTGGCGCGCTGGCTGCGAAGCCCGGACTGTTCGAGCGGATGCTGGCGCTGCACGTGGGCGAGGTCCGTCCCACAAAGATTTTGCAGACCGGTCTTGCCTTGGGATGGGGAATTCTCACCGTATGATGAAGCTATTGCGCGTTGCTCTTCCTCAACTGGCGTGCGCTGCGCTGCTATGCGCGGCAACACTGCCCGGCCTGCAACAATCGTTGCAACTGGACCCGGCCCAGACGAAGGTCGAATTCGTCGTGCCGTCGACGCTGCATACCGTCCACGGCACATTCGCGCTGAAACGCGGCACGATTCAGTTCGATGCGGCGACGGGTAAGGCGTCGGGAGAGCTGGCCGTGGATGCGGCGAGCGGCGATAGCAGCAGCGGGTCGCGCGACCGGCGGATGACGAAGGAGATCCTGCAGGCCGACCGGTTTCCGGAAATCGTGTTCCGGCCGGATCGGGTCAACGGCAAGGTCGCGCTGACGGGGAAGTCGCAGGTGCAGTTGCACGGGATGTTCTCGATCCATGGAGCGGACCACGAGATCATGATGCCGCTCGATGTGGAAGCGGGCGAAGGGCAGTACATTGTCAGCGGGCACTTTTCCGTACCTTATATTAAGTGGGGCATGAAGAATGCGAGTACGTTGATGCTGCGGGTGGCTGATACGGTTGAGATCAAGATCGAGACGGTGGCGAAGCGGTAGAGGCACGTCTCGCGGCGAAAAACTGCTGGAGGAGTTCGACGCATTCGGGGCCGAGGGGTCCTTCGACGACTTCGATGCGATGGTTGAGGACGTCGGAATCGGCGACCTGGAATTTGCTGCGGACGCCGCCGAAGCGGAGGTCGCGGGCGCCGAAGACCAGGCGGGAGATGCGGGCGGCGACGGCTGCTCCGGCGCACATCACGCAGGGTTCGAGCGTGCAGTACAGCACGGTGCCTTCGAGCCGGTAATTGGAAATGTGGCGTCCGGCCTCACGCAATGCGAGAATCTCAGCATGTGCCGTAGGGTCGTTGCGTGCGATCGGCGAGTTGGAACCGCGACCGATAATCTCGCCCTTCCAGACCACGACCGCGCCGACCGGCACTTCGCCCGCGGCGCCTCCCTGACGAGCCAGCAGCAGTGCTTCGTGCATGAACTGTTCGTCGGGGCTCACTGACTTATCATGGCAGAACTGGAAATTCATCACGAGACGGGCCATGAGAGCGATCCGACCGGGCGCACGGTCGGCATTCTGGCGGCGTCGTTGGCCGTGTTCCTGGCGATTGTCACGATCGCGTCGCACCGCACCCACACGGCGGCGATCATGCACAAATCGACGGCCAACGACGAGTGGTCGCATTATCAGTCGACGCGCGTGAAGTATCACAATCTGGAGTTGGGCGAGAATCTGCTCCGTGTGTATGGCGCGAAGGGCGCGGCCGCCGACAAGATGATGTCCGACTACGCCGCGCAGGAGCAGGACTACGGCAAGCGCGCGGCCGACATTCAGAAGAAGGCCGAGAGTTACGACGCCCTCGCGGAACGCGACGAGGACCGGGCGCTGCGGTACGACATCGGGGAAGGGCTGCTCGAGATCGGGGTCGTGCTCAGCTCGCTGTACTTCATTTCCAGGCGCAAGATGTTTCCCGCGATGGGGCTGATGGCCGGCATCGCGGGAGTGGTGATCGCTGCGTCGGGGATCTTTTTGTAGGTTGGTGCCGGAGGGCCGGCCGTCAGCGGCCGACCTTCATTGCGATGCCTTAAACTATGGCACAACGCTCACGCCCTGCCCGGTGGAGCCGCCTAACGAGCTCTTCACGTTAATATTCCCCGGTTGCGTCGTTACCTGAGTCTGCAGCGTGAAGGTGCCATTGCCTTGACTCGCCATGGTTCCCAGAATCTGCCCGTTCGATGCCAGTGTCACGGTTAGGACCGCGGTCGAATTCGTGCTCGTGGCCGTCACATTGAGTTGGTGAGTCGATGTCGACCAGGTGGCGCTAGTCACGTGAATGGTGTCCTGAGAAACCACTGAAATCTGCGCGCTTGCCGACGACGGCTGAACCGCCAGCGCGCCGGAATAGGTCACAGTCAGCGTGACTGTGGACGTTCCGCTCCCCGAGAACGTAAACGACCCCGAGCTGGCGCCCGCCGGAATGGTAAGTGTGTTTGGCGGATTCACGGACTTCGTATTGCTGGACGTAACGGCGATCGGGATACCGCCCTTCGGAGCCACTTCATTGATAGTCACGGTCGCAGTCGCCGAGGATCCATTGCCGATCGTAGTGGGGCTCAGAGTAAAACCGGTGATCTGCAAAGACGGGTTCACCGTGAACTGGGGCGCGGCGACGTCCGCCTTGGCGACCGAGACGCTCTGGGAGGCGGGCGCATAGAAATTCAGCGGGGATACCGGGGTTAGCGTGTAGGTGCCGGCCGGTAAACCCGCCAGCGAATAATGGCCGTCAGCACCCGTCAGCGCCGTAGCGCTTCCGCTCGCGCCGCTCGCGGAGATGGTGACGCCCGCCACCGCCGCACCTGCCTGTGTCAGCACGACACCCGTCACATGAAACACGGGAATGGCCGTGAAGGTTGGAAACGTCTGGTCGATACTGCCCAGTGTGATGGTTTCCAATGGCGGCGAGAATTGATACGCGGGATTGCTCGGGGTGATGGTATAAACCCCGGGCACAAATCGGGCCGCGAAAATTCCGTTGGGTCCAGTTACTTGTGAGACGCTCAGCCCTTGTCCGGCGACCGTTACGGTGATTCCCGCCAACGGAACTCCGCCACCATCCGCCACCACCCCCGAAACCAGATACGTCGCCGGGTCCTGATGGAACACACTGATGGTTGCTGCCGCCGCTCCGAATACCGGTACGGTTGGCGTGCAGCAGAACCCAAGCAGGCTGCTGTCGCTGGCCAGATAGACGTTGTTCGCTACTTCATCTACCGCCAGCGCAGATACCACTTGCGTCGAGCCGAAGATACTGTTTTGCTCCGGCGCCATGCCATCGATAGCCGCCGCTCCAGCGTCGGCTATCCCCGCGTACACCATGTTGGTTACGGTGTTCACCGCGAATGGCCCTTTGCGATTCGCAATGGAAGCCATGTGGCTGAGCGCCGCGCCATCGAACACCTCCACGCTGGGACCCGCCGCCGTCAAACCGTTGGGCGTCGGCACCGTCGCTTCCACATAAACCTTATTCGTATTCGGATTCACGGCCAGCCTGCCGACGTTCACCGCGATGGCGCCGACGTTGACGCTCGACAGCAGCACTCCCGACACTGCATCGAATACCGCGAGCATGTTGCCGGCCAGCGCGCATTGGCCCGCGATGAAAACGCGGTTGGTCGCGCGATTCGCGGCCACGCCGTTCATCTGGCAAGTGTCGCCTCCGCTGCCTGTCAACTGCGACACCGCATAGAGCCGGTTTCCGGTCGTCAGATCCACCGCGTACCACTGAGTTCCATCCGCAAAGAAGCCGGTGTTCGTCACGGGGTTCACCGAGATCGCCGAAATCGCCGCCGCCTGCAGTGGAATGCTAACCGCGTTTTTCGCTCCATCGAACAGGTACGCGCCATTCACCTGGGTGGGATCCCCGGCCGCCGGCGAAGCGCCCGCCAGCACATATTGGTGCGCGCCATTTGCGCCGATCAACGACCCTCCCGGCCCCAGCGCTTTGGAAGTAACCGTGAAAGTGGACGTATCGACAACGGTCAGAACTTTGGCCGTCGCGTCCGTCACGTAGGCGCGATGAACCGCCGGATCCACCACCAACCCCGCCGGCAGCGCGCCGAACGGAATCGTAGTCAGTTGGACCGTGTTCGGGTTTACTTGAAATGCTGCGTTATCGGCCGGGCTCCACAAGACGGCTGCATGGGAAGGCGCGAGATTCGCGCCGAAATCGAAGTCTTTGCTGATACCCACTGGAATGGCGTGGCCGGTGATCTGCCCCGCCGCCGTGGTTTGGAGCTGTCCCAGGAACTGGCTGTAATCCACATTACCGAGGTCTGTAAAACTTGCCTTCGAAACCACGATGCTGGAGAACGAAGTGATGGTGGAATCGCACCGCCAGTAGATGAAGCCGCCGCTCAGGTCTACCGTAATCGGTTCGAACGCCTGCACGCCCTTACCGCAACTGAATGCAGTACCCGTGGCCGCCAACAGCGATCCGTCCACCGTGATCCGCCTCATCGGGCTGGGGTCGGCCGCTGTCGGCGTTACATTGTTCGGATCGAGCACGACCAGCATCGTCTCGATGGCGGAAATTACCGGACTCGTGGACGTTGGGTTCGGCACGGTCGGCAAATTGGTCGCCATCATATACAGGTAGCCCGTTGCGGGATCGAATCCCAGCATTTCGGTCTCCTGTCCGTAGATCAGTATCGGCTGTGTGACGGCATTGCTCGCCAAATCCACCCGATAGAACAGGGTGAATGGAGGCCCTGGAAATCCGCTTGCTCCATCCTCACCGCCCGTGGCTCCTGGGTTCGCTCCGGTGACGGCCGCCCAGATACTGTTATCGGCGGGATTGAGTACCGCGCCGTTAACGCCCGGTGCGAATGCTAACGCGTTGCACCCCGTGCTGCAGTCAGCCTGTGCCACGATGGCATTGGTGGTCGCGTCCACTATCTGTCCGCCCGAGACTTGGTACAGGATGAAGACGCGATTGGCCGCGCCGCTGAAGACGAAGCTCTCCGGGTTCTCAGAAAGCTGCGTCAAGGCATTCGGCGTAGATGAGGCAACCATCGCCACGGGCGAGGGAATCAAGGCGAGGGTCGCGAACGAGTCGGGATCCAGCACCCGTGTCTCGCCCATCCCGTTGGCGCCGATCTCGCCGACATAGATTTTTTTCGTCGCCGGGTTGAGCGCCACGGGCCAGTAGGTGAAGTTGCTGTTCGTAGGCAGTAAGAACGTCTGAATCACAGTGTCTGTCCCGCCGTCGATCACCACGAATTGATTCCTGCGGAATGCATAGACCTTATTGCTGGCCGGATTGACGAAAAGGGCCGTAAGCGCGTTGCCTGGAACCGGGGCAGGAGGCAAAGCAATCTGATGCGTCTGGGCGTGAGCGCTCGAAAGATCGAGCACGCTCACCAGGTTCCCGGCGAAAAGGTAACCTTTACTCGTATTCGGATTGATGACAACCGCGCTCGGTGTGCCGGTAATCGGCGGAGGACCCAGTGTAACCGTTGCAACGGGCGTCTGGCCGGAAGCAATGGCGCTAAGAACAAGGGCAGCAAGAACGAAGCGGTTCATCGGATCTAATGGTACTTAACGAGCCGATGGACACTTGTACGCAGGCTGTAAACACCTTGTAAAAATCGCTTTTCTCTTAGTAACTTGTGCGCCGATCGAACTCTGCTGGATGCGACGCAGGCTTCGACACCTTGCTGGGCTGCGCAGACCGGAGTGACCGCGGACGCCAGTGCGAACGGGCCAATTGACAAAGAATGCAGACGTGGACGGCTGCGGCCGAGCAGCAGGCCTGGAGGCCTGCTGCGATACCGTGTCGGCGGAGGCTTTCGGCCGAACTACTCGCCGGAGATGTTGACGAGGCCTTTGGCGGCGGCTTCCGCTTCTTCCATGGTGAAGCTCTCGACCTTCGCCGAGATGTTCATGGAGCAGAATTTCGGGCCGCACATGGAGCAGAAATGCGCGTCCTTGAAACCGTCCTCGGGAAGTGTCTCGTCGTGCATCGAGCGGGCCGTCTCGGGATCGAGCGACAGGTCGAACTGGCGATTCCAGTCGAAGGTGTAGCGCGCCCGCGAGAGTTCGTCGTCGCGATCGCGCGCGCCCGGACGGTGACGGGCGATATCGGCGGCATGGGCCGCGATCTTGTACGCGATGATGCCGGCCTTCACGTCCTCGCGATTGGGCAGGCCCAGGTGCTCCTTGGGCGTGACATAGCAGAGCATGGAAGCACCGTACCAGCCGATCATCGCAGCGCCGATGGCCGACGTGATGTGGTCGTAGCCGGGGGCGATATCGGTGACGAGCGGGCCGAGAGTGTAGAACGGCGCCTCGTAGCAGAGCTCGTTCTCCTTCTGGACCTGCATTTCGATCTGATCCATGGGGATATGACCGGGACCCTCGATCATCACCTGAACGTCGTACTCCCAGGCCTTCTTGGTCAGCTCACCGAGAGTTTTGAGTTCGGCGAACTGGGCCTCGTCGCTCGCATCGGCGACGCTGCCAGGGCGCAAGCCATCGCCCAGCGAGAAGCTGACGTCGTGCTTCTGGAAGATCTTGCAGATATCCTCGAAGCATTCGTACAGCATGTTCTGCTTGTGATTCTTGACCATCCATTCGGCCAGGATCGACCCGCCGCGGCTGACGATGCCGGTGACGCGTTTGGTCGTGAGCGGAATGTATTGGACCAGCACGCCGGCATGGATGGTCATGTAGTCCACGCCCTGCTCGGCCTGCTCCTCGATGACTTCGAGCATCACCTGCTTGGACAGGTCTTCCACGCGGCGCACCCTGCTCAGGGCTTCGTAGATCGGCACGGTGCCGATGGGCACGGGCGAGTGGGCGATAATGGCCTTGCGGATGGCCGGGATATCGCCGCCGGTGGAAAGATCCATGACGGTGTCGGCGCCGAACTTCACGGAGTAACGGAGCTTCTCGAGTTCGCCTTCGATGTCCGACAACACGGCGGAATTGCCGATGTTGGAATTGATTTTGCACCGCGAAGCGATCCCGATGGCCATTGGCTCGAGGTTGGTGTGATTGACGTTCGCCGGAATGATCATGCGGCCGCGCGCTACTTCGGAACGAACCGTTTCCGGCGAGATTCGCTCTTTTTCCGCGATGAAATGCATTTCGCCGGTCGTCATCCCTTGCCGGGCATAGTGCATTTGCGTGCGGTTTTTGTCTTCTTTACGTTTAGCTACCCACTCTGTGCGCATGGTGACTCCTGATCCTGAGGACAAACTTGCGGGCCGGGGAATGCCCGGCCCGGCCCTACTTCTGTTTCTTCGGTTTCTTCGTTTCTTTTTTGGGGCTTTTGTCCTTGCCCATGTTGAATTCTCCCTTACAGTTGAGATTATAACCGCTATACAGCAGGGGGACGCCTGATTCTGTATCGGCAGCCTCGCCAACTGATGGTATTTCCGAACATGGAAGCGATCAGGCCGATGAGCCAGATCCAGGTGGCGAGGGGAATCCAGATGGCATGCACCCAGGAGTGGCGCTTGAACCAGGCCTCCAGTTCGGGCAGAGCCGCCTTGGCCAGGGTGGCGCGATTCACGCCCTTCAACATGCCGGGAGAGAGCTGCGCGATGAGCGCCCATTCGGCTAGCCGGTTGCCTTGAATGGACGCGATGATGGAGGCCGCCATACCTCCGCAATAGAAGACGTGGGCCGTCAGTCCCAGCCACCAGAGCCGCGGATTGTACACCCGCGTGATCGTCATCTGCCGTCGGATCCAGGCGAAGAATGCGAGGCCGCGGATGTGATCGACGGTGGGCGTCAGCGCGCCCGGCGCGTAGGCGATGTGCAAGCCGGCGGCATGGACGGCGGCGGCGAGGGCGTAATCGTCGCTGATGGTGTTGCGCCAGTGATCCGGGATGCGAAGGCCGTAGAACGTCTCTTTGTAGATGGCCGTGGCGCCACCCCAGCAGAAACGGCTTTCGCCCGGACCCAGCAGGCCGAAGCTGACGGCGTCCCACACGCCGCGCATGAGGCTCCAGAAGGTGGGTGGGTCGGGAGCGAACCAGCGATACCCGGTTGAAGCGCCGACGCCGTCCTCGCCGAGGGGCGCGACCAGCGAGCGCAGCCAGCGTTTGGAGGGGCGTCCGTCAGAATCGGCGAAGGCGAATACCTGGCTGCGTTTGCGGACGGCGCGGACGGCAGCCTGCAGGTTCTGCACCTTCTCGCCGGTGGTTTCGTCGCGGCCGTTGGCGAGGACGATCTTGGCGCGCTTTGGTAGAACGCCCGGCGGGATATCAGTGGCACTGCGGGCGGTAATGACGAGTTCGAAGTCGGGATAGTCCTGGGAGGCGAGAGCGGCGAGGTTCTCGCGGAGTCCTTCGTCGTGGCCTTTGACGGGGACGATGATGCTGGCGGGCGGAAAGGAGTCGGCGTGTTCGTTGAGACGCTGTGCCACGTAGGCGGCGCGTTTGCGTTCACCGCGGAGGGAGAGGAACGCCAGCGCGAGGGCCGGGGCGACGAAGAACCAATACAGGAACACGTTCAACTCACATCGGAGCCGCGAACGTAGGAGAGCGGTCGCAATCTTGCGCTCAAAGCACTAGCTCTTGCGGCCTTTGCCCTTGGCCTTGGCTTTGGGCTTGGCGGCTTCGACCACGGGAGGCGGCTCAAACTCGGCTTCTGCCTCCGTTTCCGGTTCGACCTCGGCTTCCACCTCGTCCAACTCGACGTCCAACTCGGGATCGATGGCATTGGCTCCGGCCGCGGCGGCATCCCCAGGAGCGACTTTCTTGAGAACCTCACTGAACAAAGCAGCCTTGCGGAGATCCACTTTAGGCGGCGGCGCCTGCTCGTGGCGAAAATCGTGATCGTTGTGGCAGGTGCGGCAGCGAACCTTGGCCGGCTCGTTGTTCATTACCGAGACGATGGCGTGATTCATGACGCGCTTGCAGCGCACACAAAAATCGTCGATATCGTCGCCCAGACGGGGATCGCGCATAAAAATGTCTCCTAAGTGCTGGCCGTTTGTCCGGCGGTCTCCGGTTCGGGATTGTGCTTGGGTTCGGGCAGCACCCACTGCGCCGGTTCGAAGCCGACATACTTGCAGATGCTCAGGCGCCCGTCCTCGGTCTCCAGCAAATCGCCGACTTCGAGGGCCAGGCCGGCTTCGCGCAAATGGCGCCAGGCGTCGTATTCGTGGGCCGCCTCGAGCTGGTCCTGGGGCTCGTAGTCTTTGGGCTTGACGGAAGCGCAGCCGGAGACGTGGGGAGCCCAGCGAAACTGCTGCCGTGGCGAATCCTTCATACGATAGATCCGATAGAGCGGCATAGACCCTACATTGTAATCGAATGTGGGGAAAGGAGAGAATCTGATTGATCTCGAAGACGGAAGCGGAAGGCGTTCCGTGTTTTCGGTTGCGATGTTTTGCGTGTGGGCGTGAAAAACAGGCCGGCATTCCTTGGGCTGACATCGAGAAGATGCTGCGGCACTACGGTGCCGAACTCAGCGAAGGGCGGGGCTCGCGCGTGCGGATCGCATTGAACGGTGTGCGCGCCGTTTTTCATCGGCCGCATCCGCAAAGGAAACGGATCGCGGTGCGGTCGCCGCAATGAAGCGCTTTCTGATCGAGGCCGGCATCAATCGGGAGGACGAGAGAGATGACGTATAAGGGCTACGAAGGAAAGGTCGGGTTTGACGAAGAAGCTAATATCTTCACGGGGGAAGTGATCAACACCAAGGACGTGATCACTTTTCAGGGCAAGTCAGTGCAGGAACTGAATCGGGCTTTCAAAGAGTCGATCGACGAATATCTGGATTTGTGTCAGCAGCGCGGCGAAAATCCCGAAAAGCCTTTTTCCGGAACGTTCGTCGTACGGACATGACGCCCGAACTGCACCGTCGGATTGCGCTGGAAGCCCGTCGCAAAGGTAAGAGCTTGAACTCTTACGTGCTCAGCCGTCTCGCCAGCAAAACCCTCTCTGCGCAGCGTTGACGGCCTTCAGTGCGTTGCAATCGAAAGAAGGGTCCGATTGGCATCGCGCTCGCCCAGGGCGATCCAGCGTTTCACGTTCGGCGACTTCCAGAAGATGGCGTCGGACATGGAGCCGAGAGGCTCGCTGGGTTCTATGCGGATGACTTGCAGCCCCTTGCCGGGCGGGTGCGATGGCACGACGTGGCGCAACATGCGAAACGGCCAGGTGGTGAGGCAAAGGACACCGAAAGCGCGAGTCGCGCCCATCTCTTCGGCGGCCCACAACGGTAGCGCGCTGCCGGGGAAGCCGCCATCGACGTAGCTGCGGCCGTCGATCTTCATAGGCGGAAACGCCAGCGGGATCGATGCGGTGGCGGCGAGGTGCTGCCATTTCACTTCGTCGCCGCGGACCAGGCGCGGCCGCATGCGCGGCAGTTCGACCATCGTGAGTCCGAACGGCATCTTCGGTTGGAATCGCTGGTAAAGGCGCTGCGCCTGATTGTACAAACTTTGCGGATGGAGAAAACCGTGCCGGTGGAGGCTGGGCCGCATCACATCGGCCATGCGCGCATGCATCCACTCTTCCTGCAACTCCTCGGGCGAGACGCCGCCGGCGATCGCCCATCCGTTCCAGGCGCCCGCCGACGCGCCCAGGATCATATCGAACTGCATGCGTGTGCGCAGAACTTTCCAGACGCCCACCTCCCAGGCGGCGAACATGCCGCCCGCGGAGAGCACTAGAGCAGTGGCCACAACTTCAGCTTACGCCCTGCTAATAGAACTTCGCGTCGAACTTCTATACATTTAGATAGGGGCAACATGAGTTTCGATCCCAATGCGTTCGAGGGCCGGCCCGCCGATGCGCTGAAAGTATTGCGGGCAACCGACGCGCGAACGCTCTTCCCGAACTCCCGCGCTCCCGAAGCGGCGCTGGCCGGACTCTACCTGCGATTCGGCGGATGGGCGGAAGCTCACGAGATTGCGCAGGAGATCGAGACGCCGGAGGGCAGCTACTGGCACGCCCTGGTGCATCGCGCCGAACCCGATGAATCCAACGCCGCGTACTGGTTCCGGCAGGTAGGCCGCCATCCGATATTGGAAGCAGTGGCGAAGGCCGCCAGCGAATCCGCTATGAGCAACGCCGAACGGGAGCGGCTGGAGTGGCAGTTGTTGTTCGATTATTGTGCCGCGGAGAAAAACTCATGAGGATGCCGTCGTTGTTTGCGCCGTCGATGTCCGACCAGATCGCGTCCATCAATCGCCGCCGCGCCGGGTTCCGCACCGCGTCCGACGAGCAACTGCGGCAGCGCTTCCAATCGACCGGAGACCTGCTGGAAGCCATCGCCACCGTGGCCGAGGCCGCCCGCCGCGTGCTGAAGCTCGACATGTTCGACGTGCAGTTGCAGGGCGCGCTCTCGCTGGCGCGCGGACGCATCGCCGAGATGCAGACGGGTGAAGGCAAGACGCTGGCGTGTACTCCGGCGGTGGCCTGGCACGCGCGCGGCGGCAAGGGCGTCCACGTGATGACCGTCAACGATTATCTGGCGCGTCGTGACGCTGCCTGGATGGGCGGCATCTACGAACTGCTCGGATTATCGGTGGGCTGCATCCAGCAGAAGATGACGCCGGCCGAGCGGCGCCGCGCCTATGCCTGCGACATCACGTACGCCACGGGCAACGAACTGGGCTTCGATTTTATGCGCGACCAGATCGCGCTGGAACCGGGCGACCAGGTTCACCGCGAGTTCCATGCCGCGGTAATCGACGAGGTCGATTCGCTGCTGATCGACGAAGCGCGCATTCCGCTGATTCTGGCAGGCGGCGAACTCGACGAGGAGATCGTCGCCCGCCGCGTCGATCCGCTGGCGCGCCGCTTCCTGCGTGGGCTCGACTACACGTTCGACGAATTCAGCCGCAACATCGCGCTGACCGATGAAGGCGTGCGCGTGGTGGAGACGATGCTCGGCTGCGGCAACCTTTTCACGGACGAAAATCTGGCCATCTACACGGCCGTCCACAACGCGATCCATGCGCACTATCTGTTGAAGTGCGATGTCGATTACGTGGTGAAGAACGGCGTGATCGAGTCGGTCGATCAGTTCAAGGGCAGGATCGCGCAGGACCGCCGCTGGCCGGCCGGACTGCACACCGCGATCGAGGCGAAAGAAGGCGTGCCGTTCCGCCGCGAGGGCCGCATTCTGGGCACCATGACGCTGCAGAATCTGGTGGCGCTGTATCCAAAAGTCTGCGGGATGACCGGCACGGCGCACACGCAGGAGCTGGAATTCCGCACCATGTACCAGCTCGAGGTGGACGTGATTCCGACGCACAGGCCGGTGATCCGCATCGACGATCCCGACGAGATTTACGAGAACAAGCCCGAGAAAGAGCAGGTGGTAGTCGAAGAGATCCGCGCCGTGCATGCGACGGGGCAGCCGATCCTGGTCGGCACCGCGAGCGTGGAGGAATCGGAACGGCTGAGCGCGATGCTGACCGACGTTCCGCATTCGGTGCTCAACGCGCGCAACGAAGAGGCCGAGGCCGGGATCGTCGCGCTGGCCGGACAGCGCGGCGCGGTGACGATCTCGACCAACATGGCGGGCCGCGGCGTCGATATCCAACTGGGGCCCGGCGTGGCGGAGTTGGGCGGCCTGTACGTGATCGGCACGAACAAGCACGAGAGCCGCCGCATCGACAATCAATTGCGCGGCCGGGCGGGGCGGCAGGGCGATCCGGGGCGCTCGCGGTTCTACATATCTTTCCAGGACGATCTGCTGGTCAAGCACGGCATCAACAATCCCAAATACGAATTCGACGCGGAGGGCGTGCAGCGGCTGGTGGAAGGGCAGAATCTGGATATCCGCGAGTTCCTCGTGAAGTACGAGGCCATCATCGAAGGGCAGCGGCAGAGGCTGCAGCAGAGACGGCAATCGATCCTGATGTCGGACATGCCGCGGTTGGAGCGGCTGGTGTCGCTGACCACCATCGACGACCTGTGGAGCGATCATCTGGCGGCGGTGGCGGAATTGCGGGCGGGCGTGCACTGGTATGCGTGGGGCGGGCGCGATCCGCTGCACGAGTATCTGACGCGCGTGGACGGGCTGTATCGCGAATTGGAGGATAGCCTCGGACCGACGATCGCCGGCCGCTTGGAGGATGCCGAGGCGAACGGCATCGATCCTTCGCAGCGCGGCGCGACGTGGACGTATCTGACCACCGACCGGCCGTTCGGGTTGTACACCGAGCGGATATTCGGCGGCATGGTCCGCAAAATGGGGAAGCGCGAACTGTGGGGATGATCCGGATTCGGCCGGCGACGGTGGACGATGTGCCGCATATTTTGCGCTTCCGGCGCGGCATGTTGAACGACATGGGGCCGGCGGACGAGGCGGCGCTGGCTCGCATGGAGGAAGCGGCGGCGGTGTTCCTGCGCTCAGGCTTCGCCGATGGCACTTGCCTTGTGTGGATCGCGGAGGACGAGCGTCCGGTGGCGTGCGGGATGTTGCACGTAGTGCCGTGGATCCCGAGCGCGATCGATGCTTCGACGCGGCGGGTGTGGGTCCACAATATGTACACGGAGCCCGCATACCGGCGGCGCGGCATCGCGGGCGAGATCATGGCGACGATGCTGGAGTGGTGCAGGTCGCATGGGTTTGCGTCGGTGACTTTGCACGCGAGCGAAAAAGGTCGCGGCGTGTACGAGAGTTTGGGCTTCCGGGCGTCGAACGAGATGCGATTGGTGCTGTAGCGGGCGGCCGCTTTCGTCTTGACAACAACTTCACTGCAACCGTTTGGTAACGCCGGCAATTTTTATCGCCGGTTGCCGAGCGTTCAGCTCGGCCGGTGTTGCAGCGGGCGGGCAGCGCCCGCCAACCGGCGACAAAGATCGCCGGGGTTACCGAGGGGAATTCGGCGAATGGCAGTTGGGCGACCGAGCTGGCGCTCGGCTGGACAAGCTGAAGCCCGGCTGAAGCCTATCCTACTCCGCCGTGACGCGCAACGGCCGATCGAGTTGGAACGTCAGGATGCTCTCGACGGGGACTTTGATCGTGCCCTTGGTCACCATCTGGGTGACTGCACCTGCACCCGCGCCCGACCCGGCACCGATGGCCGCGCCTTTTCCGCCGCCGGCGATCGCGCCGATGATGGCGCCGATGGCCGCACCGCCGCCGGCGAATTCACCGGTCCGCTTGTTCACGCCCACGCCGTCGCGACCTTTCTTGGCGAGATCAACCGTGGAAAGGCGATACCGGCGCCCATCGACGGTCACGGAATCGAGATCCATAACGAGGTCGGATGCTCCTTTGATCTTGCCGCCCTTGCTGGCCGAACGAATGATAATGCGCGCATTCGCTCCGCGCGGGATCACTACATCGCCGGCGCTGTCCTTGATATCGCGCGTGACGCCGGCGACAAATAGTTGACCTTCCGCGGCTTTGCCGGAATCGATGGTCTCTTCGTTGCGCACGGGGATTTGCGTGCCGGCGGGGAGCAGGTAGGTCTTGGTGGTGACGGCGGTTTCGGCCGGATGGACGTGTTCGGTATTGTCGGGCGCCTCGGCGGCGGTGGGCGGCACAGTTCCTGCCGCGGGCGCAGGCGCGGGCGGTGCTCCCGTGGGTGGCGCCGTGGCGGCGACATCGCCGTAATCCACCGAACGGACCTGCGTCATCGGGATCGTACGAGTTACTTTATCGTCGCCGGAAATCTGGATCTCGGTGGCCGAGCTCGACAACACCGTGCCGGCCACACTGCTGCCGTCGCGCATGTTCACGACTGCATGGGGCAGGCCGGCGGGCTTCTGTGCGCACGAGCCGAGAAATAAGGCGGCGCCGAGCGCCATCATTCCGAAAAAGTGTCTCACGCGAATAGTATACCTACCCCGCAACAAGTCTACTGATGTGATGGGCCGTACAAAACCTGCCCGGGCCGCTCGGTCGTTACTGTGTCGTCTTTCACCGCGAACTTACCGTTGACGATCACGTCGCGCACTCCCACCGAATACTGATGCGGCTTGTCGAACGTGGCGCGGTCGCCGATCTTGTCGGGATCGAACAGCACGACGTCGGCCTTCATCCCCGGACGCAGCAGGCCGCGATCCCACAACTTCAGCCGTGCCGCGGGATAGCCCGACATCCGGCGCACACCGTCTTCGAGCGTGAGGACGTGCTTCTCGCGCACATACACGCCGAGCACGCGGGCGAACGTACCGTAACTGCGCGGATGCGGCGCGGCCTGCCCGAAGACCGGGATCTCGCCGTCCGACGCAATCATCGTGAAGGGCGATTGCAGAATGCGGACGACGTCCTCTTCGCCGATCGCGTGGTATACGGCCGAGCAGCCGCCTTTCTGCTGCAGCTCGATGGCGGTATCGGCGGCGTTGTCGATGGTGGGTTCGACGCCGCGGTCGCGCGTGATCTGCGCGAGGTTTTTGCCCGCGAGGTTGCGGTCAAAGCCGCAGCTTGCGATGGCGATGTTCTTGGGATCGCCGGCGCCCCGATCGAACTTGATGTTCTGCACGATCACCGCCTTGATTTTCGCGCGCTGCTCGGGAGCGGCGAGCCGCTCGACCACCGACTTCTGCCCGCCCTCCAAGGCCCATTGCGGAAACAGCGCCGCGATCCCGGTGCTCGACGCGGTGTACGGGTACTGATCGATAGTCACGTCGACGCCGCGGGCGCGCGCCGCCTCGACCAGCTTGAGAGTCTCGACGCTTTGTCCCCAATTGGATACGCCGATGATTTTGTGGTGCGTGATCTGCGTCGGCAGCCCACCTTCTTCGCCGATCCGGATGGTCTCGCGCACGCTGTCCAGCACGTGCGCGGCTTCCTCGCGCATGTGCGAGATGTGGATGCCGCCCATGCGGCCGATCACCTTGGCGAGTTCGATGACCTCTTCGGTGGGCGCGAAGTTGCCGGGAACGTAATAGAGTCCGGTGGAGAGTCCGAACGCGCCGTCGCGCATGGCCTGGGCGGCGAGCCCCTTCATCCTCTCGATTTCTTCGGGCGTGGCCTTGCGATTGACCAGTCCCATGACGTTGTCGCGGATGGCGCCCTGCCCGACGAAGGTCGCGAAATTCACGGAGATCGGCGTCTTGGCGACGCGGTCGAGAAACGGCGCGATCGGCAGGGGCGAACTGCCGTCGGGACCTTCGACAATCGTGGTCACCCCTTCGCGCAAATAGTTCTCGGCCGTCGGCACGGTGAAGATGCCGCGACGGCCGTGCGAGTGGATGTCGATGAACCCGGGCGCGGCCACCAGCCCGCGGCCGTCGACCCGCACCTTGGCCGTCGCGCCGGGCAGCAGGCCGACCGCCGCGATGGTGTCGCCGCGGATTCCGATGTCGGCGTAATACCAGGACGTCCCCGACCCGTCGATCACTTTCGCGCCGGTGATCAGGATGTCGTACGGTCCTGTCTGCGCGCGCAGCATGACACAACAGAGCAGGACGAGAGCAAATCGCATCTTCAAAGTCTACCGACAAAAACCGGGGTGGGGATGGGGATAGGGACTGGGGGACTAGCATCCGACAGGGGCCGGGGATCAGGGGCCAGGAGCCGGGGTTTAGTGGGCTTGCGCCACGGCGAAGCAGACGTTTTTTCCGCGCCTCCGTCCAAGGCGGGAGACTGTCTGCCGCCTATGGATAAGATCGAGCTCCTGCAAGGCACGCTCGACATGCTGATCCTGCGCACGCTGCAGTGGGGGCCGCAGCGGGGCTGATCGACGCCGAATGGAAGCTCTCCGAGAACAAACAACGCGCCCGCTATTACCCGCTCACGACCAAGGGCAAAAAGGCGCTGGCGCTGCAGGAGACGCGGTGGAATCGGATGGTGGATGCAATCGCGCGAGTCATGCGCCCAGCGTAGCCAGGCACGGAGGTAGTCGTGCGACGATCCACTCGAAGCTTGGCGTGGGGACTTCGAACGAGAGGGCACATCACCGAGTGCACACCAGGTGCTCTGTCTCACCAAACCCGCCGACGCGACCGAACTGGCGGTGGCACAACCGCTCGGCCAGTCACTCCTCGTGGAGCGCGAGAATCGGGTCGACCCTGGTGGCTCGCAGCGCTGGGATCAGGCTCGCGATTACGGCAACCACAATGAGGAAGAGCGCTGCCCCCGCTATGCTGATGGGGTCCGCCGGACTGACATG
>Ga0105240_10005243_pt1 | contig 19366 bp, 19 predicted proteins | sample KBSC54metaG_FD_80426 | JGI IMG/M metagenome (GOLD analysis project Ga0105240, IMG submission 80426) | Corn rhizosphere microbial communities from Kellogg Biological Station, Michigan, USA - KBS C5-4 metaG | ecosystem: Host-associated > Plants > Roots > Rhizosphere > Soil | place: Michigan, USA... | reverse complement strand
CTGCTCGCGTTAGCGCCGCATCGCCACTTTCTCGTCGTCGGTGAGCGGGCGCTGGGTGAGGGACAGGACCTTGCCGCGGATCGTGCCGAAGCCGGTCTTGGCCTCGAGCCGGGCGGGATAGCGGAACGGCGTGCCGTCGAAGCGCGCGAGCCACAGGACCATCGGATGCTCGCGCTGGCTCTCGGCTTCCTCCGGCGCGTCGAAGAACTCGCCGGCGATGCGCTTGGAGTAGAGCTCGCAAACCAACAAGTCGCCCTTGGCCTGCGGCACGCCCGCCTGCTCGGGCGTCTCGGTGCGGACCTTCTTGAGGATGACGTCGATGCGCCGCTTGCCGTCGTTCGACGGCGCCACCTGGTCGCACGCCGCGTCGCCCCTCATGCCGACGGCGAGGGCGGCGGTGAGCGGATCGAGCGAGCCCACTTTCTTGTCGTCCGGGATGGTGTCCTTGGGCGGCGGATTCCACGGCGGATTGTGCGTCTCCTGCAGGGTGCCGCCAGGACCGTATTGCGCCAGCCAGGTGCGCGCTTCGCTCGAGACGACGATCGACAGCGAGCCGGCGCGCGGCTGGGCGCCCTGCGGACCGAAGCTGCCCCAGGCGCGGTTGCGGCCTTCATAGTGCAGCGTAATGGCCTTCAGCACGCCCGTCTTGTAGGTGCGGCTCTCGACGTCGTAGCTGTTGCCGTCGAAGCGCGCGGTGAAGTCGATGCGAAAGCCGGCGAAGCCCGCGAAAGTGATCTCGTAGCTGCCGTCGATCTGGCGGGCGCTTTCCGCCCGGGCCGGGCTTCCCAGCAGGGCCGCGGCGGTCGTGCACGAGGCAAACGCCAACAAGGCCCTACGAAAACTCATGAAATGGCTCTCCACAGGGGCTACCTTAGGCTCCGCGGTCACGATAGAAGGCCGACGCCCCCCACGCCACAACACTTACAAGCCCGAAACGGCCTGCCGCCATGTCGCCTCCTCCCTCCGCCGATAGCCCTCCCACGATCGACTCCGGCCGGTCGATGGCAGTGCTTGCCATCCTGGGCCGGCATTTGTGGCCAAAGAACGAGTGGGGCCTGCGCACCCGCGTCGTGGTGGCGCTCACCCTGCTGGTGCTGGCCAAGGTGGCCAACGTCTATGTGCCGCTGCTCTACAAGCGCACGGTCGATGCCCTGGGCACGCCCGAGGCCCAGGTCATGGCCGTGCCGGTGGCGCTGATCCTGGCCTATGGCGTGGCCCGGGTGGCGGCCCAGGCCTTCGGCGAAGTCCGCGACGCCGTCTTTGCCCCCGTGGCGCAGCGGGCGATCCGCAACCTTGCGCTCGACGTGTTCGGCCATCTCCATGCGCTCAGCCTGCGCTTTCATCTCGAGCGCCAGACCGGCGGATTGAGCCGGGTCATCGAGCGCGGCACGCAGGGCATGGAGTTCCTGATCCGCTTCACGACGTTCAACATCCTGCCGACCCTGCTCGAGATCGTAATGGTGGGCGCCGTGCTGTGGCACCTCTACGACTGGCGTTTCACGACCGTGACCCTGGGCGTGATCGCGGCCTACATCGTCTTCACCATCTCGCTGTCGGAGTGGCGCATCAAGTTCGTGCGCTACATGAACGATGCCGACACCGAGGCCAATGCCAAGGCGATCGACAGCCTGATCAACTACGAGACGGTGAAGTACTTCGGCAACGAGGCGCACGAGGCGCGGCGCTACGACGTCGGCCGCCGGCGCTACGAGAACGCGGCGATCCGCTCGAGCCGCACCCTGTCGCTGCTCAACATCGGCCAAGGCTCGATCATCGCCGTTGGCCTCGCCATCATCATGGTGATGGCGGGCGACGGCGTGGCCGCGCACACCATGACCGTGGGCGACTTCGTCGCCGTCAACGCCTTCCTGCTCCAGCTCTATGCACCGCTCAACATGCTGGGCTTCGCCTATCGCGAGATCCGCGCGGCGCTGGTCAGCATGGAGAAGATGTTCGGCCTGCTCGAGGTGCCGGCCGAGGTCTCAGACAAGCCGGGCGCACCGGCGCTCGTCGTCTCGGGCGGCGAAATCGTCTTCGACCACGTCGACTTCCACTACGACAACGAGCGGCCGATCCTGCACGACGTGAGTTTTCGCGTGGCGCCGGGCAATACCGTGGCGATCGTGGGCTCGAGCGGCGCCGGCAAGTCGACCGTGTCGCGCATCCTGTTCCGCTTCTACGACGTCGCCGGCGGCGGCGTGCGGATCGACGGCCAGGACATCCGCTCCGTCACCCAGTCGAGCCTGCGCGCGGCCATCGGCGTGGTGCCGCAGGACACCGTGCTGTTCAACGACACGATCTACTACAACATCTGCTACGGCCGCCCCGACTGCACGCGCGAGGAGGTCGAGCAGGCGGCCCGGCTCGCCCGCATCCACGACTTCATCGCGGCGCTGCCCCAGGGCTACGACGCCATGGTGGGCGAGCGCGGGCTCAAGCTCTCGGGCGGCGAGAAGCAGAGGGTTGCGATCGCCCGCACCATCCTCAAGAATCCGCGCATCCTGCTGTTCGACGAGGCGACCAGCGCTCTGGACACCCGCACCGAGCAGGAGATCCAGCGCTCGCTGGAAGAGGTCAGCCGCGGCCGCACGACGGTCGTGATCGCCCACCGCCTGTCGACGATCATCAATGCCGACGAGATCGTCGTGCTCGACCGCGGCCGCGTGGCCGAGCGCGGCCGGCACGCCGAGTTGCTGGCCCGCGACGGCCTCTATGCCGACATGTGGCGGCGCCAGCAGGAGGCCGCCGCCGAGGCCGAGCGCAAGAGTGAAACCGCCGATCCGCCGTCCTACCGCGCCGAAGGCCACCTGCGTGTCGCCGAATAGCGGAGCAGCAGCCGCCCTGTGGCGGCCGCTGCTCCCGGTGTTCGTGGCCTGCTTCGCCTTCGGCCTGCAGGCCGGCACCGGCATGCCGCTGGTGCCGCTGGCGCTGGAGCATCGTGGCGTCGACAATTTCGTCATCGGCATCGTGAGCGCGGCCTGGGGCATCGGCATGATCGCCTCGGCGCATCGCATCCCGGCCGTCGCCGCGCGCGTGGGCGCGGTGCGGCTGATCGCGGCCTGCGTCGTGCTGAACGCGGCGATCTCGGTGGCCTTCGCCTATACCTCGGACACCGCGCTGTGGTTCTGCCTCAGCGTGCTGTCGGGTGTCGTGGGCGGCGTGCCGTGGGTGGTGAGCGAGATCTGGATCAACCTCGTGACCGACGAGAGCCGGCGTGGTCGCGCCGTTGCCGTCTACTCGACCCTGGTGGCGCTGGGGCTCGCGGTCGGGCCGCTGGTGCTGCAGGTCGTAGGCGTCTACGGGCCGCGGCCGTTCCTCGTCAACGCAGCGCTCGGCATCCTGGTCATCCTGCCGCTACTGCCCAACTGGCGGCTGGCGCCGCCGATCCGGCCGACGAAGAGCGGCGGCTTCGCGCGCGTGATCGCGCTCGCACCGGTGGCGCTGCTGGCGGCGCTGGCCAGCGGCCTGGGCGAGCAGGGCGCCTTCAGCTTCCTGCCGGTCTTCGCCGTGGGCGCGGGCGTGTCGCCCGAGACCGGCGCGATGTGGCTCTCGGCCTTCGTCATCGGCAACCTCGTGCTGCAATGGCCGATCGGCTGGATGGCCGACCATTTCGACCGGCGCGCCGTGCTCGCGGCCTGCGCCTTCGCCAGCGCCGTGCTGGCCGGTGTGATGCCGATACTCGATCCGCGCGCCGGCGCGATCCTGGGCGTGCTGGTGCTGTGGGGTGGCATCTCGTTCGGCATCTACACCGTGGGCCTGGCGGTGCTGGGCCAACGTTTCCACGGCGGCGACATCGCGCGCGCCAATGCGGCCTTCACGATCTTCTACACCTTGGGCGGCCTGATCGGCCGGCCGATCGCGGGCAAGGCGATGGACCTGGTGGGCGGCGCGGGGTTCGGCGGCACGCTCGCGATCTTCTATGCCGCCGCCGGCATCGCCGCTCTGGTCGCCTGGTGCCGGCGCGCGGCGCCATGACGGGCGGATCCCCCGCGCGCCTGCTGCCGGTCTATCTTTCGTGCCTGGGCTACGGCGTGCAGGCGGGCGCGGCCATGCCGCTGGTGCCGTTGGCGCTGCAGCACCATGGCATCGGCAACGTCACCATCGGCCTCGTCGAAGCGGCCTGGGGCATCGGCATGATCGCCACGGCCCATCGTATCCCGGCGCTGGCGGCGCGGTTCGGCGCGGTGAGACTGGTGTGCGCGTCGCTGGCGGCGAGCGCCGCCCTGTCGGTGACCTTCGCCTACACTTCGAGTCTGCCGTTGTGGTTCGTGCTCTCTTTCCTGCTCGGCATGGTGGGCGGCGTGCCGTGGGTCGTGAGCGAGATCTGGATCAATCTCGTGGTCGACGAGGACCGCCGCGGTCGCGCGGTGGCCCTCTACGCCGCACTGATGGCGGCGGGCATGGCCATGGGTCCGCTGGCGCTGCAGGTGGTGGGTGTCTACGGGCCGCAGCCATTCCTTGCCTGCGCGGGCCTGGCGCTGCTGGTGGCGCTGCCGCTGCTGCCGAGCTGGAACCGCGCGCCGGCGATCGCGCCGACGCACGAAGGCGGCTTCGGCCGCATCGTGCTGCTGGTGCCGGCGCTGCTGCTGGGCGCGCTGGCCAGCGGCCTGGGTGAACAGGCCGCGTTCGCCTTCCTGCCGATCTATGCGCTGTCGTCCGGCGTGCCGGTGGAGACCGGCGTGCTGTGGCTGTCGGCCTTCGTGATCGGCAACATCGCGCTGCAATGGCCGATCGGCTGGCTGGCCGACCATGTCGACCGGAGGGCAGTGCTGGCGGGCTGCGCGCTGGCGAGCGCGGCGCTCGCGGCGGGCCTGCCGCTGATGGACGCCAACAGCCCGGCGATCCTCGGACTGCTGCTGGTGTGGGGCGGCATCTCCTTCGCCATCTACAGCGTCGGGCTGGCGCTGCTGGGCCAGCGCTTCAAGGGCGGCGACATCGCCCGCGCCAATGCAGCGCTCACCAGCATCTACACGGCGGGCGGCATGATCGGGCCGCCGATCGCCGGCACGGCGCTCGACCTCGTCGGCCGGCCGGGCTTCGGCCTGTCGATCGCCGGCTTCTATCTGGCCGCCGGCGTGGGTGCCGTGCTGGCAATGCGGCGGCGCGGCTGATAAATCAGATGACGATGAGCGACCCCCTGCTCGAGCCGCTGCTGGCGGGCGACCGACACGCGCTCGCGCGCGCCATCACCCTGATCGAATCGACGCGCAGCGACCATCGCGAGCGCGCCGACGCGCTGCTCGCGGAGATCCTGCCGCATGCCGGCCGGTCGGTGCGGCTGGGCATCACCGGCGTGCCCGGCGTCGGCAAGTCGACCTTCATCGAACGCTTCGGGCTCGGCTTGATCGAAAAGGGCCGCACACTCGCGGTGCTGGCGATCGATCCGTCGTCCAAGCGCGGCGGCGGCTCGATCCTGGGCGACAAGACGCGGATGGAGGAATTGTCGCGCAGTCGCGCGGCCTTCATCAGGCCGTCGCCGGCCGGCGCTACGCTGGGCGGCGTCGCCCGGCGCACGCGCGAGGCCATGCTGCTGGTCGAGGCCGCGGGCTTCGACACGGTGCTGGTCGAGACCGTCGGCGTCGGCCAGTCGGAGACGGCGGTGTCGGACATGGTCGACATGTTCATCGTGCTGCTGCTGCCGGCCGGCGGCGACGACCTGCAGGGCATCAAGCGCGGCGTCATCGAGCTCGCCGATCTCATCGTCGTGAACAAGGCCGACGGCGACCTGAAGGCCACGGCCCGGCGGTCGGCGGCCGATTATCAGCACGCGTTGCGCATGTTGCGCTCGCCGACGGCGGGATGGACGCCGGAAGTGGCGACTGCCTCGGCGACGATGGGCGACGGCGTGCTCGAAGTCTGGGAGATCGTCGGCCGCTTCCTCGAGGCCGTGGGCGAGAAGGGCGTCGCCCGGCGCCGCGGCGAGCAGGCCCGGGCCTGGATGTGGACGGAGGTGGGCGAGAGCCTGCTGGCGGAACTGCGCAAGCATCCCGACGTCAGGCGCCTGGTGACGGCGCTGGAGCGCGAGGTGGAGAGCGGCAAGTCGACGCCAGCCGCGGCGGCCCGGCGTATGCTAGAAGTCTTCCATGGCCGCTAAATCCCTCGTCCGCCGGGCCCGCCGCGCCGCCGCTGCCCAGCAGGAGCCGTTCTGGAAGCGCAAGACGCTGGCCCAAATGACCCAGCAGGAGTGGGAGTCGCTGTGCGACGGCTGCGGCATGTGCTGCGTCAACAAGCTCGAATACGAGGGTACCGGGGAACTCGCCCAGACCGACACCTGCTGCAAGCTGCTGGACCCCAAGACCGCGCGCTGCCGGGACTACAAGAATCGCAAGAAAATCGTGCCGGACTGCATCCAGCTGACCCCAAAGGTAGTGGCCAAGATGGATTGGCTCCCCAAGACCTGTGGATACCGGCTGGTTCACCTGAAGCAGGACCTCTACTGGTGGCACCCCCTGGTCTCCGGGGACCCGGAAACCGTCCACCAGGCCGGCATTTCGGCCCGGGGACGGGTCATTCCGGAGGACCAGGTCGAGGACATCTCCGAACGGGTCGTGGACTGGTTCGCGTAGCCGCGGACTGGTTTGCTTGACGTCGGGGGGCCGGAACCTTAAAAAGCCGGCCTTCCCGCCCCTTCGGCGGGATCGTCATTTTTAGCGGAATACGCCATGCCCCGTCGTTGCGCCCTCTCGGGCAAGTCCGTCCAGTACGGCAACAATGTCAGCCACGCGAACAACAAGACCAAGCGCCGGTTCATGTCGAACCTCCAGGTCGCCTCGGTCCTGTCGGACGTGCTCGGCCACTCGATCCGCCTGCGCCTCACGCCGCGCGGCATCAAGACCATCGAGCACAATGGCGGCATCGACGCCTACCTGCTGGGCACCAACGACAGCAAGCTGACGCCGGAAATGACCGTACTGAAGCGCCGCGTCGTCCTGGCCAAGGCCAAGAAGGACAAGAAGGCGGCCTAAGCGCCTTCTACTTCTACTTCGCGATTTCGAACAGCAGCAGCAGGTTGCGCTGCAGCGGGTTGAAGTTGTCGTCCGATATCAGCCACAGCAGGGTCTCGCCGCGCGCGCCCGTGGTGGCCGCCACACCTTCCAGATTGTCGACGGCATAGGGCGAGGCCAGCCGCGCCAGCTCTTCGGCGTGGATCGTGGCATCGACCTTGAGTTCCGATCCGGGGAACCGCATCACGCGCACGCGCACGCCGTGCACGAAGTCGAACGCCCGTTCCAGCACGACGAACGAACCGTCCGGCATGAGGCGGATCGACGTCGGGTCGAAGTCGGCGATCTTGGCATACTCGAACATGTCCCAGACGTAGCGGCCGGGGCCGACCGGCACGCCGATCCAGCCCACCGCCATGTGCGGACGGATCGTGTACTCCTCGCTGATCGCCACGATCCGGCCGTCGGGCAGCACGGTGATCGTCTCGACGCCGCCGTTGCCGGGCTGGCGGTCGAAGTTGCCCGGGAGGTCGATCGCCGTGGGCGTGCCGTCGAGCGTGGGATAGTGCCAGATCCGGTGGTGCTGCTCGAAGGAGACCAGCCACGAGCCGTCGGGCATCAGCGCCATGCCCTCGGCGTCCGACCAGACCTTGCTCACCAGCGGCCGCCCGTCGAGGCCGCGGAGCGGACCGATCCGCCCGTTGGCCAGACCGGTGAGGTTGCCCTTGGCGTCGCGCTCGATGGTCGCCGTGAACCAGCCTCCGACGTCGGAGATCGAGGTCAGGGTGCGGTTGTCCGGCGACACGACGAGGTCGGACCAGCCGCCGAAGTTAGGGGAATTGCCCAGCAGCGAGATGCCGCCGCGCCAGATCAGCTTGCCCACGCGGGTGGCCGACGGGTCGTCGATCTTGAACGGCATCGCCGTCGAGCGGATCTCGAGCGGCAGCGGCTCGGCCCCGACCGGCGTGGCCGGGGGCCCGCCGACGCAGGCGGCCACGGCCAGCGCGAAGGTCAGGAGAACGGATCGGCGGGGAAGAAGCATCGCCAGCCTTTAGCACGCTGGCCGGTACAGAGACGATGCGATGAGGGAGCGCGCTTGTCGCGCGGTCAGGCGGCGCGCTTGCCGCCGGCCTTGCCGGGCTTGGCGCCCGAACCGCCGCGCTTGTTGCCCTTGGCGGCCCGCAGTTCCTTCTGCTCTTCCTCGTCGAACAGCGAGGCAAGTTGCTCCATCATCGTGCCGCCCAGTTGGTCGGCGTCGACGATGGTGACGGCGCGGCGGTAGTAGCGCGTGACGTCGTGGCCGATGCCGATGGCAACCAGCTCGACCGGCGAGCGCGTCTCGATCCAGTCGATGACGTCGCGCAGGTGGCGCTCGAGATAATTGCCCGGGTTGACCGACAGGGTCGAATCGTCGACCGGCGCGCCGTCGGAGATCACCATCATGATCTTGCGTTCTTCCGTGCGGACCAGCAGGCGGTTGTGCGCCCACAGCAGCGCTTCGCCGTCGATGTTCTCCTTGAGGATGCCTTCGCGGAGCATCAGGCCGAGGTTCTTGCGCGCGCGGCGCCACGGGGCATCCGCGGGCTTGTAGATGATGTGCCGCAGGTCGTTCAGGCGGCCCGGGTTGGCGGGCTTGCCGGCGGCGAGCCATTGCTCGCGGCTCTGGCCGCCCTTCCAGGCGCGCGTGGTGAAGCCCAGGATCTCGACCTTGACGCCGCAACGCTCGAGCGTGCGCGCCAGGATGTCGGCGCTCATCGCCGCGACCGTGATCGGCCGGCCGCGCATCGAGCCCGAATTGTCGATCAGCAGCGACACCACGGTGTCGCGGAAATTGGTGTCCTTTTCCTTCTTGAACGACAGCGCATGCATCGGGTTGGTGATGATGCGCGTGAGGCGCGCGGCGTCGAGCGTGCCCTCGTCGAGATCGAAGTCCCACGACCGGTTCTGCTGCGCCATCAGGCGGCGCTGCAGGCGGTTGGCCAGCTTGCCGATCACGCCCGACAGGTGCGCGAGCTGCTGGTCGAGATGGTTGCGCAGGCGGCCGAGTTCCTCGGCGTCGCACAGCATGTCGGCCTCGACGACCTCGTCATGCTTGACCGTATAGGCGTGATACTGCTGGCCGGCGGGCTCGTTGCTGAGGGCGCCCGGCGGCAGCCACGGACGCTCGGCGCGGCCCGGCTCCTCCTCGTCGCCCGAGCCCATCTGCATCTCGGTCTGGGCCTGGTCGGCGGAGGTCTCCGAGGCGTCTTCCTGGTCGGACGCGTCCTCGGTCTCCTCGCCCTGGGCGCCATAGCCCTGGGTCTCGCTCGAATCGCTCTGGTCGTCGCCGGTCTCGTTCGACTGGCCGTCGGCGTTCTCCTGGTCCTGGCTGTCCTCGGGGTCGTCGTCCTGCAGGTCGGCGGTCTCGTCGCCAAGCTTGAGGTCGCGGATCAGCTGGCGCGCGGCGCGCGCGAAGGCGTCCTGGTTGCCCAGTGAATCGCGCAGCTTCTGGAAATCGCGGCCGGCGGCCGATTCGATGTCGGCGCGCCACATGTCGACCATCGCCTTGGCCGATTCAGGCGGCGCGGCGCCCAGCAACTGCTCGCGGGCGATCAGGCCGATCACGTCGGCGATCGGCGCGTCGTCCTTGGACTTGATGCGGGCGTGGCCGCGCTGGTCGGAGCGCTGGCGGTAGAGGGCGGACAGGTTGTCGGCGACGCCGGCCATCTTGCGTGCGCCGAGCGACTCGACGCGCACCTGCTCGACGGCCTCGAAGATCGCGCGCGCGGTCTCGCCGCGCGGCACGCGGCGCAGATGCATCTTGCGGTCGTGGTGGCGCATCTTCAGCGCCATCGAGTCGGCCTCGCCGCGCACGCGGCTCACATCTTCGACCGGCAGGTCGCGCGCCGGCACGGTGATGCGCGCCTCCTGGCCCAGCAGAGAGCCGCCGTCGGGCACGAACGAGACGTTCACTTCCTTGCGCGACACCGCCCGCATGGTGGTGGCGGTGACGCGACGGAACTCCTCGAGGGGAGTCGAGTCCTTGGCGGCCATGACGGCCTTCTCCTACTAGTGCAGCTTCCCGCCCTTGCCGCTCGACGCCGGCAGTTCCTTGCCGAAGCAGCGCTGGTAGTACTCGGCGAGGGTCGAACGCTCGACCTCGTCGCACTTGTTGAGGAAGGTGAGGCGGAAGGCGAAGCCGATGTCGCCGCCGAAGATGCGCGCGTTCTCGGCCCACGTGATCACCGTGCGCGGCGACATGACGGTCGAGATGTCGCCGGCGATGAAGCCCGCGCGGGTGAGATCGGCGAGCGCCACCATCGCGGAGATGATCTTGCGGCCTTCCTCGGTGTCCATGTGCGGCGTCTTGGCGGCGACGATGTTCACTTCCTGCTCGTGCGGCAGGTAGTTGAGCGTCGTCACGATCGACCAGCGGTCCATCTGGCCCTGGTTGATCTGCTGCGTGCCGTGATAGAGGCCGGTCGTGTCGCCGAGGCCGACCGTGTTGGCGGTCGAGAACAGGCGGAACGACGAGTGCGGATGGATGACCTTGTTCTGGTCGAGCAGGGTGAGCTTGCCGTCGACCTCGAGCACGCGCTGGATCACGAACATCACGTCGGCGCGGCCGGCGTCGTATTCGTCGAACACCAGCGCCGTCGGGTTCTGCAGCGCCCACGGCAGGATGCCTTCGCGGAATTCGGTGATCTGCTTGCCGTCCTTCAACACGATGGCATCCTTGCCGATCAGGTCGATGCGGGAAATGTGGCTGTCGAGGTTGATGCGCAGGCAGGGCCAGTTGAGGCGTGCCGCGACCTGCTCGATGTGGGTCGACTTGCCGGTACCGTGATAGCCCTGGACCATGACGCGGCGGTTGTGCGCGAAGCCTGCGAGGATCGCCATCGTGGTGTCGTGATCGAACAGATAGGCATCATCGACCACCGGAACGTGCTCGGTGGTGGTGCTGAAGGCCGGCACTTCCATGTCGGTGTCGATGCCGAAGAGTTGGCGGGCGGAAACCTTGATATCCGGCAAGCCCGTAACGGTCGGCCGGGCCGCGGTCGCTGAAGAAGCCATCACTCGTGTCCCACATAACAAAGCCCGCCAAATTGCGGGCTAAAACGATAGTCGCAGGCCCAATTGTGGGCTGCAAGCGGCCAATTGCCCGGTCTGCCCCGAGCGGAGCTAATCACGCCGTCGGCAGCTTCTCCGAGGCTCGCAGGGTGGAATAGGCGGCATTGATTTCCTTCAATTTTTCCTCAGCCTCGCGGGCGCCGCCGTGGGCGTCGGGGTGGTGCAGTTTCACCAGTTCCTTGTAGCGGGATTTCACGTCCGCCCGGGTCAGCGGCCATGAAAGTTCAAGAACACCCAGGGCGTCGCGCTCGGCCGGGGTCAGTTGCTCGCTGCCATCCATCTTGGGCGGCGGCTTTTCACCCAGGCCGGCGTCGTCGCTGAGCCCCAGCGGATCGTGGATGTGGGGGCCGCCGCTGCGGCGGGCGCCGAGCGGCCAGACGGGCCGGCGCCAGGTCGTATCGGCGCGGATGTGCTGCTCGATCGCCTCGGCACCGAGCCCGGCGAAATAATCCCACTTCTTGTTGTAGTCGCGCACGTGCTCGAGGCAGAACCAGCGGTACTCGGTCAGCCGGTCGCGCGCGAGCGGCGCGCGGAACTCGCCGTGCAGGCGGCATCCCGGCGCCTCGCAGACCTTCTGGAAGGTCTTGGGCGCCACTTCCGCCAGAGGTTTCGCTCGCCGCCGAGGCATTCGTCTAATATGTGTTCCGGCGATTGGGCCGGCAAGAGAGGCAAATGATGGGCGCGGTGGCGACGGCGATTGACAACAAGCTCCGGCAGCGCTTCACGCCCGCGCGCCTCAGCATCGAGGACGAGTCCTCGAAGCACCGCGGCCATGCCGGCCACCGCGAGGGTGGCGAGTCGCACTTCCGGGTCGAGATCGTGTCGGCGGCCTTCGAGGGCCACAACCGCGTGGCTCGCCAGCGCATGGTGTACGAGGCGCTGAAGGCCGAGCTCGACGCCGGCCTGCACGCGCTGGCGATCACCACGCTGACGCCCGCCGAGGATGACAAGCGGGCCTAGCCCTCCATCTCGATCTTCTTGCCCTTGGCCGCGGCGCGCACCGCTTCGGCGTCGGGACCGCTGTAGAAATCCGGCACCCAGCGCCTTGTGACCTCGCTGTCCGAGGCCCAGGTGTGGCAGCTGTCGAGCATGTAGGGCTTGCGGCGCGGCTTGCCGGCATCCTCGGGCGAGGACGGCGGCAAGGTGCCCATCCTGGCGCGGTGGGCGCGGTTCAGGTCCTGCGCCTTGCGGGAGGCGACGGTCTGGAACGCCGTGGTCGCCACGGGGCCCAGCAGCTCGACGATGTGCGTGCAGCCGTGGACGCCGCCCACCCGCTCGCGCACGGCGCGGTTGAAGCCGCCGCCGATCCTGAGTCCGATCAGCTTCTTGAAGTTGGGCGCGATGTCGCCACACATGCTGTACGGCGACTTGTCGGTCACGGCCTCGACCTCGACGATCGTGAACTTGTGGTCGATCGTCAGACGGATCCACATGTCGTGCACGAAGTCGCCGGGCTTGAGCGGCCCGCGCCATTCGTTGGCGTGCTCGTAGCTCTTCTCGTCGGTGATGTGACCTTCGATGTCCCAGAGCCCGTCCTCGCGGAAGAAGCCCTGGCAGGTGACTTTACGCGTGTGCAGGTGCTGTCGCCCGATCGGCGGCGAAAGCGGCATGGTCATTCCTCTCGCATGTTCAGAAAAACGGCGTTCAGACCGCCTGTATGGCGGCCGGCGGCATGATGCGCAACTCGGCGATGCGGGTGCCCTCGCGCTTCAGAATTTCGAAGCGGAATCCGTAAAATGCATAGGTCTGGCCCACTTCCGGGATGCGCCGCGCCTCGTGCAGCACCAGGCCGGCGATGGTCGTGGCCACGTCCTCGGGCAGGCCCCAGCCGTAGGCCCGGTTGAGGTCGCGGATCGGCACCATGCCCTGGCAGATCATGCTGCCGTCGTCGCGCTTGACCACGCCGCGGCGGACGGCGTCGTGCTCGTCCTCGATGTCGCCCACGATCTCCTCGATGATGTCCTCGAGGGTGACGATGCCGCGCAGCGCGCCGTACTCGTCGACGACGATGGCGAAATGCTCGTGGCGCGCCCGGAACGCCTCGAGCTGGTCGAACAGGATCGTCGATTCGGGGATGAACCACGGCGTCGTCATGACGTCGGCGATCTTCACCGTCTCCGGCCCGCCGGCGGCCTTGACCGCGCGGAACAGATCCTTGGCGTGGACGACGCCGACGACGTTGTCGGGCTGGCCGCGGTAGAGCGGGATGCGCGTGTAGGGCGCCTCCAGCATCTGGGTCACGATCGAATCTGTCGGCTGGTCGGCGTCGATCAGCGCGACGTTGGCGCGATGGGTCATCACGTCGCCTGCCGTGCGGTCGCCGAGATCGAGCACCGAGCGCAACATTGCCTTCTCGGCGGGCGCATCCTCGTCGGTCTTGTCCTCGCCGTGCATCTCGATGGCGCCGCGCAGCAGTTCGGCATGTTCCTCGGCGCCCGTGGTCGGAGCGCGCACCCCGAGCAGATACAGGAAGACGTGGCTGATCCACGCGACCGACCGGGCGACCGGCCCGAGCAGGAGCAGGGTGAGGAAAATCGACGGCGCCAGCATCAGCGCCACGCGATCGGCGCGCAGCAGGGCCCAGGTCTTGGGCATCACTTCGGCGAACACGACGACCAGCAGGCCGATGATGATCGTGGCATAGACGACGCCCGCCGCGCCGAACAGCTCGGTCAGCACCGCGGTTGTGAGCGACGCCGACAGGATGTTCATCACGCTGTTGCCCAGCAGGACCGCGCTCACCGCCTCGTCCTTGCGGTCGAGCAGCCTGTTGACCAGCGCCGCCCGCTTGCTGCCCTGCTGGGCCAGCCGGTGCATGCGCGGCCGCGAGGCGCCGGTGATCGCCGTCTCCGCCGCCGACATGTAGGCGCCGAGCAGCAGGCAGAGCACGACCAGGGGCGCGGCGACGGCCAGCGGAAGATGGAAGTCGATCGAATGTTCCATCGGCTGTCGTCAGGCGGCGATGGCGCGGTCGAGCATGAGGGTCAGCGCGCGTTCGTCGACGTCGCGCGTGACGAAGGCCTTGCCGATGCCGCGGGCGAGCACGAAGGTGAGGCGGCCCGCCTCGGCCTTCTTGTCGCCGCGCATGTGCCCGATCAGGCGGCCGGTGTCCCAGGTGCGCCGGTTGTCGCCGCCGATGGCGCGCAGGCGCACCGGCAGGCCGACCGCCGCGAGGTGCCGGCGCACGCGCTCGGCGTCGGCCCTGGGGCCGAGGCCGAGCTCGGCCGACAGGTCGAAGGCCATCGCCATGCCCGCGCCGACGGCCTCGCCATGCAGCAGGTCGGAGCCGAAGCCGGTCTCGGCCTCGAGCGCATGGCCGAAGGTGTGGCCGAGGTTGAGCAGCGCGCGCAGGTCGGTGGTCTCGCGCTCGTCGGCCGCCACGATGCGCGCCTTGGCCAGGCAGCTCTGCTCGATGGCGTAGGTGCGCCGGGCGGCATCGCCGGCCAGCAGCGCCGCGCCGTTCTGCTCGCACCAGTCCCAGAAGGCCGGATCGTCGATCAGTCCGTACTTCGCCACCTCGGCGTAGCCCGCCAGCAGTTCGCGCCGGGGCAGCGTGTTCAGCGCGTCGGTGTCGGCCACGACGAGGCGCGGCTGATGGAACGAGCCCACCAGGTTCTTGCCGTGCGGCGTGTTGATGCCGGTCTTGCCGCCGACCGACGAATCGACCTGCGCCAGCAGAGTGGTCGGCACCTGGATGAAGTCGACGCCGCGCAGCAGGACCGACGCGGCAAAGCCCGTGAGGTCGCCCACCACGCCGCCGCCCAGCGCGACCAGCGTGGTCTTGCGGTCGGGCTTGTGGTCGAGCAGCCGGTTCATCAGCGCGCCGAAGGGCGCGAATTGCTTGCTGCCTTCGCCCGCGGGAACGACGATCGTCTCCGGCGTGACGTTGGCCTTGGCGAACGATGCGGCCACGCGCTCCTTGTAGAGCGGCGCCACCGTCTCGTCGGTGACGACGATCACGCGCGGCGCCTGCAGCAGCGCGGCCGAGAGTTCGCCCACGCGGTCGATCAGGCCGGGGCCGATGGCGATGTCGTAGGCGCGGCCGGCGAGGTCGACTCTGACGATGCGCGGGGCGCTCATGCCGTGGCTCCCGTCGGCGGTGCTTCCGTCGGTGCTTCCACCGGCTGGAGATGGCGCTGCAACGCCTCGATCACCTGCTCGGTCGTGCGGTCGGCGGGCTGTGCCGTCGAGTCGACGACGAGGTCGGCCTCGGCGTAGATCGGATAACGCTGCTCGATCAGGCGGGCGAGAATCTCGCGCGGGTCGCCCTGGCGCAGCAGCGGTCGGTGCGTGCGCTTCTTCACCCGGTCATACAGCACCTCGAGGTCGGCGCGCAGCCACACGGTCAGCGCCTTGTCACGCATCAGCGCGCGCGTCTCGCCGTCGATGTAGGCGCCGCCCCCGGTCGACAGCACGTGTGGCGCCGCTTCGAGCAGGCGGGAGATGACGCGCCGTTCGCCGTTGCGGAACTCGGTCTCGCCGAAGCGCTCGAAGAACTCCGAGATGGTGCAGCCGGCAGCACGCTCGATCTCGTCGTCGGCGTCGACGAACGGCAGCGCGAGGCGGACCGCCAGTCGGCGGCCGATCGCGCTCTTGCCGGCGCCCATCAGGCCGACCAGGGCCACGGTCCGCGGCAGGGAAAATGGTGGGGAGGTATTCATGGCAGGATTGAGACCTTGATGTCGCTTATTCCGCCCCCTGTTTCAAGCGACCGGGTTTCAAGCGACGGCAATTGCCGCACGGACGGAGGACGGGTACTTTGCCCGCGCCATGCCGCCCATGTTCCGTTCCCGCAACCATTTCCGCGTGCCCACGCTCAAGATCTGGCCGGTGGTGATGTTCGTGCTCGCCGCCGTGGTGATCGGTGGCCTGGCCGTGCTGGCCGTGGCCGACCCGGCCCCGCCGGTGAAGCATTTCGAAGTCCCGGTCATAAAGGGATGAGATCCGGCCTTCGCGCCGCCTGCGCAGCCCTCGTCGTCGCCTCGGCCACGCCCCTTCTGGCGCAAACCTCCCTGGCGCAGACCGCCCTGTTCGACAACCAGCCGAGCGGCTTCCTGACCGTGCCGACCGGCGGCATGGCGCCCGATGCCTGGAACGGCACCTCGCTCGGCACCGCCAAGCGCCTGGTGGCGGCGCTGCCCGCCGCGCCGCACAGCCGCGCGCTGCGCGACCTCCAGTTCAAGGTGATGGTGAGCCAGCTCACCATGCCCGCGGCTGACAACAGCCCGGCGCCCAGCCTGTTCTCGCACAAGGTCGATCGCATGGCCGCCATGGGCGAGGGCGAGAGCCTGAACGAGCTGGTGCGCAGCGTCGACGGCTACAGCGATCCCTGGGTCGGCGCGACCACCGCCAACGCCCTGATGATGGCGGGCGAACGCGCCGGCGCCTGCAACATCGTCCAGCACAATTCCCTCGCCCAGCCGTTCGCCGCGCGCGCCGACATCGCCTGCAAGGTCGCCGCGGGCGACAATGCCGGCGCGATGGAGGCGGCGGCCGCGCTCCGGGGCAAAGACGGCGGCCTGGCCACCCTGGCGCGCGTCGCCGCGGGCAGCCTGCCGCCCAGCGCCGCACCGCTCAGCCCGCTCGACGGGCCGGCGATGGTGATGCTCGACCTCGCGCATGTGGCGCCGCCGGCCTCGGCGCTGCGGACGACGCAGCCGCCGCTGATCCGCGCCCTGGTCGGCCACCGCACGCTGGGGCTGGCCGCGCGCATCGACATCGCCGAACGCGGCGAGGCGCTGGCCATCATCGAGGCGACGCGGCTGGGCGATCTCTACCTGCAGGCCGTCAAGGAAGGCACGGCACTGCCGCCGGCGATGGCCAAGCGCGCGCAGCTCGTGGCCGCCGTGCGCAACGCCACGAACGCGCAGGAGATCGTGAATTCGATCACCGCGGTCTATGCCGAAGCGCGCGGCACGCCGCTGTTCTCGACGGTCGCCCGCGCCACCGCGATCGGCCTGCTCAATCTTCCCGCCAAGCCCGAGTACGCCAACGTGGCGCAGGAGGCGATGCGCGGCTTCCTGCTGCTGGGCGACAAGCAACTGGCGCTGGTGTGGACCAAGCTGGCGCTCAACGCCGCCTACAACAACGCGCGCGCCATGATGGCTCTCGACCGGCTGATGCCGCTGGTCGTGATCGCGGGCGTCGACAACACGACGCGCCTTGCGCCGGAGGACGTCAACCGCTGGTACGAGGTCATGCGCCAGGACGATCCGCGCAACGCCCCGCTGCGCGGCTACATGCTGCTGCAGCTGTTCCGGGCGACCGGCGTCGACATGCCGCCGGGCTCGACCACCTTGCCCGAGACGGCGCCGGCCAACGTGCGGCTGGTCTCGCCATCCGCCGCCATCCTGCAGGCGATCCAGTCCGCCGCCGCCGGCCACCGCCACGCCGAGATGGCGCTGCTGGCCTCGGTCGCCGTCGGCGACGCAAGCCTGGCCGAGCTTCACCCCGCGGCGGTCGCCGCCATCGTGCAGGGCCTGCGCGCGGTGGGCGAGGATCAGGCCGCGCGCCTGTTCGCGATCGAAACGGCGATCGCGCACGGCCTGTGAAGAAGCTGCCGCCCCGGCCGCGCTCGCGCGAGGTCGAGAGCTTCCTCGAGATGCTGCAGGCCGAGCGCGGCGCCTCGAAGAATACGCTGGCAGCCTACGGCGCGGACCTCGACAACCTCATGTCCTTCCTGGCGCGGCGCAAGCAGGGGCCGCTCAACGCCGACACCGAGGGGCTGCGCGCCTACCTGAAGTCGCTCGACTATGTCGGCATGACACCGCGCACGGTGGCGCGCCGGTTGTCGGTGATGCGCCAGTTCTTCCGCTTCCTGCTGGCTGAGCGGATGCGCGAGGACGATCCGGCGAGCGCGCTCGATTCGCCCAAGCTCGGCCGGCCACTGCCCAAGGTCCTGTCGCGTACCGAGGTCGACGCGTTGATCGACACGACCAAGACACAGGGCGACGGCGGCCGCATGGCGACCCTGCTCGAGATCCTCTACGGCACCGGTCTGCGCGTGTCGGAGTTGGTGACCCTGCCGCTGATCGCCGTCGAGCGCGATGCCGCGGTGCTGGTGGTGCGCGGCAAGGGCAACAAGGAGCGGCTGGTGCCGCTGTCGGATCCGGCGCGGACGGCGATCGCGGCGTGGCTGCACGTACGCACGGGCATGCTGCCCGAGGGCGAGAAGTCGCGCTTCCTGTTTCCCTCGCGCGGCAAGGAGGGCCACCTGACGCGCCAGCGCTTTGCGCAGCTGCTGAAGGAGGCGGCGCTGAAGTCGGGCCTCGACCCGGCGCGCGTCTCGCCGCACGTGCTGCGTCACGCCTTCGCCAGCCACCTGCTCGCGGGCGGGGCCGACCTGCGCAGCGTCCAGCTCATGCTGGGCCACGCCGATATCGCCACCACGCAGATCTATACGCACGTCCTGGACGAGAAGTTGCGGTCGCTGGTGCAGGACAAGCACCCGCTGGCCAGGCGCCGGCGGGCCCGGGGGCGGCCAGTTGACAGGAATCCCACCTCGGGCGACACCTGATCGCAATGACGACGTATCTCGAATTCGAGAAGCCGATCGCGGAGCTGGAAAGCAAGATTTCCGAGCTCAGGCACCTGCCCAACTCAGGCGATGTCGACATCGCCGAGGAAGTGATGCGCCTGCAGGCCAAGGTCGACAAGCAGATCCGCGCGACCTACGCCAGGCTGACGCCGTGGCAGAGGGTCCAGGTCGCGCGCCATGGCGAGCGGCCGCATGCGCAGCGCTACATCGACCGGCTGATCACCGACTATACGCCGCTCGCCGGAGACCGCGTGTTCGGCGAGGACGCGGCCGTGCTGGGCGGTCTGGGGCGAATCGGCGGCCGCAGCATCGTCGTCATAGGCCAGGAGAAGGGCGACGATACCGACTCCCGCCTCAAGCACAATTTCGGCATGGCCCGGCCCGAGGGCTATCGCAAGGCGCAGCGGCTGATGCACCTCGCCGATCGCTTCCGGCTGCCCGTGCTCACGCTGGTCGACACGCCGGGCGCCTATCCCGGCCTCGACGCCGAGGCGCGAGGCCAGGCCGAGGCCGTGGCCCGCTCGATCGACACCTGCCTGGCCATCGGCGTGCCGCTGGTCAGCGTCATCATCGGCGAGGGCGGCTCGGGCGGCGCGCTGGCGATCGCCTCGGCCGACCGTGTCTACATGCTGGAGAACTCCGTCTACTCGGTGATCACGCCGGAAGGCTGCGCCTCGATCTTGTGGCGCAACAACGCCAACGCCGAGGACGCCGCCGAGGCGATGAAGGTGACGGCCCAGGACCTGAAGAAGCTCGAGGTGATCGACGAGGTCAT
>Ga0105240_10005242_pt1 | contig 19367 bp, 20 predicted proteins | sample KBSC54metaG_FD_80426 | JGI IMG/M metagenome (GOLD analysis project Ga0105240, IMG submission 80426) | Corn rhizosphere microbial communities from Kellogg Biological Station, Michigan, USA - KBS C5-4 metaG | ecosystem: Host-associated > Plants > Roots > Rhizosphere > Soil | place: Michigan, USA... | reverse complement strand
GCTCTTCGCCGTCACCGCGCTGCTCCTCGCGGCCGTCGGGTTGTACGGAGTGATGTCGCAATTCGTATCGGCACGTCGGCGGGAAATTGGCGTGCGCATGGCGCTCGGAGCGACGCCTGCCGCCATTCTGTCGACGATCGCCAGCCAGGCGGCGACGGTGACCGGCGTCGGTATCGTGATCGGGATCGCAGGGGCGCTCGCGCTGGCGCGTTCGATGGCGACGCTCGTGTTCGGGGTCTCGACGCGCGACCCGATCACGTTCGCGAGCGTCCCGCTGGTGCTGGCGATCGTTGCCGCGATCGCGACGTTCGTGCCTGCCCGCCGGGCCGCGCGAGTCGATCCAATGCTGGCGCTACGCGACGACTAGAAGCGCTACACCACTCCGGAGATCGACGCGAGCACGGCGGCGGCATGGCGAGCGCTCGTGTACAGGCGGAGCGTCCGATCGAATCTGCCCTCGTATTCCACGGTGAACGCACCCGAATAGCCGCCAGCCACGAGCGAGCGCAATAACGGAGTGAGATCGCAATCGCCGGCGCCGAACTCACAATTCTCCGCGCCGATCTTGCCCTTCAAGTGGACGTGCTGAATGAATGGCCGCAGCACCGATAGGGCGTCCATGCTGTCGACGCCGTGCCGCTCGAAGTTGATGGGATCGAAATTCATGCGGATGTTGGCGCGATTCGTCGCTTGAAGGACATCCGCGCACACACGCGGATCCAGCGACGCCGCGTCGTGATTCTCGAACGCAAACGTCATGTCAGGGTAAGTACTGGAGAGGCGCTCGAAGTGCGACGCGATGCGGCCGCGCGCCTCGATCGAATAGTCGGTTCGCGGCAGGCGTCCGTAAAAGAGGCGCAGCGTCCCGACGCCAAGGGCGCGCGCGAAGGCGATCTGGCGGTCGACCGACGCGAACGTATCCTCGATTTCCGGCGACCCGTCGAAGAAATCGCACCAGCCGCCGGAGACGATGCCGAGACGCTGACGGTTGGCCTCGAGCGCCCTGAGGACCTCGTCCAGGGTCACCATCCCCTCCCGCAGGTGATGGAGGTTCAAGTCGATGTCGTGAAAGCCGAGCCGCGCAAACACTTCGAGCGTCGGCAGCAACGGCTCCGCCTTGTGCGATGTCGTCGAGGGCAGGATCGAGAACACGTCAGACCGGATCGAATTCGAGCGACTTCTGGTAAGCGGAATTCACCGTCTCGGCCATGCCCCAGTACTTGAATTCGGCGTGCCGGCCCACGTAGCGCAGGTTCGGAATCTTCTTCCCGCGATCGACATAGCGGTAGTACGTCTCGAATGCCTGCTGCGACTGCTGCGGATACGCCTTCTCGGCAAAGAGGTTGTGCTCGAGGGCGTAGTCGATCGTGTTCCGCGGAAAATGCGCCGACGCGCCGGGCAGGATCGGGATCTCGATCAGGATCAGCGTATCGGGGCTGTCGTGCCGCGTGATCACCTTCATCTCGGTCACGCGCGTCTGGAATTCGCACGAGGAGTAATGCACCGACTCTGCCCCTTCGGGAAAGGCGTGCTGAAGGCCCGGGATGAGCAGCGGGACCATCATGCGACCCGTATACGGAAGCGTGTTCTCGCCCCACAACGTGTCGAGGTCGATCGAGCAGAAGACGGCCCGAAAATCCGAGAAGAAATACTTTTCGCCAGATGCCGTCAACACGTGCGGCTGCTTGTGTTCGTCCTTGATGCCGACAACCGAATCCCGCACGACGTTTGCGCGCGCGACCATCGCGTCCCACACGGCGTTCCAGCCGCGCTTCGGGTACACCTGGAAGCGGACGCCTTTGCCGAGCGTGTGATCCTCGAACTTCAACGGATCGTAGCCGCTCACGGCGTGCGTCTTCGGCGCGCCGCGCTCGCCCTGGAACCGGTCGGCCCACACCATCGACGTCTCGAGCTCCTCACCCGGAATGTTCCACATCTTCCAGGTGTAGTTCGCCATGAACTTCTCGTAGAGCGTCTTGCCGATCGCTTCCGTGAAGTAGTCGCCGAACTTGCAGTTGCCGAGCTCGGGCAGCTGCGCTTCGATGAGCTTCAGCTGCGCATCGCGGTTCTTCGAGAGCTCCGACTGGATGCGCTCGCGGTCGGGCATCTCCGCGATGTCGTTGTAATGGATCGGATATCGATATTTGCGGTTGTCAGACTCCACCCACGTGAACAAGCGGCGATCGATGTAATACAGCTCGTCGCCGGTCAGCGTGACGATCGTGTGATTGATCGGCTCTTCCTTGCCGCCCGGCCAGAACCAGATGTGAGGTCCGAATTCGTACGGGTGGCCGCTGTAGTAGCAGGTCCTGGCGAGGCCGCCGACGCGCGCGTTCTTGTCGAGGACCGTGACCTCGTAGCCCTTCTCGCCGAGGTAGTACGCCATCGAGCAGCCGGCGACGCCGCCGCCCAGGATCAGGATTTTGTTGTTGTTCACGCGAGGCAACCCAGGTTGTGTGTCTTCATCCAGTTGACGTTGTGCCACACCGGTTCGTCGCGCAACCGCCCGTCGCGGTACGCTGCGGCAAGATCGACGACGGCCGCGGCGACGTTCTTCTTCGGCGCGAAGCCGGTGGCGAGGAGGCGGTCGGAGCAGAGCCGGTACGAACGGGGATCGTTCGACGGCAGGATCGCGATCGTCGACGGCACCACCGCCGCGATCCGCTGCGCGATCTCGAGCACCGTCAGGTTCTCGAAACCGGCGTTGTAGACGCCCCCGAGCCGCCGGTCGAAGGCGAACAGATAGAGATCGACGAGATCATCGATGTGAATGTTGGGCCGTACCTGGCTTCCGCCAAACACGGTCATCGCGCCGTTCCCAAGCGCCTGCATCGTCAGCAGGTTCACGGTGAGATCGAGGCGCATCCGCGGCGACAGGCCGCACACCGTGGCGGGCCGCACGATCGTCGGCACGAAGCGATCGGCGTAGCTGAGAATCACGCGTTCCGCGACCATCTTCGTCTTGTTGTACTCGGAGATCGGCAGCAGCTCGAGATCTTCCGTGACGCTCGGCGCGTCGGTCACGCCGTAGACACTGCCCGAAGAGGCGAAGATCACCTGCCGAACACCCTGACGCGCGGCCCGCTCACACAGCCGCATCGTCGCAAGCACGTTGATCTCCCACGAGACGTAGGGATTGAGCTCGACAGCTGGATCGTTGGCGACGTTCGCGAGGTGAAAAATCGTATCGAACGACCCGAGATCGATGGAATCGATCGTCCGCACGTCGGCGCGCTGAACGGTCAGCCTGGGATCCGGCGCGAGATGGTTGCCGAACCAGGCGACGTCGAGCACCGTCACGGCGCACGACGTGCGCGCGAGCAGCGCCTCGGTCAGCTTCGAGCCGACGTAGCCGCAGCCTCCTGTGACGAGCACGCGCATCAGATGACGATCTTTCCGATCGTGAGGAATTCCTGCTCGGAGACAGGACGCTCATTGCACCGCCGCTGCGCCATCGCCGCGGCTCCGATGCTGCCCACGAGCGCGACCACGGGCGCTGGCGTGTCGACCGCGGCGGCAACCGCGCTCAAGGCAAAGAAGGCATCTCCGCAGCCAACCGTATCGACGATGCTCGCGCTCAGCGACGGGACGGCGAACCGTTCGCAGCCGATCCGCGTCATCGCTCCGTCCGCGCCGTCGGTCACCGACAGCGCGCGACATCCGAGCGCGCGCGCGGCGTGGTCGACGAGCTCGGGCAGCGCCAGATTGCGCTCGTGCAGACAGAGCTCGGCCTCAGTCCGATTCAGGCTGTAGTAATCAGCGCCGGTGTACTTCAACGGCAGGTTGTAGCCGTAGTTGCTCGAATTGACTTGCGCCATCGCGCCCACGAACGCGCGCTCTGCCGCCGCGATGCGGTCGTTGATTGGGGCCGCCGTGAGCAGCCCGTGCCCGTAGTCCGCGATCAGCACGACGTCGTAATCGTCGAACCGCGGCAGCGCATCGTCGTCGATCGCCGAGAGCCCTGGGCTTTTCGACTTGAACAGCGGATGGCCGTTGGCGCGATCGACGAACCGCGTCTCGAGCAGTTCGCTCGGCGAGAGCTCCCGCAGGGCCACGCGCTCGGGAAATGCGGCAGCAATGCGGTTGGAGAAACAATCGACCTGCGACACGAACCCGGCGAGATGCCTGGCGATGATCCCGGCGCCGCCGATCTGACGAACGCGCGCCGCTTCCACGCCCGCGACGCAGCGCGACTGCGTCGAGAGGTTCGTCAGCGACACGTCGACCCACTCGTCGACGATCGCTTCCCCGATCACGCACACCCGAAGCTGATGGACCTGCGCGAGGAACAGCTTCAACTGCTCCAGCGTGAAGCCGAGCCCCGAAATGTCCTTGAACAGCACCTTCTCGTTGCGAAGCAGCGGACTGTCTTGCGCGGCTTCTGGAGACGAAAGCAGGAAGTGAGACAACTTCGTCGAGGAAAACGTCTCGCCCGAGGTGAACCGAATGCTGCCGCCGTAGCTGTCGAGCAGTTGCGTTTCGTGGAAAATGCTGCGGCTCTTGTCGAGCAGCAGATTCGCGTACTCCGGCCCTTTCACGTATACGTCGGGCCTGAGCGCGTCGATGGCCTGGAGCGCAGTCGGCTCGGGCACCAGCGCGACGTAATCCACGACCTCCAGCGCTGCGACCTGCCTCGCGCGATATTCCTCGGGAAAGGTGATCGACCGCTTCTTCGTGATGTATTGATCGCCGGTAATCGTGACGACGAGCAGATCGCCGAACGACTTTGCCTCTTCGAAGTGGATCAGATGGCCCATGTGCACGAGGTCGAACGCGCCGTGGCACTGGACGATCTTCTTGTCGTGATGCCGCGCCCGAAGCGCCGGCAGCTCCTCGAAAGGGACAAACTTGTAGTCGGTCTTCACAGCACCAGGCCCGCTTTGCGGGCGTCATCGAAAAACATGCGCACGGTCTCGAGCGAGAACTCGTCCAAATCCTTGCCGATGATCGGGAACTTCTGCATGAGGTCGCTGGTGACCGTAATGATATGGCACCCTGCTTCGTCGGCCTGGAACACGTTGAGCAGCTCTCGCGGACTCGCCCAGATCAGCTCGATCTGCGGGGTTCCGGCCATAATCGCCGCAGCCTCTCGCATCGTCGGCACCGGGTCGCGGCCCGTGTCGGCGATCCGGCCGGCGAACACCGAAATCTGCGCCGGCGCGCCCCCCTCGAGCGCGCAGACGGTGCGACGCACCTGATCCAGCGTGAGAATCGCGGTGACATTTACCTGCACGCCGCTCTGCGACAGCGCCCGGATCACATCGTACGACGGCCGCCCGGCGGTGTTCGTCACCGGCACCTTGACGTAGACGTGTCGTCCCCAGGACGCAATCTCGCGCGCCTCGACGTCCATCGCCGGAAAATCGTCGGACAGCACTTCGAACGACACCGGCCGATCCGGCACCGCCGCGAGCACGGCGCGAGCGAAGCTGCGGTAGTCGTCGACGCCGGCCTTGTGCATCAACGTCGGATTCGTCGTGAACCCGCGGACGTAAGGCTGCGCCGCAAGCCGGCGGATCGTCGCCACGTCCGCACCGTCGGCAAAAATCTTCACGCGCAGGTCGGCGATTCCCTTCATGCCGGCCTCAACGTTGGCAGCGCAAGGATCCAGTCCACAGCCTTCTCGATCGAATCAGTCGCGTGATGCGGCGTCACGTACCGCTCGTCGTAATGCCCCTCGATCAGCACGGTGGCGCGCAGCTTCGCGCGCTGGCCCGCCTCGATGTCGCGCCAGCGGTCGCCGACGATGACGCTCGAGGCAAGATCGTGAAAAGGAGCCTGGGTCAAAAGGCCGGTCGCCGGCTTCCGGCAGCCGCACTGCTGGGCATCGTCGTGATAGCAGACGCGCACTTCGTCGATCGGCAGCGCCGCGGCCAACACGGCGTTCATGGACTCGACCACTTCCCGACGCTGCCGTCCGGCCGCAACATCCGGTTGGTTGGTGACGACGACGAGCCTGTACCCTGCGGTCTTGAGCTTCGAGAGCGCCGCGGCCGCTCCGGCGGTGATCTCGAACTCGGCGAGCGAGGCCGGCGGATAGGGCTTTCCGCCGCGAACGATCGCGCGATTGAGGACGCCGTCGCGATCCAGGAACACAGCCGGCGGGTTCATCGCATCGACTCCCATTTCGGCGCCGCCAGCGCCAGCGCCGGATGCGACACGAGCAGGTGCCACACGACGGCCTGGAACGCCTCGACGTGAGGTGTAACCACCTCGGGGTTCACCGTGGGCACGAGGACGCAGGCATCGGCAGTCGCCGCGGCGTATCCGCCGTCGCGACCCACGATGGCCAGAGTGGTCGCGCCGACGCTTTTCGCGAAATCGAGAGCGGTCACGAGATTCGGACTGACGTTTCGTTCCACGCTGCCGCCGCCGACCGACAGCACGAGCACGGCATCGTCGGCGCGCAGGCGGCTCGCGCGCAAGGACGCGGCGAACACGGATTGCCAACCCTCGTCGTTGGTTCGCGCCGTCAGCTCCGCCGTGTTGTCCGCCGGCGCGTACGCTTCGAAGCCGGCGAGCTTCCTGAAATCGGCGGCGAGATGCGACGCGTTCGCGGCGCTGCCGCCGACGCCGAGCACGAAGAGCCTCCCGCCGCGATTTCGAACGACCGCGAGCAGCGCGGCGACGCGCTCAATCGCGGCTACGTCCATCGCCTGCGCGATGCGAGCCGTTTCGTCGAGATGACGGCGGGTGAACTCCATCAGCCTTCAGCCTTGCGCACGGCCTCTCGGGCGTCGGCCGGCAAGAGCCACAAGCGGCGCAGCGTCGCGAGCACGTCCACCACGTTCTTCAGACGAAACGCCTTGCTGTCGCCAATCTCGCGTTCGCGCAGCTCCATCGGCACTTCGACGTACGAGCCGGCGATGCGAAGCGCCTTCACGAGCACTTCAGCCTGGAAACCGAAGCCGGTCGATTCGATGTCGAGCGACTTCAGGATATCAGCCCGGTGAATCTGCAGACCGTTGTAGTACTGCAGACGACGGCCGGTCATCGCGTTCACCACGGCCGTAAATGCCTTCGAGATCAATGTGCGCGTCAGCGTGCGGCTTCGCCACATGTCGCGCGTGTACCCGACGATGATGTCGGCGTCGCCGACGCGTTCGAAGATATCTCTGAGAGTGGCGGCGCCCCACGCATTGTCGCCGTGCACCATGACGATGAACTGCCGCGCCGCCGCCTGGACGCCGCGGCGGTACGTCCAGCCGAACCCCATGTTGCGCTCGTTCACCAGCAGCCGGACGGCAGGAAACCGCGCGCGGGTGCCTTCCACAATCGCACCGGTTCCGTCTGTGCTGCCGTCGTCGATGACGAGGATTTCGTAATCGAGCGGGAGATTTTCAAGGGCTGTCGCGACGTTCTCGATCGTGCCGCCGATATTGCCGGCCTCGCAGTACGCCGGCACGATGACCGAGAGGGAGCGCCGGGTGAGGGTCATTCGGCGTGCACCGAGTAAATTCGCGCGGATTGGTTGTCGTACACCAGCTGGAAAGCGCGCGTGTCCGCCTGCGCCCACTCATCTTCGATCGGAAATCCGGCAGCGTTGTGCCAGACGTACTTGATCTCGTACGGATTGAGCGCGAAGACGCACAGATAGTTGATTTGCAGCGTTCGAAGATTGCGAATCCAGGCGGCGCGGTCGCCGGACATCCGCTCGAACCTCGGCCTCGGCGCATCGATGCGACGGTTGTCGGCTGCGTCGAGCGGGTCGAGCACGTTGGACGCGGATGCGAGCCGCACGTCCTCTGCGGCGCCGCGCCGTCGATACGCGCGCGCGTAATGATCGAAGCGCCAATCGATATGGCGATCGATGTTCACGTAGTAGACCGTATTTTGGAGATGATGTCCGGCAAGCCCGTACGGCAGGTTGTCGCCCGTGTAGGCGACGTTGGCGCCCGAGACGTTCGCGTCGAGCCACCACCAGCCGAACGTTTCGCCGATGCGGATGTGCGTCGGCGCGACGGCGACGAAATCGCAGCGCGACGGCGGACACCACCGCTCTGCGCCGTCGGCCAGGACGACCGCGCCGAAGAGCGCACACGCGGTCAGCACAGGAATCCGCCATTCGGTGCGGGCCAGGAACCGTGCGATGGCGGCCGCGCACAAAGCCGCCGCGGCGAAGTACCCAACATACGCCGGTTTGATCACGCCCTCCCAGCGGAACCAGTCCTCCATGAACCACGGTGCACGGCTGAACTGCAGGTCGCCTCTGGCGCCGGCAAGAACAAAGGCGAGTCCGGCAAGGTAAACGCCGACGACGAGACGGTTCCACGCGCCTCGCTCCACAAACGGCAGCGCGAACACGCTCATCCCGACAACGACCGCGGGCAGCAAAAAGCGCGAATCCGCGTTGTCGGGCACGCCGAGCCAGCAGAGCGGCACCATTGCGGCTGTGGCAACGAGAACAAATCCAGCGGGCCACCAGCGGCGCGAGCGGATGGTTACCACGATCGCAGCAATCGCCGCGGGCACCCAGACCATCAGCAACGTGATACCAAAAGCATGAAGCATCGACAAGCCGAGCACGGTCACATCAGTCGAATGGAATGCGGAGTGCGTCAGCGCAGCGTGTGAGAAGGCGCCGCGCGCAATGGTGACACCTCCGATCGCGAGGGACGAGGGATAGATGGGGCTGCCGGCTGCAATCCAGTTCCGCAGATACCACGGCGCGCCGAGCATCAGCAGCCCGGGAATCGCCCAGAGCGCGCGCGGCCGTAGGCCGCGTATGAAGGGCAGCACGAGAAACAGCGGCGCGTACACGAGCGCGAGGTACTTGGTTCCGACAAACAAGCCGAGCGTGATCCCCAAGAACAGCCAGTCGCGGCGCCGATCGCGGTCGACGGCGATGATGCCGAACGCCAGCGAGGCCGCGAGCATCACCGCGCAAATCAGATCGACGTTCGCGCCGGTCGCCTGCTCCGCAATCCGCGGCGCGGCGAGGAAAAAGACGCTCGGGTACATCGCGTGATCCGGCGCGGCGCCGAATCGTCGCGCAAGCATGTAGAGCACGCCCGCGCCCAGCAAGTAAAACGGGACCTGGCCGATCCGCGCCAGCAGGTCGCCATGAAACGGCAGCATCAACCAGGCAAAGAACAGCTCGCCGTTGCCGGGCTGGTAGGCCTGCGCCTCGTCGCTGAACGGCGTGGGCACGATGAACACGCGGTGATCGTGCAGCCAGCGGGCCGGAAAAAAAAGGTGGTAACTCAAACTGTCGTAGGCCGTCAACGGGGAGTGCCCCGCGCCCATCCCGATGACGAACGCCACGATGGCCGTCCCGATGCCGACGATGAGCGCCGTCTGCCAGCGGTGGTCGGACGGCGCGAGGGCCCGATGTTCGCGTCGCCAGTACCACGCGATGGCGAGTTGGACCATCTGCCACGCCAGCATCGCGGCGATGGTGAGGAGACCGAGGAATCCCAGAACCAGACCAGACAACACGATCGAAGCAAAGCAGATAATGGCGGTTCGCACACCCCGCTCCACCCACTCGTCGTCGTCGAACCAGGTCGTCAACGGCCATGCCGCTGCGATCGCACCCAGGCTCAAGGCCGCGAAGAGCGCGTGCCCGCGCAGCGATCCAAAATCGAATATCACTCCGAGCGCGAACACTCCGCCGAACACCGCCGCTGCGGTTGCGCACGACGACACCCTGACGCGGGCAGATAACGGACGCATTCGGTAGGCGTGGAGCGGAAATGATTCAATCTACAAGAAATCGATTGGCATCGGGCTAAAAACAGCATAAGCGTCTTGACAATCGACGGTCCAATAACTGTCTGAAATCGCTGCGGTCGCGTTTGAGCGCATCGCTATAATCCTCAGGTGTCCATCGCCTCCTCGGCACCCACGCGAATCGATCTTGCCGGCGGCACCATCGACATTTGGCCGCTGTATCTCTTCCATAGCGGCGCATCGACGCTGAATGCGGCGATCAGTCTGCGCGCGCACGTCGACATCGCCCCGAGAACGGACGGCCGAATCGAGTTGATTTCGGTCGATACGGATAAACGCGCGCGCGCCGACAGCTGGTCCGAGATCGCGGTCGACAGCGAGTTGCCGCTCCTGGCGCTTCTCTCCCGACATTATGAACTTGAAAACGCGACGCTCACCACTCGTGGAGAATCCCCTGCCGGCGCCGGCATCGCCGGATCGTCGGCGCTCACAATTGCTGCGTGCGGCGCGCTGGCGCGCTGGTCAGGCGCGTCGGAGGACGCTGAAGACATTCTGCGCGTGGCGAAGAACGTCGAGTGCCAGACCATCAAAGTGCCGACTGGCGTTCAGGATTACCGGCCAGCCTTCTACGGCGGGATCGCATCGATCGAGCTGCGGGCGGACGGCATCAGGCGCGTGGGGTTGAGTGTCGACCCGGCGGAACTGGAACGGCGCATCGTGCTGGCCTACACCGGCGCGCCGCGAAACTCCGGGACGAACAACTGGGAAATCACCAAGCGCCACATCGACGGCGACCGCCATGTCTTCGACTGCTTCGAGCGGATCCGCGATACGGCTGCGGCGATGCGCGTGGCGCTCGAACGGGAAGATTGGGACGAAGTCGGACGGCAGGTTGCGATCGAGTGGACGAACCGCAAGCGGTTGGCGCCCGGGGTGACGACACCGACGATCGACGGGTTGATGGCGCGCGCGGCGGCTGCTGGTGCGACCGCCGCGAAAGTGTGCGGCGCTGGAGGCGGCGGATGCCTGTTCTGCTACGGTCCGCCCAATCGCCGCGAGGCGATTGCCGGCGCGCTCGCCGCCGGCGGCGCACGCGTCCTCGACTACCGGATCGAGGCCGAGGGCTTACGCGTTGGATAACGCCGCGATCGGACGCATCTTTCGCGAGATCGCCGATCTGCTGGAGATCAAAGGCGAGAACCCGTTCAAGATCCGCGCGTATCGCAACGGCGCAGATATCGTGTCCAACCATCCCCACGAGCTGGCGACACTCGAGCCGACGGCACTCCGCGAGATCCCCGGCATCGGCAAGGACCTCGCCGCGCGCATTCGCGAAATCGCGGACACCGGCGATTCAGCGTTCCACCAGGAGCTGCTCGCCGAATTTCCGCCGACGATTCTGGATCTGCTGTACCTCCAAGGCGTCGGACCAAAAACGGTCGCGATGCTTTACCGCGAGCTGGACATCCGCACCGTCGACGATCTCGAGCGGGCCGCCACCGATGGCAGAGTGCGCGCGCTGCGGGGGATGGGCCCGAAGAAGGAAGCACTCATTCTGAAGGCGCTGCAGGAACGAAAGCGCGACGCCGGCCGCCATCTGCTGCCGGACGCGCATGACGTCGCGGCCGCCTTCGTCGCATACCTGCGCGAGCGCGCACCGGCCGCTGAAGTCGAACCGGTCGGCAGCCTGCGGCGCGGCTGCGATACTTGCGGCGACGTCGATATCCTGGTCTCAGGCGCCGAGGCGTCGCTGATGGACGACTTCGTCCAGTACCGCTCAGTCGAGCGGGTGCTCGGCCAGGGCGAGACAAAATCGAGCGTGAAGGTGTCGGGCGGCTTCCAGGTCGATCTGCGCCTCGTCGCCACCGAAAGCCGCGGCGCCGCGATGCAGTACTTCACCGGCTCCAAGGCGCACAATATCGCGCTGCGCGACCGCGCGATGCGGCTCGGTTTCCTGCTGAACGAATACGGGCTGTTTCGCATCGGTGAGACCACCGCCGTCGCCGGGCGCGACGAGCGCGAAATTTACGGGGCGCTCGGGCTCGAGTGGATCGCGCCCGAGCTGCGTGAATTTCGCGGTGAGCTGGACGCCGCCGAGGCCTACGCTCTCCCCCGGCTCATCGAACGAGCCGACATCCAGGGCGATGTGCACATGCACACGACGGAAACCGACGGCAAGGACGACCTCCCGACGATGGCGGCCGCCGCCGCCGGGCAGGGACTCGCCTACATCGCCGTAACCGAGCACTCGAAGTCGCTTGCGATGGCCAACGGCCTCGACGAGGCGCGCGCCGCCGCGCACGCGGCGCGCATACGCGCGTTGGACGCGGAGGGCATCGGCATCCGGCTGCTCGCGGGCATCGAATGCGACATCAAGCCCGACGGCGCGCTGGATCTCGCGGACGATTGTCTGGCGGAACTCGATCTGGTGGTCGCGTCGGTGCATTCGGCCTTCAATCAGGACCGCCAGCAGATGACCGACCGTCTGCTGCGCGCGCTCGACAATCCACACGTGGACATCCTCGGCCACCCTACCGGCCGCTTGATTCTCCGGCGGGAGCCATATCCGTTCGACGTCGACGCTGTTGTCGGCGCCGCCGCCAGAGAGGGCGTCGCGCTCGAAATCAACAGCCAGGTCGACCGGCTCGATCTGAACGACGTGCACGCGAGGCTCGCGCGCGAACGCGGTGCGCGAATCGTGATTTCGAGCGACGCGCACTCGCAGGCGGCGCTCGCGACGATTCGCTGGGGCGTCGTCGTCGCGCGGCGGGCGTGGCTCGGGCCCGACGATGTTCTGAACGCGCGGCCGTTCGCGGCGTTCACGGCGGCGCTGCGGCGCAACAGGAGGCGTTCGTCATGAAGCAGCTGCCGATGCTGTCGACCGACGACAAGCTCGCCGAGATCAAGCGGCTGTATTTCCAGACGACGCGGCAGACGATCGAGCAGGACTTTGCCAAGGCGATCGACCTCCTCAAATCGATGACGACTGAGGAGGAGCGCGAGCGCGCGACCGTCTTCATGGACGGGCTCGCGGAGATGCGCCGCGACTGGCGCGGCAGGAAAAGCGCGCCCAAAGGAAAGCCGCGCCGGCGCTAGCGCTTCGACGTGGACGAGAGGATCTTCTTTCGGGCCGCGATGCGCAGCGCCTCGGGCACGTTGCGATCGACCGAGAGCTGGCCCAAATCGCGATCGTTCAGACGCGACATCAGGTTCATCGACATGCCGAGCGGCGTCTTCGGATTCTTCGTCAATCCCAGCATCACGCCGTAGTTCTTCATCCACGCGCGATTCTGGCCGATGATCCGCAGCACGTCTTCGGACACGTTCGCCATTCGTGCGTACGATTCGATCTCGGATTCGCTCACCTTCGGGCTCGACAGCACCGAGGCGGCAATCATCTTGTTCGGATCCCGTATCAGAATCGACCGCACTTCGCGCGTGCCTTTGACCGCCGCCTTCAGGCGCGCTGAGAATCCCATCTTGGTGATCCGCTGGTTGACGCTCTCCCGATCCGCGTTCTCGTCGCCGAGATCATCATCATCGTCCCCAGCCGCCTCGACGAGCGGGTCGTCGGCAACAATCGTCGGAATCTCCGAGGGGAACACGCCGCGGTCCGCAAAGAATTCGCGCAAGCCGATCGGCACGTCGGCGCGGCCCAGAAATCCCTGCAGCGCTTCGAGCGGGATCCGGTTGAGCGTCGCGTCCGCCACCTGGCGGATTTCCGGATCCGGATCTTCGAGCAGCAGAACGAGGATCGCGAGCTGCTCGGAGGCGCGCGGCGCGAGCGCCCCTTCGGCCGCGAGCAGCCGCACATCGCGGGCAACTTCCCCGCGCTTGAAGAATTCGAGGAGCGGAGTCGGTGCGCTCATCTCTGCGACAGAAAATCCCTGAAATTGGCGAGGTCCAGACGCGCTGTGACGACTTCGCCGCTTTTCCCGAGCGGACGCGCGTCGGCGCCATTCAGCGTCAACGCTACAGCCGATGCGTCGCCGGCCGTCAGCACCAGTTCGCGCCGCACCTCGACCGTACGCTGCTCGCCGGCCTGAAACAGCCTCTCGATCGTCTTCTGGCCGTCCACGGTCGCCGACACCCAGACCGCGCGCTTCACCATCAAACCGACGAGCAGCCGGTCCGCAACAGCCGGGTCGCCACTGGTCGCGGCGGCGGTCGTCACGGCCGGTGACGCCGCTGCAGGCGCGGACGCTGCCGGCGCCACGGAAGTATCAGCAGCTGGTCGTTCCGCGTTGGCCGCGGCTGCTCCAGTCGGCGCGGGCGGCGCCGCAACCGGTTCGCGGGCCGCGATCGACGTCGTCTGGGGCGGCGCAGATACCCGGCGCCCGACGGTCGCGAAATAGAGCACCAGCGCCGCTGCGGGGACACTGACGAGAACCAGCCGAAGGAACGTTGCCGCGGTGCGGCGCTCGCTTTCGATGGCCTGGTTGTCCTCGATGCGGCCTGCGGCCGCCTGCGCGGCGACGGTCAGTTCATTCGGGAATGACGCGACGAACTGCTGAATCGTCTTGTCGGGGTCGAGGCCGACTTCCACGGCGTAGGATCGCACGAACGCGCGGCTGAAAATGCCGCCGGGCAGGCGCGTGATGTCGTTCCGTTCGAGCCCCTCGAGCGCCGCCACCGAAATCTTGGTCGCAGCCGCGATCTGCTTCAACGACACGCCTCGGCGCTCGCGCGCCTGCCGGAGCGTTGCGCCGAAGTCATCCGGGGATCGGTCGGCCGGCATCAGATGGTTGAGGTGGCGCCTATGTTAGGAGGGCGTTTTCACTCTGTCAAACCACCGCCGAATGGAATCGGCCGTGGCCGCGAGGGCTGCCGCGTCGCCAAACAGCGAAATCGCGGCGACGCCCGCGGCGCCGGTCGCGGCGATTTCACCGAGTCGATCAACGGTCACGCCGCCGATGGCGATCACCGGCACCCGCGATGCGGCCACGATGGCACGAAGGCCATCCACACCGAGCAGGCGCTCCGCATGTGGTTTGGAAGCACTGCGGAAGACGGTTCCGGCAATCAGATAATCGGCGCCGCCTGCAGCATCAGCTTCCTCGATCGAATGGACAGAGCGCCCGACGAGAAACCCAGGCGGCGCGAGCCGGCGCGCCGCCGGCGTCGGAATGGAATCGACGGGCAGGTGCACGCCGTCCGCGCCGCACGCCAGTGCCACGTCGATCCGATCGTTGACGATGATGCGGGTACCGGTATCTCGGGTGAGCATCACCGCGTGCGTCACGAGGGCCGCGAGCGCGGCTGCCTCGAGATCGCGTTCGCGCACCTGCACGAGATCGATGCCGGCGGCGGCGGCGGCCGCCACCTGCCCGATGACGTCCAGCCGGCGCCGATCCGTGACGACGCAGATCATCGCGGCTGGCTGGAAGTGTCGCGATACGGAAGATCGTGCCGGTCGCGAGCAGCGAAGACCAGCGCGAGGTCTGCGAAGCCGGCGACGAGGTTCACCAGGCCGACGCCGCTGACCGCACCGCGCACGAAATTGTTTTCGAGGAGCACACGCGACCACGACCACGCATCAGCGAAGTAGTTCTGTTCCCAGAAGGCCGACCAGGGCAGGACGAGCAGCAGCAAGCCGACCTCGAGGAAGAACGCGACGTACACCAGGCGTCGAATCAGCAGCACTACCCCCGCGCTTGCACTTTAGAGAGCCGATCGACCCGCGCCGCAACGTCGCGGTAATTGCCCGCCTCGGATTGGAGCGCCATGCAGATCGCAAGCGCGCGCGCCGTCTCGCCCATCGACTCGAGGACATCGGCGAGGTCGTATAGCAGCAGATGCGCTTCGTCCGCTGAAGGCGCCGGCGCTTCGGCCGCGCGTTCGAACCATTCGGCGGCCTGCGGCGCCAGGTTGCGGCCGCGGTGGATGCGCCCGAGCCGTGCGGCAGCCTCGAACCGGAGGCTCGGCGCCCGCGAGGCCTCTTTCAACGCGCTGATCGCAGCGTCGAGGTCGCCTGCCTGCTGGAGTGCAACGCCTTGCTCGTACTGTTTTCGGGCGGCTTCGTTCGCTGAGCGTCGCGCGGCGTCGCCGCGCAGCCGCTCGAACACGCCGTCGAGATTGCTGTCCTTCGACGATGACGTCGCCTCCGACGTCGACGACTCTGAACCGTTCACGGACGCGCCGGCACCGTCGAGCGAGATGCTCAAATCGACGTCGACGTGCTCCTGCTCGCCCGACTCGTTCCCGGACATCGACAGATCGTCGACGAGCAGTGCGTTCAAATCGATCGACTCGGCGCCAAGCTCGAGGTCGAACGGATCGTCGGCAACGCTCGCGCGTCGAAGCGGCGTCTCCGCGGCCTGGCTCGGCGCCGCTACGGCCGTCGGCTGCGGAGCCTGGACGATCGGTTCTTCAACGACCGGGGCCGGTTCGGGGGCCGGGTCCTCGTTCAGGTCGGGCAGATCGCCATGAAGCGCGAGGTCGGTGCTCATGAACGGCGACTGGCCGCTCAATCGGGAAGCGATGACGCCTTCGGGATCCGACTCACCGCTCAGCTCCAGCGCGCGTCGAAAGCGCTCCACGTTGGCGCGCTCCCACGGCTCCCGGGCGACAAGGTCCTCGGAGATCACCAGCGCCTCGTTGGCGGCTCCGGCTTCGATATACGCATCGGCGAGCTGCGCCTGCGCGCTGTACATCGTCGCCTCGAGCCCGCCGTCGACGCAGATTTCGACGAGCCGCATCAGCGCGGGTATGTGATTCGGCACGCGCGTGACGAATTCCTGCAGCGCCGCCGCCGCGCCGGCCCAGTCGGATTCGGCGACAGCGGTATCCGCCGCCATTTCGACCGTCCGAAATCCCGCCTCGGGCGCCTGCTCGGCGATCGTCCAGCCGAGGATAGCCATCTGTTCGCGCCGAGATGGGTCTTCGTCGAGCAGCCGGCGTACGAGTGCCACCCCCTGCTCGACGCGATCGCCGCGCAAGTACATCTCTGCGACCATCAGCAGCAGGGACGGGTCCGAGCCGGCGCTCTCCTCGGTGAGATACTCGGCGGCGCTCTTCATATCGCCGCGGGCGGCGAAGGCGCGTGCGAGCGTCGCACGCAGCTCCGCGTCGTCAGGCGCAAGCCGTGCGGCATCGGACAAGGCGGCGAGCGATTCGGCCTCATGACCCTTCGCCTCGAACGCGAGCGCGAGCGAGCGGAATTGATCTGCGGTCGTGGCGCATTCGCGCGCGCCCGCGAAGTCGCCGGCCTCGACGCAGGCGTCGAGAAGCTGCGCCCTGACTGCGCCATCGTCGGGAGCAAGCGCGAGCGCATCACGGAGCGCGCCGACGGCGTCGGCCTGGCGGCCCTTTTCCGTGAGGTCCGCCGCTATCTTGGTGAAATCGTCGACGGCCCCCGCGATGTCGCCGATCTGCACGCGCGCGTTTGCCCCAGTGCGACGCGCCTCGTAATCATTCGGGTCGAGAGAGGCGAGCCGGATATGGATCTGCGCGACGCCGCGCGTATCCTTGCGGCTCTTTCGCCGGTCGCCGACGGCGTTCAGATTCGCGCGGGCGTCGGCCAGCAGACCTTGCGCCGCCGATATCTCGGCGCCCTGCAGCAGCGAATGCTCGTCGTCGGGCCTGACCTTCAGGACCTTCTTGTAAAGGGCTGCGGCCTTGGAGACGAACCCTTCTTCGTTCAGGCTGTCGGCGATGCGGACGTACTGCTCGACCGCCTTCTCGGACTGGCCGGCGCGCGCGTAGAGGTCGCCCAGGGTATTGGCGGCATTCCAGTCGCGCGGCTGGTCCTCGACCACACGCAGATATTCCGCGATGGCGGAGTCGAGCTTCCCCTGCCGGAGAAATTTCTCAGCTTTGCGCAGTGCTTCAGCGCGATCGATCGGCACGATATTTCAGTCTCGGTCCATCGTATCAAACAGGGTTGGAGGCCGGAACGAGCGGCGATGCACGTCCGAATACCCGAATCGTGCGACGGCCTCCAGGTGGTCGGCTGTGGCGTAGCCCTTGTGGCGATCGAACCCGTACCTCGGGTCCCGCGCGTGTAAATCGCGCATTTGCCGGTCGCGGGTGACTTTCGCGACGATGGAGGCGGCTGCAATGGCCGTGCACCGGCGGTCGCCGTGGCGTACGCCGCGCTGGGCCATGGGAATCTCGGGGATGCGGAAGGCGTCCACAAGAACGATATCGGGCAATGGGGTCAGCGCCAGCACGGCCCGCTGCATCGCCCGGAGCGATGCCTGGTGGATGTTGATTTCGTCGATTTCGGCCGGATCCGCCCCGGCAACCGCCCAACTCACCGCGTATTTGAGGATCCGTTCGTAGAGGCGTTCGCGCTCGGCGGCCTGGACCGCCTTCGAATCGCACACCCCGGGGATGTGTTTTTCGGGGTTGAGGACGACGGCTGCCGCCACCACGGGGCCGGCGAGGCAGCCCCGGCCCACCTCGTCGCAGCCGGCCACGTGCACGAACCCGGCGCGGCGCAGCGCGTTCTCGAGCGTGCGCATGGCGGGAACGCGGGTCATACGCCCTAGATCAGCTCTGCGGCTTCGCGGTGTCCTTCATGCGCGCGGCCTTCCCCTTCAGATCGCGCAGGTAATACAGCTTCGCGCGGCGGACTTTCGCGGACCGCATCACTTCGACCTTCTGAATGATCGGCGAATGCAGGGGAAAGATACGCTCGACGCCCTGGCCAAACGACACCTTGCGGACCGTGAACGATGCGCGCGTGCCGCCGCGATGCAGGCCGATGACCACGCCTTCGAATATCTGAATCCGCTCTTTGTCGCCTTCGCGCACCTTCACGTGCACGCGGACCGTGTCGCCCGACTTCATCGCGGGCCGCTCGGCCACTTGCGATTTTTCAATCAGCTCAATCGCGCTCATCGTTTCCTCCATCACGGAACTGCAGCTGCGCAGAGTGAGAGAACTCCCGAAGGATCTCCCGCTCTTCTTCGTCCAAATTCGCGTCCACCAATAGATCCGGCCGCTCGGCCAGCGTGCGGCTCAATGCCTGCCGCTTGCGCCATCGGCGGATTTCCGCATGATTTCCCGACGTCAGCACGTCGGGAACTTTGAGCACGCGCTCTCCAGTCGCGCCGCTCCAGATTATCTCGGCCGGCCGCGTGTACTGCGGGAAATCGAGCAGCCCGCGGCTGAACGATTCGGCCGCCACCGACTGCTCGTCGCCAACAACCCCGGGCACCAGACGAGCAACCGCGTCGAGCATCACGAGCGCGGGCAATTCGCCGCCGGTCAGCACATAGTCGCCAATGGACAGCTCGTCCGTAACCCGCTCCCGCACCCGCTCATCGAACCCTTCGTATCGCCCGCAAAGAAATACCACGTGCTCCTGGCCGGCAAGCCGCTGCGCTTCGGCTTGCGTGAAGCGTCTTCCCTGCGGCGACGTCATGACAATCGTCAGCGGCGCGCCGCGCTCGACCTCAATCGCATCCAGCGCGCGAAAGATCGGGTCCGGTTTCATCACCATTCCCGGACCGCCGCCGTACGGCATATCGTCGACGACGTGATGCCGATCGGTCGTGTAGTCGCGGAGATCGCGAACCTTCACATCCAGTGCGCCCGCGGCGATCGCACGGCCGACCACACCGGCCGCCAGCGGCTGCTCGATCATCGCCGTGAAAATCGTGACGATGTCGAACGTCATGACCGGTTCAGGTCCAGCAAACCCTCTGGCGGGTCGATCACAATTCGTTTCCGCACCGTGTCCACCATGG
>Ga0105240_10005238_pt1 | contig 19378 bp, 14 predicted proteins | sample KBSC54metaG_FD_80426 | JGI IMG/M metagenome (GOLD analysis project Ga0105240, IMG submission 80426) | Corn rhizosphere microbial communities from Kellogg Biological Station, Michigan, USA - KBS C5-4 metaG | ecosystem: Host-associated > Plants > Roots > Rhizosphere > Soil | place: Michigan, USA... | reverse complement strand
TCCGCGCACCATCACATGATCTCCCGGTGCGATATCATCTCGTGGAAAAGCCAACGTCACCACGACATTTCCATAAAACCCCAATGGCCTCACCGATCGTCCATGCACGACAAACCGCGTCTGTCGCCAGCGCGTCAGTGGCGCATCCGCCACGATGCCTTCAAAGCACACGACAGGAGTGCCCATCAATTGCGCGATATCCCGCTGGCCCGGAGATGGAAATCGCCCCACCAGGTGAAGTACGATCAACACTAATACATAGACCGCCACACACCCAGGTAAAAAATAGCGCATATCCCTTAGAGCTGTTTCCAGCCCATTTATTCATTCTTATTTTTTGGAAAGCGACCGCCTCTAGGGTGCGGGGCTGATGTAGGGTTCTAACGTGGTGCGGAGTTCTGAAGGAAAACGGGTGGGGCGCCAGAGGAGATTGACGACGGCATGCTTGGTGTAGCCGCGAGCGATTAAGGCGTTGGTTTCGGCGGCATAGATGTCGTGGCGGAAAATCACATGCGCACCGCCCAGCTCACCCAGAAAAGTGCGTACACGAATTAGATCGTCATAACGGGCCGGGGCTAAGTAATCGACATGCGCTTCCATCACAGGCATGAAGAGCCGCTGCTTTTCTTCTAAATCCCTATACCGCACGCCGGCATTACGCATAAACTCGGTACGTCCGCGCTCGAAAAGCACTAAATAATTCGCGTAATACACTACCCCCATGCGATCCGTATCTGCATAAGCAATGCGTACTTCAAAGTCGTAATACTTGGTGGTCTCCATGGCGAGAGTATACTTTCTTGGTGAAATTTTTAATGCTGCAATCTCCCTTGCATTGCCGGGTCGAAATTCCCTTTTGAAACGATCCGTCCAGTTACTTTCGCAAAAAAACCCTGAAAATCACGTCTTTGGTGTCAGACACCAAAGACGGGTTATTGCGTCTTTGGTGTCTGACACCAAAGACGGTTTATTGGCCGGGTAAGGCGAATTGATGGAAGCCGGTGATGCCGACAAAAACCTGGCGGCCCTCGACGAAGCCGCTGGCCAATGTTAACCCTTTGGGGACGTGAGCAAGAACGGGTTTGTCGCCGCCCACTTCGATTTCCAATTCGATGACCGGGCCTTTGAAGCGGGTCTTGGTGATTTTGCCTTTGACTTGTAAGGATTCTTCACGTGAGGTGATATACACATCGTTGGGGCGAAAATATATACGTACCTTTTGGCCGGCAGCATAGCCGGTCACGGAATATTTAAACGGTCCCCAGATGGCTAACTCGGGTTCCGTAACGACGGCGTCTACATAATTGGTTTCACCGACAAACTGCGCGACAAATTCTGTTGCCGGATGATCAAAAATCTCTAGCGGTGTGCCCTCTTGTTCCACAATTCCCCGATTCATCACGAGAATGTGACTGGCAATCGACATCGCTTCATGCTGGTCATGCGTGACAAACAACGTCGTCACTTGGCTTTTTTCATGCAATTCCGTAATCCATTCCTGAAGCTCTTCGCGGACCTTGGCATCTAAAGCCCCGAACGGTTCGTCTAAGAGCAACACCTGCGGATGCGGAGCTAAGGCGCGCGCCACCGCCACGCGTTGTCGTTGCCCACCCGAGAGCTGCGTCGGGTAACGTTTTTCCAGGCCGTCCAATTGAACCAGGTGAATCAGTTCCGCCACCCGATGTTTGATCTCTTCCTTTGTGGCCTTACGCATCTGCAATCCAAACGCAATGTTATCCCAGACCGTCATATGACGAAACAGCGCATAGTGTTGAAAAACAAATCCCACATTGCGATCGCGTGCCGATAATAATGTGGCCTCGCGTCCGGTGAGTAAAATTTCTCCCCGATCAGGGATTTCCAGGCCGGCGATCATGCGCAACAACGTGCTTTTCCCCGAACCCGAAGGCCCTAAAATCGCGACGAGCGAACCCGTTTCCATGTTAAAGCTCACGTCCTTCACGGCCTGAAAGCCGTTGGGAAACGTTTTGGATAAATGCCGAATTTCAATGCTCATAAATACTTTCCTTGGTCACCACGGTGTGGCGTCCCAGCTAACAATCCACCGGGATGACAGCTGATGACTTCTGAAATTGATGTTCCACATAGGTTTTCGCTGCCAAAGTAATCAACGCCAAAAAAGCCAAAAGTGAGGCTACCGCAAACGCCGCTGCAAAATTGTATTCGTTATAAAGAATCTCGACATGCAAAGGAATGGTATTAGTCACCCCACGAATATGCCCGGAGACCACCGAGACCGCGCCAAACTCGCCCATCGCGCGCGCATTGCAAAGAATTACGCCATAGAGCAGTCCCCATTTCACCGACGGCAACGTGACCTTAAAAAAAGTTTGCCAGCCATTTGCGCCCAGGACCAACGCCGCTTCTTCCTGATCGGTTCCCGTGGATTGCATGACGGGAATCAATTCCCGGGCGACAAAAGGAAACGTCACAAAGGTTGTTGCCAACACAATGCCGGGCACGGCAAAAACGATTTGTACATGATGCGCCTGCAACCAGTCGCCGAAAACACCTTGCGCACCAAAGAGCAAAATATAAATCAATCCCGAAATCACCGGTGACACGGCAAATGGCAAATCGATAAGCGTGATCAAAATATTCTTTCCCATAAATTCAAATTTGGCAATGCACCAGGAAGCCGCTACGCCAAAAATTAAATTAAACGGTACGGCAATGGCGGCGGCTAGTAACGTCAACCGAATCGCCGCTAAAGCGACCGGCTCGCCAATAGCTGCTACGTAGACGCTCCAGCCTTTGCGGAACGCTTCTGTAAATACTGCCGCTAAAGGCACAAACAGAAAAAGTCCCAAAAAGCCTAACGTTACCAGAATCAGAATAATTTGGATCCAGCGCGGTTCGGTCAGTTGCCCCGTGCGCGGACCGGAGGTTCCACGGGTGAGATGCCCAATAGCCGCGCTCATGAACGCGCTCCTCTAAACGCCGCGCTGCGCGCCTGCAGCAGATTGATGGTTAACAACAAAATAAAAGAAGCCACCAGCATCACGCAGGCAATCGCCGTGGCCCCGGCATAGTCATATTGCTCTAGTTTCGTGATGATCAGAAACGGCGTAATCTCTGTCCGCATTGGCATATTGCCGGAAATGAAAACCACCGAGCCATACTCGCCCAAGGCGCGGGCAAAAGAAAGCGCAAACCCCGTCAGCCAGGCAGGCCACAACTCCGGAAAAATCACTTTGAAAAAAGTCTGCCACCGGTTAGCGCCGAGGCTAGCCGCCGCCTCTTCGATATCGGGATCCAATTCTTCCAAGACCGGCTGCAGCGTGCGCACCACAAACGGTAAACCGATAAAGGTTAAAGCGACTAAGACGCCGAGCGGTGTATACGTGACATGAATCCCATGTGGCTCGAGATAATGGCCAATCCAGCCATTTGGGGCATACACCGCTGTTAGGGCAATCCCCGCCACCGCCGTCGGTAAAGCAAAGGGAAGATCCACCATCGCATCGATCAGTCGTTTGCCCGGAAACGAATAACGCACCAAGACCCACGCCACAATCAAACCAAAGAACGCATTGATGAGCGCGCCTAACGCGGAAGCACCCAAGCTTAATTTGTAGGAAGCCACCACACGTGCCGATGTGACCGCTTGAAAAAAATGCGTCCAGTTTTGCGAGGCCGTTTTTATAAATAGCATCGATAGCGGAATCAAGACGATCAGACTCAAATACACCATCGTGTAACCCAAGGCCAGTCCGAAGCCGGGAAGGATGTGCCGCTTTTTCCGAAGAGACTTAAACATATTCACGAATTAAATCACATCCGTGGCAATGGATGTCATGCGAGTCCACTACTTCAACAGATCGCGATGACCTTTGATGAATGCCGGACTTGACGTTCGAAAGAAACCAATTTATCTCATTCGGCACGCCAAAAAAATTCCCCCCGTTCCGGAAGCACATCGGAAGCGAGGGATTACTTCAGATAGATTTGGTCAAAGACCCCTCCATCGGCAAAATGCGTCTTCTGCGCTTTTTGCCAACCGCCGAAGAGTTCATCAATCGTAAAGAGGGCGACTTTAGGGAACTGGTCGGCAAACTTTGCGGCTATCGCTTCAGACCGGGGACGATAATAATTCTTGGCCTCAATCTCTTGACCTGCCGGCGAATACAAGAATTGCAGATAGGCTTGCGCCACTTTTTGCGTTCCCCGGCGCGCGGCCACACGATCGACGAGCGCCACCGGGGGTTCCGCCAAAATGCTGGTCGGCGGATAGACGATGTCGAACTGTCCCTGCCCCAATTCTTTGACGGAAAGAATGGCTTCATTCTCCCAAGCCAGAAGCACATCGCCGATGCCACGTTGCACAAATGTCGTCGTGGCCCCGCGGGCACCCGAATCCAACACCGGCACATTCTTGTAGAGCTTGCCGATGAAGTCTTTGGCCTTGGCCTCATCATGGCCGAACTCTTTAAGCGCCGCTCCATAGGCCGCCAGATAAGCCCAGCGCGCGCCTCCGGAAGTTTTAGGATTGGGGACGATGATAGAAACGCCGGGCTTAACGAGGTCGTCCCACGTTTTGAGTCCCTTCGGGTTTCCTTTGCGCACGAGGAAGACGATGGTTGAGGTGTAAGGCGTGCTGTTATTCGGCAAGCGTTTTTGCCACGATTTTTCCACCAAGCCTTTTTCCGCGATGGCGTCAATGTCATAGGCCAGAGCCAGCGTCACGATGTCGGCATCCAATCCATCGATGACGGCGCGGGCTTGTTTGCCGGAACCGCCATGCGATTGATTGATGGTGACGGTATCACCGGTTTTTTGTTTCCATTCGTCCGCAAAAGCCTTGTTCACCGCCTGATACAGTTCGCGGGTCGGCTCGTAGTACACATTCAGAAGAGTGATGTCTTTGGCCAAAAACAAGTCTGGCAGGATGCCCGTCAGAGTAGCCGCCAAAAGGCCGAGGGTGAAGCGTTGTGTAATGCGTTTCATAATAGTTCTCCTTTGTCCGTCATCTTTAGAAGTAAACCTGCCAGCGCGAAATAATGACTTTCTCGTTGGGACGATCGATCACATTCGTCGTCGTACCGATGGCAGCGCCTTTATCGAACGTTGTTTGTTCATAGTCGGTGGTGAAACGAACGATACTGTTAAGGTACCAATTCACACCCACACCCCAGGCCGTTGCGCGTTGGATCGTGTTGGTTCCGCTGACAATGTTGCGTTGGAATGTATCCGGATCAATGTAGAGCACGTTGTAGCGCGCGGCTAATTCGACGGCGCCCCAAGTCCCATTCTTCGGATCGAACGGCTTGCGCGGTTTAACACCGGTGTAAGAAGCGTCTTCACCGGTCAGCACATAGCTGGCCGCAATCTGTCCGGCTTGATTGGTTTGCTTGGAACGTGCCGTTCCCGTGCGATAGACCTGGGACGAGCGGATGTATTCGCTATAAAAGCCGACGGAATGGTAGTACCAGTTGAGGTCCGGGGCGATACGCGTATGGGCTCCGTCGGATAAGGGCGGGTTTATAGCGGGAGCGGCGAGGGTGAAGATACCGGAATTTTGCCCCGGTGTCGAGTAACTGGGATTCACGATATTGTTTTTGCTGTAGCTTCCGGAAAATCCCAGTCCCAATCCGGCGAATGGAGTCTCCGTATTCTTGAATGGCTTAACCACAATCCGTCCGGTCGCTTCCTTAGAGTCCGTATTATCCGTATCAGAATAGATCGGCGTGGCGGTCGAGGTCATGGCATTGGTGTTATTGTCCCCCACTCCATTGGTTAAGGCGGCGGCATAGCTGAACACGCCTCCCGCCAGATCGCCGAAGAGTTGCAGTCCCGTATCGCGCGACGGTGTTAAAAGACTGGGAAGCCCGCGTTCGGCAAACGTCAGATACGGATCGGATTGCAGATGCTCCAGCCCAATGGGCGGTTTGAATTTACCGACGCGCAGCTTGGCGAAGGGCCACGGCGCCATGTCTAAGTAAGCATCATAGAGGACCGTTTTCGCATTGGACGCGAAATCCGGCGTAATCAGAAAATTAAAGTACTGATACGCTGTTCCCTCTAGGATCGGACGCACGCGGCGCAGAAGGAACTGATTGGTTTGCGAGCCTGTGCGGTCATCGATAAACTGCCGGGAATCGGCCTGAATCAGACCGCGGATTTTGAGGCTGAAGTTTTTATCCGCCGACTGAAGCTGAAATCCTTCCGCCCCGACTTTCACGAGCGGCGTTTCTTTGGCTTTAGCGGCTGCGTTTTCATCAGCGATTTCCAGCTTGCGCTCTAAAATACTCAGGCGCTGCTCTAGACTTGTAGACGCGGCGGGTGGTGGAAGATCTTCACTCCAGGCCGTGTTTAAGAAGCCACCTAGTGTTACCGCGACGAATCCATTGACGATATTGGCCCAACTTTTCCAACGATGTTTTTCCCCATTTTTCATGATACGTCTCCTTTTTTGTCTGACCTGATGATCCGCCTTCGCTGAGGCTTCGGCGGATTATGCCCCTTTGGGGCATAAAAAAACCCACTCCGGTTCGCCGGGTGGGCATAAAAAAAGCCCACCATACTGCTCGGGGTGGGCGCCTATCAGATTGAGTTCTTGGCTAATTACCCAATAGAAAGCACCGCACCCATGTGCATGCACATACACAGGGACATCGACATCAACATCGCGGTGGCATTGCTATTGATAGTTTGCATAACGTAAAAAATTGTACGGATTTTATTTTTTGAGTCAATAGTTTTGTTTACGCAGGAGACGCCTCCCTCAAAATAGGGTTAAATAGTCTCATGAAATGCCCCAAGTGCAACATGGAAAATAAAGCCGATATGACCTATTGTGCATTCTGTTATGAGCGATTCAAAGGACATAGCGCGGCCGATACCTATCTTCGAGCTTTAAAACGCACGCGCGAACGAGAAGAAGGCGGAGAACCCAGCAGCCTACTACCCGCTTATGATATCCCGGACGAAAAATCATTTACTCCTCCTCAGCTGCAGCAGACGACCACCGCTTTTTCCTGGAGCAAAGAATTCCGTAATTTAAAAACGCTGGCGGTTCGTTACTGGCGGCCCGCATTCATTTTAATTGGCGGCATCGCGCTGTTCCTTTTTATTGAAAATGCGATCGATCCTGCGACGCGCTTTCATTATTTCGGCACGCGCTTTACGTATAGTTTTCCGTTTTCCACGCCCGTGACTTATATTTGTGGATATACAACGGAGGCCACCCGCTGGTCGGAACGCGCCCAACAAATGGACACGCCTTTAGGGGATATCAAAATTGAAGAAGTAGGCACCATCCATGTGCAAGAGGTGCAGGAGAATAAAAAAAGCCTGCCCTTAATTGAAGTCGCTTCGAATAATTGGTTGATTAATGTGCATACAAAAAATGGTGTGAAAAGTTCGATCGTGCCGGAAAATTCTCCCTCCTTAATCGCATCCCATTTTGCGTTGGACAAACATGGGGAAGTGATCCGTCGGCAATATGGCCCATCAACGCGCATGGCACGCAATGCGGTTTTCATCTCGCCACGCTGGCCGACAGGACGCATCAAAGAAAAACAAACATGGGATGATGCGGCGGAATGGAGCGATCCGTTGGAGGGATGGACGATTTTTTGGTCGGCCCAACGGCATTGGCACGTGGAAGGTTTGGCGCCTTGCGGTGAAAACACCTGCGCGCTTTTAGTTTATGAAGCAGACCTGACTCCACGCATGAGTGAGCAGCCGAACTGGATGCACAACGTTGCCTGGGTGCGCGCTGTCATTCATGCCACGGGCGACGTGATCTTTGATATGACGCAGCATCAAGTCGTGTCGCATCACTTGACATATGAAACAACCTTGCGCGGAATGATTCCGGATTTAAGTGAAATCCCGGCGGCGATGCGCGTAGGCCGGCGCGCTTTTCACACGCGCGGCGAGATCATTTTCACGCTGAAAAATCAGACTTCGATCCAACGCCAATAACCCCAAATTTTTTCTCCGTCAGAAACTTGACAGACATCTATCTGTAGAGGTATGACTTGCCACGGACACTAGATCTAGTATCCGAAATCAAATTATAGACGCCGCTGGAAGAGCTTCCGGGGGGGAGTATTCGAATGAAAAATCAGAACACCAAAGGCCTTACTGTCTCTACACGTTTTAACCCATCAGACCGACCGGTCTTTGATGCCTTGACCTGGGACGCCCGTTCTTCGGTCATCCGCAATCCGGATGGATCCGTTGTTTTTGAAATGAACAATATTCGAATCCCCAAAGGATGGTCCCAAGTCGCGACGGATATTATCGCGCAAAAATATTTTCGCAAAGCCGGCGTCCCCCTGCACACCAAGAAAGTGGCGGAACCCGGCATTCCGGAATGGCTGCAACGCTCAGAACCCGATGAAGCGGCACTGGCGGCGCTTCCCGCTGATAAACGCTATGGATCGGAAGTCAATGCGCAACAGGTTTTTCATCGCCTAGCCGGTTGCTGGACTTACTGGGGCTGGAAGCATGGCTACTTTAAGACGGAGTCTGATGCCAAAGCGTACTACGACGATATGGCCTATATGTTGGCCGCGCAAATGGCAGCGCCCAATTCCCCCCAATGGTTTAATACAGGCCTGCATTGGGCGTACGGCGTCACTGGACCGGCCCAAGGGCATTATTATGTGGATCCTTCCACAGGTGAAATGAAAGAGTCTGTAAACGCGTATGAGCACCCCCAACCCCATGCCTGTTTCATTCAATCCGCAAGCGATGACCTCGTTAATGCCGGCGGCATTATGGACCTCTGGGTCCGCGAAGCCCGCATTTTTAAATATGGCTCGGGCACAGGCTCGAACTTCTCCAATATCCGAGGCGCGGGCGAACCTCTCTCCGGTGGCGGGAAAAGCTCTGGCTTAATGTCCTTCCTTAAGATAGGCGACCGGGCAGCTGGCGCCATCAAATCGGGCGGAACCACGCGCCGAGCAGCGAAAATGGTGACCTTGGACTTAGATCACCCCGATATCGAAGAATTCATTAATTGGAAAGTCAAAGAAGAACAAAAAGTGGCGGCGTTAGTCACAGGGTCGAAACTTTGCAAGAAGCATTTGAATGAAATCATTAAAGCCGTGCACGGATGGACGGAAAGCGCGGAAAAATTAGACCGCAAGAAAAACACACGCTTGGCCGCGGCGATTCGTGCCGCCAATGTATCGATGATCCCGCAAAACTATATTGAACGCGTGATGGAACTAGCCGCTCAAGGCGTGACGGAAATTGCCTTCGACGAATACAATACCGATTGGACTTCTGAAGCCTATCTGACCGTCTCCGGACAAAATTCCAATAATTCCATTCGCGTGCCGAACGCCTTTATGGATGCCTTATTGGCCGATGGCGAATGGCCCGTATATTGGCGGACCGAGAAAGCCAAAGCCGCCAAAGAAAACCGTGAACCCAAGCCGTACAAAATCATGAAGGCCAAAGAAGTCTGGGACCAAATTTGTTATGCCGCCTGGGCCTCTGCCGATCCCGGCATTCAGTTTGACACCATCATCAATGACTGGCACACCTGCCCGGCGGATGGACGGATCAATGGGTCAAACCCTTGCGTCACGGGAGATACCTTGGTTTCGACCACTCAAGGATATCGCCGCATTAAAGAATTGGTCGGCTCCGAAGTTGAAATCATTGCTGGCGATAGCTCTTCTACATGGATTAGTCAAATATTCCCGACCGGACATAAACCTGTTTATGAATTAAAAACATCGGCGGGCTATCGCTTACGTTTAACGGCTGATCATAAAGTTCTTACCGCCAATCGCGGAGATGTCCCCGCCTGTGAATTAACGAAAGATGATCAGCTTATTCTAGGAACCGTGGGATTTGGTTCGGAAGCGATTGCCGTGTCATTGGCCGAAGTCATTGGTCTTTGCATCGGCGATGGCTGCCTTAACGCGCAAGGCTATCTGATGTTAAACATGGATCGTCTACAGGAACACGGCGTTTTAGAAGCGGCATCGCAAACGATAAATGCGCTGAAACCCAACAAGTTTGGCACCGTTCATTCCGGCGGCACAACAGGCCGCGTGGCGACCTGCTCTCCAGAAATTGTCGAAGTGGCCAAGGCCTACGCTGTTTTAGATGAACGTTCTGAAGGAAAACGTTTCATGGATGCTGTGTTTTCTTTGAACAAAACGAGCCAAGCGGCATTATTACGCGGTCTTTTTACTTCCGATGGCACAGTCGCTAATTATGGAGAAAAAAGCCAGTACGTTGCTCTCGACAGCGTCTCATTGCCCCTGCTTCAACAAGTCCAACAGATGCTTCTCGGTTTTGGTATTAAAGCCAAAATCTATGAGAATCGACGCGTCGCGGGACAACTCACATCGCTTATGCCCGATGGAAAGGGTGGCATGAAGGACTATCAAGTCCAACAAATTCATTCCTTGAGAATTTCCCGTTCTTCGCGAATTATTTTTCAACGTGAAATCGGTTTTATGCCGACCTCTCATAAAACGGAAAAGCTGGAAGTACTGAATCGAACCGTCAGCGCTTATAACGATGTCATGATCGATACCGTAGAATCTCTAACCGCTTGCGGAACAGAAGATGTTTTTGATTTGACCGAGCCCAAGACTCATCATTTTGTGGCCAACGGTTTAGTCGTTCATAACTGCAGCGAGTACATGTTTTTAGACGACACGGCTTGCAACTTGGCTTCCATGAACTTAATTAAGTTCTATGACGCGGCGTCCGGTCGTTTTGATATCGACACCTACCGCCATGCCGTCCGGTTATGGACGATTACCTTGGAAATTTCTGTGGCCATGGCGCAATTTCCTTCACGCATCATTGCGGAAAAGTCTTATGTGTTCCGCACGTTGGGATTGGGCTATGCCAACTTGGGCGCGCTCTTAATGGTCCAAGGCATTCCGTATGACTCGGAAAAAGGCCGCGCGATTTGCGGCGCTTTAACCGCCATTATGCACATGGGCTCTTATGCCACTTCCGCCGAAATGGCGGCTGTCGTGGGCACATTTCCGGGCTATGAAAAAAATAAAGAGTCCATGCAGCGCGTGATCCGTAATCACCGCCGTGCCGCTTACGTCACACGCCGAGAAGAATACGAAGATCTGTCTGTGGGACCGGTGACGCTGAAACCGGATTTCTGTCCGGAAGATTTACTCAAAGCCGCGCGTGAAGATGCTGATCGCGCCTTAACAATGGGCGAAAAACATGGTTTCCGTAACGCGCAAGTCACCGTGATTGCCCCTACGGGAACGATCGGGCTTTCCATGGATTGCGACACCACAGGGATTGAACCGGATTTCGCGCTGGTGAAATTTAAAAAACTGGCCGGCGGCGGTTATTTAAAAATCATCAATAGTTCGATCCCCCCGGCGCTCAAACAAATGGGCTATACCACCTTGCAAATTGAAGACATTATTCGCTACTGCAAAGGCACAGCGTCCTTAAAAGGGTGCCCGCATATTAATCCAGAATCACTCAAAGCCAAGGGCTTTACCGATGAAGCGATTGCCAAAATCGAAGCAGCGCTTCCCCAAGCTTTTGAAATTGGATTTGCCTTTAACCAATGGACCTTGGGCGAAGACTTCTGCAAAACGACATTGAAGATTTCCGAAGAACAGATCTCGGATTGGTCTTTCCAGATCCTCAAGCACTTGGGCTTTACCGCCGAGCAAATTGCGCAAGCCAATGAGTATGTCTGCGGCACGATGATGCTGGAAGGCGCTCCGCATTTGAAGGCAGAACACTTGCCGGTCTTTGACTGCGCCAACAAATGCGGCTCTAAAGGACAGCGCTACATCGCTCCATTTGCGCATTTACGCATGATGGCTGCCGCCCAACCGTTTATTTCGGGCGCGATTTCTAAAACCATCAACTTCCCGCATGAAGCCACCATTCGCGACATCAATGAAGCCTATGTGGAATCGTGGCAATTGATGTTGAAGGCCATTGCGCTCTATCGTGACGGCTCAAAACTCAGCCAGCCTCTGAATGTCAGTTCGGACAATGCCGATGACGCCGCGGTGACGATGGCCGATCTCCAAGAGGGTCCACTGAAGATTGCCGAAAAAATGGTTTATCGCTATTTGGCCAAACGCCGCCGCCTTCCGTATCGCCGCGCCGGCTATACACAGAAGGCCAAAATCGGCGGGCATACGATTTACTTGCGCACCGGCGAATATGAAGACAGTACCCTCGGCGAAATCTTTGTCGATATGCACAAAGAAGGCGCCGCCTTCCGCAGCTTGATGAATTGCTTCTCCATCGCGATCTCCTTGGGCTTGCAGCATGGCGTGCCTTTGGAAGAATTTGTCGAAGCCTTTGTATTTACGCGCTTTGAACCGAATGGCATGGTCAATGGCAACCCGCAGATCAAAATGACGACCTCGATCATCGATTACATCTTCCGCGAATTGGCGATTAGTTATCTCGATCGCCAAGACTTGGCGCAAGTGTCCTTAGAAGATTTGCGTTCTTCGGCCATGGGCGATCCGGCCATTCAACAGCCGGATTTCTCCGATGAAGAGGTGATCAGCGAACGGATGGTCGAATCGACGGATGTCCCGCCGACCAACTTAGGCTTGAATCCTAAATCGGCACACATCATGGGATATAACAGCAATCCAGCGCCAACCTCGACCGCCGCAAGCCAAACATCGGCTTCAGCGAGTCCCGTGGTCGGATTCAAACCCGTCTCCGCCGGCGCCATGCCCGCCAGTCTCGTCGCCAAAGCTCGCGAAGCCAAACTCAAAGGCTACGAAGGCGACCCTTGCAGAGAATGCGGCCAGTTTACGATGGTTCGCAATGGGACTTGTTTAAAGTGCGACGCCTGTGGAACGACGAGCGGCTGCAGCTAAAAAATACAACGGAAAGAAACCCGAAAGCGAGAAGCAGAATAACGTCCCCTTACCTTTGAAATTTATAGGAAGGGACAGTCCCCCGGAAGTAAGGGGGACGAAAAGCCAACCCCGAAAGCGAAAGACGGCCATTCCAAGCCGTCTTTGTGCTTTCGATCTGGCTACTCGTTATTCTGCTTCTCGCTTTCGGGTTTGTTCGTTTCTTGGTTCATTGGAGACTTTATGACGATTACCTTATCAGACGAGCAATACCGGCGGGTCGTGATTTTGACGATGTTGGGCGAATGGATGGTGAATGCCACCCGCCAAGAACCGGATTCCGATTTTGAAGTGGCGGCATCCCAGTTGTATTCCTTTGCCAAAGGGACGCATGCGGAAAAGTTAGTGTCCTACGATGACGAAGCGACGCAATGGGTGGCCTCGGACGAGTCCGACGCGGAAATTCATGCCTTCATCGATGATTATGACGATAAAACCTTTTGGGAAGATTTGACCACGCGTATGGCAGAACGCGATTTAGTGGCTGATCGTGGCGAACGTACCGTCAATGGCATGCGTTCCGGCGAACGCGTGCGGGCCATTCAAACCTATGCCAAAAAGTATGTCGATGAGTTTGAAAAGTACGGCTTGGAGCGGTTGGTATTACTTGAGCGTCGTTAAGCGTTCAAAGGCTTCGCGCAAATCGGAAAAATGATCAGCGTAATCTTGGCGGCAGCGGCGAATGACTTCATGCGCTTCCTCCCGACCGTAGATATGCGTAATTTCGACTTGGCGGGCTGTGGTTCCCGGCATTTCTTTGTAGGTTAAAAAATAATGTTCAAATCGCTCCAACATATTTTCTGGGCAATCGCTAATATCGCGCCAATGTCCGTAACTCAAATCGTTTTCTAAAACAGCAATCAACTTATCATCGACTTCCCCCCCATCGATCATGCGCAAACCGCCGATGGGACGCGCTTTCAAAATAATATTCGCGCGATTGATGGGTCGTTCCGACAAAATACAGATATCCAAAGGATCATCATCCCCTTCAAGACCCTGTCGTCCTGTTTTTTCTTGACAATAGGCGGCGGTCTTAGGACCACATAAGGTTTGTGGAATTAAACCGTAGATTGAAGGACATTGCGCGGAAAAACGTTGCGGACGGTCTACTTTTAAAAAGCCTGTCGTCTTATCGAGCTCGTATTTCACGGCATCCGTCGGGGACATCTCCACGTACACGGGAACAACTTCCGGCGCGCGATCGCCCAATTCGATCCCATGCCAAGGATGCGAACGAAAGAGAAGGCTCAATACTTTAGAAAGCGATTGTTGGCGGCGTTCCATAGCGGGACTATCTTATCAAGATTGGTAATCAATCCGTTCAATGGTGAGGATACGGTTCAAAAATGTGAACGTGTCTCCCTGCTTTTTATCAAGCAGCGCCGTGGCCAAAGGAGAAGTCCAGCTTATATCGCCTTGATCCAAATTCAGTTCATCGATTCCCACAATGCGCCAGGTTTCTTTTTGGCCTTGCGCATCGCGCAAGGTCACGCGCGCGCCAAAAAGGACACGGTCACGCGCTTGCTGCAGCGGATCAATGATGCGCACAGCTTCGAAGCGCGGAATAAGAAAGCGGAGGCGGTTCTCAATTTTATCGCGTCGCGACTGCGTGGCGACATCGGATGCCGACATATTTTCTTTTTCTTGCTGAAGTTTTTTTATTTCGATTTCCAACCGTTCCGCACCGGCCGGTGTCATATAATTTTTTATCCCCGACGGTAATGGAGGTAAATTTAAAATTTCATCGCGATCATCAGACTCAGAAGTAAACGCTTTACTCATTTTTTAATTATAAATGTTGTGATTTTCTTTTGTTTTCATGTAATAAAGAGGTTCAATATGGTTGCACGTGATTAAAAAACTTTTTGTTGGGCGTTTACCATTCAAGTTTACGAACGAACAACTGCGCGCGCTTTTTTCAAAAGCGGGTGAAGTTCAAAGTGCGGTTATGGTTCCGGATACTAAAAATGGTCAGACACGTGGTTTTGGATTTGTAGAAATGAGTTCGGAACTGGAAGCACAACAAGCCATTGACACTTTAAATGGCACTCCCTTAGAAGATAAAAAAATATGGGTTACTATCGCCCGCGAAAAAGGCGAATCACAACGACCCGAACGCACTCCCTTTAAATCATTTAAGCGCGAAGACGGTCCAAGGCATCGCCCGCGTTTTGATGAAAATCGTTTCAGCCCCAGCGCTCGCCCTTCGCGTCCCTCATTTCGCGGTAGACGCCCTTTCCCCGGTTCGGGATCTTCGGAAGTCTATGGTGGAGGTGGTGACGGACGTCCAACACGACCTGTGGACGGGCGCACCCCCTTCCGTGGCAAACGCCCCTTTCCCGGTTCTGCTTCATCCGAGCCTTTTCGGGGTGGCCATGATCGTCGCCCCGCGCGGCCCACTGATGGCCGCCCGACACGGACCCCTTTTCGTAGCAGCGGGGACCGTCCGCCTCCACGCGCAGCCGATGGTCGGCCATCCCAGGGACCCAAACGGGATTTTCGCCCCAAAGGAAAATTTAGGGGCTCACGCCCGGGAAATCGCCGGCCGTCGTCCGGTTTTTAATTCAAAACCACCAGGTGAAAGGAGGAATCATCTATGGCAGCGAAAAAGAAAAAGAAAAAAACCGCAAAAAAAAAGAAACGCTAGACGACTCGATCTAAAGAATAATGCCGTTGATTGTCTTGATAATGTCAGGAGAATCAACGGCATTGTTCTGCCGTCTTGGTTAAGGGATTTTAGTTTCGCCGAGAACGTTTTCGATCGTCTTGTTTTCTAACATATACCCGATGCGCGCTTGCGCGTCCGCGGCTTGCGCTTGAACCAACGCGCTTTGGGCGGTCAGTAAATCCACAATGTTAGACGCGCCGACGTCATACCGCGCATTTACGGCATCCATGGATTCTTGCGCCGCGCGCACGCCTACAGCCGCGACATTCAATTGCTCTAAAGCCGAATGATAGTCTCCGGACACTTGCTGAACGTCGCCTTCCACCACAAGGAGCAAATCCTCATCATCCAACTGCGTATTCTTAGCCGCCACCTGCGCGCGAACCACGGTCAAATGCGTTAAATAGCGATCGAAAAGACCCCAACTTAAGTTGAGCCCCGCATTGTAAACCACTTGATCCCCTAATTGATGGCCTAAGGAATCTTGGGAAGTGGGTAACGCATCCACCCCGCTGACGATCTGCCGTTTTAAAATTCGACCCGATCCATCCACGGAACCCATCAAATCGAGTCGCGGAAAATAGCCGCTGCGCGCCGTCACCACATCCCATTGCGTCGCCTGAACCGCCGCATGCGATGCCGCAAGATCCGTACGATGCGCCACCGCGCGTTGCATTAACTCTTGCTCATTGGCATAAGGATCAATCGCCGGCGGCGTGTCTAGCACCACGTCGGCCAGATCATAATGCTGCGTCAAATCGACGCGCAGGCGACGCAGCAACGCGATCAAATCATTGCGCGCTTGGTTCCGCGCATTAATAAGAAAAAGCGCATCCGAACTGGTCTGCGCTTGCTGTCTGTAGAGATCGGCCAAGCTCCGGATGCCCACGCGCGATTGTTCGCTTAAAAGATGTTCACGCTCCTGAGAGGCTTTGAGATTAGCTTCGCCAATATGTATGAGTTGCCGGTCCAGCAAGACTTGCAGGTAGGCTTGGGTCACATCCAAAATAATTTGCTGACGCGCACGGTAGTACGTAAAGTCTGCGTTCAAGCGGCGCGCGCGGCTTCCTTTTAATCCACCGTAGTCGAGAAATCCGCTAAAAAGATTCAAGGTGCTACTCACTTGATAACCGGCGCTGCGATAGGTGGTATCCACCGTGGTCGGAACCGTATTCGTATAGAGAATGCGGCCTTTGGTCCAGCCATAGTTGGCTTCAGCGGCTACGTTGGGAAGAAATTGACTATAGGCTTGCCACAATTCAGCTCCGCTAAGCTCCACATTGTTTTTGGCTTTTAATACCGTGGTCGCATGCTCTAGCGCTAAGCGCAAACTATCTGGCAGCGTTAAAAGATGGATGGCCGTCGGCGATGCAGCGACGACAGGAGCGCTAGAAAGTAGCGGCGCATCGGCGCCAAACAGTGGGTGATAAAAAGACACCAGCGTCGCAAGCCAAAATAACCGCGCTCTCATTTTGAACTGGGAGCCGTGCCTGTAGACGGCGTAATCGGCTGTACGGCCGAGCCCTCATCGGCGCTATTGCCTAAATTTAAGGCGACCCAATCGCCTTCTTGCAGACCGTCGATCACCCGCACATGCTGGCCATCGTTATCGGCCAGGACCACGGGTTTGTAGGTCACCGTATGGCTAGAAGTCACCACCGGGACCACCTCTTTAGCCTGCCGCAGAACCAACCCTTCCACCGGAATTTCCAGATAACGCGGCGCTTGCACTTTAAAAGAAACCTGCACATAACTTCCCGCGACGACGGTATTTTTCTCGTTATCGATATCAATTTCGGCCAGCAGCATCCGCGTCCGTTCATCCAGCGCGCCGGAAAAACGCGTAATGGACGCCGCAACTTTGATATCCGGGCGCTCGGGCACACTCACTTGAACCGGCAATCCATTATGAATAGCCGCCGCATCGCGTTGATCGACATACACGTAAATCCGCAAGCGATTCACTTTGGCAATGGTAAATACGGGGAGCGCGCTGGTTTGCGAATTGGCCGCATTTTGCACCAAGGCGCCCGGATCGGCAAAACGCGCCGTGATCACACCGGAAAAAGGCGCGCGCAATTCTTGATAGCCTTTCACCGCGCCTAACGATTGAAGATGCGATTGCGCCACATCGGCATCAGCAAAAGCTTGATCGGCTTCTTGTTGCGAAATAAGCTGGCGTTCTAAAAGTGGTTTGAGACGATCGGCGATGCCGCGTTTGTTGCGCGCATCCGCCGCGGCCGCATCATAGTCGCGATTGGTTTCCGGCGCTTCAATAACCGCCAGCAATTGCCCTGCGCGGACGCTATCGCCTTTGTCGACATGCACATCTTTTAAATAGCCACTTACTTTGGCGTAGAGCGTGGCGCTTTCAAAGGGACGGGCCTCTCCTAAAAGCGTCAATGTGCGCTCGCCGGCCGACCAGGTGGCCGAAGAAACTAGAACCCGTGGTCCCGCCGCCATTTGGTCCCGACGCTGTCGTCCTTCATGCGCAAACCCGATTGTCTTCACGACAGCAATCAAAATGAAAAAAAGCGCGACGCCGAGAACGATTAAAGTGCCCATGCGCTGGGGACGATCCGCGCCGTTCCATTGGGATTTCAAATTGTGAATCGGTTTCATAGAGGACCTCTTTTTTTACGTGCGCACTAAAGTGCCTTGGGAATCTCCCGCCCGTCGATTCAAGACCGCGGGGCGCAAGCCCGGCTCTTTGCCATTTTTGTGCGCGCCATCTTCGCTGCGCGCTTCCGCTTCAAATTTTTCATCCAGCGCATGCGCTGTGGGCGGCTTCTGGCGTAATAAGGAATAAACGATGGGGACAATAAATAATGTCACGCCTGTCGCCACAATGAGGCCGCCGATAACCGCGCGGGCCAAGGGCGCGTTTTGTTCCCCGCCCTCGCCTAAGCCAAACGCCGCGGGCAACATCCCCAAAATCATGGCAATAGCCGTCATGAGCACGGGACGCAACCGGGTCTGTCCCGCCGTCAAAGCGCCTTGCAGGGCGTCTACATTTTTTTCGACGCGAATCTCATTGGCAAAACTCACCAAGAGAATGGAATTCGAAGAAGCAATACCTACGGCCATGATCGAACCTAGAAACGATTCGACGTTGATCGTCGTTCCCGTCACAAGCAAAATCCACAAAATGCCCATTAAAGCGCCAGGGACCGCGACCATCACGATAAAGGGATCCAACCACGATTGAAAGAACGTCACCATCAACAAATACACCAAGGCGATTGCCACCAGCAGGCCTAAACCCAGCTGTCCGAAAGATTCCCGCATCACATCACCTTGACCGCGAACGGTAATCCGCACCCCGGGAGGCAACTTGCCTAAGGAGGCCACGGCTTTATCAATCTGACGCGAGACGGTTCCCAGATCGCGGCCTTCAACATTCGCGGTGACGTTGACGACCCGTTGAACATTGAAGTGATTGACTTGGTTTAACGTGGTCTGAGATTCCAAGCCACTGATGTTGCCCAAGCGCTGCGTTTGCAACGAGGGAAGCCGTCCGGGCACCGGCCAATCCTCTTGATTAATCGCGTTCGGCGCCGTTTGATTAGGATTGCCCGGCAACGCCGGTGTCACGGGAACGGACAGCAAATCATTCACCGTCGATAATTTGGGCAGCGGCACTTTGACGGCCACGGTGTAATTCACGTTATTGATCGGATTCAAAAAGTAGGAGGGCGCCACTTGGGCGCTGGAAGTTAAAGCCGTCAACAAACTATTGGCGACATCGCGTTGGGTCAGCCCCGCAAAAGCGGCGCGTTGGCGGTCCACATTCACACGCAACGTCGGATAATCGAAGGCTTGCTTAATC
>Ga0105240_10005237_pt1 | contig 19384 bp, 16 predicted proteins | sample KBSC54metaG_FD_80426 | JGI IMG/M metagenome (GOLD analysis project Ga0105240, IMG submission 80426) | Corn rhizosphere microbial communities from Kellogg Biological Station, Michigan, USA - KBS C5-4 metaG | ecosystem: Host-associated > Plants > Roots > Rhizosphere > Soil | place: Michigan, USA... | reverse complement strand
ATGGCGCAACCACCGGCTCCTGGACCACGGATATGTTTGTCGAAGCCGCTTACCGCAGTCTAATCCAATCGACGAAATAGGCGGATGGATTGATAAAGCTCTCTAAGCATAGCGCCCGGGTATGAATCGGAACGCCCGTCCGTCCCTCCGCACGTGGCCAATGTGCGGGGGATCAAAATGCGTCGGCACCAGCAAATGCCCATGCTCGGCGCAGTCCTCCAAGATTTGAATTCGCGATTGCGCAGCCTGTCTCCCATCGGTGCAAAAGGCAGTGCTTAGCTCCGGCTCGGCAATCTGAATCGGATTGTGGATCGCATCGCCCACAAACAGCGCGATATCGTCCTGGGAACCCGCGCGCACTATGTAATGCCCGGGGGTATGGCCCGGCGCTGGAACAATCGTCAGCGAGTCGTTCACCGCATAAGACCCATCCACCATCTGCGCTTGGCCCGCCGCAATCACCGGCAGTACGCTGTCTTCAAATACATCGGCGAACAGCGGTGGCTTCCCGTCCACGAAATTCTCCGGCAGATACTGCTCATACTCTTTCCGTGCAAACAGATACTTGGCTTTCGGGAAGGTGGGCGCCCAGCGGCCGTTTTCGAGACGCGTGTTCCATCCTACGTGGTCGACGTGCATGTGCGTGCACAGCACGAAGTCGACATCCTCGGGTGAGCATCCGGCAGCCTTCAGCCGTTCGAGGTAGGGCGTATCGAGCTGGTCGGCAGCAGGAAAGTAAGGGCGGGGCTTGTGATTGCCGTTGCAGGTGTCGATTAAAATGGTCTGGCGGTCGGACTTCAGCACCCAGGTTTGCATCGTGATCGAGATGGTGTTCCGCGCGGCATCCCAAAATTGCGGCGCGATCCAATGCAAGTGCCGGGCGATAATCTCGGGCGTCAATTCCGGAAAGAACGCCAGCGGATCGCAATTCGGATCCACGAATTCTTCCACGCGGTGAACCGTCATATCGGCAACGGAAAAGCAGTTCATAGGGGCCACGGTTGGCTAGTATACCGGATCTGACCGGCTCGCCTAGATAACGATAACGGCCGATCCATTGACGGCATCGCTCTTGACCGCCGCCAGCGCATCGTTCGCGCGAGCCAGCGGGAAAGTGGTTACTTTGGGGCGCATTCCAATCTCGCCGGCAATGCGCAGGAAGTCGTGAGCGTCGGCGCGGGTCATGTTGGCAACGCTGCGGATTTGGCGCTCGCCCCACAACAGGCGATCGTAATCAAACTGCGGCATGCGGTCCAGATGGATGGCGTTAATAGCCACGATCCCACCCTTTCGAAGACTCGATAGGGCCGCTATCACCACATCGCCGCTGGGCGCAAACGTGACGGCCCGGTCTAATTCCACCGGCGGCCGGTCATGTTCGGTCCCGACCCACTGCGCCCCTAGCTCCGCCGCGAATTCACGATGCCGCTGGCCTCGCGTCGAGACGTACACTTCGCATTTCCAGGAATGCAGCACTGCTATAGCCAGATGCGCCGACGCGCCGAAGCCGAACAGTCCCACGCGCTCGCCTGGTTCGATGCCGGCCACGCGCAGGCTGCGGAAGCCGATAATGCCGGCGCAGAGCAGCGGCGCGGCGTGAATATCGTCGAGGCTTGCGGGCAGCGGGAAAACGAAATCCCTGCGCGCGAGTGCGTATTCGGCGTAGCCGCCGTCGACGGTGTAGCCGGTAAACGTGGGCGAATCGCAAAGATTTTCCTGACCTCGGCGGCAATACGGGCAGGTGCCGTCGATTCCGCCGATCCAGGAAACACCCACTCGCGCTCCAAGCGCTAGTTGCGCGGTTGCGCCATCTACCACATCGCCCACGATCTGATGGCCGGGGATAACGTTTGGTTTAAGAGTAGGCAGGTCACCTTCGACGATGTGCAGGTCCGTGCGGCAGACTCCGCAGGCACGCACCTTTAAGAGAACCTGATTTGGCTGGAGCGCTGGCGTGGCTACGCTCTTCAGCTGGAGCGGATGTTGCGCTGCGGGCTGAGGCCGCTCCACCACCGCAGCCTGCATGAGCTTGGGGACAGCAGTCACAAAAGTTCGTTTACACCATCGCCGAAGGCGGCGCGGGGTCTTCCGGACGTCCAGCGTTCGCGAGCGGCACGCGGATCATCGCGAAGCCCAGGATCAGCAATACCACAAAGCCCGCAAGGTAGGAGGGTTGCTTGAAAATCTCCAGTACCTCAATATCTCTGAATTTGAAATAGGCAAACAGCAGTCCGGTGAGCGCTTCGCCCGCGATGAGGCCGCTGGCTATCAGGATGCCCACGTTTTCGACGCGCGTAGCCTGGGCCGCGTTGTGCTGCGCGGCGCGGCTGCGCCAGTCAGTGAGCCAGCGCAGCACGCCGCCGACGAAAATCGCACAGGTGGTTGCGAAGGGCAGATACATGCCTACTGCGACCAGCATGGGGCTGCGCACGTTGAACATGATCAGCACCAAGCCCAAAATCGCGCCGGCTACTACTAAGGGCCACGCCATTTCGCCGCCCACGATTCCTTGCGCCAGTGCCGCCATCAAGCCCGCCTGCGGCGCGGCCAGTTTGGGATCGCCAAAGCCGGTGCCTCCGCTCTTTAGGTTGCCGATCTGCAGGATATACAGCGGGAAGTACATCACCAGGCTCGAGAGCACCACGGAGATCAATTCCACGATCTGGATACTGCGCGGCGTGCCGCCCAGGATATAGCCGGCCTTGAAATCCTGCATCAACTCGCCGGCTACAGCCGACGAAACGCAGACCACCGCGGCTACGCCCAGCACTACCGCTACTCCGCTCGGTCCCGAGACACCTAGCGAGACCATCAGCAGCGCGGCAATGATCAACGTCGAAAGCGTCAAGCCGGAAACCGGATTGTTGGAAGAGCCGATCACGCCCACCAGATTTCCCGACACGGTGGCGAAAAAGAAGCCGACAATCAGCATCACGATCGCTGCCACTACCGCCGCCACCATTTGTCCGGAAATATAAAAGTACAAAGCAATCATCAGCAGGAACACCACGCCGATCAGCGATAGCACGGTCTTCGAACCCATGTAACGCTCGGTGCGAACCACGGACTCCAGCGGAGGAGCGCCGTGACGCAATTCCGCCAGCGCCCGCCCCAGGCTGGAGGTCAATTTCTTGCCCATGCGGATCAGCGTGTACGCGGCGCCCACCATCATCCCGCCCACGGCAACCGGACGAACGATGTAACGCCATACGGCAGCGGCCATCCCGGCCCAGCCGTCGTCGCCCGCGCCGGGCGGGAGAAACTTTTGCAGATTCGGCCCCATGAAGAACATCATCAGCGGCACCAGCACGCCCCACGCGAGCAGGCTGCCGGAAAAATTGAGCGACGCCAGTTCCGGACCGATCACGTAACCCACGCCGATCAGCGCCGGACTGACAGTGGGTGCAGACACCGTCGAGATGGCTCCGGCTTGCAGGATGTTTGGGCTGCCTAGCGGACCCAGCCGGACGAAGCTCTTGCCGATCTGTCCTATCCGTACGACGAAGTCCTTGTCGACGGCGTATAGTTTGAACTCGCCCAACGCCTGGACCAGGGTGCCGAAACCGATGCTCCAAAACAGGTATCGTGCCGCGTCCGCGCCGCGCTGGCCTGCCTTGTGAATCTCCGACGCCGCTACTGATTCCGGGAAGGGCAGGGAGGCGTCTTCCACCAGCGCTCTCCGCACCAGCGACACGAACAGCACGCCAAGCACGCTGCCCACCAGCATCAGCGACGTGGTTTTCCAATAGGCGTGAGACGGATCGAAGGAAGTCCAGGATCCTGACATGATGAACGCCGGGATGGTGAAGATGGCGCCGGCCGCCACGGACTCACCGATCGATCCCGCAGTGCGTGCAATGTTCTCCTCCAGCACCGTTCCCTTGAAAGCACGCAGCACCGCCATGCCGATCACCGCCGCCGGATAGGTGGCCGCGATGGTCTGGCCCGCGTGCAGCCCCAAATAAGCGTTGGCTGCGCCCAGGACCACCGACATCACCAGGCCCAACAGCACGGCGCGCAGCGTGAATTCCTTCATGCTGGCGCCTTCGGGAACGAAAGGACGATGCTCGGTGGTAGCGGGAAGGCTCATAAGCGGCTCGATCGCATGATAATAGCATCCGACGCGTTGCGTGGGTCCAGGCTCGAACGCGGCGGTTACAATAAAGTTTCGCATGAGTTCCCGCATAGCCGTCTGTCTGTTGAGTGGGGGTCTGGATTCCTCCACCTGTCTCGCCTTGGCGCGACGCGACGGTTACGAATGCTACGCGCTTTCCTTCGATTACGGCCAGCGCCACCGCATCGAACTGGACGCGGCCTCCCGTGTGGCGGCTTCTGTCGGGGTGCGCGAACACCGCACCGTGCGCATCGATCTGCGAGCTTTCGGCTCCAGTGCCTTGACTGCGGAAATCGCGGTCCCCAAACATCGCTCGGCCGCCGAGATAGGGCAGGGGATTCCGGTCACTTATGTCCCCGCGCGCAACACCATTTTTTTGTCCTACGCGCTGGCGTGGGCGGAAGTGCTGGAGGCTTCCGATATTTTCATTGGCGTGAATGCTCTGGATTACTCGGGCTACCCGGATTGCCGCCCCGAATTCATCCACGCCTTCGAGCACATGGCTAACTTGGCGACCAAGGCCGGCGTCGAGGGCCGCACGCACATCCACATCCATACGCCTCTGATCGCGCTTGGCAAGGCGGATATCGTGCGCCTGGCCGCCGAACTGCGCCTGGATTTTAAGCTTACGCATAGCTGCTATGATCCGGATCAGGAAGGGCGGCCCTGCGGCCACTGCGACTCCTGCCTGCTGCGCGAGAAGGGTTTCTCGGAAGCGGGTATCCGGGACCCCTTGGTCTCTGCGCCATGAAAATCTCCGAGATCTTTTATTCCATTCAGGGCGAGGGCATGCTGGCCGGCGTGCCCAGCGTATTTCTGCGCACCAGCGGATGCAATCTGCGCTGTACCTGGTGCGATACGCCCTATACTTCCTGGACGCCGGAAGGCGAAGATCTGCAGTTAGCAGCTATCCTGTGCGAGGTTCGCAAGCATCGCGCTTCTCATGTGGTGGTTACCGGCGGCGAGCCGATGATCCAGGAAGACCTCGGGCGGCTTACCCGGGGGCTCAAGGACTTGGGCCTGCACATTACGATCGAGACTGCCGGAACGGTGTATCAGCCGGTAAGCTGCGATCTGATGAGCATGAGTCCGAAGCTGGCTAATTCCACGCCATCGCAGCGCGATGGTGGACGCTGGGCCAAGCAGCACGACCGCCTCCGCCATCAGCCGGACGTACTCAAACAACTGATGGCTGAATACCCCTACCAGCTCAAGTTCGTGGTTTCCGATCCCGGCGATATGGACGAGATCGAGGCCATTCTAAAGGAGACCGCTGCGGACCGCGGACGCGTCGTCTTAATGCCCGAAGGGACCGATCCCGAAGCGATTTATGAGCGCTCCCGCTGGCTGGTGGAAATCTGCAAGCGCGACCGCTTCCGCTATGGCCCCCGGCTGCACATCGACTTGTTCGGAAATCAGCGCGGTGTGTAGATGATCCTGATCACCGGAGGCTCCGGGTTTATCGGGCGTCATCTCGTGGATCGGCTGTGCTCCTGCGGCGAACCGGTACGCTGTTTGCTGCGCCGTAAGGCGGATCGGCAATTGCCGTCGCTCGCCGAGGCGGTCTTTGGTGAGCTGGTCAGTGGTGCGGGCGTGGCGGAGGCCTTAGATGGCGTCGATACGGTAATCCATCTTGCCGGCGTCACGAAAGCTCTCAGGGTAGAGGATTACTACGCCGGTAACGCACGCGCAACTCAGAATCTGGCGCGAGCCATCGCGGGGCGGCCGATTCGATTGGTCCATGTCAGTTCGCTGGCGGCTGCGGGCCCCAACCCAAACGGCACGCCGCTAGTCGAAGATGCTGAACCGCGCCCGCTGACGCATTACGGAAAATCCAAGCTCGAAGGCGAACGACTGGTCAGGTTGCTGGTCCCCGATGCCGTGATCGTGCGTCCTCCGGTGGTTTACGGCCCGCGCGATACGGATGTGTTCCGCATTCTAAAGCCGCTTAGCCAGGGCATTGCAATTCAAATCGGCGGCGGCGAGCGGTGGTTCAGCGTAATTTACGTCGGCGATCTGATCGACGGGCTCCTTACCGCCGCGCGCGCCGCCCAAGCGCCCGGCAAAACTTATTTTTTGGCGAGCGCGACCCCGGTTTCGTGGAGTGATTTGCGAGCGTCCACTGCAAGGATTGTCGGACGCACCGCGCGGGCGCTCCGCGTGCCGGCTTCGGTAGCCTACGCCGCTGGTTGGGGAGCGGAGCTGTGGGCTCAGCTCACGCGCCGGCCCGGCATTATCTCGCGAGAAAAGGTGACCGAAGCTCAGTGCCGCTATTGGACGTGCGATACGCGGCGGGCGGCCGTGGAGATTGGTTTTGAGGCACGGACGTCACTCGATGCGGGGCTCGCCCAGACGCTCAGTTGGTACCGGGAGGCCGGTTGGCTGAAATATTGAATCCCTGCAAACGTTTTTGGGCCGTTGACAAAATCGTACTGGCCTATCTTGCGCTCTTTGGAGTGCTGATCGCCATTTACTGGGATCGCGTGCCGGCGTCCGCATTTTGGCTCGGCGTCCATGTAGTCAGCGCCGCCCTGGTGGTGGCCGCTGTGAAGCGGCCGGGCCGTGTAAGCCGGGTTTTCCGCCACTGGTACCCGCTGCTGTATGTTTCGATTTGTTACCGCGAGATGTCCATCCTGATTCCCGCGATTCGCCGCACCGACGCGGATTGGTTGCTTGCCCACATGGACTACGCCATCTGGCATGCCCATCCGACCGTTTGGCTGGAGCGCATAGAGAGCCCGCCTCTTACCGAATTTCTTCAAGTCGTTTACAGCCTGTTTATCCCGGCCGTGCTATGGGTGGCTTGGCGCTTTTGGGCCCGGCGCGAATATGCGGCCTTCCGGTTCTATGCCTTCATGATTGCGACGGGTTTTTTGGTCTCGTATATCGGGTACTTGCTGGTGCCGGCGCGGGGTCCAAGATTCCTGCTGCAGGGAATGCAGCACGCGCCCCTCAAGGGATTGTGGCTGTTCGGGTTTCTTCAATCCTCACTCGATCATCTGGAATCAGCCGCTTACGACTGTTTCCCGAGTGGACATACCGAACTCGCTATTCTCGCGTGGTGGGGAAGCCGCCAACTTTCGAAACCTTGGTCGAAGCTCTATCTGGGCTATGCCGTCTGCATCATTTTTTCTACAGTTTATCTTCGGTATCATTACACAGTGGATATTGCAGCGGGTATGCTCCTGGCCTGGGTGCTGATTGTTGCTACGCCGGCCCTCTATCGAAGGTTGTCCTGACGAATGGGGGACTTGCGAGAGGTTGACATCGTTGCAGTGGACGGTAAGGGCGCACTCAAGGAATTCATCGAATTTCCTTACACTTTGTATCGCGGGTCTCCGCACTGGGTGCCGCCTCTGCGCATCGCCGTCAAAGAGCTTCTGGATCGCAAAAAACATCCGTTCTATAGCAATGCCGAAGCCGAGTTCTTCCTGGCCCGCCGGAAAGGGCGCGTGGTGGGGCGGATCGCGGCCATCCTCGACCGGAATCACAATCGATTTCACGGCGAAAACGCCGGATTCTTTGGTTTCTTCGAGACTGAAAACGATTTGGCGGTGGCCCAGGGCCTGCTGACGGCCGCGCGTAAATGGACCGCCGAGCGTGGCGCTCAGCTGTTGCGCGGGCCGGTGAATCCATCAACCAATTACGAATGTGGGGTGTTGATAGACGGCTTCGACACTGATCCTATGATCATGATGACGTATACGCTGCCGTATTATCCTGCCCTGATGGAGCAAGCCGGTCTGCGCAAAGCCAAGGACCTCTATGCTTACGGAGGCATGGCCCCGGCCGTCGACGTTAAAAAGATCGAGCGGGTTTCCAGCCGCGCCATGGCGAAACATGAATTTCGCATCCGGCCCATCGACATGAAGAATTTCGACGCGGACGTGCTCCGGGTATGGGAGGTCTACAATTCCGCCTGGAGCCGCAATTGGGGTTTCGTGCCCATGAGCCGCGAAGAGTTCTTCCTGATGGGCAAAGAGATGAAGCAGATCCTCAAGCCGGAACTGGTTTTAATCGGGGAAGTTAAGGGCCGCGTGGTGGGCTTCGCGCTGGCTTTACCCAACATAAACCACGCCCTCAAAAAAGCCAACGGCAAGCTCCTTCCCACGGGACTCCTCAAAATCCTGTACCATCAACGATTGGTCAAGGATACACGGGTGTTTGCCCTGGGCGTCACCGAGGAGTACCGCACCACGGGTGTCGCTGCCGGCTTTTACGCTACTCTTGTACGTAACGCATTGAAATTGGGCTATCGGGGCGAGTGCGAAATGTCGTGGATACTAGAAGATAACACTTTGATGAATCGGTCGGCAGAACTGATGGGTGTAAGGCGGTATAAGACGTACCGAATCTACGAATGGAATTGAGATCTATGCGTGCATCCGCTACCGGCAGTGCCACCCGACGGAAGACCAGCGGGTCCAACGATATCTTTGAAAAGTGCCGTAACTTCACTCGTCCCAACGATCTCCAGGACGCAGGCCTTTACATGTACTTCGAGGTTTTCGAAGAGCGCAAAGGATGCGAGCCGGGCGAGGTTCGTTTGGGGAACCGCCGGGTGCTTATGTTCGGGTCCAACGATTATCTGGACCTGATTACGCACCCCAAGGTCATCGAGGCCGCCATTTTGGCCATCCAGAAGTATGGAAGCGGCTGTAGCGGATCGCGGTTGCTCAACGGTACCTTAGACCTGCACGTAAGCCTGGAGCAGGAACTCGCGGCCTTCATGAAGAAAGAAGCAGCCGTAATTTTTGGCACCGGCTTCCAGGCAAACTACGCGGCGCTTTCGGCCCTGACCGAAAAAGGCGACGCGATGATTTGCGACCACAACCTGCACGCCAGCCTAGTGGAAGGCGCGCTGCGTTCGCCGGCGCGCACGGCACGCTTCCGCCACAACGATCTGGAGCACTTCGAACGGTGTCTCGAAAACTGCCCTCCGGACGAGCGGATTCTGGTGGTCACCGAAGGCGTGTTCAGCATGGAAGGCGACATCGCCGATCTGCGCGGGATTGCCAAGCTTGCGAAATATTACGGCGCGCGGGTGTATGTGGATGAGGCGCACGGTATCGGCGTGCTGGGTCCCACGGGCGCCGGCGCGGCCGAGCACCTGGGGGTGCTCGACGATATGGATATCGTGATGGGCACGTTCAGCAAATCCCTGGCTTCCGTCGGCGGCTTCATCGCCGGCGAACGTGCGGTAGTCGACTATCTGAAGCATACGGCGCGGCCGTTCGTTTTTTCCGCGAGTCTTCCCGCGGCGTCTGTCGCGGCGGCGGCCGCGGCTCTTGAGATCATTCGCAGCGAGCCGGAGCGACGCCAGCACCTGTTGCACATCGCAGAGCAGCTTCGCAGCGAGTTGCGCTCGCGTGGCTTCGTGGTGCTGGATGGCGAAACCGCGATTGTCCCGGTAGTGATTCAGGATGAGGTCAGTTTGTGCCGCTTGTGCAAGGCGCTGCTGGCGGAAGGCATCTATATCAATCCGGTCTTGCGCCCCGCTGCCGCTCAAAATCTGCTGCGCATCTCCTGCACCGCAGCGCATTCCGAAGCGCACGTGGAGCGCTTGGTTACGACCCTTGAAAGGGTCGCCGACAAACTGGGAATTGAACGTAATCCTTCCTAGCGGCTGAGGGAAGGCTGCTCTTCGCTCAGGCCCTGGCGGTCATTGCCGCCATACGTCGTTCCATCTCCTGCTCGGAGACGTCTTCGGTGTGGGTGGCGATCCACCACTGGTTGCCGCAGAAGTCGAGTACGCCTCCAGTGCGATCGCCATAAAACTGATCCGCCGGTTCGCGGATCGAAGTTGCGCCGGCCGCCATGGCGCGATTGTACAGGGTGTCCGTATCCGGCACGTAGAGATGCAGCATGGAACGCATCTCCTGCCCGGCCGGCGCTTGGCCGATCATTACCATCGAATCGCCGATTTTTACTTCGGCGTGCCGGACCGAGCCATCCGGTGCATCCATACGAAAGGTGACTTGGGCGCCGAAAGCTTGCTTAACGAAATCGATCAGCTTTGCGGCGTCGGCTACGGTAAGGAACGGCGTGACGGTTCCAAATCCTTTGGGAATGGGCAAAGGCATGAGTGTGGCCTCCTACAGGGCATTGTATAGCCTCAGTGCCTTGCGTGCCGTGGTGCTCAGGGGGATTTCGCCCAGTTCCTTGCCGGTGTGCCAGCGCGCTCCTCGCGGAGCGGCGCGCGTGGTCGCCTCCTTCACGGTGAAACGATAATGCCGGTGCGTGATGGTGTGCCGAAATTCCCCCAGCGTGGCCCCTTCCCGGGCTTGGGCGAAGCGCTCCGGAAGATCCCAGAAGCCTTGGACCCGCGGACTCGGTGTAAGCAGCAGGAGCCCCTGGCGGCGAATCACCAGCAGGGTCTTCTCCAGCCGTTCGGGTGCGGCTTTCACGCGCTTCAATGGCAGATCTTTTTGCGTTCCCGCGCGCTGCGCCCGGCAATCGGCCGAGACCGGGCATTCCCCGCAGCGCGGCTCTTTCGGCAGGCAGATGGTCGCCCCGAGCTCCATCACCGCCTGATTCCATCGCGCCGGATCGCGCCGGTCGAGCAGGCGGTTCGCGATTTGCTGCGCGTCGCCGTGACCGTCGTTGGTCCAGCGTGCCGTTACGCGCCGAACATTACCATCCACCACCGCGTGCGGCAGCCCAAAAGAAATGCTGGCGATGGCCGCGGCGGTGTAGGCGCCCACGCCCGCCAGGTCCAGAATCGAATCGTAATCCTTCGGAAAGCCCCCCGACGCAACCATCTGGCGCGCGGCTTTTTGCAGATTGCGCGCGCGGGAGTAATACCCCAGACCGCTCCACATCGCCAGCAGCTCCGGCTCGGCTGCCTGCGATAGCGCGAAGGCGTTCGGGAACCGTTCAAGGAAGCGCTGATAGTAAGGGATCACCGCCGCCACGCGTGTCTGCTGCAGCATCACTTCTGAAATCCAGATGGCGTACGGGTCCCGCGTTCGCCGCCACGGCAGATCGCGTTTGGCGCGGTCATACCAATGCGTGAGTTTTCGCCGAAGGGAACGGATGGTGAGTGAATCCAAGCTCGATATAACCCACCTTCTATAATAAAAGATGGCTTTCTCCGCTTGAACGACTTCATCTCCATCCGTGGCGCGCGCGTTCATAATCTGAAGAACGTTTCGCTCGATATTCCGCACGACCAGCTCACCGTGGTGACGGGCGTGTCCGGCTCGGGCAAATCCTCGCTCGCTTTCGATACCATCTACGCGGAAGGGCAGCGGCGCTATGTCGAATCGCTTTCCGCCTACGCCCGCCAGTTCCTGGAGCGGATGGAAAAGCCGGATGTCGATGAGATCGAAGGCATCGCGCCGCCCGTCGCTATCCGCCAAAAAAATACCACGCGGAATCCGCGATCTACGGTTGCGACTTCGACCGAGTTGTACGATTTCCTGCGCCTGCTGTGGGCCCGCGCGGGACGTACTTATTGCCCCAACGACGGTGTGCTGGTGGAGCGCGATTCCGTCGACCATGTAGCCGCGAAAATGCTGGCGCAGCCGGAAAGCTCGCGCTGGTACGCGCTGTTTTTGATTCCTCAGGAGCCATCCACGGACCTGCTTCGCGACCGCCTCTTCGATCTGCGCAAGAAAGGCTTCACGCGGCTGTTCCAGGCTGGGCGAGTTTTCGAGTTCTCGACGCCTGAGTCGCTTTTAGACATCGATTTCTCGCAACCGGTGTTCGCATTGGTAGACCGCCTGGCCATCTCGCCCGGCATGCGGCAGCGCCTGGTCGATACCGTCGAGATCTGCTATCGCGAAGCGGGTGAAGTCATTTTCGAAAGAGCTGCGGGCGAGACGGGGGGCGGGGAACAGCTCCGCTTCAACGAAAAGTTTCAATGCAAAGTTTGCGGGATGGAATTCGTCGAGCCGGAGCCCAGCCTGTTCAGCTTCAACAGTCCCTTCGGCGCCTGCAAACGCTGCCAGGGTTTCGGCAATACCATCGATTACGACATGGATCTGGTGATCCCGGACCGCATGTTGTCGCTCGATAACGGGGCGGTCGACCCCTGGACCAAGCCCCAGTACTTAGGCCACATGTCTGATTTCCGCAAAGCAGTGCGTGGCAAGGTGCGCCTGAGCATCCCCTTCCGGGAATTGCATGAGGAAGAAAAATCGCTGGTCCACGAGCACGTGCGGCGCTTCTTTAGGTGGCTCGACACCAAGAAATACAAAGTCCACGTTCGGGTATTCATGAGCCGGTATCGGGGCTATACGCGCTGCCCGGATTGCGGCGGCTCGCGTCTGCGTCCCGAAGCCCTGTACCTTCGCGTCGGAGGCAAGACCGTAGCCGATGTCGTAAAGCTGAATATCGCCGAAGCGCAGGACTTCTTTCTCACGGCTGAACTTTCGACCGAGGAAGCCGCCATAGCGGATAAAATTCTGCTTGAAATCCGCCAGCGCCTGAAGTTTCTGAACGATGTCGGGCTGGAATACCTGACACTCGACCGGCTTTCCTCCACGCTCTCCGGCGGTGAGGCCCAGCGTATCCAGCTGGCCACCTGCCTGGGTTCGCGATTGGTCGGGGCTTGTTATGTGCTGGACGAACCCTCGATCGGATTGCACAGCCGCGACACCGGCCGCCTGATCAAGATCCTCCATGAGCTGCGCGACCTTGGCAACACGATCGTGGTGGTGGAGCATGATCCCGAAGTAATGCGCTCCGCGGATCATATTATCGATATGGGCCCCGGGGCGGGCGAAAACGGCGGGCGGGTTGTCTTCGAGGGCTCGTTTAAGCAGCTGATGGCCCCCGGCAACACTTCGCTGACCTCGCGCTACCTGCGCGGCGATCTCCAGACCTCGCATTTTGTGAGCCGGCGAGAGCCGCATCCCAAGCGCGCGATCCGCTTTCTGGGCGCGCAGGCGCACAACCTGAAGGGTATCGACGTCACCATTCCGCTGAACCTGATGGTTGCGGTGACCGGCGTCTCCGGTTCCGGCAAATCCACTCTGATGCACGAAGTCATTTATCAGAACTTGGTGAAGCGCATCAACCGCGAGTCCCCAGTCTCGCCGGATGAAGCCGAGGCTTGGGGACTGGCGCCTGAAAAGCTCACCTGTCAAAAAGTGGAGCACGCCGAACTGCTCACCGCCGTGGTGCTGGTGGATCAGACTCCCATTGGCCGCACGCCGCGCTCGAATCCGGTCACCTACATCAAGGCCTTCGACCTGATCCGCGAGCTCTTCGCCAAGACGCCCGAGGCCGACCGGCGCGGCTACACCGCCGGCCATTTCTCGTTTAACATTCCGGGCGGCCGCTGCGAGACCTGTCAGGGCGATGGCACGGTCACCGTTGAAATGCAGTTTCTGGCCGACGTCGAATTGGTCTGCGATGACTGCAAGGGCACTCGCTACAAGCCCACCGTGCTCGACGTGAAATACCACGGCCTCAATATCCACGAAGTCTTGCAGCTCACCGTTAAGGAAGCCATCTCATTTTTTTCCGCGACGCCGCGGCTGGTGCAAAAGCTCCAGGTCCTCGACGATGTGGGGCTGGGATATCTGCGCCTGGGCCAGTCCGCGACCACGCTTTCCGGAGGCGAGGCACAGCGGGTCAAACTGGCCGCGCATCTTTCGCAAGCGACTAGCGAAGGCACGCTCTACATCTTCGACGAGCCCACCACCGGTCTGCATTTCGACGACATCGCGAAATTGCTTGACGCCTTTGAGCGCCTGCTGCGCTTGGGCGGCAGCATCCTGATCATTGAGCACAATCTCGAAGTGATCCGGCGCGCCGATTGGGTGATCGATCTCGGCCCCGAGGGCGGCGACCGCGGCGGGCGCATCGTAGCGGAAGGCACGCCCGAGCACATCGCGGAAGTTGCGGAGTCTTATACTGGCAGATATCTCAAGGCGGAATTGATTGCCTCTCACACCCCACACTGAAAAACATTTCCAATCGTCTGAGATGGTGCGCGATATTGTGATCGGCATGGCCGACGGACTCACCGTACCCTTTGCCCTCGCCGCCGGACTCACCGGCGCTGTCGATGGCTCGCACATCATTATCGTCGCCGGCCTCGCGGAGATTGCGGCTGGATCCATCGCCATGGGGCTCGGCGGCTACCTGGCCGCGCGCAGCGATGAGGATCATTACGCGAGTGAGCACAAGCGTGAATCGCATGAAATTGTCGACCGGCTGGAAGATGAACGCCAGGAAGTCCACGAAATTCTGGAATCATACGGCCTCGAGCGCGAATCGCGCGATCTGGTGTTGGCCGGCTTCGAACGGCATCCCGACACCTGGGTGGATTGGATGATGCGCTTTGAGCTGGGTCTTGAGAAACCGGAGCCCGGCCGCGCCATGCGCAGCGCCGGGACCATCGCCGTTTCCTATATCGCCGGCGGCATGATTCCACTGGGGCCTTATCTGTTCACCCCGCACGCTCTGCTGGCACTGCGTTATTCGGTCGTCGCCACTATCCTTGCGCTAGGAACTTTTGGGTTCGTCAAGGGCCGTTTTACGGGAGTGTCACCGTGGACCAGCGCTTTTCGCACCACGCTTATCGGGGGCTTGGCCGCAGGGGCAGCATACTCGATCGCAAAGCTGTTTTCGGCGTAGCGGGCGCCGCGCCGGCAGCGGGGTCGTAAGGGGCCAGCGTGGCTGGATTCACGTTAGGATCCACCATCCAGACGCTGCGTCCCGTCATCGACGCCGCTAATGGCGCGTTTTCGGCATCGCCTAAATCCCGCGCCCAAACGAATCGCGAGCTTTTGAGGTCAGCGCTATTGTAGATCCACTGATACAAATTATTGGGATCGGTCTTGGCTTTTACAAAGACCAGATGGTTCCCCGGTATCTTTGCCAGCTCGGCAGTAATGCGCGGCTTGTTCTGATCGCCCTCCACGCGGCAACACCACGTTTGGAAATTCAGTTTCTGGGTGTACGGGAGTCCCATTCCTTGCGCGGCGATGCGCAGCGTCAGAACCAGTGCCATAGTGGCGGGCAGCAGCGGCAAAATGCGGATGCGCGCGGCTTGCAGGTGGCGGCAGCACTCCACCAGAATCGCGATCAACACCGCAGCCGCCGGCGCCAGATAATGCGGTGACGCCGCGCCTTCGAGCAGAATCGCCGCCAAGGCTCCGGCCGCGCCCGCGAACAGCGCTTTTTTGCGACGCCAAACTCCGCCCAGCATCAGCAAGGGTAGGGTCAGAACCGGCCCCAAGAAAAAGCGCCAGTATTCTTCGAGATGCAACACAAAGTATTCGACGAAATTGATGGGGTCCGCCACTTTCGCGTGTTCGCCAACTTCATAGGCGTAGTAGTTCGCCATCTCGAGATGGCGATTCTCGATGTGGGGCGGTGGAGTCCACGCCAGGGCCACCGGCCAACCGTAGGTCCTTTGGCTGATTTGGTAGGCGGTGACAAACGGACTCCCGGTGACATGTTTCAGGTACACGCCCAATCCCACCAGAGCTGCTCCTGTGAGGGCCAGTGCGGGCACTGCGATACGGAATAATTCCCGGAGCCGTCTATGGTAGTCCCATGCCAGCATAACCACCAAAGGCACAGAAAACGCGACACCTTCAAACGGTCTTGTGACAGCGAGAATCGCCAGGCCCAGCCCCAGTGCGGCGCCGCCGGCAAAGCCAGCGCGGCGGTGTAAACGTACACACGCGCCGAGTACCAGTGCGCCTCCCGCGGCCGGAACGAATCCCCCATGGAATGCGTTCACCCAATAGCTGGCGACGCCAAAACGCAAGGCTGCCAGCAGAACTCCAAAGAGCGCCCAGCGCGCCGGCATCCATCCGCGCAACGCCCAATAGAGCGCCAGCAGAAAGAACACGCACCCGGCCACAACGCCAGCCCATGCGCTCTTGAGCGCAACTATGCCTGCCGCCAGAAACAGCGCTTGCCCCGGAAAGTAATTGGAGGCATAGTGCGGCCGCTGGATGATGTGCAGGCTTTCGAAATGCTGCCAGAACTTCGGAGTAGGATTTGCCAGACGTCCGTGCGCCAGCGTGTCGGCGAGTAACAGGTGGCTGAATTCATCGGTGACCAGCGGGACCGGTACTGGCAGCAGCGGAATCAGCGCCAGCCTCACTGCTATTATGCCGCCGACCAGCGCGAGCGCGGTCAGCGCCGGGTGCCGCACCCACAGCCGGGGAATCCGTAGCCACGCCGGATATCGCGGACGCCATCCCTTATTCCAGGCCCACCATCCCCCCGCGACCAGCGCGACTTCGAGCAAATTGAAATCCTGGCGCACACCCTGCCATACGCCGGCAAGGGTCATGATCAGGATTTCCAACAGCCTCATCTTAGATGTATTCCCACCTATCTAAGAATCGACCGCCGGCAGGCTAAGCTTTACCGATTCCCTTTAGATGCAGGTGCGCTTGCAATTTTTATGCGTGGTCCTGCACGATTTCCGGGCGGCGCCGTTCCTTGCGCGCTCTAAGCAGGTGTGATAGTCCGTCTCGCAGCGGTCCCCGCAATTACGCTTGGGCGCGGCCTCGACCAGCGGAAGTGCGCCGGCTAACAATAATACAGCGGTCAGCAATCGAATACCTAGGTTCTTCAATGGTTCCTCCCAGGGCCATGATCGGACCCTCTCTAACTACCATCGGTCTCAGCCACCAATTTGTCCACAGCAATCCAGTAAATTGCTGGTTTTCCGTGGCGATCGCTCACGAATACCACGAACTGGCTGTTGGGGGCAAAGGCGGGAGCCACCAAGGCCGCGTCGCTCGCCCGGTGCTCGGCCAGGGTGAGCTCACGGCGGGCCGCGCGGATCAGCAAGAGCAAATAGGGCGAGGCTTTACTGCCGCTGGCGCCTACGAATACACTGGCATTGGCGTTGGCCTGGAAACGCACGAACTGGCTGGTGTTGGCTACCCAGGCATCGCGCTCTGCTTGGCCGGAGGCCTCCGGGGTCCATTCCCGCAAACCGGTCAGCTTTTTCGGGTCCGGCGGACGATTCAGGTATTCGAGCGCATGCCCGTCGGAGGTCCACTGCGCCTCGAGAGTGTCCCCTTCGCCGAGCGGTAAGCGGACGCTCTCCTGGCCGTCGAAATGAACACTCCATAGCTCCCCGCCTCTGCGATAGACCAGGGAAGCGTTGCGCGGACGCAGCCGCAGGTCGCTCAGTTCATCCGCCGATTCAACCAGCGTCACCGCAGCCCCGTGCTGCACGTGCAGCAAGCGCAGCCGGTACCTTGATCCGCCTTTCTCCACCCACGCCGCAAATTGACCGTCGTCGCTAAAGCTAGCCCCGGGTAACTTTTCGAAGCCTTCCGGAATCCGGTAGACTTCGCGGGTCTTTAGGTTCGAGAACATCGTTTCCACCAGGTTAGGCCCGTCGAAATGCCAGAACCCCCGTTCGTTCCCGAGCAGCGCGATTGATGCCGGGTCGAGCCCTTCGGCCTCCGTAAGTTGGTGCGATTCCTTGCTCTTCAAATCCATGCGGAACGCCTGCCAGCTCCCGGACATGTCGGAGGCGTATAGCACCTGGCGCGAGGTCAGCCCTCGATTGCCCGCCGCCGGTAGAGCGCTGATGAACTGCGGATCGGTGAGGCGAACTACCGTGACTTCGGTGGCAGGGTCTGCGTAACGTACCGCGACGGAGGGAAGTATGCGTCCCTTCGCCGTGGTTTCCCCGGCGCACGTGGCGACGGCAAGCGAGGCCAGGAACGAGCGGCGGGTAGAGCAAATCCTTCTGCTCCAGCTCTGCATGCTTAGATCCTATCACTCAGCTGGCGCCGCCTCATTCCGCGCCGGCTTTCAGATGGCGGCTGCGCCTGCCGCTCGACGTAAGTAGCTCTTTGCCGAGTCGGCCAGCGTCACCACCGCTGCCCCCAACATGATCGCGTCTTTTACCACCAGCCTGCCCATCCCCGATAGATAAGGAAATCCATGCGTGGCGTCACCGAGTGCAGGAACCCAACTCTCCGGTGTGGTGGCCAGAAAGGACAACGTTGTACACGCCATCAGAATCAATAAAAAACTGCCCACCGCAGCGAACTGTGGTAGAACCGGATGCAATGCGATTAGCAGCCCGATGCCCACGATCAGCACTCCCAGCCCGTAAGCGAAGGGATAAGTGCCGTTGGTTTCGTGCCATTGCCGGTGAGCCAGATTCAATTCTCCTTCTTTATTCATATACTTGTGATACTCCGGAGCCGGATGATGGTAAAAGAAACTCATCAAGGGGCTATTGGAAACCATCGGCACGATACCGTCTGCCTCGTATTTGGCGAACTTCAGGCCGCCAATCCACACCAGCACGATCACCAGCCCTAACCGCAACAGTCCCATTCCCACACGATCCAAGCCCGCAGCCAGGGAGAAAAGGCGCGGCACTCTGCCCACAGTCGCACGACGATCCTCAATTTGTGTATCCATTTGCGTATCCAGCAGGGCTGTTCTCAGCATGTTCTGCCTCCATTTCCGTGTAGTCCTTGGTGGACTCCACAAACTGAGCATATGCCCAATGCCGATACTAATGATCATTAAAAATCTCGATATGATATCCTAGAGTATCGGGATGGATCAGCTTTCTCCTTTTTTCGCGCGCTTTGCACTTTCCGCGCAGGTCTTTTATTCAGGGCGCCTGTGTGGCATTTCAGGAGACCACGCCGATAACGCCGGACATCTGCATGTGCTGCGGAGTGGGGTTCTTCACGTTACGCAGCCAAAGGGCAAGAAGATGGTGATCGATCAGCCTAGCGTACTGTTCTATCCCCGGCCTGGCCGCCATCGCTTTCACGCAGACCAGGAAAACGGGGCCGATATCGTCTGCGCCGCCATCGAATTCGGCGTGGGGATGCTTAATCCTCTCGTGCTGGCTCTTCCCGAAGTATTGATTGTGCCTTTGGAATCCATTCCGGAACTCCGGCCCACCATAGATCTGCTCTTCGCCGAAGCCTTCGGGCAGCAACTCGGCCGGCAGGCCGCGGTCGACCGGCTCGCGGAGTATTTTCTGGTACTTTTGCTACGCACGGCAATCCGTGCGCGCCTAGTCGCGGGGGGCATTTTTACGGGCTTGGCCGATCCCCGCCTGGCGGTTGCGATTACCGCGATCCACCAACAGCCCGAACACGCCTGGTCGCTGCCGGAACTCGCTCACGCCGCTGGTATGTCGCGCGCCCGTTTTGCGGTGCACTTTCGCGACATTGTCGGAGTGACTCCGTTCGAATATCTCACGACCTGGCGCATCGGGGTAGCGCAAACCTTGCTCAAGCAAGCGAAGCCGCTCAAAATCGTGGCTCCGTCAGTTGGCTACGCTACCTCGGCAGCCTT
>Ga0105240_10005234_pt1 | contig 19389 bp, 20 predicted proteins | sample KBSC54metaG_FD_80426 | JGI IMG/M metagenome (GOLD analysis project Ga0105240, IMG submission 80426) | Corn rhizosphere microbial communities from Kellogg Biological Station, Michigan, USA - KBS C5-4 metaG | ecosystem: Host-associated > Plants > Roots > Rhizosphere > Soil | place: Michigan, USA... | reverse complement strand
TGCAACGCCCTTCTAAAATTTAAGCAACACGCAGAAATCTGAATTATCTAAATCTGGCTAATGCGTTCCGAATCCTGAGTTGGTGGGAATTACTGCGAGGGTTTTCTCCTCTACCTCCTATGCCTCCTTTGCTTCCTCCGCGTCCTGAATCATCTTCCCGCAGCGCCCCGGCTTCGCGAAGCCCGCGTAGGCGCCACGCCGTGCGCCACAATCTCCCGCACGGTGTAAACCGGCTTATCCTGGCTCTCATAATAAGTCCGCGCCAGAAGCTCTCCAATCAGCCCAATCGAAATAAACTGAATGCCCGCCATCACCGCCGCCATGCCGAGCAAAATCAACGGCCCATGATTCGCCAACAGCCCTTCGTGCAAAAACGCCTTCCGTGCAAAAATCCACCCGCCAATTGCGCCGCCGCCCATGAGCGACACCAATCCCATCAGCCCGAAAAATTGCAGCGGCTTCGTCGAATAATCCAGCAGAAACTTTACGCTCATCAAGTCGAGCAGCACCCGCACCGTGCGCGAAATCCCATAATTTGACTTTCCGCTCTTCCGCGGAATATTCGTGATCGGCACTTCCGCCACCGAAGCTCCAGCCCAACTCGCCAGCGCCGGTATGAACCGGTGCAGTTCGCCGTAAAGATGAATCTCAGACAGAATCTCGCGCCGGTAAGCCTTAAACGTCGTCCCAAAATCGTGCAGATCCACGCGCGAGAGTTTCGCCATCATCCAATTCGCGATGCGGCTCGGCAATTGACGCGCGAGCCAATGATCCGTGCGCGAAACGCGCCACCCGCTCACGATGTCGTACCCCTCTTTAATTTTCTCGATAAAAAGAGGTATCTCCGCAGGATCGTGCTGCAGGTCGCCATCCATTGAAATGATGATCTCGCCCTGCGAATGATCGAAGCCGGCCTTTAGCGCGGCGGTTTGTCCAAAATTGCGTCGCAGTTTCACCACAGTCACGCGCCGGTCCGCGCTGGCAATTTCAGATAGCAGGCGAAACGTCCCGTCTTTGCTCGCGTCGTCGACGAATACCATTTCAAATGGTTCGCCTACCGTGTCCATCACTTCCGTGATCTTCACGTAAAGCTGCGCAACGCTTTCCTGCTCGTTATATAGGGGAACAACGATGGAGTACGCCGGACTATGTTCAGGTTTCATTTAAGGATAGCCGTCAGTATATCAGGGAATTTCCAAATTTCAGCTTGATCTACCCGAAATCCGATGCCAAGCCACCTCCAAAGGATGCTGCGTTACAGCCAATACCGAATTGGCCACTCCGTCTCGGCCTTGCGCCGAACGGCCCGCCAAAGCTGCTATTCTGCCGGTATGTACGCTGTTTTCTATGTATTGGTGTTGTTGCAGGTGGCCGCTGGCCTCTACTCCCTATGGGACGGCGTCGAGTGGTACCGCATGGTCCAGCGGCGTCTCAACTCGCATGCTGGTTTCTACGCCCCTGTCACAGCGCTTATTTGTCCCTGCAAAGGCAACGAGCTCGGCCTTGAGGATAATCTCGGCGCGCTCACCAAATTTGACTATCCCAATTACGAAATTTATTTCGTACTCGCCACCAGCCTTGATCCGGCGTTGAAAGTAATCGAACGCGTGAAAGCGGCGAGCACCCGCCCAGTGCACATCGTGATCGCTGGCCCTGGCGAAGGCTGCGGCGAAAAAGTTTACAATCTCCGCCGCGCCGTCGAAGCGCTGCCCGAACAATTTGAAGTCATGGTTTTCACCGATTCGGACGTACGCCTGCCGCATGGCTGGCTGAAAAAACTCGTGGCACCCTTGCAGGACGCCCGCATTGGCGCGACCACCGCTTACCGCTGGATCATTCCCAGCCGCCGCATCGGCGAAGGCGGCTTGGCGAGCGCGATGGCCTCCGCATGGAACGCAGCAATCGCCACCATGCTCGGCCGTCCTCGCGACAATTTCTGCTGGGGCGGCGCCACCGCAATCCGTCGATCCATGTTCAACGATGTACACGCGCTCGAAGCCTGGGGCGGTGCCCTCAGCGACGATTTTGCCCTCACCTCCACGCTCGAGCAAAACGGCAAACCGATCGTCTTCTGCCCTGAATGCATGGCGCCCACCGTTCATCCTTGGACGGGCAAAGATCTGCTCGAATTCACGAATCGCCAGATTTCGATCACCCACGTCTACTCGTCAAAGCGTTGGACGCTCGGCGCCATCGCGCATCTCAGTTATTCGATCACGCTGATCTATGCGTTTATCGCAGTGCTCACCGCCATGATCTCCGGCGATCCGTGGACTCAACTCGCCCTTATCGCACTCGTCATCCCGATGCTCGCCGCGATCAAAGGCGCCATCCGCACCGTCGCCATCGGCGACGCGCTTCCCGAATGGAAAGCGCAACTCAACCAATGGGGCTGGGTCTGGACGTTTCTCGCGCCCATCGTCTCTTTCCTTTTCGCCTGGAATTTCCTGACGTCGCTGCTCAGCAAGACCATCCGCTGGCGCGGCATCCGCTACGAAATGGTCTCGCCCACCATGACCCGCGTCCTCCGCCGCTAACGAATTTTCTTGCTGTGGCACAGCCACGCCTGACTGTGCAGGTTTCGCGGCGTCGCGTCCGCGTGGAACAGCGTGACGCTTTCCAATAATGGTATGATTTTGCCAAGGAGCCGGCCGCTATGGCGAAGTCCTCGGCAAAATTGAATGAAGGCTGGGAAGCGAGAATCGTTCGAGATCCCAATATTTGCGGCGGTGAAGCCACTTTTCGTGGAACGCGTGTCCTGTTGCGCACCGTCCTTGGTGGCTTAGCATCTGGGGACTCACCCGAAGATATCCTGCAAGCCTTTCCAACATTGGTTCCAGACGACATGAAAGCGGCCATTATGTTCGCGGCTGCATCGGCAGCTGAAGACCTGCCTCTTGTCACGCATCGCGAATCCTGAATTCCTGAATGATGCGGATCAAACTGGACGAAAATCTTCCCGTTGCGCTATCAAGCCGCATGCGGGAATTGGGGCACGACGCGGACACTGTGGCAGAGGAACGCCTAGTTGGTTCGAATGACGAAACACTGTGGCGCGCTGCCCAAGCCGACGAGCGCTTCTTCATTACACAAGATCTAGGCTTTTCGGATGCACGCAGATATCCAGCGGGAAGTCATTTTGGAATTCTCGTCCTCCGGCTTGGAAATCTGAGGATGATCGAAATCGTTGAACGCGTCGCGGAGCTCTTCCAAACTGAGTCCGTGGAGCAATGGGCGCGCTGTTGTGTCGTTGCGACTCAATCGAAAGTTCGCGTCACGAGACCGCAGTAGCATAGCTGCGCCGACGGCGTTGTGGCACAGCCACTCCCGGCTGTGCAGGTTTCGCAGCGGCGACCGTCCTGTCCTGAGCACGGAAGGGTGCTCGCATACTTTGCGCCACTTCTCGGTCGGCGTCTTTGCTCTTGCTTCTGTCTTCTACGACGCACGCGCTATCATTGATCCTTGCCAATGAAGCCAGCCGAACGCGACCGCTACTCCCGCCAAATCCTGTTCGCGCACATCGGCGAACAAGGCCAGGACCGCATTCTCGCCTCCAGCGCCGTAGTCGTAGGCTGCGGCGCACTGGGCACGGTCGTTGCTGGCCTGCTCGTGCGCGCTGGCGTCGGACGCCTCCGCATCATTGACCGCGATTTCGTCGAATCTTCTAATCTCCAGCGTCAGACGCTCTTCGACGAATCCGACGCGCGCGACGCTTTGCCCAAAGCCATCGCCGCCGAACGTCATCTTCGCGCTGCCAATTCCGGTCCGAAGATCGAAGCCGTCGTTGCCGATCTCACGCCCGAAAACGCCCGCGAACTCCTCTCCGGTGTCGACTTAATCCTCGACGGCACAGACAATTTCGAGACGCGCCTCCTCATCAACGACGCTTCGCTCGCGCTGAATATTCCCTGGATTTACGGTGCCGCCGTAGGCAGTTACGGAATCACGCTGACAATTCGACCCGGCCACACGCCATGCCTCGCCTGCCTTCTCGAATCCGGCGAACGCGCGGGCACGATCGGCGCAGACGCCACATGCGATACAGCCGGCATCCTCAACGCCGCGGCCGGCGTCATTGCCTCCATCGAAGCCGCCGAGGCGCTCAAAATTCTCGCCGCCAAACCGGAAGCGCTCCACGGTCGCCTCGTCTCCTGCGACGTCTGGTCCGGCAAATTCCAATCCATCGGCATCGCGCGTAATCCCGAATGCCGCGCCTGCGCCCGCCGCGAATTCACTTATCTCGAAGGCGAAGCCCAGCCCCAGATCACCATGTGCGGACGCAACTCCGTCCAGATCCACGAGCACGGCCGCAATTTCAATCTCGCCGAACTGAGCGGCCGCCTCGCCTCATCCGCCGCCGAAATCCGCCACAACGATTTTCTTCTCCGCTTCACGCTTCCGCCCTACGAACTCACCGTGTTCCCGGACGGTCGCGCCATCGTCAAAGGCACCCAGGACCCCGCCATCGCCCGCTCCCTCTACGCCCGCTACCTCGGCGCCTAAATGGCGAATGAATTGAGTGCCGAAGCTCGTGTGACCGGGACATGGCGCTCTGATCGTGAGGGCATCGTCGGCATTCGAACCTTTGGAAAAGTGACGCTTAAATTCGCCTCCGACGGAACCTTGCTGTCCGTCGCCGGTTTCCCGCTGAGGAAAAATTAGCTGTAAGCGCGGCACAACTTAGCCCAGCACGTGAGTGCTGGGTGGGCGTGCGGCGCAGAAAGAGCGCCGTAGGTGCGACACAAGCCTCACTCGTGGCATAGGAATCGAGACTTCGGCATAACGGCGAACTCAACCCGCGTAGGTGCGCCTTGCGCAGACGCTGACTCGCTTTTCAGTCGCGCTCTTTTCAGCGTTGATTTTGCGGTTTGACTTGATACCGCAGGTACAGATGACTTCCCGCCTGCTTTGCGCTGAGCAGCGTCCACCACGGCGCATTTTCCGGAGCAAATTCCACGCCCTCAACCAACCCCAGCCTGGGATGTTGGGGAATTCTGCCGGCAAACTGGGGAGCTACGGTGAGGAACAGCTCGTCCACCAACCCGCTCGCCAGAAACTCTCCGAAAAGGTGTGGACCGCCTTCATTGAGCGCCAGCTTCACATCGAATTCCTGCCGCAGAAGCGTGAGAATTGCCGAAGCGCTCACTGGCAGCGCCGCCGGAAACACCTTCACCTGCAAAGGCACGGAAGCGTTCGATCCCGTTCGCAAATTTTCGTTGCCCTGCTCGGTCGTGATGATGAGAACGCGCTGCCCATCCGCATGAAACGCGGCGCTGCTCAGATCGAGTCGACCCGACCGGCTGACGATCACCAGCAGCGGAGATTCCGGTTTTTTGAGCACGTCCTTGCGGTAACGCCTGTATAGATCGCCAGCGGCCGGGTAGACGGCTTCCGGAAACCACAGCGTGTCATGTCCTGCAATCTCAAAGGTGGTGGCGCCCACCACGATTGCATCGCACGATGCGCGCAGCAAACCCATAATGAATTGATCCGCTTCGTTCGAGCCGCTGACCTGCTTGCCTTCCGATTGCCCGGGCATGTTGAATGTGACCACGCCATCAAGAGTCGAAACAAAATTCGCAATCACATACGGACGTCCAGCCGGAGCGCTTGGAAAACAAAGCTCGCCATCGTAAATCGCCCGCAGCTCCTCCGGCAATCCGAGCGCTCCAAGACAAGCCTGCGCCGCAACCAACGTCTGTATACGCTCCATCGCCCTAGCCTATCTGAAACGCGGAAAACTAGGCGAAATTCAATCCGTCGCCGCAATCGTCTCCAGGGGACGCCGCGCCGGCACTCGCGCCCCTCGCCAAATCAGCGCCATGGGCGCGACACAAACATTCCCAGCGTCGCAGGAATCGGAGTGCCGAGTGTCGGCGCAAAGAAAACGACGCACCCGTTGTGAAACGGGCAACGAGTGAGGCACCCGCGCAACTGACGTGAGGTAGTATCGATCCGGTGTAGCCGCGCTATCATGCCTTCGACTGGATGCGCCCGCCCGGACGTATTTGCGAGCGGTCGCCGCGAGCATGTTCTGGAATTGGAGGAATGTGCGCGAGAGTCCTCCCATCGGGAAAAAAGATCATGAAATACCAATTAGTTCTCCAGTGGCAACCAGAAGCCTCGAACATGGACTTCGAGAACCTTATCCAGATTGAGGAGGTGCTAAGGCGGCAACTCCCAAAGCAAAACTATGTCGATGGTCACGACTACGGCGCGGGGGAAGCGAACATTTTTATTCTCACTGATGACCCACAGCTCTCCTTCAAGCAGGTAGAGCACATACTTTCGACCTACGAGAGCTGGCCCGACGTTCGCGTTGCTTACCGTCCTCTTTCGGCTGACGATTTCACGATTATTTGGCCCAAAAGCTTGACGGAATTCAATGTTGCCTGAGGATCGCGTATCAGCTTAATTCGAAAGCCGATTATAGGCAGGGTGGCTGCTCCATCCTTCGTGGCCCTTGTGAAGTTCGCAGACGGGCGCATAATATCACACTGGATTTCGCCAGATTTCGTCATGAACCCTTGCGGGTGCCGTACCCTTTGCGCGTGTTCGCATCGCCGCGGGTATGCGAGATGTTTTTGAAAATACTATGCAACGTCCGCGATCGCTATGATTTTGGACCGCATGGCTATCTGGCGATGCCTCCTCCGTGAATTAACCGCCCTTCGTATACCAGACGAATGTCAGCAGAATTCAATTGACAAAATAAGTGAATTAACCGACACTGGTTAAACATACATCCGACATCGATCTTGGAGATAACCAGTAACAGTTAGAAGTCGGGAATATGGCCCGCATGATTGCGGGCGAGCGTCACGGCGTCGAAGGTTATCCGATGCTCAAAGGAGAAGTCGATGGAGCTATTTTTCTGGGTCGTCATGGGAGTCGTTGCCGGCTGGATCGCCGGAATGGGCATGTTGAGCCAGGGTCGCGATCGAATACTGGATATCGTGTTGGGCATCGTCGGCGCAATTGGTGGAGGGTTTCTGCTCACCGCCGCACACCCGTCTGCAGAAGGTCGAATGATTTACACCAGCTTGGCTGCGATTCTGGGCGCCATTTCCCTTACGGTTCTCTCGCGATACCTCACCGCAAAGCTAGCATATGATTCCTCACGTTAATCGACTAAACGACCGCCATAGAGAACGCGCGGGCTGATTTCCGCAATGCGGTCGCGTAATGGGCGGCCAGGCAAACGAGATTCATGATGACCACAAGAAATGGTGAGCGGGTTACCGCCGTGCCGCTATTTGTGGAAACGCCCATCATGACTCTTGCGCTGGCGCGGAGAATGATTCGATGGCCGGATTCTGTTCGCATTCGGAAATCGATTTGAAGACCTAAGTCTGCAGGTGCCCGCCAGTGCAAAGGGCCGGAGAGTTGCCAGTGGTACGCGACATTACAAGAGGGATGATCCTAATCAAGGAAGACGCCCTTCTGCCCGAAACACTCTATTTCAAGAGCGAGGTCTGCATACCTCGTTGGCGGCTGGTGCAGGATTTCGATGCCGGCGCACTGGATCGAGCGATTCAAATGGCGGGATGGTCGTTCTTCACGCTGGCCGGCGAACTCAAGGCGACCGTTTTCGGCATCGATCGCACAAAGGCGGTATGCCGGGCCATTGAGAAAATCCTGGCCTATCCAAAATCGGCCGATTTCAACGCCCTGGAAATCACGGGCGTGGATTCGGTAGGTTCGCAGCGCTTCCCGATCGTGAACTATATAACTATATCGGCCCGCCTGCGGCACATCCAGGAAAGTGTGTTCCTCTTTCGGGCCAGTGATCCGGCACTCTCGAATTTGAAAAGGACTGGCGCTCGTTTTCTGGATACGGAAATCCCGATCGACAAAACATCGTTTCTGCAGGCGGCGGCGAATTGAATCTATTAGCGTACACGCGACTAGGTTGAAGGAGGTCCGGCTTCCGCTAAGAGGATCTCCGCCCGTTATTTCAAGCGCGGCCACTCGGCGCGAATCGGCCTATTATCTTCTCAGGCGAAATATCTATCAGGTGGAAATATCGAATGGAACAAAACGGTAACTACAAGGCGATGGTTGCGAAGATGGACGACGCTTTTGGCGCCTACTTTCGTGAGGCCGAAAAGCTCAGCATACTATTGGGAGTTCGCGCGGATCCGTGCAGCTGGACGTCGTATCATGATCTGCAGAAGCAACAAACCGCGGAAACCGTTTCCTACGAAAGGTACCGCGTGATCCGTGAGCAAGTCCTCGCACTGATTCCTCCTCCCGTCCTCCCCGATCGCCCCAAATCCAGCGTCGATTAGCGTTCGCCCCGGAGAAGACCCCGGACGAAAGACTGCCAACAGGCGAGACGTTTGCCAATCTGCCAGCCTCGCCCCAGAACATTCGCGAAGAAAGGCCCGGGAAATTCGGAAATTCGGGGACAGACGGACAGACGGGACGTTTTCCAATCGAGAAAAAACGACCCAACAGACGAAAGAAAAATGGTCGGGACGACTGGATTTGAACCAGCGACCTCACGCACCCCAAGCGTGCGCGCTACCAGGCTGCGCCACGTCCCGACTGCTTGCAGAGCAACCAGCCTATCACCCGCGTTCGAGAAGGGTCAAGATCGCCAGCAATTCCTCATGAAGATCAAGTAGCGTCTTCTGCCGCGCCTTCGAAAACCTCGTCGGACGCGGCGCCGCCATCACGCTGGGCTTTTGCTCGGCTGAAACATCGCCATTCTGGCTGCCCAATATCTGCGGCTCGGCTGTCATTTCAGCCAAATGCTTCCGCGCCCCGGCCAACGTGAAGCCCTCTTCGTAAAGCAGCCGCTTGATCTCGTAAACGGTGTCGATGTCTTCCCGGCGATAGAGCCGATGCCCCGTCGGCGTCTTCACGGGCTGCAAGGTGGGAATCTCCTGCTCCCAGTACCGCAGGACGAAAGCCTTCACGCCGGTCAGTCGGCTCACTTCGCCGATGCGGAAAAGCCTTTCCTCGGGTTCATCGATCCGGATTGGAGCCGGTGTCGCCATTCCCGGTATCGTAGGCGTTTTTAGGTGCCCATTCAAGCCATTTGCGGCCAAAACGCGCCACTTTAAGCGATTTTATGGCGCCAATCGCGTCATTTGTGGCGCATTCTATCGCCGCTGGGCCCGCGCTTTCGCTCCCTAGTTTTGAAGGCGCGTTCCCGTTTACTTGATTCATGTTTCTTCAGCCGGAGCGTGAACCGGATTGGCGTTCCAATAAAATCAAACTCCTTGCGCAGTTGGTTCTCCAGAAATCGTTGAAAACTAAAGTGTAAGGGCTTCGTTTGATTCGTAAAAAGCACAAAAGTCGGCGGCGCGGCGGTGGCCTGCGTCATATAATAAATCTTCATTTTGCGGCTCGCCGGTGACGTTCCTCGATCCAAGTCCACTGTTTTCAACCAGCGGTTCATCTCTCCCGTCGTCACTCTCCGTCGCCTCGCATCTGCCACTCTATCTATAAGAGAATAAAGCCTTTCCAAGTGCTGTCCGGTAACCGCTGAGAGAAAAACCACAGGCGCATAACTCAAAAATTTCAACTTATTCCGCACAATCGTTTCATAATCCGCGATCAACTTATTCGCATTGAAATTTTTTCCGCTCGACTTTTTTTCTGACTCCGCTTTTTTTCGCGCCGCTTCAACCGCTAAGTCCCATTTATTCATCACGATAATCACGGATCGCCCCGATTGCTCCGCATAGCTTGCAATTGTCGCGTCATGCGAAGTCACGCCCACCGATCCATCAACCACCAGCAGCGCAATGTCCGCGCGCTCCAGGTGCCGTCGCGCCATAATCACGCTTAACTTCTCTGCAATCAGCTTCGTTTTGCCTTTGCGCCGAATCCCCGCCGTGTCCAGAAACCGATATGTTCGCCCATTGCGCTCGACGACGGTGTCCACGGTATCGCGCGTCGTGCCCGCCTCGTCAGACACAATCGAGCGTTCCACGCCCGCTAAACGATTGAGGAGAGTAGACTTGCCAACATTAGGCCGCCCGATAATCGAAATGTTTACGTCGGCGCTTGGCGTGCTCGCCTCGCCTTTAGCGAAATCCTTCGTTAAGGAATCGAGCAGCGCATCGACGCCGTAGCCGTGCTCGGCGGAAATGCCAAAAATTTCGCTTCCCAATTCATAAAATTGCGCCGCCAGATCCGACTGCTTTGCCGAATCCACTTTATTCACCGCGATCACAGGCGGCTTCCCAGCGCGCCGCAGCAATTGCGCGAGTTCCGCATCGAGGGGCAAAGGCCCCGCTCGTCCATTGACGACTTGCACTACGCGCGTCGCATTCTCAATTGCCAGCCGCGCCTGACGCAAAATTTCCCCAGGTATTCCCGCCTTGTCCTCGGGAACAATTCCGCCCGTGTCGACCACTTCGAATGGACGTCCTTCCCACTCCGCAGTGCCATAAATGCGGTCGCGCGTGATGCCTGGCTCATTCGTAACAATGGATCGGCGCGTCCCTGTTAGACGGTTGAATAGCGTAGATTTGCCGACGTTAGGCCGGCCGACGATTACGATCGATGGAAGCGGGTTTCCCATTGCATTCTGCACACCCGCATTCACGCTAACAGAAGAGTTGCCCTTTTAGAAGAGCGCTTCGGACGAAACGGACCTAGGCGATGCTCTTATGATCCAAGTTGCAACCCAGCGCTGTGAGCGAATTCAAATCACTCGGACGCGATCTGAGGTTCGCGATTTGAAGAGGTTCATCCCAATCCGGATTCGAAATGATCACCTTCACTGTCAGAGTTCCGTCGGACTCCTCGCCGCATTGCACTATAACGGTATCCCAGCTCTGCTCCACATTATGGGTACGAAGTCGCTGGCTAATGGACAAGCGGAGGTTCTGAACATTTTTGGAGGAACTGCTCGTGTCGCGAACTTCACACCGAGCCGAGAACATCGGCAACGATGAACTCCGGGCGTAAGGCACCTCGCTTCTCATCATATCCGGCGCGAGTCTGATGCCCGCATATTTCGAAGTCTCTTGGCCCACAAGACTACCTCACTTTCCAAAGTGATTTTTCTGGACCGTCCACCTGCCTGAGAGGGAAAGTATTGTATGTATACACTGCATACACTACATCGTATTTCCCTGTTGTCAAGAAATATTTTCAAGGGCAGGATGTTAGCCGTGCTGAAGACAAGGACCACCCGCGAGCCGAACGTACCATTAAGTTTCCGCATCCCATTTACACAGCTGCAGGAAATCGAGGATGCCGTTCGCGCTGAAGCGCGCCGACATCGAACAGACTTGGTCGAGTTCATTTGGAACTGGGCATGGAGCGAATACAAGAAGGCGGGCTCCTTGCAGGCCCTGCTCGGCGGTACGCGAACGCGCCGCTATTCGAGGCGTGTCTCGGAAGAACTTCAAGATCAGTTATACATAGCCCTGGGAACAATCCTGGAACGCGCACCCAGTGCCGTAATCGACGACGTTGCCCGCACCTTGACCTCACGCGCAGGCAAGTACGGATCTGAGAAATGACGGTTTTCTTGATCGAGCCTTCGCAACATATCCGGGCCGCATTTCGACGCCACATCGGCCGCTAACCTCTTTTTGCCGGCAAAAGTTGCGACAATCACCTCGCCGTTTGCCGGGACGTCATGTTGTTGGGCCAGAAACAATTCCGACACTCTTTACTACGACGTAAATTTCCACAGGTATATCCTGTAACCTTGACAACTCGGTTGGGCACCCGCGCATCCGGTGATAAAGCCGAGCAATAGGAGGAAACATTGGGGCGCCTCCGCCTCAGCCTGGCATTGATTTTTGCATTTGCGCTCGTATCGGTCCGAGGAGCCGGAGCGCAGTCGGGAACAGGTGCGTTGCGCGGCACCGTAACGGATCCGTCAGGCGCCGCCGTGCTTGGCGCCAGCGTGACTGCAACGCCGTCGTCAGGCCAGCCGAAAACGATCACCACCAATCAGCAAGGCGCTTACGAATTTCGCGGACTTCCTCCGGGTACATACGAAGTAAAGATCACCGCGCCCGGTTTTCAGGATTTTGACAAGCCCGCCGTGGCGGTTGCCGCAGGGCAGGCTCAAATCCTTGATGCGCCTCTTTCGATCGAAGTCGAACAGCAGCATGTCCAAGTTTCCGATACGGCTCCAACGCTGCAAGTGAGCCCCGAGAAAAACGCCGGCGCGATAAATCTAAAGGGGAACGATCTCAACGCGCTTTCTGACGATCCCGATCAGTTAGCGCAGGACTTGCAGGCGCTTGCGGGCCCCGCTACCGGTCCTAATGGCGGCCAGATGTACGTGAATGGATTCTCGGCCGGACAACTGCCGCCGAAATCGTCCATTCGCGAAATCAAGGTGAACCAAAACCCCTTTTCCGCGCAATACGATTCCGTCGGCTTCGGACGGATCGAAATCCTCACGAAGCCCGGGACAAATCAACTGCACGGCGATTACTTCGGATGGGGTACGGATCAACCGTTCAATAGCTGGAGCCCGTTCGTTGCATTAAACAATCGTCCCGGCTATTACACGATTCTCCAGGGCGGCGATCTCAGTGGTTCGCTGAACAAGAAAGCTTCTTTTTCGCTCACGTTTCAGCACCGCAATGTCCATAATGTCGAGCTTGGGGCTCAATCTCTCGATCAGAACGCCATCAATGTCTCGCCCGGATCGCAGGCCGTCGCGAACCCTCATCACCGCATGTCAATTGGTGGTTCGATCGATTACCAGCTAACCGCGAATAACACACTCACTGTTTTTTACCAATACTGGAAAAATAGCGATCAGAACGACGGCATCTCTAGTTTCAGCCTTCCCAGCCAGGGCTATAACGCTACTGGCTACGAGCACCAACTTCAGATCTCCGATACCCAAATCTTTCACGATACGATCGTCAACGAGACCCGTTTTCAATACCTGCGCGACTATGCAGCCAATACTCCCGTCTCAAGTGCAGTCGCGTTCAGTGCGCCAGCCTATGTCAATGGCGGCGGCAATCCGATGGGCCGTACGGTCGACCGGCAGAATCATTTCGAATTTCAGAACTATACAACGATGATAAAAGGGAAAAACACGATCGAGTTCGGTGCGCGGTTGCGCGAAGTCACCGATTGGAACTCGTCGCTCTCGACTGCGAATGGCTCGTTTACGTTCGCCAGCGGCGCTGCATATATGGTCGCGCAGGCGGCCGTGTCACAAGGCAATCCGGTGCCGGTAGCGGATTACCCTGAAGCCTTTACATTGGGCTTTGGCTCCGCGGTCGCCACAGCAAACCGCTTCGATATCGGCATCTTTGCTCAGGACGACTGGCAATGGCGTCCGAATATTACGTTTAGCGGTGGGCTGCGCTTTGAGACGCAGACCGGCATCCCGGATCACGCCGATCTAGCGCCCCGATTTGCCATAGCTTACGGAATTGGAAAGACAAAATCCGGCGCACCACGCTCGGTGCTGCGTGCGGGTTGGGGTATTTTCTATGACAGATTTCCTGAATCGAATTTGCTGAACGCCTCTCGCTTTAATGGCGTGAATCAAATCACCTACACCGTGAACAATCCGGATTTCTTCCCCAATGTGCCCCCTGACGTCACAAGTCTCGGCGCGACTACATCCCTTCCTACCATCGACCGAATTTCGCCCTCACTGCGCTCTCCGTACACAATGCAGGCTGCTGTCACGCTCGAGCAGCAGGTCTTCAAGGGTACTACTCTAACGGTGAACTATATCAACGCACGCGGCATACACCAGTTCTATACAGCGAATATCAATACGCCGCTGTCTGGAACGTTCGATGCGGCCAATCCGCAGGCGGCAACGTATCCGTTCGGCTATGACAAGGGATACATCGATCAGTATGATTCGGGCGGCACTTTCAAACAGAATGAGCTCATTGTAAATTTTAACGGCAACATCCACAAAATGGTTAGCGTCTACAGCTACTATGCGCTCAACGACGCACACGGCACGACGGGCGGCCTGCTCACCAATTTTTACAATCCATCGCTCGATTACGGCCGCGCGAATTTCGATGTTCGCAATCGTGTTTTCGTTGGTGGATCGCTCACGCTCAGATACGGATTCGCGATCGGCTTATATCAGGTCTACACGTCGGGTCGTCCGTTCAACATCACGTCCGGCACAAATGTTTACGGCACGAGTGCTACGGCACAGAACTCCCGTCCGTCATTCACAAATCTGCCCCTAGGCACACTTGGCGTTTATGCCACGCCATGGGGCAATGTTTATAACGGACTTCCTGCGCCGGGAGAGACCGTCATCCCAATCAATTTGGGCACCGGTCCTTCTCAGTTCATGACGAATGTTAGCGTCACGGAGACGCTCCATTTGGGACCGCCTCCAGAAACGCCGGTCGGCTCTACCGATTCTTCCTCGCCTCCTTCGTCCGCATCGGGCACCTCAACCGCCAAACCAGCCGGCCGGTACAGCCTGCAGTTAGGCGTCTACAGTCGCAATCTTTTCAACAAGGTGAACTATGGTCAGCCTGTGGGCGTTATCGGCTCGCCCAAATTTTTGCAACCGGTGAGCCTCAACTTCGACGGTCCGGCCAATCGACAGATTTTCTTGGGCCTGAGCTTCGACTTCTAGTCGCTGCCGATTTGCGCTCTTCGCATTCGAATGGGAGAATGGTTCTGCTCAGAATATCTCCATCTAGGACCTAGGAACATTGATGCGAATTGTATCGAAGAAGAACATTTGCGCTCGTATCGCGATCTCTATCGCGGCCATTTCTGCCGCGGGAATGTTGCTGTTGCCCGGCGCATACGCGCAGCAATCGCAATCACCGGCTAAACCCCCGAAGACAGCTCCAACTGCAAAGAGCACCAAGCCGGCCACACCGCCGGCGAGAAAAACGCAACCCACACCGGCCAGGGGCGCCACGCGTTCGACGTTGACCACCGAGAAGCAAAAAGACAGTTACGCACTCGGCATGAATGTTGGCAGGGATCTTTCGCGGCAGCCGATCGACATCGACGTTACACCGTTCTTGCAAGGCATGCGGGACGCTCTGGAGAAAAGAAAATCCCAATTGACCGACGACGAAATCAAGGCCGCGCTCGCGCAGTTGCAGAGCCAGGCCACCACAAAGGCCGAAGCGGAAAACAAAATACTTGGGGAGGCAAACTTGAAACAAGGTGAGGAGTTTCTAGCCGGCAATAAGACGAAGCCGGGTGTTGTTGCGCTGCCTAGCGGTTTGCAATACAAGGTGATCACAGCGGGTACCGGGCCAAAGCCCACGGCTGCCGACACGGTAGTTTGCGATTACCGCGGCACGCTCATCAACGGCAAGGAATTTGATAGCTCGTATAAGCGAGGTCAGCCCGCGTCGTTTCCTGTCGGCGGCGTGATTAAAGGCTGGACGGAAGCACTCCAGATGATGCCGGTAGGATCGAAATGGGAGCTTTTCATCCCGCCGGACCTCGCATACGGTGCTCGCGGTGCCGGCCCTGACATCGGACCGAACTCGACGCTCATCTTTGAAGTCGAGCTGCATTCGATCAAAGGCAAAAGCTGATAGATAGATGATAACGCTGACGAACGTCGAGAAATTTTACGAAGCAGGCCCCACGAAGACCTGGGTGCTGCGGCGAATCAGCGCGGAGATTCGCGAAGGCGAATTCGTCACGATCATGGGCCCTTCCGGCGCCGGCAAGTCCACGCTAATGGCGATCGTTGGCATGCTCGACGGTGCATGGAAGGGCGAGTACTACCTGCTTGGCAACGCAGTCCACAAACTGAACAACCGCCGCCGCGTGGAACTGCACAAGCAATACATTGGATTCGTGTTTCAGCAATATCATCTGCTGGACAATCTCACCGTCGCGGAAAATCTTGACCTGCCGCTTTCTTATCGCGACATGCGCAAATCTGACCGCCAGGGTCTTGTGGCCGATGCACTCGATAAATTTCAGATCGTTGGCAAAAAAGATCTTTACCCGAGCCAGCTCTCTGGCGGTCAGCAGCAGTTGGTTGCGGTTGCGCGTGCCGTAATCGGCAAGCCGAAATTGATTCTTGCGGATGAGCCTACCGGAAGCCTGCATTCCAGTCAGGGCAAAATGATCATGGATACTCTCAAAAAACTGAATGAGGAAGGAACCACGATCATTCAAGTAACCCACAACGACGCGTGGGCCGCCTACGGCAACCGGACAATTGAGCTTGCGGACGGATGGATCGTAAGTGGCCGGGCCGACGCGGGAGTTGCTTGATCATTCTTTATAGCTCTTCTATTCTCGCGTTTGTTTCCCGAGCGACTCTACGCGGCGCTGAAGTTCCTGTGCGATGTTCGCCGGATCGTCATTCTCAGCGAAACCGACCGGCTGGCCGATCGCTACGATCACCTGCCCGGGACGCGCGATATGCTTGCCTTGCTGCTTTAACTCCCAAAAATTACCGAGGTACATCGGAATCACTGGAACGCGCAGCCGCGTTGCGAGTAAACCGATTCCCGTACGAAATGGGCTGAGCCGGCCGGTTTTAGTACGTTCGCCTTCGGGAAAGACCAGTACGTTCCAACCGCGGTCGATTAGGTTCCCCATGAACGCAAAGCTGCGCTGAAAACCCGCGTATCGAGGCAGCGGAAAAACATTGAATATCGAGACGAGCAGAAAGTATGTGATGCGGTCTACTAGCGCCAGAAAGAAATTTCGTCCAGGCGGAGCAGTTCGCATTGATTCGAGTAGTTCGCCGTCCATAGCCACGGCAAGTTTGCTGCGAAATCTCTCCGGAAGCCCCAGCATGATGTAAGCCGGATCGAAGTAAGTAACATGATTTGCGATGATGAGATTTGCCTTCGTCCCCCCAGCAGGCAATGATGCAAGCTTTTCGCGGCCGGTGATGCTCGGCCATCCCAGTATGAGCATTGCGGGCACGGCAAGGCAATTGTACGCGGCGGCCCGAAAGATGCGCGCAGGCCAACTCTGCGGCCACGTGGGATATTGGAATGCAGGCGCGCGAGCGGATGGCGACTGGATCATTTTCTCAATGTCACCCGCGGTTTCAGCCTTGGAGAAATCGGTCTCGCTTAACTCCACCTGATACCGATCTTCGAGTTCGCCCATCAGCTCCACGCGCTCGATCGAGCTGAGCTGCAATGCCTCGTCTCCGGCGCCCGAGTTCGCATGGCCGTGCCTAAGACGTGCGATGAGATCGTTGCTTCCGGTGGAGACCGACGAGGTGCGGCCGAGCATTTCTGCCTCGGCGGCTTGGCGAATTTTGCTCAGCACCGGCTTTTGTGTAGGGGTGCGCGGAAAATCCTGATCGTGCCACACCATCCAGCGGCGCATTTGCTGAAATGGCGCGAGCCGCTGATTCGCGTGCTGCACAATGCTTACCGCCTCTTTTTCGGCAGATGATGAATCGTCATCGCGAAGAAGCAAAACGGCGCACGCTTCGGCGTTGCCATCTTTTTCCAGCCCGATAACGACAGCGTCGCGGACCGCGGGTTCTTTGCGGAGTTCCGCTTCCAGATCGCCGGGATAAACTTTCAATCCCTCAGCCGTGACAATCACGTTCTTGCTGCGGCCCTTGAAATAAAGATTGCCGGCGACATCGCGCTCGCCTAGATCGCCGGTATGAAACCAACCTTCGGAGTCGACAGCTTGAGCCATGCCGTCTGCATTCCAGTAGCCCGATGCGACATTTTTGCCACGCACGAGAATCTCGCCTTCCTCGGAGAGCTTGATTTCGTTTCCGGGCATCGGCTTGCCGATTGATCCGCGTCCGATGCGAAAGGGATGATTCAGGCTGATAAGAGACGTCGTTTCGGTAAGCCCGTAACCCTGAATGACGGCGTACCCGATACGTGTCCAAAACGTCTCCGTTTCGGCGGGCAGCGCGGCGCCTCCAGACACCATGGCGAGAAATCGCCAGCCGAAGCGGCGGCGGACCGCGCGAAAGCGCCACCACCGGCGAAGAAAATGGACGTTAGCGGCTCGATCGAAGGTGTGCCGAAATTTTTCCAGTTTGCCGCGGGCCTCAAGATCGCGCTCGACCTGGCCGCGTAGCGACTCGATCAAACGGGGCACGGCAACGAGAGCCATGATGTGCTGACCGCGAATTTCACGGATCACCTCTGCGGGGTTCAACGTGTCCATGAAGTTGATCGTTGCGCCGAATACCTGCGGAAGAAAAATTCCAAGAAACTGGCCAAAGACGTGGCTCAGCGGAAGCAGATCGAGTATGCGGATAGGATGGAAGAAACGTTCATAGCGGCGGTAATGTTCGAATTCGGCTGCAATAGGCGCAATGTTGGCGAGAATATTTCCGTGCGTAAGCACAACGCCGCGCGGTTCGGCTGTCGTGCCGGACGTGAAGACAATCTCCACGGGATCGTCCTGTCCGACGGATACCGCAGAGAAATTTCCTGACGCGCGCTTGGCGCTGATTTGCGTCAGATCTTCGAGAGTGATGACTCGCGGCGCTAGATTCTCCGCGGGAAGATTGCGGCTCACAATTGCCAGGCGCACGCCCGCTTGTTTCGCAACGCGCTCGGCAAAGCTTTTCTCTCCGATAGCATCCAGCGGAACGGCTAGGGCCCCGCGAAACACGCATCCGAGAAACGCGGCAATCCATTCGCCGGAATTCTCGCCCCATATGAGGACGCGATCGCCCTTCGCAACGTCCCGAGCCTGTAGTTCGTTCGCGAACTTCATCGCATGCGACAGAAGAGTCGAATACGACCAGCGTTCGCGTCTATAATTCCGCCGCCACACAACCGCGGTTTCATTCGCCGGGCGCGTGTCGGGGCGAAAATAGTCGAACAGAGACCCTTGTGGCATGGCGCCCTGAGTTTCGCTCATTCTTGACCAAAATGGGAATACCGCGAATCCGCGCGGCCGCAATTGAATTAGCAGCTGAAACTATGCCGAACGGCCTCTGGCCATCGCGAAGGCTTTCACGACCACTCGCGTTGCCGTATCACGCAGCGAATATTTCGGAAGCTCTTCTTCCTCGACCCACGCCACGTCCGTTGCATCTCCGCCTGCGCGTAGTTCACCGCCGACGGCTTCGCAAAGATAATCGAGAATCACGTAATGATATTGCACGCGCCCGGAATCGTCGCGCACGATGCGTTCAAACGTCTCGATCTGATCGAGAACTCGCACGTGAATCCCCGTTTCTTCCTCCACCTCGCGGCGCACACCCTCCGCAATCGGTTCGCCCACATCGAGGCCACCGCCCGGGATCGACCACTCGCCTTGCAATGGCGGATGCGCGCGCCGCATAAGCAGCACGCTGCCGTCGCGAATCGTCACTCCACCAACACCGACAATAGGCCGCACCGGGTATTCACGGTTTTCTCTCATCTCGCGATTTTCTCCCCCAAAAAGCTTGACAGTCGCGGTATATAATACGCTTTTAAGCGAGACGCCCCGCTGGGAGGAAAGTCACGTGACGAAGTG